>Ga0134124_10001239_pt1 | contig 20424 bp, 15 predicted proteins | sample KB304_FD_96880 | JGI IMG/M metagenome (GOLD analysis project Ga0134124, IMG submission 96880) | Terrestrial soil microbial communities without Nitrogen fertilizer from Kellogg Biological Station, Michigan, USA - KB3-0-4 | ecosystem: Environmental > Terrestrial > Soil > Unclassified ... | reverse complement strand
GTTGACAGCGTTTGCGAATGGCATTAAGATGACGCTCGCCCGAAATACTCAGCTCACGCTCGAAATAACAACCGGGGCGGTTAGCGTACCGCAATTAAGGGTGCGACTCGGTATGCTATGACTAGAACGCTGTTCTCAGTTGCGGTTTTATCATAGTGGGCGAGGGCCACTCAATGGTGTGAGAGAAAACGTACAACCGCGAATTCTCGTGCAGCGCTGCGGAACGGTGGTAGCAGGGAATATCGGAGGAATTACTGATCGGAAGAATTGCGGGTCGGAGGAATTGCGGGTCGGAGGAATTGCGGGTCGTTCCAGAGATATTGTCGACGTAATTTAATCCCTACATTTCTCCTTAGCGGTTAGAGAGGGGGCGTCCAGCGTGCGGGCTCCGCCCAGGAAGGTCGTCTGCGTGGCGCTCCCTCTCTTTTTTTTACCCGCCAAGGATGGCGAGCACTTGCTTCTTTAGAATCGGCAATTCGAGCTCGACCACTGCCCAGGCTATTGACGCATCGATGTAGATGAGATTGACCTTGCCGGCGAGCTCCGGCAGCAGCGAGGGCAGCACGTACTTCTTGTCCGCCCCAGATCAGTCGATTCCTCAATTCCCCCCCGTAAGCCTCACGCGACTCGAACAAAAGATTCTTCCGCCGTGTTTGTACTGACTCGTTAAGTCTCGACCGTCTGAAACGGCAAGGCCACTCGCAGCGGTGCAACGCGCTTGCCGTCCTTGTCATATTTCCGGATCAGTTCAGTCTTTGTGACGCCCGGGTGTTTCTTCGGCGGTTCGGCCATTTGCCAATCCTCTCTAGTCGCATCGGAATCGTCTTGGGAACAACGCACGTCAACCTAGCGCGTAGTTTGCGGCTCCATCACATGCGGTCAGTTGTACCTCTGTTACCGTTGTCCCGCGCGGGAGAAAACTGGCTTATGGGGCCATGCATTCCTGGAGACGCTGCACCCTTTCGGGTCCCGCGAAAGTGGTCGGATCACCGGGAACCTGCGAAAGAAAGTTCAAGACCGCCTTGATCGAAGATTGGTCCACCACTCGTAGCCTTTTGAGTTCCCGCATCGCGAAGCAATCCGCGCCCAGCTCAAGGGGCGGCCCGATGAACACTCGGAACATCGCTGCAGCTCGGACCTGGCCAAGGGCGTGATGACCACACTCGTGGGCGAGCAAGAAGGTTCTTACCGGCTCAGAAAACGTGGCGACTTGGGACTGCTTCAGGTATATGACTGGTCGAGCCGATTGGTCAAACGTCGCTAGGCCGGATTTTGGGATCATTTCATTTACCAAATACGGCACCGGTGTTTGAATGATGTCGAAGCAGGCGGGAGGTTGCCCTCTCACCATTTCGAATCTTCCAATCGGCGTTTTACCATTGGCCACTGCAAAACCACGGCTCCCGCCGAATCCGTCATTACACGCCGAGCCTAGTGGTATGGGGGGAGACCCCTGAAAGAATTGAGTCTGACCACTCTTCGGCCCTTGAACAAATAGACAGGTGTTGCTGCTTTGGGAAAACGCTGTTGCGGTGACAACAAACGAAATGCAGAACAACTGAGAACCAAGTCTGAGCACTCGTGACCTTACCATGTCTTCTCCTTTCCACTGCTTGTTTAGGACCTTAGCAAAACAGACCGAGGTTGTGCGGACAAAAAGACTAACTCAAGTGGCCGCATGCCGCTCAGATCAGACCACACTGTCGAACTCACCCAACAAGATCGGACTTACGCACGCCGTGTATTTAACGCCTTCGTACAGTTGTAATCAAGTTGCCTTGTCGTAACCTTCCCGGTCTGCTTGTTGTCGGCGCTTTGTGTGCGATAGTATCTCGCGCGATTGCGAACGTTTGCCTTGAATGAAGGAGTCTCGACATGGTCCATTCGAACATGCCTCGGCTAACTCGGGCCAGGTTACTCGGGCTAAGTTTCATTGTTGTGCTCACAGCTTTCGGACAGGCGAGAGCGCAAGACGGAGGCGTGGAGCTGACCGGCGACCGGTTGGTGAATTCTCGGAAAGAGCCGCAGAATTGGGCGACCTACTTTGGAGCCTATGATGCCTGGCGGTACAGCTCGCTCGATCAGATCCGCGCCGACAACGTGAAGAACCTCGTTTCCGTATGGGCTTTTCAAACCGGAAAGGTCGAAGGCGGACTCAATGCGACGCCGCTGGTCGTCGACGGCATCATGTATCTGATCGCCAGCGAGAACCGAGTCTTCGCCTTGAACGCGGAGACCGGAGAGCGGCTGTGGACTTACAACTACAAATTTCCGCGCGACCTCGTTACTCCTTACGGTAAGTTCAATCGAGGCCTCGCAGTCGGCTACGGATTGGTATTCTTCGGGACGATGGACAACCACGTAATCGCGCTCAATGCGAGCACCGGGAAAGAAGTCTGGAATGTCGAAGTCGAAGACGTCAAGAAATGCGGCTGCAACATCAACGGCGCCCCCTTCATCGTTAAGGACAAGGTCATAGTCGGTGGCACCGGCGGCGATAGCGCGCACCGCGGCTACATCAGCGCCTTCAACGCCAAGACCGGAAGGCTCGCGTGGCGCTTCTACACGATACCCGGCCCCGGTGAGCCAGGACACGAAACGTGGCCCGAAACAGACATCTGGAAGTACGGCGGCGGCTCGACATGGCTCACCGGGTCGTATGATCCGGCTCAGAACCTGATCTTCTGGGGAATCGGGAATCCATCTTCCGATTTCAACAACAAGATTCGAGAAGGCGAGAACCTCTACACTAACTGCATCGTTGCGATCGACGCCGACACCGGCAAACTGAAGTGGTACTACCAGGAGATTCCTCACGACGCGTGGGATTTCGATTCGGCTTACGAGTCGGTGTTGATGGACGTCACTCGCAACGGCAAGACAGAAAAGCTGCTGGTTCATCCGAACAAGAGCGGCTACGTTTGGGTGATCAATCGAGTAACGGGAAAGTTCGTCAACGCGTGGCCTTATATCGACAACGTGACATGGGTTAAGAGCATTGATAAGGATGGCAAACTGATCGGACGCAATGAACCCGAAGCCGGCAAGCAAACTCTCGTATGTCCGCCGTGGGGCGGTGGCCGAAGCTGGAATCATTCGGCGTACAGCCCGCGCACCGGGCTTTGGTACAACGATGGAATCGAGTGGTGCGGCAACGTGAGCGTGTTTCCGCAGGAGGCGCGCGAAGGCAGGTCTTTTGTAGCCGGCAATGTCGACGTGAAGCCGCCGCCCGACGGAAAGATTCGCGCGCACCTCGACGCTTTTGATCCGGTGACCGGGCAGAAAAAATGGACCGTTCCCTTCAAGTACCCGATCCTCTCTTCACTGTTGGTCACGGGCGGAGATGTAGTATTCACAGGCGATGTCGAAGGCCGCTTTCTCGCGTTCGACGCAAAGACAGGCAAGCAGCTCTGGTCCTTCAACACCGGTTCGGGACATCGCGGCGGACCCATAACTTATTCGGTCAGGGGCCGTCAATATATTGCCGTTCCCTCCGGGTTGGGATCGATATTCGTGAGCGGCATGCCGGCGACCTGGCCCGAAGCAGCTAACTTTCAGACCGGCTCTGCCGTGTTTGTGTTCGCGTTGCCTGAACGCAAATGAGTGAGGACGACGCTCGAGTGAGCAACAACAGATTCGGAAGTGATGTGCGTCGAAGCGGCACTTTTCGGTTGTGTTCTGTAGCGGTCGTTCTGGGCGCAGTTGCCGGAATAGTGCTGTTGCCAATCAATCAATCCCGGCGTATCGCTTACGCCGGTCCGCAAACCGACAAACTCAAAGATCCACAATTCATTGCGGAGGGCGCCAAGCTGTTCGCGCCTTCGTGTGGGAACGCCTACTGTCACGGTTCCGGCGGTGTTGGAGGCGGCGCCCCGCGGCTTCGCGGCAAGTCGCTCGAAGCCGCTTACCTGTTCAAGACAATCTCGAACGGAATTTCCGGCACGGCGATGGTGAGCTTCAAGGGAGAGTTCTCGCAGGAGCAGATATGGAAACTCGTCGCGTTTGTGATGTCCGACGTGAAGTCTGCTCCGGATGCAAGGCCCGAGGCTTCCGCTGCCGACAAACAATCACCACGCGCGACGCTCGAATCTGCGGAATCCACGGCAACGGGATCGATTGGCAGCGCTCAAGCAGGCAGGGCTCTGTTCTTTGATTCGAACCAGTCGAAGAGTTGCCATCAATGTCATTCGTTTCAAGGCGAAGGAACTCCGATCGGACCGGACCTTTCGAAGGTTGGGAGCCGCTCGCCGCGAGAACTGTTTGCCGGCATTGCTCTTCCGCGCGAAGTAAGAAAAGACACGCGGTACTCGACACTGAAACTCACGCTTCGAAGCGGCGATAAGGTCGTCGGAATCAAGACGGAAGAAGACGCCGAATCAATTCGAGTCTACGACACAACTGAGTTGCCCGCGGTTCTCCGTACGATTCAGAAGACCGACATCGTCAAACTCGAGAGCGCGAATGAATCGGTCATGCCAAAAGATTACGCGTCGCTCTACACAATGAAGCAGTTTCTCGACCTGGTGACGTTCTTGAAGTCCACTGACTCGAAATCCCCGGTCGCGCTTAAAGACTTGCTTGAGTGAATCGCCTAACTCAGCTTCCAGATTAACGTTCAACCCGCAGGTTGTTGGTAACCGAGAACACACCCGGAACTCGATTGGCGGCCATGTACGCGAGTTGGCTGTCCATCTTCGTGGACACGACACCATCCAGGACGACGTGACCGCGATTGACGATAATGTGAATGCTCGGGTTGGCTCCCATCGCGTACCTGTACAAGCTGCCAGAGCTGAATATCGCGCGGTAGACTTGCCGTCTGATCCTGTCGTCGGAAGAAGACGGCGATAAGACCTCGATCTTGTTTATGACGTTGTCAACGCCTTCAATCCGTTTCACGCGCCGCTCGGCCTCCGAGCGAGTGATCGGTCGTACGACCTGCCCGTACAAGATAACGTCATTTCCTTTTACCTCGAAGCCGAGGTTGTCGTAGACGCCGTAGCTCGGGATTTTCACCAGCTCCTTGCGAATGTGCTCGGTGAACCGATCGTTGTCGACCCTGGTCTGCCGAGCCGCCGCAAACGAAACCATAGAACCCATGAGAATGAACGCCGCTGAAGTCCTTAATAACTTTCTAAGCACGATGCACCTCCATTGTAGAACCTCGAATAACAATCGCGAGTCTTCGCCGTGTCAGAACGGTGGCGCTTCTGCACTGATCGTTGAGCACTGAAATTAGCCGCACGAATTTCGTACGGACTGCGCTGCTACGATACGCCGGGCGACGCTTGCAGTCTCGTAAGCTTTTGGTAAGCAAAGCGCCACTCCGCGCAACGCATTGGAATGCTCAATGGTTGGAGCGCCGTTCTGACTGGGCAACTCGCACTGACGGAGTTGCAAGCACAATGCCAACCTTCGGAGTACCTATTCGCGGGAACCTGAGAGGGGTTATGAGGGCTATAAAAATGCGGCCGTCCTGCTGGGCAAGCGAGGCGCCCCCCGGCCCAAAGTATGAGATGTTTCGAACGCCCGAGGCTAACTTCCCTGGGTGACTGTGTCAATAAAAAAGAAACGCGGCGAGACCGAGAGGTTTCGCCGCGTTTCGTCGAGTGGAGAAATTATCTGGACTACTTCATCAGTTCGTCCGCGGCCTCGGTCGCGCCGTAGATCTTGCGCAGGGCTTCAATCATCGCACGCGAGTCGACCGACACGGCGCGGTTCACCGTCTCGTCAAAAATGAAGTTCCCGACCAGTGACTGAATGTTGCCGTCGAAGATCAATCCGACGAGCTCGGCATTCTTGTTGATTACCGGCGAGCCAGAGTTGCCGCCGGTTATATCGTTTGTCGAAACGAAATTGAACGGCGTGCTCAGATTGATCGCCGCCTTCTTATCGAGCCATCGTTGCGGCAGTTCATATGGATCCTTGTTGCCGTGCGTTGCCGAGTGCTTATAGAGACCGGCGAACGTAGTGAACGCCGGGACCGTCTTGCCGTTTTCCTGGTAGCCCTTCACAGCTCCGTACGCAAGTCGAAGCGTGAACGTAGCGTCGGGATAAAGCTTCGTTCCTTCGATGTCAAACAGGGCGCGCGCAATCTTTCCGTAGTTCGCTCGCTCGTTTGATTGAACCTCGGTTTCATAGCGCTTGCGCAGGCTGCGCGCCTCACCGTCGACCGACCGCGCAAGGACGATCATCGGATCGGTTGATTCCTCGATTGCTTTTACGCCTCCCGAAGCAAGTTGCTTGCGGTAAGCTACGTCGCCGAGCCTGGTCCCGGTGACCAATTCCGCGGCTCGCTCTTCAGGCGATTTGCCTCCGAGCGCTTTCTTTACGTTTGGATTCGCTGCGCCCAACTCGTCGCGCATAAAAGCAAGCGAATCGGTAAGCCTCACCTTTTCGAAGTCCGGATAGATCGGCGCCGGTGAATAAAGGTTCAACTCGAGCGAAGCCCGGCGCGCGTCGGTGAACTCCGGCAGGCGCTCGGCATTCGGCTTGGCGCTTTCCGCTGCGAGGCGAACGAGCGCGCGGGCGATCCCGAAAAGGTCTGAGCTGAAGGCAGAGCCGTTCTCCAACAACGACAACTCCTTGTAGTAATCCTTCAGACCTCGCCGGCCCTTTGCGATGTTGTCCCAGGCATCGCCGTAATCCTTTTGCTTATTCGCATCGGCGGCAACAGTCTTTCGCAGCGCTTCCTCAGCCTTCGCCTTTTTTGCGAGTAGCGACTTATCCTTCAGGCCTTCCAGTTCGCCGCGAAGAGCCTTCAGGCTGTTTTCGATGCCAAAGAAATCTTCCTGTGCGCGGCGAGATTGCTCTTCGCCCATCGACCTGTACTTGCCGAGAGCGTCGTGCTGCCGCGAGAGCGTCTTAATCGCAAACGGCAGTCCGTCATCGCGGAGATATTCAAGGTGCGCCACTGTATCCAATCGCGCAGTCGAGCCGGGGTTACCGGGTACAAAGACAAGCTCGCCGTCCTTTGCGCCGGTCCTGGACCACTTAAAGTAGTTCTCGATCTTTGCGGGTTGATTATTCTCATACACCCGAAATAACGCCATATCGAGGTCGTAGCGCGGATAGGTAAAGTTATCGGGATCACCGCCAAAGAACGCGATCGAAAACTCCGGCGCGAACACCAGCCTGACGTCGGTGTACTTTTTGTAGCGATAGAGGTTGTATTGCCCGCCTTGATAGAGCGTGATCACATCGCTGCGAAGGCCGGTCTTTTCTGTTGATTCCTTTTCGATATTCGCCGTCGCTGCCCGTCGAGCGGCGCTCGCAACCTCGCCTGACATTCCCGGTTTGACGGCTGACGTCACACGATCGGTGACGTCCTCGATGCTGATCAGTTGGTTCAACTCGAGGTCGGGAGACTTGGCTTCCTGGTTGCGGGTGTGAGCGTAGAAGCCCTCCCTGTTGTAATCCTTCTCGGGCGTGCTGATTTTTTGCAGAGTGTCAGAGGCAATGTGATGGTTTGTAAGCACGAGGCCGTCGGCAGAGACGAATGAACCAGATCCGCCGTTGTTAAACCGCACCGAAGCCAACTGAACTTTCTTCAACCAATCATCGGTCACGTCGAAGCCGTAGCGCTTCTTTATTTCAGCCTTGGGCACGTTGTTGAACGTCCACATGCCTTCGTCCGCGAAGGCGACGCTCACAATGGAAGTCGCAAAAACCGAGATCAAAAAGATTGCGAAGTATTTTTTGAATTTCATAATGACCCTCGAAAAGAAGTTTCCAGCAGGAGTAGGGAGTCCGACGCTTTCAGTCAAAAATGAGGGCGAGCCGTTGCACTTCGCCTCGCCCTCTACCATTCCGCTCACTCTTGGAGAAGAGATGGCAGTTCTTTTGCTGCCTCGATTATTTTATCAAACCTGGAGAGGACCGCAAACCCGCCCGCGGCCTGCGGGCTCCCAGATCCCTGGCGAGTTCGCGGATCGACAGTGCGCTCGCCGTGAAGGTTTCGTCAAAATGCGTTTTTTTTGAGTGGTCTGAGCCGATTCTTACGTCAATACTAATGAGGAGGAACAGCACACGCCCGCGGCCGACCGCCGCGGCCGATTAGAGTGCCAATTGCGGTTGTAATTCTTCACCCATACTGAAACAATGCGAACCGCGACGACCTTACAGAACTCTGAAGGAAGCCTCTCGCGACTTGTGTCGCCAAAACACTAATGAAAGGAGTTAAGTGATGCCACCAACATTCTGGATGATAACGGACCGTAATAAGAAGGACGATGGACTCGGGGGGGATCGGGCGAAGCTCAGCTTTTGGGTGAGCGACAAGCCGGGCCTGGACGACTTCAACAACTGGTCTTCGGTGACGAGGAAGCAATTCAAGGATGAGTTGATAGCGGCGGGCAGCAACTTTCCGCTGATCCTCGACCCGGAAAAACAGGAAGCGCAGAAGCACGTCGCATTTTTCATTCATGGATTTAACAACGACTGGAAAGACGCAGCGCGCCGCTATGAGTCAATCTGCAACCAGATGTTTTCGGGCGACGACGGTCTGGGCGTTTGCATTCTCTTCTCATGGCCGTCTGACGGTGTGGCTCTCGGTTATATTCCTGACCGAATCGAAGTCAGGAATTGCGCTCCCGATCTGGCCGAAATCCTTGGCGACTTCTATGACTACTTGCTAATGAGGCAGCAGCAGGTCATCGTAGAACTCCAGAAATCTAACCCGGATATATCAAGCAAGGTATGCAAGGCCAAGTTTTCCGTCATCGCTCATAGTATGGGCAACTACCTGTTTCAGAAATCAATGCAGCTTCTGTGGACGCGCAAGAATCAGCCGCTGCTGCTCAGCCTTCTCAATCAAGGCCTGATGGTCGCAGCCGATGTTGATAACGACCTGTTCAAGAGTGGGGAAGCGACCGACAAGAGCGACGGCGACGCCATCGCCAATCTGACATACAGGATCACCGCGCTGTACTCCGGCCGTGACCCCGTGCTTGGCCTCTCGGCAGGCGTGAAGCATTTCGGCAAACGGAGACTCGGCCGCAGCGGGATCGATCGCAAGTATCCTCTTCCGGACAACGTTTGGGACGTGGATTGCTCGTTGCTGTTCAAACCCGACGAGACCGACATTCACTCGGGATACTTCAAGGAACAGCAGACGATTGAGCTGATGCGAAAATTGCTTCGAGGGATCGATCGCAAGGTCTTAGCCGCGGCGGGCGACGCGCCCCCACCGCTGCCCGATCCTGTTCCTTGAATCGCCCAACGTCGGCTTGGTTGTGTCCAGGCTCCGGTCCACAAAAAGTTTTGCATCTTGCCGGCGGAGCCACGATTCCAAAGTCTACTAAGAGAAAGGACGAATCGAAATGGCAAACTTCTTCTCGAAGATTTTCGGTCGTATCACCGAATTCGTAACCGGGGGAATTCCATGGTACAAGGTGCCCGTGCCTGTAGGGCTAACGAGAGTGTTCCGAATTCGCGAAGGGCTAAGGGCGAACAACCTCTACGATACCGGCAAAGTCGAGTCGATTGCGTCGACCCCATTGGGCAACGCGGGGCCTGCTCAGAAAATGTCTCGCACGGTGGATGGTACTTACAACGACCTTGGCACTCCCAGAATGGGAAGCGCCGGCGCGCGGTTCGGCAGAAATGTACCGCTCGACAGCACCATTCCGGACCAGGGCGCTTTGCTCACCCCAAGCCCGCGAACCGTCAGCCTCGAACTGATGACGCGCAAACAGTTTCAGCCCGCCACCTCGCTAAACCTGCTGGCGGCTGCGTGGATTCAGTTCGAGGTTCACGACTGGATGAGCCACGGGAACAACGAAAAAGAGCATCCGATTGACATTCCGCTCAGCGGCCAGGACCCCTGGCCCGAACCCGAGCGCCCGATGCAAGTGCGCCGCACTCGCATCGATCCCACGCGCCCTCCCGGCTCTACCAATGCCGTGCCGACGTTCGCCAACACCGAGACGCACTGGTGGGATGGTTCGCAGATTTACGGAAGCGACCAGGAGACGCAAACCAGAGTACGCCTGGGCGTTGACGGCAAGCTCAAGATCGGCAGTGACAATCTTCTCCCGCTCGATCCGCACACCGGGATAGATATCTCGGGCGTAACCGGCAACTGGTGGGTTGGGCTTGCGATGTTGCATACATTGTTCACCCTCGAACACAACGCGATCGCGGAACGTCTGCGTTCTGAATTCGGCTCGTGGTCCGATCAGGAACTGTTCGACCGGGCGCGACTGATCAACGTGGCGCTGACGGCTAAGATTCACACGATCGAATGGACACCGGCCATTATCGCTCACCCGACCGTTGAAGCAGGGATGAACGCCAACTGGTTGACGATCCGGCGTTCGAAGGCCGAGCATCATGCCGCTCCCTATTCGATCACTGAAGAATTCGTCGCTGTTTACCGAATGCATCCGTTGATGCCGGACGATCTCACCTTTCGCGCCTTTGCAACCGGCAATGTGGTTGAAGAACTCCCAACCCCGGATGTTTTGGACACTCACGCCCGCGAGTTGATGTCAAAGCATTCAATGGCCGACTTGTTCTATTCGTTTGGCGTTATGAATCCAGGGGCGATCAGACTCCACAACTTTCCGCGCTTCATGCAACGGCTCGTGCGCACCACTGCTCCCACGATCGATTTGGCGACGGTGGACATACTGCGCGACCGTGAACGCGGCGTTCCGCGCTACAACGAGTTTCTTAGGCTAATCGACAAGGACCCGGTGAAGAAGTTCGAAGATCTGTCGAGCAACAAAGAGTGGGTGGAAGAAATCAGGCGCGTCTACAATAACGAGATCGACAAGGTCGATCTGATGGTTGGCCTGTACGCCGAGGATCTCCCAGAGGGCTTCGGCTTTAGTGAAACAGCATTTCGAATCTTCATACTGATGGCCTCGCGACGGCTGCAAAGCGATCGGTTTTTCACGACCGATTACAACGAGAAGACCTACACAAAGGTTGGCCTCGACTGGATCGAGAACAACAATATGAGGACCGTATTGAGGCGGCATATCCCACAACTGGGTCCGTTGGTCGACAAGCTGGGTAACGCGTTCAAGCCATGGCCCAAGAAGTAGAGGAAGTGCGATAGCGTCGCGCTCGTGTGCATTGGTCCGAAGACCCGGGCGGAATAGAGAAAGGCGATTTGTGGGTGCCGATGCAGCGCGGTGCTTGCAATAATGGCCACACGGTACACGTATGCGTCAATGTGTTACGTCCGCATGGGATTCTGTTTTCCCCTTCCTGCCGATAACGGCGTACGTACTGCTGTGCGTTGCGACTTTGCCCAGACAACGTCAACGAATACCCGACAGGAGACACCCAATCCTTGATTCGAGAAGCTCAACAAATCTAACTCTCGTAGGCTTCAGCTTTGCGGTGGTTGGCCTGTTGGTTACACTATTCCAAAGTGACTTGCTGAGAGTGTCCCAGGCGACATTTCTTTTTTCGTTGAGTCTGGCGTACTTCTTCGCTTCCTACATTCTGTTGTATCTGCGCTTGTGGAGAGCATTCGACACGTTGAGTGAGGGGCTAACCAATAACGGCTTATGGGTGGTGATGGGCGGTCTACGATCGCTTTTTGCAGCCTTCAGCGAGTTGCAGTCGATCTCCTTGATCTTCACCGTATTGTTGTGGATGTTGGCTGCTTACATCGCCCTCGATCTGTCCTTCAAGTGGCAAGACCGAAACAAGACGGAGGTATAAGCAAAGATGACGGACGATGCTATAGAGGTTCAATGTATAGAGTGTGGTGTGTTATTTGAACACGTCAGGTCACTCATGCAAAATCTATCCGCAGACGACTTAGGTTCGATTGTTTGTCCTGAATGCGAGGCATCTTGGTGCGGTTGCCACGATCACGGCCGCTATGACTGTCCACCGCCTTGCCCGTGGTGCCTCAAGAAACAAGGTTGGGCACCAGACCAAGTGCCTACGAGACAGGCGGGCTAACCAAACGGCGGCGGGGTGAACACCGACATGATTTGCTCGATCATCTCGTCGCGTGACTTGAAGCGCGACTCCTCATAGCAGCCCAGCGGGTTCTCGACGACGTTGACCAGGCATTTGTTGCAATAAGTGCAAGGCTGGGGCGCGCGGTCGAGCCCCTGGGCAAACATCTTCACCAGATCATTGTTTGCGATCAGCGGGCGCGCTATCGAGACCGCATCGCAAGATCCGTCGGTGATGGCTTTCGCTATTACCGAGGCTGTCTGAAATCCTCCGGTGCAAATCACCGGCACGCTTACCGCTTGCTTGATTGCGCGAGAGTCCGGGAGATTGATTCCTTCTATCTGGTCGCCGGTAGCGCGATTCCATCTGGCCTGGAAGAGCATGCCCGCGGGCCACGAACGGAACAGCAGGAAGTTGCGATACGTGTTAGTCCCGCTCGAAATCATGGTGTCATATGTCTTGATCAGCTCTTCGAGCGGGAACGGGCCTGGCGGGTTGCGCGGGTGAGGAAATGAGCTCCCCGCCGAAACGTGTACCGCGTCCACGCCGTCTCCCTCGAGCCACTTGCACACCTGGACCGAGTCTTCGATCGAGTTGCCCTTTCCTTCAAAAGGGAGCAGCGCGTTGTTGTATTCGGTCGCGCTGATCTTCATCTGAAGGTGGAAATCTGAGCCGACCTTTGCGCGGATTGCCCGCACAATTTCGCGCACAAAACGGGCTCGGTTCTCGAGCGAACCTCCGTATTCGTCTTTGCGATCGTTGATTGCCGAGCTCAGAAACTGAGTTATCAGGTAACCGTTCGCTCCGTGCAGCTCCACGCCGTCCAGTCCTGCTTCTCTTGCGCGTCGCGCGCCTTCGGCGAATGCGTTGACGGTCTCCTTGATTTGCTCGACGGTCATGCGCTCACACTCGAAACCGTGAATTGGCTCTGATTTATCGGTTGAGCTGAGCCCTTTCGGGTATTCGATACCTTGAATGTCGCGCTGCCTTCCACCGTGGCTGAGCTGGAGGATGTACTTGCAATCGTGCTCGTGAACGCGCTTGCCGAGCTCTCGCCAAAACCCGATTCGTTCGTCGCGATCGATCGTGGCATAGTTGGGAACAATGCGTCCGCGCATCTGGACGGGCACGAACGATGAGACTATCGCCCCGACGCCTCCACGCGCGAACTTCAGCTCCCAGTTGATTCGGGCTTGATTGCCGGAGCCGTCGTAGTTGTCGAACCGGCCCGAAACGTTGGAGCGGAAGATGCGATTCTTTACCGTGAGATTCTTGAACTTCAACGGCTGGAAGATTGTGTCAAAACCCATTTCGGCCACCTCCTCATATTCAGGTTCGATACGATTGTGGACCGCCCTGATTGAATCGAGTCCGTCACAACACGGTTGGTTCGGCGATCAACACAAAAGAATCAGGTCGATCAGTTCCTTAACATCTCTACAAGGAGAATCGAAACTGCCGCCGGCGTGACGCCGGGGATTCGCGCGGCGTGGCCGATAGTGCGCGGGCGAACGCTGCCGAGCTTTTGAACCACCTCGTTGGACAAGCCCGAGATGCTGCTGAAATCCACGTCGGTCGGGATTTCAAGTTCATCATACCGGCCGCGCCTGCGGGCAAGCGCTTCCTGATCTTTCAAGTAGCCCGAGTATCGAATGTCGTTTAGCGCGACTACGATCTCCTTCTCTCCCGCCTTGTCGCCAATTGCCGCGGTGACGATATCGATCAACTTCGCGGCGCTGCAATCGGGTCGACGCGCGAGGTAATCGAGCTTGCGGCCACGATAGCTGTCAGGCGAGCCTTCGAGGTGCAACTCTTCCAATTGCTCTTCGCCGAGGTCTGTGACTTTCGCATTTATCAGATAATTCTTGACCGTTGCAATGTCGCGCTGGCGCTTCTCGAAAGCTATGTAATCCTCATCGCCTATGCATCCGATCTCGTGCGCAAGAGGAGTGAGCCTTTGATCCGCGTTGTCGTAACGAAGCGACAATCGCATCTCGGCTCTCGAGGTGAACATTCTGTAAGGCTCGTCCGCGCCTTTCGTAACCAGGTCGTCGATCATCACGCCGATGTAGCTTTGCGCCCGGTCAAGAACCACGGGTTCACGCTCGAGCGCCGCGAGCGCGGCATTGATTCCGGCGACGATTCCCTGGCCGGCCGCTTCTTCGTAGCCGGACGTGCCGTTGATCTGGCCGGCGTGGAACAGCCCGCGAATTCGTTTTGTCTCGAGCGTACCAAACAGCTCGCGAGGATCGACGAAGTCATACTCGACGGCGTAGCCCGGCCGCAGCAGCTTCACTTTCTCAAGCCCGGCGATCTTGCGAACGAACTCGTGCTGGACTTCTTCGGCCATGCTCGTGGAGATTCCGTTTGGATAAATCTCGTATGTGTCGTAGCCCTCGGGCTCGAGAAAAATCTGGTGCCGCGACTTCTCCGAAAACTTCACAACCTTGTCTTCGATCGAGGGGCAGTAACGCGGACCGATGCCTTTTATGTCGCCGCTGTACAAGGGAGACTTGTCCAGGTTGCACCGGATGACGTCGTGCACGGCTTCGTTCGTGTAGCCGATAAAGCAGTTGATCTGCCGCCGGTTGATCTCAAACGTTTTGAATGAGAACGGCACCGGCCGCTCGTCTCCGGGTTGGACGTCGAACCTCGAGTAATCAATCGTACGACCGTCGAGTCGAGGCGGTGTCCCGGTCTTGAGCCTCCCGGTCTTGAATCCGATACCGCGAATGCAATTGGCTAGTTTGATCGATGCGGGTTCGCCGCTGCGGCCGGCTTGAAACGTCTTCTTACCTACGTGGATCAAGCCATTCAGAAAAGTCCCGGTCGTGAGCACAACCGTTCGGCCCTCGATGATCGTTCCATTGGCCAGCTCGGCTCCCGACACGCGTTCGCCGGTGAATCTGATTTCCGCGACTTCGCCTTCGAGGATGGATAAGCCTTCGGTACTGCCGAGCCTGCGCCGCATTTCGGTTCGATAAAGATTGCGATCGGCCTGCGCGCGAGGCGATTGAACCGCCGGCCCGCGGCTTCGATTGAGCAGGCGGAACTGAATTCCGGTTGCATCGATGACCTCGCCCATTAATCCGCCGAGAGCGTCGACTTCACGAACGAGATGACCCTTGGCGATTCCACCGATAGCCGGATTGCAGCTCATCTGGCCAATCGAGTTCGTGTCGAGCGTAACGAGAGCAGTACGCGCGCCGACGCGCGCCGCTATGTAAGCAGCTTCACAGCCGGCGTGCCCGGCTCCGATTACGATGACATCGAATATATTCTCTTGATTCCCCATTTCAATTTATCTAATCCTCGCTTGCGCGTCCGCTCGATTGACAGCTATTTGCCTTCGATTATACGTCATTTTCCAATTACAAGAAGCCGAGAAACAGGCGGGTAGTGTTCGGACTATGCGTTGCTTAATAACCTCCGCGTGCTTTGCGGTCCTTTGCGTCTTTGCGCTGAGTATTATGTCTTGCTCCTTCAATACCAAATATTCAGCGCAAAGGCGCAAAGGACCGCAAAGCACGCGAAGGAACCGGTCTTCAAACTACTTTCCGATACAGAACGTCGAGAATATCTGACCGAGTATGTCGTCTGTCAAAGTCTCACCGGTGATCTCGCCAAGCGAAGAAAGCGCTCCGCGAAGCTTCAGCAAAACTATTTCTTCAAGCTCGCCGCTTCGCATCATCTCACTCGCATCGCAAAGGTTCTTGATAGCTGTTCGCACCGCAGCGTGCTGGCGAGCATCGGTGAGCATTATGTCATCGCGCTCTGTGGCGGCGTCGCCCGTCAGCTTCTGGAATATTTTCGAAGTGAGTGACTCGAATCCTTCGCCGGTCAACGCCGAAATGTTTATTACTTCATCGCCGTAGGCTTGTATTGAATTGGTTTCGAGCTTAAGCGGTAAATCAGTCTTGTTAATTGCGACGATTCGGCGTTCCTGTGAAAGATGATTCAGGAGATTGACGTCGTCGCCGGTCAACGGCTCGGAAGCGTCCAGCACCAGCAGCGATATATCGGCGTCAGCGATTGCTGTCCGGCTTCGAGTGATGCCGATGCTCTCGACCAGGTCAGTGGTGTCGCGAATCCCCGCCGTGTCGATCAATCGAACCGGAACGCCCGAGATTGAAGTGCTCTCATAGAGCGCGTCTCTTGTAGTCCCGGGCAACTCGGTCACGATTGCGCGGTCACTGCCGATCAGGCGGTTGAACACGGAAGACTTGCCGACATTGGGCCGTCCGACGATCGCAAGATCAAACCCTTCTCTCAAAAATCGTCCAAACGAGAAGCTGTCGGCGATCGCGCTTAGGGCCTCGATCACACGTTGAAGTTTCGTCAGGAGCAGCGAAGAGGTCTCGGGTGAAATATCGTCTTCGACAAACTCGACTGAAGACTCGATGTGGACGATGACTTCGACGAGAGTGTCTTTGAGCGGCGTCAACCGAATCGACAATTCGCCTTCGAGTTGCCTCGTTGCGACTCGCGCCTGGTATTGAGTCTGGGCGTTGATGACATCGCGAACCGCCTGGGCTTGCGCGAGGTCGATACGTTTGTTCAGGAAAGCGCGGAAGGTAAACTCACCGGGCTCGGCGATACGCGCTCCCCGATCGATCGCGAGTTGAAGCACGCGCCCGAGAATGATCGGGCTGCCGTGGCAACTGATTTCCACAAGGTCTTCGCCGGTGTATGAGTGAGGCGATTTGAAGAAGGTAAGAATAACCTCATCGATGATTTCGCTTGTAGCCGGATCGATGAGCCGGCCAAACTGCGCGCGGTTCGGGACACCCGACTGCGTTTCAGATCTGGTAAGAAAGATCGATGTCGCGATTCCGAGAGCGGCGGGCCCACTCAAACGCACGACTCCGATGCCGCCTCGTCCGGGCGGGGTAGAAATTGCGGCAATGGTGTCGTCGGAGAACATTGTTCAGGGGTCCTGTTCGTAGTACGTCCTTCAGGCGGAAGTTTGTCGACCTGTCTCCAACGAGTGCGGACCACAAACTTCCGCCTGAAGGCCGTACTACGAACGGAACTCTGAACCTCATTTTGCGGGACGGACCGTGACCTTGCGATTCTCGCCGTGGCCCTGACTCTCGGTCGTCACCGAAGCGTCGTCCGCCAAGGCAAGGTGGAGGATGCGACGTTCATTTGGGGTCATCGGATCGAAGGTGAACGGTATGCGCGAGGTGCGAACTTTCTCGGCAGCCTTTTCCGCCATCAGCCGCAACTCTTTTTCGCGGCGCGCGCGGTAGCCGCCCGAGTCAAAAACGACTTTTGACTCTTCGCCCGACGAGCGCGCGAGGATGCGATTGCCGAGATATTCAAGAGCATCGAGAAGCTCAGCGTTGCGGCCCAGCAGCAACGCGACGTCATCTCCACGCACCTGAATCTTGAAACCGGTTTCGCTATCTTCAGCGACGGCGTTCAGATCGAGCCCCGACGATCCGAGAACCCGATTCGTGAAATCGACAACCAGATTCACATCTTCTTGCGACATCGCTTGTACCTCTGCGAGTACCGCAGACTGTCCAGTCTGCGGAGAACCTCACTGCTCGAAGCGAATACACCGTAGACAGTCTACGGTGCATATTGTTTAGAACCCTTCAGCTTCAGCGCTCCGCTTATTCTTGCCCTTCGGGCCCTTCGGCGGGACCGGCGTCGTCGAACCGCGCGGCCCGCCTTTGCCACGGGATGTTAAAGCGTCTGTTGCTGTCCCTGGTGTAAGCTCCGTCGTGCGGCGATTGATAAACAACTGAATCAACACGCCGACCATGTTACTGACCATCCAGTAGAGCACAAGCCCGCTGGGCGCCGAAAAGAAGAACAACCAGGTCAGCATGATCGGCATAAGCCAGGTCATCATAACGCGCTGCATCTTCATCGACGGGTCTGCCGAGGCAGGCTGCGGCGTAAGCTTCGTCGAGGCGATCATGGTGACGCACATGACAATCGGCAGTATCTTCAGTGGATCGGATCTCGACAGGTCGTGAATCCACAACACCCAGGGCGCGTGACGAACATCCAGCGACGAACCGAGGTATAGATAGACCGCCCAGAAAATCGGCAACTGGAGAATCATCGGCAGGCAACCGCCGAGCGGGTTAGCCTCCTTCATCAAGGCTAGTTGCTCTTGTTGAAGCTCCTGCAATTCGCGTTCGTGCTTCTTGGGATTCTCCTTCAGCTTCTTCATTCGGTCCTGCAGCTCTTTCATGCGCGGCTGATGCTTTGCCGCCTTCTTCATTTTCTTCGAGCTGTAGAACCTTAGCGGAGAGAGAACCAGGTTGATCAAAACCGTCACGCCAACGATAGCCCAGCCGTAGTTGTGGAACAGCCGGGCGAGCCCGTTGAGCGCCCACGCCAGCGCCGGAACGAGCGGCTTCACGGCGAATGAAAACAGCCCGTAGTCAATCAGCGCGCCAAGGTTCGCATCCAGGGACTGGCCAACGGCGGCCAAAAGCTGCCGATCCTTTGGGCCTACGAAAATGTGTGTCGCCGAACTGGAGCTTACCGAGATGGCGGCTGACGGGTAATCGACCGCCGGCTCATCCGGTTGAGGCTTGAATTGGGCATTAGTCAGCGCAATTTCGGTTATCGTTTGATCGGGAACGGCCAGCATCGCGAAGTAATGGTCCGTCACTCCCGCCCAGCGATAGAAGGCCCTTAGAACGTCGACGCCCTGGGCCACGCCGTGTCCCTTCGCGATGCCTCTGGGCAGTTGATCGAGCGTGAGGCGCTGGCCGTTTCCTTCGCGACTAACCACCCGCGCGTAACCGAGAAGCGTCGCGCCCTTGTCGGCTGTGATCTTTATCTGGCTCACATCAGCCGCGAGCGGTTTATCCAACTCTATCTGATTTGAAGTGTGATCAACGGTCGCGACGGTGGCGAATGGAGGCGTAATGCGAGATCCGAGGATTGCCTGACGCTGCCCCTCGCGTGTGTAAGCAATAACCTGAGGTGGAGTGCTGTAGCTACCGGTCTGCCTGTCGCTTTGATCGCCGAACTTCGGGCCGAGCACTATCTCAACCGGCTGCTCGCTTCCGTTTGACCTCACGTCCGCGGTGAGATCGAAAACAAAACCGTCGCCGTGAAACGTAAGGGTCTTGGTCGCCACTACGGTAGGGGAAACGTAGGTGAACTTGATTACGCGTTTGTCATTCGGCTCAATTGTGATCTCAGTCTCGTTCGCTCCGATACCTTCGATTTGGAAAGTTACGTGATTGAGTTGGGCGGCGAGCTCCGGCGACCACGGGGTGCGCAGGCTCAGCGGCGCGTCCAGCTCATCGGGTATCTGTTGAGGAATGAGCTGAAGCTCGTTGCCGTCAGCGCCCGTTATGTCGCGCTCGATGCCGTCTTCCTTGTACTTGCTGAGAACCCAGGATGTCGCAACGGCGCCGCGGTTACTCAGCGTCGCGCGCCAATAGTCCGACCTGGGTTTGATTGTTATTTCCCGCGGCGCAGCCTGTGTAGTTTGAGCGGTTGCCTGCGGCTGAGCTGAGGAAGGGGCAAGAGGCCCGGCCTTCTTTGCGGCAGGAAGCGGAGCTTGGGGAAGCACGGCTTGCTGCGGATGTTCGGCATCGCGCGGCGCCGGAGCTTCTTCGATTTGGGCAGGCTCGTTGACCGGCGGAGGACCCAGATACCGCATAATCAAGGGCCAGGACATCAGCACCACCAGGGAAAGAGCCAAAGCCGTTATCAAACGATTTCGATCCATCAAGTCACATCAGGCGGAGTGCCGCCCGTCCTTTTCTCAGCTACTTCACGGGGTCGTATCCACCCGAATGAAATGGATGACAGCGCAGCAATCGCCGAGCACCAAGGTAAGCACCGCGCAATGCGCCGTACTTCTCGATCGCCTGCATTGCATATTCGGAACAAGTGGGCGTGAATCTGCACGACGGCGGTAGTAGCGGTGAGATGAGCAACCTGTAGCCGCGTATGAAAAAAATAAGAACGACCTTCACTTCTCGACAGCCCTCTGCAGAAATGCAATGAATTCAGTTTCGAGATCGCGGTAGTGGGCTTCCACCAAAGGCCGCTTCACATTGATAACTATATCAACTCCACCAGGCGCCAGCCACTTGTTTTTCCTGAACGCTTCGCGAACCAGGCGGCGGGCTCGATTGCGCTGGACTGCGTTTCCGATCTTTCGGGTTGCGGTGATTCCGATGCGCGTTCCGTCTTCCGGTCTCGCAAGTATGAATGCCGTAAAGTACTTGAATTGTATCTTACGGCCTTGTTCATACACACGGCGGAAGAGATTGCGCCTCAGGATCCTGTCTGTTTTGGGAAACTGCCGGGATACTTCAGTCATTGTCCGTAGTCCGTGGTCCGTAGTCCGTGGCCGACGGCTTAAGTTGCCGGGCTAAACTACGGACTACGGACTACTGACGTTCCTAGTAGTGCGCAGGTGTAAGTCGCACGCGACCCTTGGCGCGGCGTCTTTTGAGTACCAGGCGGCCGCCCTTTGTACTCATACGCACGCGAAAGCCGTGGGTCTTT
>Ga0134124_10001237_pt1 | contig 20445 bp, 18 predicted proteins | sample KB304_FD_96880 | JGI IMG/M metagenome (GOLD analysis project Ga0134124, IMG submission 96880) | Terrestrial soil microbial communities without Nitrogen fertilizer from Kellogg Biological Station, Michigan, USA - KB3-0-4 | ecosystem: Environmental > Terrestrial > Soil > Unclassified ... | reverse complement strand
TAAAAGCAGGTCTGGACCGTGATAAAGAGCGCGCATTGCTGTATAAATGGCATGCGCAGACCTAGCTAAGACACAACTCCAATCATCAGGAGCGCACGCATGCACAAGAAGGCCTTCTGGACCGTAGCGCTTGCCCTACTCGCGTTTTTCGTTGTCGTTTCCCTTCCCGGCGCCGAAACCGCTCACTCGCAAGCCGGACGCCCGCAAGTCACAACCGAACAACTCGACAAACGCCGGGCAATCGAGAACGAACTGCAATCAATCGCGATCGTCGAACGCAAGCTCATGATTCCGATGCGCGACGGCGTGAAGATCGCCACCGACGTCTATCGACCTAAAGATACGTCGAAGAAGTACGCGACGATCTTCGTGCGCACGCCATACAACTTCAACTACTGGGACATTCGCAATAGCGCGCCACGCGATCTCTCAAACGAGCTCGAAGCCGTGAAGCGCGGCTACGCCTTCGTCGAGATGAACGAGCGCGGCCGCTTCTTCTCTGAAGGCAACTACGACATTCTTGGCCCGCCGCTTACGGATGGCGTCGACGAGTTCAACTGGATCTCAAAACAAACGTGGTCCAACGGTAAAGTCGGAACGATCGGTTGCTCATCCACCGCTGAATGGCAGCTCGCGGTTGCGGCCCGGGGCAATCCGGCTTACACGACGTTTATCCCGCAGGGCTTCGGCGCAGGCGTCGGTCGTGTTGCTCCTTACTTTGAACAAGGAAACTGGTATCGCGGCGGCGCGGTGCAGATGCTGTTCATCGCGTGGCTCTACGGCCAGCAGAACCAGGTGCGTCCGATGTTCGCGCCGAATACCACGCAGGAGGATCTGATCCGCGCGTCGAAGTCGTTCGATCTCGCGCCGCAACTGCCGGCGGTGGATTGGGCGAAAGCGCTGAATCATCTACCAGCGCAAGATATTTTAGCCGCGGTCGATGCGCCACACGGCATCTTCGCGGATCGCATGCCGGTCGATACGGGCGGCGCGATGATCAAGCGCGAGCCGAACGATGCGGCGTGGTACAAAGGCGGGCTTTGGCATGACAACATGCGCATCAACATTCCGGGGTTCTGGTTCATGTCGTGGTATGACGTGTCGATTGGTCCAAACCTCGCCGCGTTCAATCACGTTCGTAAAACTGCGTCGCCGGAGGTTGCGAATCAGCAGTACGCCGTGATTGCGCCGACGCTCCATTGCGCTTACAAGCGGGCGACGGAAAACACGATGATCGGCGAGCGCAGCGTCGGTGACGCGCGTTTGAATTACGACGAGCTGACATACGCCTGGTTCGATCACTTCCTCAAGGGCGAGAACAACGGTGTCCTCGAGAAGATGCCGCGCGTGCGTTACTTCACGATGGGTATCAACAAGTGGCAATCGTCAGACACGTGGCCGCCGGCAGGCGCGCAGCCGATGACCTTTTTCCTGTCGAGTGGTGGCAAGGCGAACATGATTAATGGCGATGGCGTCCTCGCGGAAGCAGCGCCTGCAACCGATAATCCTGACAAGTTTGAATACGATCCGATGAACCCCGTACCGTCTTACGGCGGTAATGTTTGCTGTACTGGGAACGCGATCACAGCGGGCGCTTTCGATCAGCGAAAGAATGAGACGCGTCCGGATGTACTTGTTTACAGTACGCAGCCTTTGAAGGAAGGTGTCGAAGTTAGTGGACCCATCGAAGTGACGCTCTACGTGTCGTCAGAAGCGAAAGATACTGACTTCACCGTGAAACTGATCGACGTTTATCCCGACGGTCGTGCTTACAATCTCGACGAAACGATCCAGCGCATGCGTTATCGTGACGGGTATGACAAACCGAAAGTGTGGATGGAGTCCGGGAAGGTCTACAAGGTAACGCTCGGGCCGATGGTTACAAGCAATTACTTCGAAGCCGGTCATCGCATTCGCATCGAAATCTCGAGCAGCAATTTCCCTCGCTTCGATCGCAACCTGAACACGGGTGGAAACAATTACGACGAGACGAAGAGCGTAATCGCGCGTAACGCCGTGCACCATTCGCGACAGTATCCGTCGACGATCAAAATCACAGTCGTTCGGCCGTCATCGCAAAAATCATCAAGTTTGTAATCACGTTTTGCGAGCCTCAATTGTAGGGGTGGCCCTCTGTGGCCACCCGCCACTGGAAAACAAAATGCTTTGGAAACCCGACAGGCTCCTGCGAGCCATTCTCATCTGGACCGCGGTAACGTTCATCATCGTCTGGCTGCCGCTCGTGCGTGGCTTGATGGATGGCGACAGCTACCAGTGGGGCACCGAATTTTTTGGAGCGCAATTCGGCGGGCGCGGAGTGCATGGTGATTATTGGCTCCTCATAATCGAGGCCGCATTCGGAATACGTCTCCTCTACCTCGGCTGGCGTGGAGCGCGTCCAATCTTTCACTGGCTGCTGTTGTTCTGGCAGTTCCTGATGGCCGCGCAATCGTGCTACAACTCGTTCACCGCGCCCGAAGACTACAGATTTAAGGGCGACACGCTCGGTGTTGATGTGTCGTTGGCGTGGGTTGGTCCAGTGTTCTTCGGCGGCTTCGCTTTGTTATCGATTTTATGGGTAGTGCAAGACCTGCGAACACGACATCACAGGGTTGCGCCCAAATGGAGTCGCGCCAACACTGTACTTCTTTTGATCGTGTTAGGCCTGCTTCCGATACAATTCGTGCTTCTACGATTTGGTGAACAACACGGGACGAGAGATCAGGTGGGCGTCCTGCTTACGATGGCGCAATGGGTTTTAATAAGCTGCGCGCTGTTCCCGTGGTCCGGATCGAAACATGCTGCTGAAGTTGTAGAGACGGTCTGAATAACAAAAGGAAATTATGAAACCAAAAGAACTGACCATACGCGGGCTGATTCTCGGCGCGCTCATCACGACGATCTTCACAGCGGCCAACGTCTATCTCGGACTCAAAGTCGGTCTTACATTCGCTTCCTCGATTCCGGCCGCAGTGATCTCGATGGCCATTCTGAGCATGGTGAAGGATTCCTCCATCCTCGAGAACAACATCGTCCAGACTGTCGCGTCTGCCGCCGGTACGCTCTCGGCCATCATCTTTGTGCTGCCGGGATTGGTGATCGTCGGCTGGTGGACGGGCTTTCCTTTCTGGCAATCGTTTCTCATCTGCGTGAGCGGCGGCGTGCTCGGCGTGTTGTTCACGATTCCACTCCGGCGCGCGCTCGTGACCAACTCCGATCTGCCGTATCCGGAAGGCGTCGCTGCGGCGGAAGTCTTGAAAGTCGGATCGGGCACACGTGGCGAAACAAAAGACGAGACGGGCGAAGCGCGCGAAGGTCTCATGGCCGTGATTCTCGGCTCCGTTGCGTCGGCTGGACTCGCTATTCTTACGGCAACGCGTATCGCTGCAGCTACAGTCGGCGGGTTCTTCCGTGTTGGAGCCGCTGCTTCAACCGGCTACGACATCGCCTTCTCGCTCGCACTCGTCGGCGCCGGACATCTGGTCGGGCTGTCAGTCGGCATGGCAATGCTCACCGGGCTGATCATCGCCTGGGCCATCGCCGTCCCCATCCTGACTTCAATGCAACCGCCCGCAGATGGCGCCACACTCGCTGCGCACACGCTCGGAATCTGGCGTACACAGGTGCGCTTCATCGGCGCCGGAGCAATCGCCATCGCCGCGATCTACACACTCGCGCGGCTCGCAAAGCCTGTCGTGGGCGGACTCGTCAGCACGCTTGCCAGCTCACGTGCGACTGAACGTGAGGACGATCTCGACCGCGACCTGCCGCCCAGTTGGATCATCATACTGACGATCGGATGTCTCCTGATCGCGGGTTACCTCGCGTTTACGTTCGCGCGCTCGACTGTGCTCGCCTCGAGTGCGATAACTCTCACGCTCATCGCGATCCCGTTTGTACTGATCGGCGGTTTCCTGATCGCGGGAATCTGCGGTTACATGGCTGGACTAATCGGCGCGTCAAACAGTCCGATCTCAGGAGTCGGTATTTTGTCGATCGTGCTGTGCGCGTCTGTGCTCATTCTGGCAGTGGCGCCGACGTCAGTAACACAACCAGCCCTCGTCGCCTTTGCGCTCTTCATCACCGCGATCGTTTTTGCGTGCGCGACGATCTCGAACGACAACTTGCAGGACTTGAAGACGGGCCAGCTTGTTGGCGCCTCGCCAATGCGCCAGCAGATCGCGCTGATCGTCGGCGTGGTTGCCGGTGCGTCTGTAATTCCGTTTGTGCTTAACCTGCTCGCGAAAGCTTACGGGTTTGCCGGCGCCCCGAATGTTGGCGTCGTGGCAGCGAATCCATTGCCTGCACCACAGGCGACTCTGATCTCGGCCCTCGCAAAAGGCGTGATCGGCGGCAGTCTCGAATGGAAGATGATCGGCATCGGCGCAGCGGTCGGTGTTGGTCTGATTCTGCTCGACACGGCGCTCGGCGCCGCGAAAAAAATTCGCATACCTCCACTCGCAGTCGGTATCGGTATTTACCTGCCGATGTCTGCGACGTTTGCCGTCGTAGTCGGCGCAATACTCTCTGAGTGGTACACAAGGCGTGCTCTCAAAACTCCGAATCCGGATCGTGCTGAACGACTCGGAACGCTCGTCGCGTCGGGATTGATCGTCGGTGAGAGTCTCTGGGGTGTTGTCAATGCGGGCCTCATCGTCGGCACTTCTAACGATGCGCCAATCGGACTCGTTCCTGAAGCCTTCGCACCTGCTCCATGGCTCGGCGTGCTGTGTTTCGTTGGCATCATCATCTTGCTGTACTCGTGGATGCTAAAGCGAGCGAGAATGGCGCCGGATCGATAGTACAAATAGTTCATGAAGTCGATTCTCATTATCGCGATCTTGGCTCTGCTTCTCTGTCCGGTTGCCCGCGCCCAGGACAAACCGCAAACCCCTGACGCTGCGCGCCGAGAGAAGGCGGTGGATTTACTTCAGTCGCTCGCGGCTCAACTCCCTACACTTCAATCTGCCGAGAACCGCGCGCGCATCGGCGCAAACATCGCCGAGTCGCTCTGGGGCCACGATGAGAAGCGCGCGCGTGCGCTGTTCATCGGCATCGAGGAGGACATCAACTGGGGATTGAGGGCTCGTGAAATCAAAAACTCGAGGGACGAGTACAGCGCGATGGTTTTTATGAAATTGCGCACTGACATCGTGACGCGCATTGCCAAACACGATGCCGAGCTCGCATTCGATTTCCTGAGAGCAACCGCACTAACCTACGAGAAGATTCCACGAGCCGTCGTCGAGCGCGAGCGTGACTTTGAAGTGAAGCTCGCAACACAGATCGTCCCAAGCAATCCGGATCTGGCTCTCAAGATTGGCCGTCAATCACTCAATCATGGGTTCTCTAACAATCTTTTGCCGCTACTCAAACAACTGCACAAGAAACATAGAGAACATGGACTCACGCTTTACAAAGAAACGGTGCGCGCGTTGAGAGAGTCTGATTTCTCGCGTGATAGAGGGAAGTTTTATTTCGCGCGCTCACTGGCTGAAAACCTCACACCTCCCCTGGCGGACGAACCGGCATTTCGAGATTTCATGGACTTATGGATTTCAACAGCGGTTGCTAACGGGTGTGATAAGTCCAATATCACTGAGGAATGGACTTCCTTTTGCGATCAAGTTCGACTACTGCTGCCACGGATGCAAAAAGTTGCACCGCAGCAGACAGCCCAGCTAAAGCGCTTAGCGACTGAAGACAACCCTCAATCCTGGGAGAGAAATAATTTTGCGTACGGCGAGTTGTTCAAGGCTCTCAATGAGGACGACTTCGATGAAGCGCTTGAATTAGCTAAACAATATCCACAGATGGAAGCCGAAATTTACTGGCGAGCGGCAGTGAAAGCGATGGCAAACGGTGATACCGAACGCGCGCTCAAGATCGCTAACGACTTTAATGGCGATCCCCAGGCGAAGCAACGACTCCTTGCTGAGCTAAAAGGGTATGAGGGCGCTGGCTCAGTAACCGATGAGCAATTGGCCCAGGTTCAAACTGAGCTCGATAAGCTACCGCAAGTGGAAGACCAGTTCCGCTTTTTGGTAGGTCTAGCCAATCGCGCTGGGGCGAAGTACCGGCCGGCGGCTTTAAAGTTGCTCGAGCAAGCTACCGGAATAGCCGAGTCGATGAAGCCAGGTAAGGTCCAGATGACGAGTCAACTTGTGCTCGCGCTGTTGTACTGCGCCGAGAAGAGTGATCGTGGTCTCGCAATGATGGAATCATTGATTCCAAAACTGAACGAGATGATCGACGCGGCGGCGAAGCTTGACGAGTTTGAAACACACTACCTGCGTGATGGTGAGTGGAATATGTCCGCCAATGGCCCACTTGGCGAGATGCTGACATACCTGTCTCAGAATGCTGCTTATTACGCGTGGACCGACTTTGATCGCGCAGTGAATTTGGCGGCGCAGTTCGACAGGACTGAGGTACGAATGATGGCCCAGACAAAACTCGCGCAATCGATCCTTGCCGGCCCACCGAAACGCTTGCGATTTCCGAGCGCGCCTCGTTATTGAGCGCTGCGATCGCGTCGAGAAATTCATTGACAACCGAAACTGAAACGAATAACGTCCCCGTTCCCCGACGCTTTACCCATCTGTTCGGAAGAAAGGAACCTCCCAATGGCAGTTCAGGTTCTGATAGGCAATCAAAAAGGTCCCCTACCAATTAAGGCTTCGTTCATGGCTCCCGGCGACATGCCGATGTATCTGGAAGTTCTGGGATCCGTTTGGACGACGACCGCAAACCAGATGATTGGAATCCAAATAGCAGTTGACGGCAACGTTATCGGGGTAGCCAATGTCTTTTCTAACGGCGCCAGCACTCATCGTCCGGTGGTGCCTGTGTACCTCCCGATTAAGCTGAATCAGGGGTCACACACGCTTGATCTCAGCCTTGCTCCAGGCACTACGACGACGTCAGATTTCAACGATTTCTTCACCGCCGTTCTTCATTACTAAGAACTCAGTGTTCCTCCAGGTCCTCATGACATACCCCACACTCATTTCGTTTGCTGCAAAAGCGTGGAGCCCCGACCCTCTACGCTCGCGCAGCCTTTACAAATTTCGTTGATCGGTTTCAGGATTAACGCATGACCAGGATGCTCGAGGGAAAAGTTGCATTAGTCGCGGGAGCGACACGTGGAGCGGGGCGTGGGATTGCGGTTGAGCTCGGGGTGGCGGGAGCGACCGTTTATTGCACCGGTCGCTCGACCGCGTCGCAGAGTTCCGAAATGAACCGGCCCGAAACGATCGAGGAAACGACTGCGCTGATCGAGCAAGAGGGCGGACGTGCGGTCGCAGTCCAAGTCGATCATTTGGATCCGGTGCAGGTGCAGTCACTCGTCCAGCGCATCGAGCGTGAACAGGGTCGCCTCGATATTTTGGTTAACGATATCTGGGGTGGAGACAAGCTCACCGAGTGGAACGTGCCGGTTTGGGAACACTCACTCGAGAACGGCCTGCACATACTCCGCCTCGCAATCGATACACACATCATCACCAGTCACTTCGCGCTTCCACTACTTATCAAAAATCCAGGCGGTCTGGTTGTTGAAGTCACTGACGGCACGGTGGACTACAACAACGATCACTACCGTCTGTCGCTTTTCTACGACCAGGCGAAGACTTCCGTGATTCGCATTGCCTGGGCGCTGGCCCAGGAGTTGAAACCGCATCAATGCACGGCGGTGGCGTTGAGTCCGGGTTGGCTGCGATCCGAGCAGATGCTGGATAACTATGGCGTCAAAGAAGAAAACTGGCGCGACGCAACGAAGATACAACCTCATTTCATTATCACTGAAACACCGCGTTACCCCGGCCGTGCGGTTGCACACCTCGCAGCAGATAAAGATCTGGCGCGCTGGAACGGGCAGTCGTTGTCGAGTGGACAGCTAGCGAAGGTTTACGGCTTCACCGATGTTGACGGTTCTCAGCCTGACGCCTGGCGATACGTGGTTGAAGTGCAGGAGCCGGGTAAGCCGGCGGATGCAACGGGCTACCGGTAAATAAACCTGTTATCCTTTGCGAGTGCCGATCACGATCGACGACCTGCGACGATTCGCCATCGCGCGGAACTTTCCCAAACCGACAACTCTCAACCGCGCCTTGCAACGCATGGGCTTCGTGCAAGCCGATCCGATTCGCGCTCCCGCACGCGCGCAGGATCTGATCCTGCGACAGCGCGTCAATGATTATCGCGCCGGTGATCTGGAACGCCGCTACACCTCACTCGACGTCGAAGAAGATTTCTTCATCAACTACGGCTACGTCACACGATCACTCCAGTCGCTGATGCATCCGCGCCCGGCTCTGCGGCAGAGAAAAGCGAAACTGCTGCTCGATTTTGTTCGCGAGCGCGGCGTTGTACACCCGCGTGAGGTCGATGAACACTTTGCGCACGGCACAGTGACAAACTACTGGGGCGGCTCTTCAAACGCCACCACGCACCTGCTCGATGCAATGCACTATGCGGGAATGCTCCGCATCGTGCGTCGTGAGAAAGGCATTCGGATTTACGCCGAGCACAAACACGAGCCCGTCCCTCGCAATGCAGCCGAGCGGCGCGCGCGGATGGATGCGTTGGTCGATGTGGTTGTCCGGATCTACGCGCCCTTGCCGGGATCAAGTCTCTCGTATTACGTGAGACGTTTGCGATATGCCGCGCCGCAATGGCAAAAGGAGTTGCCGGGCGCGTTGCAGCGTGCGAAAGCGCGGCTGTCTCATGCGCGTGTTGGGAAAGTCGACTGGTACTGGCCTGGGGATGAAAACCTCGACGATCGATCGATTGACGAAGTCGTCCGTTTCCTCGCGCCCTTCGATCCGGCGGTACACGATCGCGCACGTTTCGAGCTGTTCTGGGCCTGGACTTATCGTTTCGAAGCCTACACACCCACCTCGAAACGCAAGCTCGGGTATTATGCGATGCCGCTACTCTGGCGCGACCGTGTCATCGGCTGGGCCAACCTATCGGTGAAAAATGGTGACCTCGATTACCAACTCGGATACGTCGAAGTCGCGCCGATCGATCGCACATTCAAACGTGAACTTGAAGCGGAGATCGAGCGCATGCGCGCATTCCTCGGTGTATAATCACCCGCAATATGGAAACACTGAGAACTATTTACGACGCGATTGAGCCATACGACAGCGGTTATATCCGCGTGTCGCCTGTACACGAGCTTTATTACGAGCAATGCGGTACGCCGAATGGGAAGCCCGTTATCTTTCTGCACGGTGGGCCGGGCGCGGGACTCGTGGCTGATTATCGGCGCTTCTTCGACCCGCAGGCATATCGTGTGATCCTGTTCGAGCAGCGCGGTGCGGGACGAAGTAAGCCGCACGCTTCGCTCGACGACAACACGACCTGGCATCTGGTCCAGGACATCGAAGTAATTCGTGAACAGTTTGGTATCGATCAGTGGCTCGTATTTGGCGGCTCGTGGGGCAGCACGCTCGCGCTTGCTTATGCCGAGACGCATCCGGAGCGTGTACGCGGGCTCATACTGCGCGGCATCTTTCTCTGCCGTCCGCGAGAGATTACGTGGTTCTACGAAGACAGTCAGGGCGCAAGCGCGATCTTCCCTGAGGTTTGGGAGCAATATGTGCGCGTCATTCCCGAAGGCGAACGCGACGACATGATTCGCGCCTATTACAAACGTCTCACCAGCGACGATGCGGATGTGCGTCTCGAAGCAGCGCAGGCGTGGTCTAACTGGGAGGCGAGCGCGTTGAAGCTGATTCCCGATCAGAATTTGATCGACGAGTTTACGGAGCCGGAGTTGGCGATCGCCCTCGCGCGCATCGAGTGCCACTACTTCATTAACAACTGCTTCTTCGAGACCGACAATTACTTGATCGAGAACATCGATCGCATTCGACACATTCCCGGCGTGATCGTGCATGGTCGTTACGACATCGTGTGTCCGGCGATGAATGCGTGGGATTTGCATCGGGCCTGGCCGGAAGCGACACTGAAAATCATTCCCGACGCGGGCCACTCTGTCACCGAACCGGGGATCGCCGACGCACTCATCCGGGCCACAGACAGTTTCCGTTAAAAGCGCTTTTGTGGCTATCGAATAGCGATGGGGTTCACGATTGATTGAACACCGCCGGTGATCCGTGCGGCACCGAGGGTGAAGAGAAACTCCCACGCCTTATCTCGCACCATCTCTTCGGTGTTGACGTTTTCGAGTATGTGGATGCCGTTCAGAGGAATGAGAATCTGGTGAACCTCGAAGACGCCGGTGTCTTTTTCAAACGGGAGCACTTCAAAGCTCCACGTGTCGGAGCCGATAATCGCCACTTCCAACGACGCGAGATACTTTGCGCCGTCGCGCCCGAGTCCCGGCGCGACTGAACCGAAGCGTTTGTTGTCTTTGCCGAGAAGCTTTAGCCAACCCGTGTAGAACAACACCACATCGCCCTTCTCGATCGACTTGATCCCCTGCCGTTTCATCGCGCCCTCGATCTCGGCGCGATTGAACGCGGTTCCCTCTTTGACGATGTCGGTGTTGAAGTAACCGGCCATGTCGAGCAATACGCCACGCGTGGCAATGGCCGGCACGTGTTCCACACCGAGCTTCTTGAGACCGTCGGTCATCGCAAAGTCTGCGGCTCTGTTGCAATTGTAATAGAGACCGTCGATGCCGATGTGACCGAGGCCGTCGAGTTGTGTGCCGACGCCGGCCCAACCGACGATCAGATCATCGTTATACGTGGTCTTGGTTGGACCGAGCGAGCCGCCGGCGGTCTGGCCGGGTTGAACCACAGTTACCGCGAAAGTGCGTGGCGGATAAGCGGGAGTGTCTTTATTGGTTTCGATGGCGAGGCGATAAGCTTTACCGGTCGTGACGAGTTTCGTGGCGGCAAGCGTCTTCGCAGGCGTGATGTAGTTGACGTTGCCAATCTGGTCGTCAGGGCCAAACTTCGACGCCGTCGGACAGGGTTTGTCCTGCGCGTAGGCCGTGATGGAAAGAAGGATGAGGGTCAAAATCCAGGGGAGTCTTTTATGCATAGTTAGTTGTTGTGCAGGATTAACAAGATTTTCAGGATGAACAAGATTTAAGACGAGCGAATGCGAGCGATGACTTTGAGCGCCTGCTGTCCGTTTTTGGCGATGTTTGTAAGAGGACTACGGAAGTTCGCGATGTCCGGTTTGTCTTCGTCGAGCAGCTCGAGACATTTCTTCGCGTTATCCAGGATCGCTTCGAGTTGCTGATTGATCTCATCGACACTGGAGGCTGCAGCCTTTCCCTTGCTCGCGGCGTAAGACGCCTGGGCCAGCTCGGCTTGCGTGCGCGACAGGATCTCTTTCGCGGCATGACGCTCGATCGCGAGGCCTGCTATGCGGGTTGCGACTTCAGTTAGACCAGCCTCTTCACCGGTAGGCGTGCGCGGCTCACGGTAGTACATCGCAAATGAACCCAGCACTTTCCCGCGCCCTGACAATATCGGCGTGGACCAACACGCGCGCAGCCCGTTAGCCACAGCGAGCTCCCGGTAATCTTCCCACAGCGGATCGTTAAGAATGTCAGTGACTACGACCGGCTCACCGCGGTAAATCGCAGTGCCGCAGGAACCGTGCTTTGGTCCAATAGCCGAGCCGTCGATCGCCTGCACGTACTCCGGCGGCAGGCTCGGCGCTGCCCCGTGACGAACGTGATCGCCGTCTTCACTGAGCAGCACCACGGAACAGAGCATGCCCGGCGACTGGGCCTCGATCAGCAGTACGAGCCGCTCGAGGGTCTCGCTAAGCGGTGCATTCGCGGCCAGTTTTTGCAGGATCTTGCTCTGCCCGAAGCGAAAGTCTTCCTCTTTCTTGTCGCGGTCGATTCGGAAAGCGCCGCTATCGAGGCGTGGCAGCCTGGCTGTCTTTGCAGCGGCGGCTTCCGATGGTTCAGTTAAAGGGGTTTCCTGTGAGCGGTTTAGTATCTGCGTTTTTTCCAGATCTTCTTCCATTGGACTTGCTCCGGGCGAAACGTGTGTGACGAGGCTGGGCCTATTTTACGCCCAAACGGCTTTCAAGGCACATATGTTAGGATGGCTTCCCTCAGCCATAAAAAATCACAAGGAGAACGGTGTGAAGGCGTTTGGCAATTACATCAACGGTGAGTTTGTAGAGAGCAAATCGGGCAAGACTTTTCCCAACGTCAATCCGGCAAATTTCGACGAGGTTGTCGGCACGTTCCAGGCTTCAAACGAAGCTGACGTAAATGACGCTTGTGCGGCGGCAGTCGCCGCGCAAGACGAGTGGGCCACGATGCCGGCGACCAGGCGTGGCGAGTATCTGTTCAAGGCGGCGGATCTGCTGGCGAGTAAACTGCCACAACTCGGCGAGGAGATGACGCGCGAAGAAGGCAAGACGCTGCCTGAAGCAATCGGCGAAGTTACGCGCGCGATCAATATCTTTCGTTACTTCGGCGGCGAAGGCGCGCGGCAGTTCTCTTACAACGTTCCGTCCGAGCGCCCGCAAGTTCTCTGTTACACGATCCGGAAGCCGCTCGGCACCTTCGCGCTGATCACGCCGTGGAATTTTCCGTCAGCGATTCCCGCGTGGAAACTCGCGCCCGCACTGATTGCCGGGAACACGGTCGTGCTCAAGCCCGCATCGCTGGCTCCGCTCAGCTCGTTTCGACTGGTCGAAGCGTTGCACGAAGCGACCATTCCAAAGGGCGTGGTCAACTACGTAACCGGAAGCGGCGGAGCTGTCGGCGATCCGTTGACTGGCAATCCGGCAATCAATGGCATTTCGTTTACCGGCTCTACTTCAGTTGGCGATGCGCTGTACCGGAAAGTTTCCGATCGGAAACTGCGCGTGCAGCTCGAGATGGGTGGGAAGAACCCAACCATCGTACTGCGCGATTCGGATCTGAATTACGCGGCTGACATTCTTATCAACGGCGCGTTCTTCTCGACTGGCCAGAAGTGTACGGCCTGTAGCCGGGCGATTATCGAGCGTCCGATTTATGAGCAGTTGGTTCAACTGCTGATCGAGAAAACGCGCGGTTTGAAAGTCGGGAATGGGCTAAACGCCGGTGTCCAGATCGGGCCGGCAGTTGATGCGAATCAGCTCGAAACAGATCTCGAGTACATCAAGATTGCGAAAGACGAAGGTGCGGAGTTGTTGTGTGGCGGCAATAGACTGTCGGGTGGTGAGTATGACAAGGGCTACTTTATCGAGCCCACGATCTTTACGAACGTGAATCCGAAGATGCGCATTGCGCAGGAAGAGGTTTTTGGTCCAGTGCTCAGTCTCATGGTCGCGGAAGATTTTGAGGACGCGATGAAGATCGCGAATGGAGTGCGGTTTGGACTCTCGGCGTCGATCGTTTCGCGCGATCTGACGCGCGTACACCAGTTCATCGACCGGATTGAAGCGGGATTGATTACGGTGAACTTGCCGACCGCGGGTGTTGAGTATCAATTACCGTTCGGTGGCACGAAGGAATCGAGTTACGGCATGCGCGAACAGGGACCACCGGCGATCGATTTCTATTCCGAAACCCGCACGGTCTATTTGCGCTACGCACAATAAAGTCCGCGAAGCGGACTAGTCAATCCAGATCTGGGGTTCCCAGTTCTTCACGTTGCTCAATGACTCGGGGATGTACTTCGTTAAACTTGGTGTGAACTGGCGGCCATCGAATTCGAAAATGGAAAACGTCAAATCTTCAACCAGGAATTTCGCCGGGCCGGGAGAAACCATTGCCTCAGTCGAGCACCGGCCAAACAACTGCATTGTGATTTCCTTACTCTGGAACGTAATAGACTTCAGACCACATCCGTAGGCGTAGCTGCCGGTTTCGTAGCGCCAAATATTCTTAAGCTTACCGTTGCGCCTGCTGTAAATGTATAAGATGTCTGAGCCACCATCGCACGTGCCATGACAGCGCAAATGCAAAAGTCTCACGATCGCCTCCGGCGACCCATCACCAGTGATGTCTCTGTAGTAAACATCCTGTAGGTTGAACCAACCTGAATCGTCCCACATCTTACCGTCAGTGAGAGTCAAACTGAGTGGTTTCAACTCGGGAGACCTGTAAATTCCATACGAGAAGTTCTGAAAATCTACTTCACTGAAGTTTTCGGGAATAATTCGATACCTCTCCGACGGGGGAACATAGGACGATGCTAATGGTTCAGAGGGTGTTGTAACCGGCGTTGTACTCAGAATAGTCAACGGCTTCTTTCGGACTCGCGTCGCAGGCGCCGACACGCTGAGTAAACCGACAAACACGGCGCAAAAGAGGAACGCAACGAGAAGCGCTTTCCTCTCGGTGCGATCAAAGGGTCCGAATTCGGTAAACGGAAACATCGTCTTGCTCGCTCTGATGCCATACGCTAACTCTGAACCCGCCGCGAGTCAAAGATTATTGAGCATAGCTCGCAAACTATTTTACATATTCCCAGTGCCAGGGTTCGTAGAAGTAAGGACGAAATCCAAAGCGCTCTGCGTTCTGAACCAGCCATCGATAGGCCGGAGTGTTGACCTGGATCGCGCGATTGGCGTCTTTCGTATCGACGGGATCGCCGCCAACATATAGATCCAAAGCGCGACCAGTAAAGTGTGGACTGTTGTTGACCGCAAGCCCTGCGCTGCCTGCATTGGGTGACTTTCGCCGCAGGTCCTCCTGGTATTCGCGCGAACGATATGAAGAGATGATCTTGAGATACGATGACGTGCGCGCAAGTTTGAGATCGTCGATAGCGGCAGCGAGCATTTCTTTGTACGCGGCGTAAGTGCTGCGCTCAACCTGACGCAGTTCCTCAGCGCGTGAAGGATCGTAGAAATCCGATGGTGGCGCGGTCAGTAGTTGATCAGGCGTCGCCGCCGCGCGGTTTTTGAGTCGATTGCCCTGCCACTGCGAGACCATCGCCATCAACGCGTCTTGATCGAGAACGCCGTCTGCTCTGATGCCGCGTCGCTTCTGCCACGATGCGACTGACGCAGCGAAGTTGGTCGTGATTGGTTCTTGTTTGGTGTCGAGAGTTTTCCCGATCAGAAGATCGTATAGATACCAGCCACGTTGTTGCTTGCCGCCGAAGATCCAGGTGAGATCGTTGCGAAGTGTTACATTCGTGGTGGCTGCTGCTGCGAATGCAGAAGTGGTCGCTGCCGGCGACGTACTGACAGCGGACGTTTTTCTGACTGGACGTGGTGACTGAGCGCTCGCTACTACAGCGAGTGCAGTCACAATGACACCGATTTGCAGCTTCAAGTTCCTCATACTCAACACGGTATTTAGTGATGCGTGTAGCGCCGCTCCGGTTCGACGCCACGAGATTAAATTTAGCCACAAAAGGCAAAAAGAAGAATTAGTGACGACGCTTGCGGCTGACGCGAGTGGTCCGCGCCTTGGTCTTGGAACGGCGGGGCTTCTCTGATCTCGCCGCTTTGCCTTTGGCGTTAGCCTTTACTGGTTTCGCTTCGGTGTGGTGCGCCTCTTCTTCCTTCGGTGGCGCGCCGGCTTTCTCGAGCGAAGCGGTTACCAGGTCGTCACTCGGTCGCGTGCCGTTGATGAACGCAAACACGTGATAGTTCGCGGAGCGCTCGCGTATGACTTCGATTTTTCCCGCACTCTTCAACTGCGCCAGCTCACGCATGACAAAGTTTTGCTCGGCGACGCTCATGTAGCGGTAGTCGATATCGAATGCGAGACCGGTTGAATGTGGCGGCGCGTCGATCGTCACCGCATTACGATTCACTCTTCGCAGCGAGTGTTGATACTGCTCGGGCCGCACGAGCGAGCTCACGGGCAGCGGTCGAGCAAACTGGTTGTGATATGCAGTCGCGACTTGCTCGATGATCTTCAACGCCTGTGGTCTGATAGCGCTGAGCATGTTGACCTTCAACGCATATCGATCAGAAGGGTTGTTTAGATCGTAAGAGCGGCCGTTGAAATTCCTGGCGAGGTTCTGTAGCGATTGATACGCCTCAGGCGGCGCCACCTTCGGCTCAGCATTCGTGTTTTGATCGTCAGCGAATGCCTCGAACGGCTCGTCATTCGCTCGCTGTCCGATACCAAACAAGATGTAGCTATCAGTGACGGCCGGAACCGGGACGAGCTCGTGCCGCTCGATCATCCCTGCGAGATCGAGATAGTCCTGAACCGTGTGTACTTTGTATTTCTCGACTTCAGCAACCTGCGTCGCGAGAAACCAGTAACGCTCTTCGTAATGCTTCAGCTCAGGCGGAATATCCAGAGCTCCGCCCAGCGATGCGTCACGTTCGGCTTTGACCTGTTCGACGGCGAGGTTCCAGTCAGGGGAAGTTGTGTTTGGATTAAAAGACTCGGTGATTGATTGAGCGAATTGATTGCGTCTTGCGGCACGAAGACGAAATGCGGCCCAAACAGCCACACCCGCCACCATCATCAAAACTAAAACCAGTAAACCCCGTCTGCTCATCAACGAGCTACACTATAAAACAGATGGCAGACTTTTCGAAGTCATGTCTTCAAAATATCACACGACCCAGGAACCCGATAGCGAGAAAGTAGAGGCCGAGATGATAGAGACCGAGTGTGTCCAGACTGTTCACCGGATCGTCCGAGACCTTTGCGCCCAACCCAATCGACAGGTCAGACATAAACCACAATGAGCTTCCCAAGAATACCGGCACATACGATGTCGACGCGAACACGTTAGCGACAATCAACAGTCCGAAATATATGACCTCGAGGATGCGCTCAGCTCCGACCAGCTTCGGAAGCACCCAGCGCAACACAAAGATCGCGATCACGATGTTTGTGATCGCGAGTGGCGCGAGTGGATATCCCGGTAGCGGATGCTGGTAACTCAGAATGCAAACAAAGACGAGGGCTACAGCGAACGATATGCCTCCGATCTTGAATCCGCTCGGGAACTTGTCTTCCGGGAGATCGAGCAGGATGTCTCCAAGACTACAAAAGAGGAACATGAGCGCGGCGAGCGGTTGGCCTACGGAATACGAGAGCCACGTCAGGAACAGGGCCGGCGCGGCCTTGAGCAACGCTCGCAGCCAGTACGGCAGACCGCGCGTAATCGTGTTCTTAAAAAGCTGAGTGAAGACCGCAACCGCGACGAGCGCGAAGAAGATGATCGTTACTTGAGCAGAGTCTCTAAGCAGCCAATCGAATTTCATAAGTTAACCTTTCCTCACGTTTGAGGTGGGAACTCGAGGGCAAAATGGATCAGCGACTTCTCGCCCCAGTAAACACGTCCGAGATAGAGATTCGGATCGATGAGACGAATTTCATCGCGAATCCAGCGTGCGACCAGCGAGGTCTTGGAATAGTCGAGAACGATGCAATCCTTTTGATCGTACCAGCTCGGCGCCTTGTAGACTTTGGCGATGATCGCGTTGAAGCCGAAGTGCGTGATGCGATTTCGAAGTACGCCTTCTTCCGGGTCGAACGTCTTTCCCTGCCACGCAAAATAGTTGACGAACTGCGCGATCTCATCGCTGAACCTCGTGCTGTTAGCGACGATTGCGGTGCCTTTGGCCTCGCCACTGGGGATCTCGTCGACGGTGCCGTTCGCGAAAAGCTCGTCGAGCTGAACGTCAGTCATGTTGAGTAAATCCTCAACCGTGTGCGCCATATGCTTGTCCCTTGGGAAACTGCGAGGAATGCGGAAAACGCGCACACAATATGAGGCGTGCAGGAGGTTTGTCAACGGTTTGTTTTACAGGATTTACAAGACTGAGACAGGATTTACATGTTAATCCTGAAAATTTTGTAAATCCTGTCTAACGTTTGTGTCTAGATCGGTTTGGTTTCGGGGATGAGCTCACGAGCGAGGTTGCGCAGAATGGTGGCGACTTCCTCTCGCTTCTCCGGTGACCACTCGGGCCATAGCTCTGCAAGATGTTCGCGGCGCGCGGCTACTAAACGATTGTAGATTTCGCAGCCGCCCTCGTTGAGTTGATATACATCAGTCGCTGAAGTTGCCGCGACTAAAGATTTATCGAGCAGCTCCGTCTTAGAGTGTTGGAGCTTGATCGGATCGGCTTTTCCTTTGCGGCCGAGATCGTGAATGCTCACGTTCGGTTCGCGTTCGATCTGGACCAGCAACCACGCTGCTCCAGGGGTCAAATCAACACCCGCGCGTTCGACTATTGCCGCGACGTAACGACGCCGCACGTCACGATCTGCAAGCACAGCGAGCCCGCGAAGTAACTGCGTGCGCGAATCGGAAGTCTGCGGCATTGCGAACGCTTGTCCGATGTCGCCGCCGATGTCTGCTTCCGTGGCTGCAGCAATCGTTTCTCGCAGTCGTCGTTCCGGCAAGAACAACGAGAGCAAAAAACCCAGAAACGCGATCGCAGCAGCGAGTGAAAACACGGTATCCAACGCTGCGATCAACGACTTCGTCTCGTTCAGTTGTGTCGCGAGCACTGCGCCGAGCAGCGCGGTACCCAGAGATCCGCCGATGAAGCGAAACAGAATCGCATTGGACGTCGCAACTCCGAGATCGTGATAGTCGACCGCATTTTGCACCGCGATGATCAGCACCTGCATGACGCAGCCGAGGCCGCATCCGAGTAGTAGCATGTAGCCCGCCGTGGTTAGCATGGTCGTCTCTGCGGTCATTCGTGAGATCAAAAACAACGCCAGCGTCACCATCGCCGTTCCGACGATCGGAAACAGCTTGTACCGGCCGGTGCGGCTCACGATCTGTCCGGCGACAATCGACATTGAAAGCGTGCCGCCCATGAGTGGAATCATCCACAGACCTGAAGCCGTCGGGCTCAACCCCTTCACGATTTGAAGAAACAGCGGCAGGTAAGTTACTGAGCCGAGCAACGCGAAACCGATAATCAATCCGACCGCCGAAGTGACCCAAACGTCTCTAATGCGAAACAGTCTTAGCGGAAGAATCGGTTCCGCCGCTCGTCGCTCAACGATACTGAATATGATCAGGCCAACAATCGCCACGACGATGAGCGCGATCATGATGGGCGACGCCCACGCGTACACAACCCCACCGAGATCCGTCAGCAGGATCAGTGCGGAGAGCGAGATCGCTAACAGTCCCGCGCCAACGTAATCAACCGCATGTCGCACGAATGAGCTTTGCGACGGCAAAGTCGCCGCCAGAACAACTAATGCGAGAATTCCGAGTGGCAAGTTGATGTAGAAGATCCAGCGCCACGTCAGATTGCTCGTGAAGTACCCGCCTAAAAGCGGACCTGCAATCGAAGCAACACCGAACGCCGCTCCGAAGATGCCCTGGTAACGTCCGCGCTGTCTCGGCGGGATGATGTCGGCGACCACGGCTTGAGTCGTGACCATGAGTCCGCCACCGCCGAGTCCCTGAATCCCACGAAAGAGAATCAGGTGCATCATGGTTTGACTCAGACCACACAACGCCGAACCGATCAGAAAAATCACAATAGCAAACTGAAGCACACGCTTGCGCCCGTAAAGATCGCCGAGCTTGCCATAAATCGGTGTGACGACTGTTTGTGCAAGAAGATACGCCGTGACGACCCATGAGAGATGGGCCAGGCCGCCGAGCTCGTTGACGATCGTTGGCAACGCCGTGGCGACGATCGTCGAATCCAGCGCCGCGAGCAACATGACGAGCAGCAACCCGCCGAAGATTACGAGCACCTTGTCGTGCGAGACACCGGACGACAGCTCAGCCGTAGCACTTGCTTGCATGATTTTTCAGGATAGACATGTAAATCCTGTCGAAATCTTGTAAATCCTGTCTAACTATTTAAGGTCGTAAAGGCGTGTGTCGGGATGGTAGAGCCGCCAGTCAAACCAGTAATCTTCGAGCAGGAACACTTTCTTCAACTGCTTCCCCGCAAGCGAACCGGCGATCGCTTTGCCTTCGAAGTTCCAGGTGCTGCCAGTCTCCGCATCGATCAATTGAAAGCCACCGCCATCTGTCTTCTGAAAGAACTCGAGCCGCCGTCCATCGACCGTTCGCTCAAACGCACGTACAGATCGACGATCCTCGCCCAGCGCAACTACGATCGCTGTCGAGCCGACGATATCGATGATCGGGCTTTGCTTCTGCAATACCGACAACGGATACGCAACTGACTTCCCATCGACAGTAACTCCCATCACGAGCGTCCGCGGCTCGAGCCGTTTGTCGACGTCAGTTCCCTCCACCACGCGCATCTTTCCCACTTGCTCTTCCCAGTTGGCTTTTTCGTATCTGTTCGCAGTAGCAATGCGTTCCTCAGGCTTCAATACCCGGCCTTGCGGCTGCTCACTCTTCCAGATTGCGAACGAGATCTCATCGTGAAAGACACTCTTGAGCTGATGTCCCTGCAGTGGACCATGTATCGCTTTGCCCGAGACCTGTTGCCACCAGCTTCCAGTCTCTTCATCGCTCATGATGAAGTTCTGGTTGTTGATGCCTGCGAGATGAAAGTGCAGCACGCGCCCGTCGACTGTTGATTCCCACACCAGACCGGTGTGACAGAGCGTTCAATAAG
>Ga0134124_10001236_pt1 | contig 20446 bp, 15 predicted proteins | sample KB304_FD_96880 | JGI IMG/M metagenome (GOLD analysis project Ga0134124, IMG submission 96880) | Terrestrial soil microbial communities without Nitrogen fertilizer from Kellogg Biological Station, Michigan, USA - KB3-0-4 | ecosystem: Environmental > Terrestrial > Soil > Unclassified ... | reverse complement strand
CTTATTTCACCGATCCGGAAGTCATGAGCAGCCGGCAGGCGGAGATACCGTTGGGCCGCGTTGCGGAAGCGGATGAAATCGGCGCCGTCGTCAGCTTCCTTGCCGGTCCTGGGGCGTCCTTCATTACGGGGCAGAATATTGTGGTTGACGGCGGCGTTTCGCGAATCAGTCTGGACCGCATTCGTTCCGCTGGCTCGGGACCGAAGCAGGCAACAACCTGAACGGAAACATCTCCAACCTCGACGGACTATTCATGAGAGCAATCGTTACGGGAGCCAGCCTGGGTGGTATAGGTGGAGAAACCTGCCTGCGCCTGGCCAAGGACTGCGCTGCGCGCGGGGAACAGGCCAGTCTCGTCATCTCGGCCACCGGCGCACGCAAGGAATTCGAAGATCTGAAAACCCAAATCACGGCTACAGGGGCAAAGCTGCACGTTGTCCTCGGTGACCTGACGGACACCGCACTGCCTGCTCGAATTGTCGCTGAAGCCACGAGCTTTTGCGGCGGCGTGGACACGGTGATCTCGAACGCCGGCCCGAGCAAGGCGGGGCTGTACTTGACCGACGCGGAATTGGAGGACTGGGAACAGATATTTGCCATTCATGCCAGGGCCCCTTGGCTGCTGGCCAAGGCGGCTTATCCTCAACTCAAGGAATCCAAGGGAACCTTCATAGCCACGGCATCTGCCACCGGGACCGGCCCGCGCAGCGGCAGCGGCATATACGCGTCAGCCAAGGCCGCCCTTATCATGATGTGCCAGACCCTTGCACTCGAATGGGGGAAGGAGGGCATCCGTGTAAACACCGTCTCGCCCGGCCCCGTGACAACGCTCGCAACGCGTCAGTACTTTGCGGATCCCGAGGGCATGAAAATGCGCCGCGCGGCGATTCCACTCGGCCGTGTTGGGGAGCCGGAAGAAATCGCGTCCATCATTGCGTTTCTCGCAAGTCCCGATTCTTCATTTGTGACCGGTCAGAACATTGTGGCGGACGGAGGCCTGTCGAAGGCGGCGCTGGACAGAATTCCGGTGGTTCGCAAGCAGAAGGAGAGCTAAAGGCGCCAGGGACAAGCCGGCCCCCAAGTCCGGACAGTCTCCGGAAGCTGGTTTTCTTCTCTCAGCGAACGAACGCGCCGCGTCGTTACCGGACATGGGCGACGAGGCGGTCGCGTCGCTTAACCCGCTTGGCTATGAGCGATGCTCGGGCAGGGGAGGTGTGGCCGGGAAATGCCAATCCCCGTGCTGGCGGGACTTGCACAGCACCGTGGCGCTGGCGCGGATGTTCTCCTGGCCGCGCTGGTTGGTGCCCTTGATGGCGATTTCCATCAGGGGGCCGAGCTTCTCGTCTACGCGGACCTCGGTCACTTCGCCCTGTATCCAGGTGGTATCGCCGACGAAGTTGAAGTTGCGGTATTCGCAGCGGATGCGGTACACCCACGCATCATCACCGGCCCAGTTGGTGCAGTAGTGACACACCATGGCGTAGCGCTGCGGGCCGATGTCATAGGTGCTTTGCACGCCCACCTTCTGCGCCAGGGGAAGATCCCAGTGCAGCCGCTGCAGCGTATCCCAGGCGCGGAATTCATTGCGGGTGTAGAACCCGCGCAGCACTTTCCGGTTTTCATACGCCAGGCGCCACGGCGGGTTGCCGTAGTTGCCCCAACCCCAGCCCATGTAGAAATTGATGTGATCGGTGACGGTGAAGGGCCCCTTGACCATTCTCGGCAGGAGGTCGCCGGGTTTCACATCCTCCAGGTACAGGGTGTCGCGGCCGCGGCGGTATTCGTTCTCATAGGCCCGGTCGATTTCTTCCAACTGCTCGTCGGTATACGGCTGTATGGCCGCTTTGATTTTCAAGCCCTCGTCTTCGACCCGCTTCTCCTTCTTCTGGCGCTCCTCGCGCTCGACATGCACGTACCAACTCGACCCCGTGATGAGTACGTTGTCCTGCTTGTCCCATTTGGCCAGATCATTGGTCACCACAACGCTGCGTCCGCCGAACTTGGAAATCTTTTCCTCGACCTTGGCGACCCAAATCGACTTGTTCAGCACGGTGCCCGGCCGGATGGGCCCGTGGAAGTAGGTTTCAATGCCCGAGTTGAAAAGCTGTATGCCGCGAAGCGCCTTGCTGGTTTCTTTTTCGAACTCGGGAGTCATTTTCTTGGAATGATCCAAACCCATGGTGTAGTCATACCCCGGCGGAGCGATCATGCCCTGCCATCGGGTGCTCTTGCCGTATTCGGGGTCAGTGAACAAGGGATTGTCATCGCCGATGCAGATGGCCCAGTGCCTTATCGTGTCTTCGGCCGCAGTGATATTCCAGGGCGGCTCGGCAATGATCCCGCCGCGCAAGGCCGGATTGGGGTAGCCGATGCGCCGGCGCATCAACTCAATGGATTCGTCGGTGAGGCGTGCCCGGATTAAGCCGTCGTCTGCCATGGGATGTGGTTTCCGTAAAAAGCCTGGTTGTTCAGGCGTATCTCCAACAATGCACTTGAAAAGGCCTCCCCGGCGGAGGGCGCGTTGCCTGGAGAGTCCAGCCAGCTCTTAAGTTATCCTAACTAACGTAGTATACTATCAACCTGCGCTCAACGCATCATTTCACGGGGGCCAGGGGCCTGTGTCCTCTGTCCGACACAGGCACATGAGGCCGAGGCTGGGTTACGAGCGCCGCCTCAGGGGTAGTGGGGAGGAAGCCTCGACCATCTGCGCATGCGACCCCGCGCGAGGTCTGCGCTACGCTGTGGCTGGGTATTCTGCAATAATCAGTTGTATCTGCACCCTGAGATTTAGGAAATGTCCGTGGACACCCTGACTACCGCGAAGAAGTCGACCAAGCAAAAGCGCGTCGCCCCGATTGCCAAGGACGGAGTCCGGATTCCGAAAACGGCTGAGGTGGTCGCCAACCAGATTCGCCAACGAATCATCCGCGGGGAGCTCAAGGAAGGCGATGCTTTGCCGCAAGAGACTGAACTGACCCTGCAATTCAGGATTTCCCGTCCGACTCTGCGGGAAGCCCTTCGCATTCTCGAATCTGACGGCTTGCTCGACATATCGCGCGGTACGCGGCGAGGGGCCTTGATAAGGCGCCCGGACATAAAAATTGCCGCCCGGCACGCCAATCTCGTGTTGCAGGTGGACAATGTCAGCCTCGACGATGTTTACAGCACCCTGACAGTCATAGAACCGGCTGCGGTGCGGATCGTTGCCGAAAAGGCGACGAAGGCCAACGTTGCGCTGTTGCGGGAACACATAAGGCAAATGCACGCTTGCCTGGACGATGACCGGGCTTACGGTGCCGCTCTGGCTGCCTTCCATCGTGCGCTGGTGGATTTGGCGGGGTTGAGAAGCCTCACAGTGCTGGTCGACATGCTGGCGAAGGTGATCGAGGGTTACATCGTCACGGTGCAGAAGTCGTCGGCGTCGACGGTAGATAGCCACCCTGCAAAAGTCAAATCCATGAAGGCAAAGGAAAAGCTGATCACCCTCATCGAGGCCCATTCGGCCCCGGAAGCGGAAAAGCTGTGGCGGAATTACCTCGAGATAAGCCGGTCCATCATGCTCAGGTGGCAGCCCCCGGGCGGAATTAACGCTCTGAGCGACTTCCTTTACTCATAGAGCGGCGCTTTCTCCGGCCGCGGCTTTTAATCTCCGGTACCGGGCATCACCACAACCAGGTCGGCATCGGGCCGGATCCGCCCGCGCCGCAGTTGAAGGGAAGGCCATAGGCCGGTTGTCAACGTTTACGCCGTGCGCGGCAATCCCAGTCCGTGCCGTGCGATGTGGTTGCGCAAAATCTCGGACGTGCCCGCGGCAATGGGCCCGAGGATCGAAGCTCTGAAGTCCCGCGTGAACTCGCCTCCCAGAATGGTTTCCGGCGTGCCGCTCTCGATAAGGCCCCTCGCGCCAAACAGTTTCAAGGCCTCGCTCATGATCTCGGCATCCAGCTCGCTGATGGCGATTTTTGTCATTGCCGCTTCCGCCGGCGAGCGCTTGCCGGCAAGCATGGAACTCGCCTGGATGTAGAAAAGAACCTGCGCGGCTTCCATTTTTGCGGTCAATCGCGCGATGACTTCGCGCACTTGGGGATCCTCCGCGGGCCTGTATCCGGACTCGTCGGGTTCGTTGGCCCACTTTACGAGGTTCTCGACGGAACGCCGCAGCGGGGTATGCGGGTATAGCCTTTCGTCATCCAGCGCGGCACTGATGACCTGCCAGCCCTGGTTCACCTTGCCGACGATGTACCGCGCGGGGATGCGCACGTTGTCGAAAATGACGCGGTTTGTGCGCCAGATATCGCCGAACCGCCCGCGGCGGCCAAGCGTCTCCAGGTCAGATATGGTCACACCCTTCGATTTGATCGGGGCGATCAGAAGGCTGATGCCCTTGTGCTTGGGCGCGGACGGATCGGTTCGCACCGCCAGCCAGAAGTAGTGAGCGTAGTGCGCGGGGGAAATGAACATTTTCTCGCCGTTGATCACCCATTCGTCACCTTCAAGGTGAGCTCGCGTCTTGAGGTTGGCGAGGTCAGAACCGGCATGCGGTTCCGTATAGGCATAGGCAAAGAGTATTTCGTTGTTCAGAATGCCTTCGAGGAATTCCTTCTTGAGTTCCTCGGTTCCGTAGTGGAGTATTCCTTGCCCCACGGCCAGCACGGAGATGCCCAGATTGGGGGCGCCGGCATAGGCCAGTTCCTCGTTCAGGATCACGCGCATCATGGGCGTTGAGGGTATCCCTCCATATTCCTTGGGCCAGCCAAGACGGAGCCATCCTCGCTTGGCAAGCAGACCTACAAATTCGCGGCGTCCGGGCGTGTCGGCCAATCCCTCTCGCATCATGAATTCAGGCCGAAAATGTTCCTTGATGAATGCCCTTACTTCGGCTTGGAACTCGCGCTCTTCGGGAGTGAGGGAAAAATCCATCGCTGCCTCCTTATTTGCCGTCGGTTGCCGACCAGCGCAGACCCGACGCTTGCGCCAGGACGTCCCGCCAGAATTGATGTCCGCCCATCGAGAGCTGCCAGGCTTTCGCCCTGCGAAAAAACAAGGGCATTCCGGAATCCTCAAGGAATCCGTGTCCGCCGAACATGCGCAGGGATATCCCCGCGATCCGCTCGAACGATTCACCTGCGAAGAGCTTGCCGCTGGCCACGATGCGCGCCGCGTTCTCCTCATCGTGGGCAAGCGACCAGGCGCCGTAGTAAGCCAGGTGACGGGTGGCCGCCGTGTCCATTGCGATGTTGGTCAGGTAATGCTGCAACACCTGGAACGATGCCAGCTTGTGACCGAAAGCTTCGCGCATGTTGACCCACTCCATGGTCATGTCCAGGGCTTTTTTGGCCGCTCCGGCGCTCAGCGCAGTGATGGCCATGGCGCTGGGAAGCAGCGCCTTGTCGAGCTGGGGTTTGGAGATTTCGGCTGAAAGCAGAACGGGAGTGTCGGAAAACTCCACCGTCCACGCGTTTTCGACCGCCAGGTTGTCCGGTTTCACGCCGCGAATGCCTGCCGCCTTCGCCTCCACGAGGCACAGTTGCAGCGGATCGGAGTCGACCAGCACCACGAGCCACCGGGCGCAGTCGAAGAAGGGCACCAGCAGTTTCTTGCCGGTGATCTTGCCGTTCTTCCTGATCACGCCTTTTTGCGGAGACGCGGTGTCCTTGCCGCCTCCCCACAGCGCCGGGGCGATGATCGCGTCCCCCGCCGAGACTTTGCCCGCGATCGCGGCGGCTTCAGGCTGACTCTTGAGCAGGCGCAACAAGCCAAGGCCCGTCACGCATGATGTTATAAGGGGCAACTGTGCGCGAAAGTAGCCCAGTTGCTCATGAAGCACGACCAGTTCAGTAAAGCTGTTGTTCTCCAGGAGGCCGGTGAATCCGGCTTCGATAAACTGCTTCCACAGTCCTTCGTCGTACCCATTGGGCTGTGCCTCCAGTTCGGTCGCTTTGATCGGCACCTTGACTCCCTGGAGAATTTTTCGGACGCTGTCTTCAAGAGCCTGCTGCTCCCATGTGAGTTCCAGTTTCATGTGCGCCTTTCAGTATCGGGGCATTGGAGACAAATGAAGGGGGAGGCCATGGCCTGTCGGTTGGGCATCAGCCTTTGTTTGCCGTGCCATTGGATGCGCCGGCGGCCGCGCGGTCGCGCAGCGTGCGGCGATCCGGTTTGAAGGCCGGGGTAAGGGGAATTTCATCCACTACCCTGAGTATCTTCGGCATCTTGTAACCGGCGAGTTGACCCGCCGCGAAATGTTTGAGTTCTTCCAGGGTTGGAGGCCTGCCTTTGCTGGCTGGAACCACGGCCATTTCCACCCGTTCGCCCCAGTAGTCATCGGGCACACCATACACGACGGCTTGGGTGACTTGTGGATGGTTGGTGAACACGGCCTCGACTTCCGAAGGGAAGATGTTTTCCGCCCCGGAGCGGATCATTTCCTTTTTGCGCCCCACCAGATGGATGAATCCGGATTCATCGAGATAGCCTACGTCGCCGCTTCGTACGCCCAGCGGCGTGTAAGTCTCAGCGGTGGCCGCGGGACTGTTCCAGTACCCAACCGCTCGCCAAGGGGTGTTGACGACCACCTCGCCCGGCACGCCGGGCTTCAGTTCGGTGCCGTCGTCGTCGATGATGCGGATGACCGCGCCGGGTATGGGCCGCCCCACGGTATCTCCGTGTCCTTTCAGGATATCTTCGTGGAAAAGCCATGTTGAGGGCGCGAATTCCGTGGCGCCGTAACCCGTATAGACGTATGCATTGGGATAGTCGGAAAGCAGTTGTCGGACGAAACCTTCAGCAGAGATGCTGCCGCCAAAATAGATGGCGCGCAGGCTGTCGCGGTTCGCTTTTTGGAACCGCGGCGATGAACGGATTGCCTCGAACATGGTGTGGGCCGCCATGATCCTAGTGATGCCCGTGTCCAGTGCGGCCAGCACCGCGTTCGGGTCGAATTTCCGCATGATGCGTATTCGCCCTCCGGCGAACAGCGTGCTCAATAATCCTGTTCCAAAGGAGATGTGGAAGAACGGCGAACAATAGAGCTCGAAGTCGGCAGCGCTTCTGCCGACGTCGCGGCTGCAGGTGTTGAGCCAAAGCCATAGCCCGCGATGATCCCAGGCTGCTGCCTTGGGAGTGCCCGTTGTTCCACCGGTGCCGAACAAAATACCGGGCATGTCGTCCGACACCGCCTCAAGGCGCTCTCGAACCGTATGAAGCGGCGCGAGTCGCTCGGCCATCGCGGAAGCAGTGAGCGCCGCGGGAAGCCGAACCCACCGGCCAGGCGACGCGGCTTCCGCCAAGTTGGCGTGTACTTCATCAGTGACGACAAGGTCCGGTTCAACGGGGCCAAAAAACTCCGTCAACTCTCGTGCGCCCAGGCGGATGTTGGCCGGCAGCGGTGCGGCGCCCGCGGCCATCGCGCCCAGAATGACAATCACTTGGGCCACGGAGGGTTCCATGAGCGTGGCTACCCGGGATCCGGGTCCGATGCCCCGGGCGTTGAATGCCGAAGCGACGTGATGAGCATGCGAGACCAATTCGGAGAAGGTGACCTGGGTCAAGTCGTCTTCCACAGCCGGGCGATGGCCATTGTGCGCGGCCAGTCGGTTCAACCAATCGACAAGGTTCAGCGTCGGGCGGATGCCCGGATTTGGCGTCATCCGATTGAAAGACATATTGCATGAAGGACATGCGTTGACAAGAAAGTGGCCGGCGCGTGCGGCCCGCAGCTCTGTCTGTTCAACCGGAGTCCCCCTCCTTGAGGTCTTGGATGAATGTTCCCAGCACCCAAAAAAGCGCCGTCGTCACCTGGTAAACTACGATATATTAGTGGAAGGACCGAGTCAAACCGCGCTTGCCGGCCGGGCTCCGCCCTGGAACACCCGGCGTTCTACTGGTGTTCATAAGAAAGATAACGTAGTACACTATCAGCTTTCCACCATTCAACGAAGGCCGCTTTGAAGATCGGCATCGGGCTGCGCTATTCCGGCGCACAGATCGACATTCCCGTTCGGCTGGTGCAGCGCGCCGAGCAACTCGGATACGAATCGGTGTGGACCGCAGAGGCGTTCGGGTCCGATGCGCTGACTCCGCTGGCTTATCTCGCGGCGCAAACCACGCGGATCAAGCTCGGCACCGCCATCGCCCAGCTCGCCGCGCGCACGCCGGCGAATCTTGCGATGTCGGCCCAGACCCTGGACGCGCTGGCCGGCGGCGGCAGGGCGCTCATCGGCATCGGCGTTTCGGGTCCGCAAATCGTCGAAGGGTGGTATGGGCAGCCTTGGGGGCGTCCCGCGGACCGGCTGCGTGACTACACGGCCATCATGAAGAAAATCTGGAAACGGGAGGGGCCTGTTGTACATGCAGGACCCGAGATCTCGCTTCCGTACGAGGGGCCAGGCTCAAGTGGTCTGGGCAAGCCCCTGAAGAGCATTCTGCATGGCAATCCGGACATCCCTGTCCTGATTGGAGCCACGACGCCGGGAAACATCCGTCTCGCCGGAGAAATCGCGGATGGATGGCTTCCGAGTGAAATCATGACCATCGGTGTGCGCAAGCATCTCGCCTCCCTTGAAGCGGGCATTGCGCTGCGCAAGGATGGCAGGACGCTCAAGGATTTCCGCATCCAGGGCCAGGTGTCGGTTGTGCTCACCGACAACCTCTCGGCCGCCTTTGCGGAGGCCAAGAACGAGGTCGCGCTCTACGTTGGCGGCATGGGTTCGAAGGACAAGAATTTCCACAAGGAAAACATGATCCGGCGCGGCTACGCCGAAGTAGCGGAGCGCGTTCAGGAACTGTTTCTCGCCGGGAAAAAGGCCGAAGCCGCAGCCGCCATACCCGATGAGTTCGTGGACGAGGGTACGCTCGTCGGCTCGGCTGCCCGGATCCGGGAGCGCTGGAAGATGTGGCGTGACCTGCCGCTCACGGGCATCACCATCAACAGACCCACAGAGCCCGTGCTCGAACTGATGGCGCAAGTTGCGGTGGAAGGGGCTGGTGGAATCTGACGCCGGCGCCTTAATGCAGCGGCGGTCAATTCCCGTTGTGCCGCGTTACCTCCGTGACTCGGCCGGTGGCGCTGGACGCGTAGACCGCATCCATGATCTCCTGGCAGCGCAGTCCGTCGAGAAGGGTAGGCGCATCGGCGCTGCCTTTTCGGATCGCCTGGGCGAAATCACGACACAACAGGGCCGACAGCCTTATGCGTTCCTCGATGTCGGCGCCGGAACTCGCCAGCTCGGGGGGCGGAGAGAGGCGCACCGTGCTCCCATCCGGCAGGCCCCCGACAAGGGTGGAGTCGCTTCCACTCAGGTCCCCCGTGATTCGTCCCGCCGCGCCAAACGGCTCGGTGAGCAGCAGACTACCCGAGGATCCGTACGCGCGGGTGCGGTTCTGCGTTGCCACTGTGCACAGGCCGGAACCGATCAGGCTGCCCCACATCCCGCTCTCGAACTCGAAGAGCACGCTGAAGCTGTCATCGCTGTCCACTTTGCGTGCGGGTTCTCCCTTCGCCGTGGGGCGCTCGCCGATACCCGTGTTCAATTGGGCACGCACCGAGCGTACCTCACCGAAGCACATCCTCAAATTGTCGATGAGGTGCGAGCCGGCGGCGCCGAGAAGCCCGCCCGCCTGGCTGCGTTCGGACCACCAGTTCCAGTACCGCTCCGGCCCAAGAAGAAAGCCGGAAAAGGTCTCGCAATGGACGCCGAAGGGACGGCCAAGATATCCGGACTTCACCATCTGGGCCATGTGGCGGCGCTCGGGGCGGTAGCGGAACTCGAAATCCATCATCGCGACAACGCCCGCCGCCTGTGCGGCCTGCAGCATGGTCAGGGCCTCGGTCGCGGACGAGGCAGTGGGCTTCTCGCACAAGAAGTGCTTTCCCGCCATGGCCGCCGCCACCGCCATTTCACAGTGCAACGCGGGCGGAGCACCGATATAGACGGCGTCGATCTCCGGAGATCGCAGCAGCTCTTGATAGTTCTCGAAGGCGCGCGGAATCCCCAGTTCCGAGGCTGCTTTTTGGGCGCGCTCGTACCGCCCGCTTGTAATGGCCGCGATCTCGAACTCGGGCAAGGCCCGGAAAGCGGGCACCTGCACCGCTGTAGCGTAGTGCGTCCCGATTATGCCGATGCGGATCGGGCGGTTGTCGTTCATTTGATTGCGTTGGGCGGGTGGGTTCGGGCGCGTCGGGTCAATCCTGTCGGCTCGCAAACAAAGATAACATATGCCAAGAAGAGGTTGTCGCGATGGTGGCTGCTGCAACGCGCCAAGCGCTTCCTAGGTTATGCAGGGGGACTGGCTGCGGTATCGGACGTTGTGTATTTGAGTGAATCGAGTGCGACCACTGGAGAAAGCGCATGAGCGACTATGAGAATTCAAGAGTCCATCGGGTTGGAAACGTCGGAAAAGGGGCGGTTGCGGGAATACTGAGCATGGTGACCATGCTTGCCGCCTGTCCAACGGCGATTGGGCAGACTTTCCCATCCAGACCTTTGACCTGGGTGGTTCCATTTGCTCCCGGCTTCACCGAGAGCTTCGCCCGGTTGATCGGCGCGGAGATGGAGAAGCCGCTCGGGCAGAAGGTGATTATCGAATTGCGTCCCGGGGCGGCCGGAGCAATTGGCGCGGGGGCCGTGGCCAAAGCGGCGCCTGACGGATATACCTTCCTCATCGCTCCTCCGGGGCCGCTGGTACTGCTTCCTTATGCGAGCGCGAATCCTTTGGCATACGATGCTGTCAAGGACCTGGCGCCCGTCGGGCTCGCGTTCTCCGCAAACACATCGCTCGCCGCGCTGAGCAATTTCCCCGCCAACAATCTGGCCGATCTGGTGAAACTCGCCAAATCGCAGCCGGGGAAGCTTAGTTATACCCATTCCGGGACGGGCGGCATGGCTCACCTCTCCGTCGAGCTGCTTCAACTCCAGGCCGGCTTGGATATGGTTGACGTTCCCTACAAGGGTGACGGTGACGGGGTTCCCGATTTTCTCTCTGGCCGGGTGCCCCTTTCCACATCCGGCTATTCGACCCTCGCTCCGTACATCAAGGAGGGTAAGGTGAAGATGATCGTGCAATTCGGGGCGGCGCGCTCGCCCGCCATGCCGGACGTGCCAACGGCTATCGAAGCCGGTTACCCCGATTCTTCGACTGGGTCATGGCTTGGAGTCAACATAACAGCCGGCAGCCCGCAGGAAGCCATCGCAAAACTGAGCAATGCGCTCATTGTTGCGCTGAAAAATCAGGCTCTCAGAGAACGCATGATTGCCCAAGGCGTGGTTCCGATTGGAAGCACCCCTCAGCAATACGCGGAGTTCCTGCGCAAGGAGCGCGAGAGGTGGAGTGCCGTGATCAAAAAAATAAATCTGAAGCTTTAGGCGGCGGGTGAGACCGTGAATGTCCGGCCCTCACCCCGCGTGGTGCTTGTCACCGGGGCCAGCCGCGGAATCGGGAGAGCGGTTGCCGAACGCCTGGCCAATGAGGGATGGACTGTGGTCCTCAATGCAACGCGTCCCGGTCCGCTCGAAGAAGCAGCCGAATCCATTCGAAAGAGCGGTGGAACCGTACATGTAGCTGCCGCCGATATTTCGGATGAAGCCGCTGTGGCCGTTATGTTTGATTCCATAGGAAGCGGAATCGGCCGGCTGGATGCTGTTGTCAACAACGCCGGGATGCAGCCGCTGATCGATGGCCGGGCTCCGACCATCGAGGAACTTAGCCCGGAGCGCTGGCGCCGGACGATCGATGTCAATCTTACCGGAGCCTTTCTTGTCAGTCGTGAGGCGTTGCCGCTCATGAAGCGGCAGCGCTGGGGTCGGTTCGTGAACATGGGTTCGCGCGCCGGGAGGACGACAGCGACCAATGTGGCATACGGAGTGACCAAAGCCGGACTGTTGGGGTTGTCGCGCATGCTGGCCAAGGAGGGCGGTCCCTACGGCATCACTTCCAACTACATCGCCCCGGGATTCGTCCGTACCGAGATGATGTCCGAATTCAGGGATGTTGCCGGAATGGAGCAGCGCACCATCGCCACGACCCCATTGGGGCGAGTAGGAGAAACGACTGACGTCACGGGTGTTGTGGCCTTCCTGCTGTCCGCCGATGCCGGCTATCTGAACGGCGCGGCGTTGGACGTGAATGGCGGGAGTTTCATGGCCTAGATCGCCCTTGCGGTGGTTTCACGCGGGGGGCAGGGGCTGACGGAGATTCTAAGGCCGACTCGTCCTAATGGAACGTATCACGAGTCACCGCCTTGTCAGCGGAAGGTGGCACACCTAGCGCCGATGACCTCGCAAGTCCTGGCCGCCGTTAAGATTAGGAACTCAAGCGCCCGGGCGGCCGTGCCTTGGGTGCCGCGCAGTGTGGTAAGGCATAAGAGCCGTACTGGCGGGCGGTGTCTTTCACATATCACCTCAAATGCCGCACCAACATTGAGTCTAGACGATTTTGCAATTTCAATTACCACGGTCCAGTACCACGGGACCGGCCGGTATCGACCTCGCGGATTCACGCTCGCATCTTAAATCGGACCGCACTCGACGCGAATACACTTCGTCGCATCGTCCTGGCCTTTCCCGATCATATCCCCCATCTGGACTTTCCCCCCGTATTACCCACCGAGGGGATGCTCCGGAACCCCGATCAGAATCTCAGTTTGAGACTGATTGGCATAGTGTTACTAGCCAAACCCGACTTGGCGGCCCTTCCGCCGAGATGTGTCCTCTTGTCAAGTCTAGTGGCGGCAGCGCCGCACCGTCCATCCTCGCTGCCGCGAAAATAGGACGGTGCGGCGCTCGTGCAGCTCGACCGGCAACCCAGCCCGATTGACGGCATACGCCGCCCCGGGATCAACAGCGCGCCTGGTGGTCCGCATAACTCCACAGGGACCTCCCGCCCCTTTGGCGTAGGGCGCCAGGGGCGGGTCCCTCCTGTGGATTTATGCTAGCGTGGCACAGTGTCCAGAGGCCCGCCGCTAGACCGGGGGCCCGAAAACCATTAGTCGAATCTCTGGGAGGTTGCACGTGGCAGAATACATAGACAAAGAGATCGAAGCCATAAAGGCCGTTCTCCAAGTACTTGAACCGTTACCAAGTGACGTTCGTGCAAGCGTCCTGGGATATGTGCTGCAACGTCTCCAGATCGTTCTCGCCCCATCAGCACAGAGTTCTGATGCATCGACTGCGATCACAAATGCAGCAGCGGGCACCGCCGAAACCAGTGGCGAGAAACAGGCAATACCAGTTCACATCAAAATCCTCAAGGAGCAGAAGAAGCCCCGATCCGCGAACGAAATGGCGGCGCTCGTAGCGTACTACCTGGCAAACGTAATATCAAAGACAGAACGCAAAGAGAAAATTTCTGCCAAAGACATTGAAACGTATTTCAAGATCGCGGAGTTCCCGCTTACGAAGACTCAGTTCACCCTGCCAAACGCTAAAGCGGCAGGCTACCTTGATGCAACTGGAAACGGCGAGTACAAATTGAATGCAGTTGGTCATAATCTCGTCGTCCACAGCATGCCCCGCAGCACGGACGCCAAGACTACTTCACGAAAGAAACCGTCCAAGAAAGCGCGGCCCGCGAAAAAGCGGTAATGATTGGCCAGCTAATCACTGACGTTGAAGGACTCGGCACCTCGCTGCGCCGAGTTAGAGCAGTTAACGTTAACGATCAAAATTCAAAGGATCGGGCGATTGCGCTTGCCACACGCTATTTCAACGACGTACGACCACGTTTGGTTGTCGTTAGCGGCGAAGGCGATCTTATTCTTCGTCACGACGAGCTATGGCAACAGTTGGTGCGCCTGGCTCACGGGAACAACGCTCGTCGAACCTATCTGAAAACTATCGGCACACTTAGAAAGGAACTGTCCGAGTTCAATATCTTGGCGCTCTCCTCGCCCGCCGTCCCGGCCGTACAATCGACCGCAAGCGCCTCCCCCTCCCGTGAGGAGACGTTGATTCTAAAAACACTCGAAGCTCTTGTCCCGAGCGCAGCGGCCTCATATAGACAAGGGTGGTCAGACTTAGTTGGCTCAGAGCGGTTGTCCTACCGAGGTACCGCTGCTGAGTTTCGAGAATCGCTGAGGGAAACTCTCGACCAGCTTGCGCCTGATGCCGATGTGCAATCCCAGAACTGGTACAAGCGTGAAGACGGCCAAACGAAACCTACGATGAAGCAGAAGGCTCGATACATTCTGACATCTCGAGAGCGAAACAAGACTCAACGCGAGTCCGCAGAAAAAATTCTGACACTGATTGAAGAACTCTCTGGCGAGGTGATGCGAGCGGTGTACAACCGCGCCTCACTTGCCACGCATATCCACCAAAGTAAGGCAGAGGTGCAAAAAATAAAACGTTATGTTGACACTGTACTTTTTGATCTGCTTGAGATCGTGCCATGAAGGAATGCCACAGAGGGTGAGCCGCCATTCATTTCTTTAGCGTTCCGATCCCATCGTCGGATCAGGCTGTCTGTCCCGCATTCTTTCGCTTATAGATTCTGCGTAAGTTCCTTGAGCGTCACCTTCAACACATCCTCCCGCCAAGAGTAGAAGCGAGCAAGGAGTCGGTCTTTCGTTTCGTTGTAGAAAAACACGAATCCCTCTTCGGCGACAGGCACGAGCGCAGAGCGCACGTGACCTTCCTCATCGGTGTCCCGGAACTCCAAGAAAGGTGCACAAATTAAACTTCCATTGAATGGCCGCCCGATACCATGAAACGCAAATACAAGCCGAGCACGCCGCGACCAGTTCATATTTAGCGCGATCCAAGACCGATATTCGGCGGTGTCCACGTAATAATGCAAATGGAACTTCGCGTTTTCGATGATCTGCGCCCGGAAATAGTGGTCTGTCTCTTTATTTGAGCGCGATACGAAAACCGCCGCAGCGCTAGAGACCTTCTGCAAAGCAGGCGTAATATTTGGTGCGATAGCATGCAATCGCACATCCAAATCCTCTCGGAGAGCGTCGGCGAGATTGAACACACCCCTTAGCAATTCCAGCTTTTTGGCCGCGACCTTGTCAGCCGCTTTAAGCAGACCACCGAGAATGGCCGATACGTCGCCCTGAGCAAGGATAGCCTCGGAAACGGCCGTCGCCTTCCGGAATTGCACGATCTGCAACTTCGCTACCATATCGATAAGCGGCTTCAGATTCCCTTGATCTGCAGATTCCAGGGCGTCGAGGTAGGCCGGCTTATCGTCGCGCGTAACGACGAGCGGAAAGAGCCCGTCCTTTACCAGAACAAGTGAGGCGATGGCGCGGGCGACACGCCCATTACCGTCCTGGAATGGGTGAATTTGTGTAAAGCGGTGGTGAAGCCACGCAGCCTGTACTTCGCTTGGAACAGCTTTCTTAACATGTTCCGCATGTATCGCCACGAGGCGATCCATTTCGGCGGCTACATGTTCTGGCGCACAGTAGGCATATGTGACACCGTCGCGAACCGGATAGTTCGGTTGCATTTTCCACGCGCCCTTGATTAACGGTATCTCCACGGAGCGTCCTTGAGCGTCAACACCATCGGCCACGCTCTGGCTGCGCAGCAAAGCGGCGTGAAGTTCCTTGATGTAGGAGACTGACAATGCGCGCCTGCTACTGACGAAATCAAATATGCCGTCAAGTGCGTCTTTCTGGTCGCGTAATAATTGCAGCACATATTCTCGCGGACGGTTAGTCGATCCATAGCTCAAGAGTTCGGCCTGAAACCCGCGTTCGATCAAGGTTTGGGTGACGCCGCGCTCGATCTCGTACAGATTTTCGATCACGCCGGTCTCAATCGCCCATTCCCGGCTCAGCTTTTCGGTGAAATCCGAAAGTTGACTTGTGCCTTTAAGCCGCGTTCTTTGATCGGTCCAAACCGCCTTGATACCGGGAACCTCCGATGCGCTCAGGGATTGAGGATCGGCCTCAAGATCGGTAATGCCGGTTTCAGGGTTCCAAATCAGCTGAATATTTGTATCGGTCATACGTGAACCCACTTTAATGTTGACGTCGCATTACTGCTTTCATTATCCGCCCGCGCACCGACTTCGACCAGCCAGCTGATAGTCGTATCCGCTTTTCGCCCTAATCACTACATTAGGCCGCCTTGAACGGCAGCACATTCGCACCTTTCCTGAGTGCGTCCAGGTAATCCGACCACTTCTGCATCATTGTCGTGCGCTCGGATAAATATTCGGCCCGGTTGTAGGCCCCGCGCACCTCGTCCCGCTCGCTGTGCGCAAGCTGGCGCTCGATGACATCCGGCCTGAATCCCAACTCGTTCAGGGAAGTGCTCGCAACAGCTCTAAAACCGTGTCCGGTCATCTTGCCCTTGTAGCCTAGCCGGTACAGGGCAAAGAGCATGGTGTTGTTGCTAATGGGCTTGTCGCGGTTCCTGCCGGGGAAGACGAACCGGCTGCCACTGCCGATCTCGCGCAGCTGCTCCAGGATGGCGAGGGCTTGCTTGGCAAGGGGGACGACATGCTCCGCCTTCATCTTCATGCGCCCGGCCGGTACGACCCAGATTCCGGCATCCAGGTCGAATTCGGTCCATTCAGCCCCGATCAACTCATTGGTGCGCACAAACGTCAGGGCGAGCAATTCAAGCGCCAGGCGGGTCTGCTTGTCGCCGCCCATCTTCTCGTAGCTGCCAATGGCCCGCAGTAGCGGAGGCAGTTCCTGGGGCCGCACTGCCGCCTGATGCTTTTTCTTGTGAGGTGTCAGGGCACCCCGCAGGTCAGCTGAAAGGTCCCGCTTGCAGCGTCCGGTGGCAATGCCATAACGGAACACCTGGCCGCAGACTTGCAGGATACGGTGCGCCAGATCATGCGCGCCGCGCTTTTCAATGGGACGAAGCGCCACCAGCAATTCCGGGGCCTCGATGTCACCGATGGGCCGTTTGCCGAGGGCAGGAAAGGCATTGCGTTCCAGCCGGCGCTTCACATCCAGGGCATGGCCCGGCACCCAGGTATGCACCTGCTTCTCGTACCACTCTTGGGCCACGGCTTCGAAGGAATTGGCCGCGGCAGCGATGCGGCGCAGCTTGTCGGCCCGTCGCTCGACCGCGGGGTCCAGGTTGTTCTTGAGATGCTTGCGCTCGAAGTCGCGCTTCTCGCGGGCTTCCTTGAGGCTGGTCTCGGGATAGACGCCGAGGGACAGCGATTTTTCAGTGCCTGCAATCCAATAGCGCAGCCGCCAGTACTTGCGCTGATCGTGGAAGACCCACAGGTACAATCCACCTCCATCGCCCAGCTTGCGGACCTTCCTGCCCTCGCTGGTGGCGTTCCTGCACTTCGCGTCCGTAAGCACCCAAGCCTCCGTGGTAAGTTTTCACCATCAGAAACCTAGTTTACCACCAGCCTTACCACGGTGGATAAGTGGATGCCATGAAACGTCTTGAAACGGCTTCGGACGATTTATCAGAGGGGAAATTGACTAGAGCCTTGATTATTGGACTGTATGAAACATCATGAAACGCAAATCTGGCGGAGGCGGTGAGATTCGAACTCACGGACCCCTTGCGGGATCGCTGGTTTTCAAGACCAGTGCCTTAAACCGCTCGGCCACACCTCCACTGCCCGCATTTTACGAAGTTTCCGGAGCGAGCGAGCGGGTACGCTCTCGTCTCCGTTTGGAGACGGATCCCGGGAAGCGGGCAAATCCTCCGTCCGCTCAAAATTTGGCCCGCCTGTATGGAGAACTGAACCCAAGCCTGCAGCAAGCGCAAACATAGGAAGCCGCATTTGCGCGTCCCGTTGCAAGGGTAAAGGGCAGCGCACCGTCACCATCCGGCGACAGTGCCATTGGGCCTATCGGGCCATTGTCCGGTCGCGGATGGTATGGAACCTGCAGCTACCATGGCAGTCGTATCGGGGGGGATGCCAACAATGCGGGTGTTATGCGTATCTCCCTCCGTTTTCTCGTTCCCCTCGTGCTGGCCCTTGGCGCCATTGCCTATGCGGTGGTGCCGCTGGTCGATCAACTCACGCTCAAGTGGTTCCTGCGCGACCTCGACACCCGCGCCGCCGTGATCGCCAAGGCCACCCAGGACCAGTTGAGCGGCCTAGTGCGCGAACCCCTGCGCGAACCGGAGACGCACCGCACGGTGCTCAAGCTCTTTGACCGCATCATCGAGGACGAGCGGGTTTACGCCATCGGCTTCTGCGACGAATCGGGCAAGCTGCGCTATGCCACGGGGCTTTACCCGACGGCCGAGGTGAGTTGCCGCGCCGGCGACGAGCCGCGCTACCAGCAGGTCACCCAGACGCCGAGCGGACCGCTGCACGTGGCCGCGACGCCGGTCGAGGTCGACGGCAAGGTGCTCGGGCACCTCGTCATCGTGCACGACATGTCGTTCGTGCGCACCCGCAGCGACGACACCAAGAAATACATCTTCTACCTGTTCGCCACCATCGCCTTCGTGGTGGCGCTGATCACCGTGGTCATTGCCGAAATCAGTTGGCGCGGCTGGATGGCCGGCATCAAGGACCTGATCTCGGGACGGGCTTTCCTGCTGTCGCCGGGGCGCAAGGCTCCCGCCCCGCAGGTGCAGCCGGAACTCGCGCCCATCGCCAAGGATCTGCAGGCGCTGGTCCAGGAACTGGAGTCGGAGCGGCGCAGCCGCGACGACAGCCAGATAGGCTGGAGCCCGGCGCAACTGCGCCGCATCCTGCACGAGGACCTGAAGGGCGACGAGATCATCATCGTCTCCAACCGCGAGCCCTACAGCCATGTGCGCAAGGGCTCGGTCATCGAGATCCAGCGCCCGGCCAGCGGCCTGGTCACGGCGCTGGAGCCCATCATGCGCGCCTGCTCGGGCACCTGGATCGCGCACGGCAGCGGCTCGGCCGACCGCGAGTCGGTGGACCGGAACGACCACGTCATGGTGCCGCCGGAGCGGCCCTCGTACCGCATCCGCAGGCTGTGGCTGTCCAAGGAGGAGGAGGACGGCTACTACCTGGGCTTCGCCAACGAGGGCCTGTGGCCGCTGTGCCACATCGCCCACACCCGGCCCATCTTCCGCCGCCGCGACTGGGACTATTACCAGTCGGTGAACCGGCGCTTCGCCGAGGCCGTGGAAACCGAGGCCAGCACCTCCAATCCCATCGTGCTCATCCAGGACTACCACTTCGCGCTGCTGCCGCGCATGGTGCGCGAGCGGCTGCCCGACGCCACCATCATCACGTTCTGGCACATTCCCTGGCCCAACCCCGAGACCTTCGGCATCCTGCCCTGGCGCGAGCAGATCCTCGAGGGGCTGCTGGGTTCGAGCATCGTGGGCTTTCACACCCAGTTCCACTGCAACAACTTTTTCGACACCGTGGACCGCTACCTGGAGGCGCGGGTGGACCGCGAGACCTTCACCATTTCCCACGGCGGCGAAAACACCGAGGTCCGGCGCTATCCCATCTCCATCGAGTGGCCGCCCGCCGCCCTCGAAGGCCTGCCCTCGGTGGAGGAATGCCGCCGGCAGGTGCGCGCCGCGCACGGCCTCGCGCCCGATACCCTGCTCGGCGTCGGCGTCGAGCGCCTGGATTACACCAAGGGCATCCTGGAGCGCTTTCTGGCCGTGGAGCGCCTGCTGGAAATGAACCCCGGCTGGGTGGGCCGCTTCTGCTTCATCCAGATCGCGGCGCCGTCGCGCTCCACCATCGACGAATACCGCAACTTCGAGGACAAGGTGCGCGCCCTGGCCGACTCCATCAATGCCCGCTTCGGCCGCCCGGGCTACCAGCCCATCGTGCTGAAGGTCGAGCACCACCATGCGCGCGAGGTCTACACCTACTACCGCGCGGCCGACCTGTGCGCGGTGCTCAGCCTGCACGACGGCATGAACCTGGTGGCCAAGGAATTCGTGGCGGCGCGCGACGACGAGCGCGGCGCCCTCATCCTGTCGCAGTTCACCGGCGCGGCGCGGGAACTCGTCGACGCGCTCATCGTCAATCCCTATGACATCGAGCAGTGCGCCGCCGCCTTCCACATCGCGCTCAACATGCCGGCCGAGGAGCAGCGCGCGCGCATGCGCAGCATGCGGAGCCTCATTCATGAATTCAACATCTTCCGCTGGGCGGGACGGATGCTGCTCGACGCGGCGCGCATGCGCAGCCGGCGGCGGCTGCAGGCGCGGGTGCGCAGCGCCAGGCGCTCGGCCCTGCGCGCAAGATCGGCCTGAGTGCTTGACAGGCGCATATCGCGAGGGCCGCTGACCCATGCTGCCTGAATACCAGGCCAGCTGGGCCTTTTTCCTCGACCTGGACGGGACGCTGCTCGACCTGGCCGACAGGCCCGATGCGGTGCGTCCCGTCCGCGAGTTGCCGGCGCTGCTGCGGCACCTGCACGCGGGCACCGAGGGCGCGCTGGCCCTGATCAGCGGCCGCGGCTTGCGCGACATCGACGGCCTGTTTCCCGGCATGAAGCTGCCGGCGGCCGGCCAGCACGGCCTGGAGCGGCGCGCCGCCGACAGCGTCGTCCACG
>Ga0134124_10001234_pt1 | contig 20460 bp, 20 predicted proteins | sample KB304_FD_96880 | JGI IMG/M metagenome (GOLD analysis project Ga0134124, IMG submission 96880) | Terrestrial soil microbial communities without Nitrogen fertilizer from Kellogg Biological Station, Michigan, USA - KB3-0-4 | ecosystem: Environmental > Terrestrial > Soil > Unclassified ... | reverse complement strand
TGGCGCACTTCGACAACTCGGAGAAGAATAAGTACAACCCCGATCCGAAGAAAGAAGTGCGATGGGGCGATCAAACCTGGGAAGAGATGATGATTGGCTGGACGAGCTTCACCTACGACAAGCCACAAGAGAAGTCGCAGGCAGTCAGCCAGAGTAAATAGTCACGTTGTTCGATATTGAGCTACGATTCAGGGGCCGATCCAATCGACGCGGTTGGTCGGCCCTTAACGATATGAAGGGACGAAAGAACAGAGACAGAGCGGCGGGGCGACGGGGTGACGCGGTGACACTATCGCGGCCGCTGTTCGCCGCCGTGTCTCCGCATCGCCGCATCTCCGCGTCGATTCTCTTGATTGCCTTTTGCCTTTTTCCTTTTGTCTTATCTTCTTCCGCTCACGAGCCGATCACAACCAAAGTCCGATTCAACAAAGAGCTTGTAAGGATTCTTCAGCGCAACTGTCTCACTTGTCATCATCCCGGCGGCATAGCTTTTTCGTTGGCGACTTATGATGAAGCCAGACCATGGGCAAAGGCTATCAAGGAAGAAGTGCTCGAGAAGCGAATGCCGCCCTGGCATGCGGTCAAGGGCTACGGTGACTTCAGCAATGGGCCGACTTTGACGCAGCGCGACATCGACCTGATAGTCAACTGGGTCGAGGGCGGCGCTCCAAAAGGTGAAGACAAGGATCTGCCCTCGGATCCGCTGTTCTCGAATGACTGGCAGCTTGGCAAACCCGATCTCATCTTGAAACCGGAGACCGGTACGACAGTCGCCGCGGATGCCAACGAGACGCGAGTGGTTACTTTCCCGACTACGTTGAAGGAAGACCGGTGGCTTACCGCGGTCGATGTGCTGCCCGGGAACCCCGCAGTAGTCCATTGCGCCACTGTATTTGTGCTTACATCGCAAGAGACTCAACGGCCGCGAGAAACAATGACGCAGGTTCAGGACGACGCGCCCGCACCTGTGAGCGGTGTGTCCCCTGTGGTTGGAAACCGCCCGGCCATCCTGGCGAAGTGGATGCCCGGCCAGAAACCGGTTGCGTTCGAGTCAGGTACGGCCCAACTAATCCCTGCGGGTACGGGGTTCGCGATGATGATTCACTACCGAGGCTCGGGCGAGCCGGCAAAAGACCTTAGCGCGCTTGGTCTCTACTTTTCAAAAACTCCGCCGCATAAGCGCGTGAGTACGGTAACAATCAACGACATCGATGGGATCATCACTGCATCAACGCAGCCGCAGCGTATAGTCTTGTCATCAATCGCCCAGACCAATAGCGAAGCCATCGCGATTCTGCCGTCAACACACCCCTCGATCACTTCCTTGCAAGCGACTGCTTACCGACCTGATGGTACGCAAGAGGTTTTGATATGGGTGCGAGGGCACAGATCCGATTGGCAGCCAACTTATTACTTCAGGAAACCGGTGCTCTTTCCAAAAGGAACTCGAGTAGAGGTAATCGCATACATAGATGGCTCTTATGAGAATTCGAACGACTTTCCGGCCGTGCCGGAGTGGTCTGATGTCCGTAATCTGTTGTGCACGCTGTTGACTTCAAGCGTCGCCGTATCGCCGCCCCGCTAACTTTGACCTCCTCTCTCTGGACACTAGTTCTTTGCGAGCCTTGCGGTCCTTTGCGTCTTTGCGTTGAGTATTTCCAGCCCCGTGAAGAATACTCAGCGCAAAGACGCAAAGGACCGCAAAGCTCGCAAAGAAGACGTGGGCACGGTCAAAGCACCGAAACCGGTTGAACATCCCGGGTCGGGAGTCTAATATCTTGACAACGCTCGCAGAGAATCAAAGCGTTCACAGAAGAATCAAAGAAGGAGACCACCAATGAAGGTTCTGCTCGTCTATCCGGAGTTTCCGGAGACCTACTGGAGCTTCCGTCACGCGCTATCTTTTGAAGGCAAGAAATCCGCTTTTCCGCCGCTAGGCCTGCTGACTGTTTCAGCCCTGCTGCCCGACACCTGGGAACGGCGGCTGGTGGATATGAACGTGCAATCGCTCAAGCCCAAGGACCTCGACTGGGCGGACGTAGTATTCGCGAGCGCGATGATTGTGCAGAAACCTTCGCTCGAGCAGGTGGTCAAGCTTTGCAATGAAAAGGGAAAGCGGATTGTGGTCGGCGGCCCGTTTGTCACCACCACGCTGGAGCCTTTGGCTGGCGCCGATCACGTTGTATTGGGCGAAGCCGAGGAAACGTTGCCACAGATCATTCGTGATCTGGAAAATGGGGAAGCCAAGCCGGTCTATAATGCGCCGGAGCGCCCGTCGATGGCCCTGACGCCCATTCCGGATTTTAAGCTCATCGATAGGAAACGTTACAGCGCCATGTCGGTTCAATACTCGCGCGGCTGTCCGTTCAATTGTGAGTTCTGCGACATCATCGAAATTTACGGCCGCGTTCCGCGAACCAAGAGCAACGAGCAGATGCTTCTCGAGCTTGACGCATTGCGTGAGACCGGGTGGCGGGGAACGGTGTTCATCGTCGACGACAATTTCATTGGCAATAAAAAGAACGTTAAGAAATTCCTTCCCGAACTCGCCGCCTGGCAGGAGAAACACGATCGCCCGTTCACCTTTATCACCGAAGCCAGCGTGAACCTGGCCGAAGACGAGCAACTACTCGACTGGATGCGACAATCCGGATTCAACCGCGCTTTTCTCGGTATCGAGACGCCGGTTGAGGCAAGTCTGAAAGAGGCACAGAAAGGCCAGAACACTCGCCACGACTTGCTTGATTCGGTGAAAACGATTCAGAGCTATGGCATAGAAGTAATGGCGGGCTTCATCGTAGGATTCGACAACGATCCCGAGGACATCTTCGATCGGATGACCGCCTTCATTAAAGACAGCGCGATTCCGCTCGCGATGGTCGGGCTTTTGACGGCGCTGCCCAACACGCAACTATGGCGGCGTCTGAGCGGTGAGGGCCGGCTGTTGGGTGAGAGCGGAGGCAGCAACACGCACTCCGATCTGAACTTCGTAACGCGAATGGATTCAACTCGTCTCGTGGAAGGTTACAAGTCTATCTTGAGATCGATCTATGACACTCGCGAGTATTACGATCGGGCGCTCGAATGCATGCGGCGGGTTTCGCAACACGGTCCGAAATCGCAACGCGGCACTACCTTGTTTCGAGACCTATCGTCGCTTACCCGCATCACTCTCAAACTGGGCATTCGCGATCACGACCGTTGGGAATTCTGGCGCTACTTCACTCAGACGCTGGCGCATCATCGCGGCGCGTTTGCTGATTCGATGAGACTGGCGGCAATGGGTTACCACTTTCGCAAGCTGACCGAGTCCTATTGCGAGTAGCAATGCATTAATTGACACAGCCGGCGGTGCCTTAATTTGGAGTGCGGCGGCAAGGTACTCCGCGACGCCGCTTTGGCTAGTGATGGAATCTATTGCGAACGGAAAGCGGCGTCGCGGAGTACCTTGCCGCCGCACTCCAAATTAAGGCACCGCCGACACAGCCGGTGAAGATGAGCTCAGAGATACGACGCAAGCATCTCAGCCGGCTGATCCGCAGAAAGGAAGTGTATGCATGCGCTTCCGTCTAACCACGATCCTGCTTTGCCTGGCTTTCTCTACTCTTTCGCCTGATACGTCATCCGCTACGCGATCGAAGTTTGATTCAGAGAATTGGGTCCGGGCTGAGGTCAACACTCTCGTTGCGGCTGCTCGCGCGGCCTTCGAAGACGACGATGCGCTGCCCGCTTATCACAAAGCGCTCGCCGCTATCTCGCGCGCGATTCGTCGTCATAGGCTTGACCAGAACGAAGGCTTCGTCAGTCGCCATCGCGAATTCATCGAGTACGTGCGAATGGCGTCCATCGACCAACTGCCGGATCACGAACTTGGCTTTGATGTTTCGGACCAACAATACTTTCGAGAGACCAGCCGGTACGTTGAGATTCCGGACTTCCTGTTGAATCGACGGTTCCTCTCGTCCGTCAGCCGCTGGGAGACTCTCGATCGAGCGAAAGAATTTCTGCGAGAGATCAACTCGACACGGGAACCGGCCAATCGGCTCAGCTTTTTCAGCTTCACCTCCAGGCATCTCGGTACCCCGGACAACGACGACAGTTATCGAAGGCTGTTGATCGTAGTTCCGGGCAACACGGAAACGGGTATTCCGGAGAAGTGGGTTCAGTTCGGTGTGACCGATCCCGGGACCCGCAATCGAACTCGTAATCTTTCGGTTGTTTCAGCGGTTCCAACCGGTGATGGAACATTCAATACATACTTCAAGGATTATTTCAGGACCTATCGACGCGGCGGTTCGATCAGCATCAAGGGCCGTTGGGAGCTGGGATACGGCGACGATAACTGTGCGCGATGTCACAAGAGCGGCGTGCTCCCAATCTTTCCTGAAGAGGGCAGCGTAAATCCGAACGAGCTGCCGGCGATTGAAGAAGTCAACCGGCGTTTCCGAACTTATGGCTCGCCGCGGTTTGACAAGTATCTCGATGAGAGTAAATTCGGACCGGGACTCGGCTCGGGGAACTCGGTTGAACGGAACAAGCGCTTTGGAGAGAGGTTCAGCGAGACAGTTGTGGGGCGATCCATGAATTGCGTTGTTTGCCATCGGCCCGAGCGCCTCGGATATCTCAACTGGCCGATGGAGCAGATCGTGATCAGCTCCTACATAAAAGGCGGCCATATGCCGCTGGGGAACGATCTAAAGGAAACCGAGCGCGAGGAACTATATGAAAAGATTATCGAGGAGTATTTTGCGATTGATGATGCGAATCCGGGTATCCTGAAGTCGTGGCTTCTCGGTGACTCCCTGGCGCGCTCTTTCCAAAAGGACGGCAAGTGAAGGTTGAAGGCCGAATCGAATTTCAAATAATCGAGCAAACCCCGGAAAGAGTTATTTCGGAAATGCCGATTCAATCCGGCATAAAGAATCCTCACGGCGGCGTTCACGCTGGAGCCATGCTCTGGTTCGCCGATGTCACTGCGACATATCTAGCGTTGGGGTCAGCCGAAGCCGCTCCCGGTATGGCAGGGTTTCCTCTTGCAATAACCCTGAATGCCAACTTCGCCGGCAACCAAAGCGAAGGCGCGCTGAAGGCCGTCGCTTCTTTTGTTAAGAAGGGGAGGACGGTGAGCGTCGTGCGCACAACTGTGTTCGGCGAGAACGACAAGTTGATAGCCGATGTGACTACCACGCACATACTCTCGAAATGAATCCAGCGCTCAGTCACACTCAAGTTGATGGACCTGTAAGGGCGTCCCTCCGTGGGCTCCGCTCGCAGGGCCCATTGTTTCCATTCCCAAAGAAGGGCGCCCATGGAGGGACGCCCTCACAGGTGTTCATCAAAATCATGAAAGCGACTCTCTCACCCCTAATAGTCCTATTGATGTTCTGCTCCGTTTTGCACGCACAGACTGCGCCGGATGCCGCCGAACTGACTGCGCTGCTGAGGAGTTTTTTGGACGGGGCCTCGCGCAACGATGCTGCGATGCACGACCGCTTCTGGGCCGATGATCTGATCTACACAACTTCTGCAGGGCGGCGAAAGGGCAAGGCCGACATCATGCGCGATCTCCGCACAGCGGCGGCGCCCACGCCCGGAGAACCGGCAACCGTCTTCACCGCTGAAGAGATTCGAATTCAGCAGTACGGAACTACTGCGATCGTGGCCTTCCGGCTTGTGGGGACAAGCAAGAGGGAAGGGAAGGTGGAAGTCTCAAACTTCTTAAACACCGGCACTTTTCTTAAGCGCAACGGCAAGTGGCAGGTCGTAAGCTGGCAGGCCACGAAAATGGCGGAGGGTAGGTAAGACCGCAACGAGAGGAATTTATGGACCCGTTCAAAAAACAGATCATGGATTTTCGCGCGTCGGAGTTCGCAATCACGATGAAGGTCTTGAAGGCTTATCCTGAGGACAAACTGGATATGAAGCCTGCTGAGAAATCGCGCTCTGCGAGGGAACTGTTCGGGACGTTCATCCGCGAAGAGTATGTTTGCAGAGGCGTCATGCGTGGCGACCTCGCACGCGCCGATTCTCCTGAACGTCTGCCGCTGGGGTTTGGTGGCATGCTGGAGATGCTCAAGAGAATTCACGCTGAAGTTCAGGGCATGATTTCCAGGGCCGGTGATCAGGAGCTGGACACGTTCATTGATTTCTACGGCTATCAGATCAGAGCGATCGACGCGCTGTGGGCCGAGCTTCACGATCAAATTCATCATCGGGGACAATTCTCGGTGTATCTCAGGCTGGCAGGCGCGAAAGTCCCGTCAATTTATGGACCGACCGCCGACGAGCCGATGGAGATGTCATAATCGGCGCGTTTACGAAGCCCTGTTTTCACAGCATCAAGGAGGCCCCATGGGACAAGTCACCGATCAGATTCTCGCCAGGCTCAAAGTTCCCACAGCAGCCCAGTACGTCGTAATCTTCGATCAAGCGGCGCACCTCGATTGGGATTGGATTCGGACGTTCGATGAATACTTTCTGACGGCCTATAGTGGCTACGGCGTGAACGGCGCTCTGTTGAGCGCGCTCGAGTTGTTGGGAAAGAACAACGGGAACGAAGGTCCTTACTACTATTCGATCTGCGAGATGGGTTATTTGCAAAAGTTCATTTCGTATCAAGCGGAACAGGGTAACGACGTGGTTAGCCAGTTTCAAGCCGCGGGACAGAGCTTCAGGATTGTGGGAGGAGGAATAACCTCGCCCGACAATCTGGTATGCGCCGGCGAGGCCTTTATCAGGAGTTACCTCATGGGCAGAGTGTGGCTCGGGCAGGTATTTCCTGATCTGTTGCCGCTGAAGCATTGCTGGATTCCCGACGATTTTGGGCAGGACCCTGAACTCCCGGTTGCTGTGCAAGCGATGGGATTGATCAGTATCGCATTCGCTCGGCTGCCGGGCACGGCGCCGGCGTTCGTCAGTTCTAAGCTCAAGGATCAACTGCTCCAGAACGGCGTCGATTTCTTTTGGCAGTCATCAGACCCCGGATCCAAGGTGTATACGCATTGGTTGCAGGGAGGCTATCCGCAAGGCTCAGGCATCGACGATAACCCAAGCACACAACAACCGGATCCTAAATCGGTCTTGCCGAACATGTTCGGCTATCTGGCAAGCAATAATCTAAACGGCTCCGGGTATCCTCCATACTCGGCTGCTCCGACAAACTATGTGTATGTTCCTATCGACAACGATTTCATGATGCCGGTCAGCGATCTGCTCGGAGACATGAAAGAATGGAACACGAGCACAAGTACGACTTTGGGTTACAACACCACCGGTGTTTATGCTGTGGAAGCCAGCTTCGATGATTTTGTTTCCCTGGTGCTCGACAACTCCGGGCACGTTAAGACCGTGGCTTACAACGGGACGCCCTACTGGACTGGATATTACATGAGCCGTCCGGCGATGAAGATTCTGCACTATGACGCGGTGCGTTGGTTATTGTCCGCCGAGGTGTTTGGATTGCTGGCGTCAGCGGGTGATTACCTTGATCCACTCTACTGGCAGAGGCTGACGCAGGCGTGGACCGATTTCCTTCCGAGTGCCCATCACGACTACGTCTGCGGAACGGCGAATGATTGGGTGTATCAACTCGAACAACTGCCTCTGCTTCAGACTGCTCACGGTGAAGCTCGTCGGGTGGCTCACACGGCACTTCAGGCGCTTGGGTCGTCGATCGGTGCGGTTTACGGCGAAACTCCTGTCGTAATTGCAAACCCCGCCGGCGTCGCTCACAACGGAATTGTTGAGTTGCCGGGACCCGTGCCTTCCGGCATAAATGGGATTCAGTTCGACGACTTACAGACAAACAATCTTGCGCAGCCGACAGCCGAAGGAGGACTCGTGTTCCTCGCTTCGGTCCAAAGCCTCGGCTACACGACGGGTTATCTGACTTCGACCGAAGGGACGATCTCAACGAAAGCGACAATCTCACCGCAACAGTCCGGTCAGCTAAGTTACACGCTGCAGAATGAATATCTCACTGTAGTGATCGACGCCGGCAGCAACTGGGGCATTCAATCGGTCGTTGATTCGAACGGGAATTCGCTGCTCGCCTCCAACGGCCTCGGGAATGATCTTGTCTTCTACGAAGACGGAGGCGACATCTATGAGTTCGGGAACGAATACGTCAGCAACGATCAGACCTGCTTTCAGTCTCAGCAGGTAGCCTATGAGACCAGTGGCGCCGGGTTGGGCGCCACCGTACTCGAGGAGGGCCCGGTGCGCGTGAGACTGCAGACAGTGGTTAGTGTGCAGGTGTCGGGAAGCGCGTACATCTATACTCGCGAATACGCGCTGGTGTCAGGCGAGCCCTTCCTGCGAATGAAGACCACGGGCGCCGCCCCGTCGGGCTATTCGGTGATGACGGCGTTTCCGTTGAGCGCCGAGGTGAACACGATTGTGCACGGCACGGCTTGTCATTGGACGAGCGTGCAGCCGCTTACATTGTGGGACCCGCCGGTCTTCCAGTCTGCGCATCGGTTTCTGCTGCCGCAGGCGGAGTCTACTATCCTTGGCGCTGTGTATCATCGCGACGTGCCGGCGTGGGCTTTTAGTGGCGCCAGCGACAAGGTGTTGCCGCCGGGCGTATTGATCGGCTGCCTGCTGCGCAACACGCCGGGGGGACCTCACGGGGCGAAGGGATCGGATAACGCGACGCACACGTTACACTATGCGTTTCGAATCTACGATGGGCTGGGCGACCCGGCTTCGGGACAGCCATTGAGCGAGGCGCTGAACTACACAATGCCCGCAGTCGCCGCGTTGATCAATACAATTGGTATCGCCGAGGGTTCACCCGCGGTGACGTTGCCGGAAAGCGGGTTTCTGGCGAGCATCGATTCGCCGGGTGTGATACTCGCGGCAAAACCGGGCGATGTTTCGCCCGAAACCATGGTGCTTCGACTTTACCAGCCAACCAATTCAAACGCGTCGCAGACTTTGTCTGTCACGTTGGGAACGGGCCAGCCTTCACAAGTCACCGCGGTTACCGCGCTCGAGGACCCGATTGCGAATGCGCCGGTCATTCCGATTAACGAAAACGGATTCACTATCGACGTCACCACTGCGTTGAATACGGTCGCGATAACGCCGGCAAGGCAGCGCCAGGAAACCAAAGCACAACATAAGTACACAGTCGGTTCGATGCACGAAATTACGATTTTGCCCGAGCGCGAGGACTAGTGGCCACTAGCGAGCGCGTTCAGCCGTCCCATACCGCACTTAGATCACAAAACCAGAACAGGAGCAAAACTCATGACGCGAAGAAAGTTCATCACGACCACAGGAGCAACCGCGCTCGTCGCGGGCACAGCCGGAAGCGGACTTGCTAAACCAAAAGTCCAGGCAAAGGCAAAGAGCACGAAGCGAAAGGTTTCAACCGATCGTGCTCCCAAACCGGCCGGCCCGTACAGCCAGGCGATTGTAGCGGGCAATACTATCTACGTTGCGGGGCAGGGGCCGTTTGATCCGCAGACCGGAAAGATGCCCGCGTCATTCGAAGAGCAAGCGGTTCAGGTCTTCGAAAACATCAAAGCTATTGTGGAAGCCGGCGGAGCGAAGCTTGCCGACGTGGTGAACGTGAACGTGTATCTTGGGGACCTCGCGAACTTCGCCAAGATGAACGAAGTCTACCGGCGATACTTCAGCGGCGACTTTCCGGCTCGAGCAACCGTCGGCACTCAGTTGCTGGGCGGAATGGGTATCGAAGTCGCGTGCATCGCGGTTAAGGGGTAAGCGAGCAGACTTAACGCAAAGACGCCAGGCCGCAAAGACGCAATGCCTCAAGAAGGAAAGGCTTAACGCAAAGTCGCCAGGCCGCAAAGACGCAATGCCTCGAGAATGAAAGCCAAGAAAGCTCTGCGCCCTTGCGTCTCGGCGTCTTTGCGTTGAATCCCCGTCGGAGTGCTATGATTAAGACAGTGAGAGTGGGTGACATTGTGGGGTTTCGCACTTTCACGAGCGTAATTCGCTACGGAGAAGTTGTAGACGTGTTGGCGCGAGGCGAAGGCGGAAGGCCTAATAGACGGGACGAAATCAGCGTGCGGCTTAAGCCTGATGGCCACGTCGTGATGGTTCAACGCTGGCGTCTCGCGGAACGCTACGACCATAGGAAGATTTGATGCACCCGGCGAGAACAGATCAACCCTTTGCGGCTTTGCGGACCTTCGCGTCTTTGCGCGAGACTAAGCGTCCGACCTCTACGGATAACGAGCGCCCGATATCCTTTCGAAGACAGTTTGCGGCGATTATCTTGACAGCGTTCCTGATCGCAACCTGCGTAACGTCACCGGCCCAGAGCAAGAAAAAGAAGGCGCCGGCTCGCAAGTCTCAACCGACACTTAATAGCCAGCTCTCACAAGCAAGGGCTGACCTTGTAGTAGCCGCCAAAAACTACAAAGACAGCTTGCAGAAGCTGCTCGTGTTTCAAGAGGCCGATGTCAAAATAGCGACCGAAACCCTGGAGAAGCGAAAAGCGCTGCTGTCTCAAAACATCATCTCAAAAAAAGAAGTTGAGGAAAGCGAGCGCACCCTCGCTGCTGCGCAGACGAAGGTCAACAGCACCAGGAAAGAAATAGGCGAGTCGGACAACCTGATCGCCGAAGCGAGCGGTGAGCGGCAACTCGAAAAGCTGGGGCCGTCGAGACCCGGAACCTATCAGGCCACCGCGGCTCTGATTCGCTACAACGGTCCTACGCATTGGGCGCTGTCGGACGCTTCCAAGGTGGAGGTGTTCTTTGCCGGGAGGTTCCATCACGCGCTTCCGATCAGCGCATTTGGTCAGACGGGGGTTCACGATCATCTGGGCTTCGATCATCGCAACGCGATGGACGTAGCTCTGAGCCCGGACGGCAGCGAAGGGAAAGCGCTGATGGATTATCTTAGGAGTCAGGGCATCCCGTTTATCGCTTTCCACTACGCCGTTCCCGGATCTGCGACGGGAGCACACATCCACATCGGGTTGCCGTCGAAACGCATCGGTAAGTAGGCGGTCTGGTAAGTAGGATGGTTTGCTGAACACATGTAGGGGCGGCCCTCCGTGGCCGCCCCTCTTTGGTACGCGTGATGTTGCGATTGGCAAGAGGGGCGGCCACGGAGGGCCGCCCCTACAGGTCAACCATAGGCTCCTCAGCCACCTGCCCGAATCCCAACCCTTACTACAAAACAATCTGGAACTGGCTAACTGAGAAATTTCGCGACCCAAATGTCGTAGTTTCCATTACCATTGGCGGTATTGCTCGCGTACTCCTGTGCGACCCAGATGCCCGTATCGTCCGACGGGTCAACTGAAGCGCCCGACGTGTCACCCCAGGGAAGGATCGCGTTCGCGCCGGGGATGTTCGGGTTGTCGGCGGACTGGTCACCTGCTTTGACCTGCCGGCTCGGACGAATATCGGCGTCGTTCGCTTTATACAGGCTGGCTCGAACTTCCGGGTAGACCTTCTCACCTGTCCGCACGTACCCGATTATCGCATCGCCGTCCTTGTTCGCCTCGACCGCAGCCCAGCCATAATGCTTCAACCCGGTGATATCCTCATTGACGTTGCCGCCGCCGAAGACTCGATCGACGCCACCCGATGCCGGGGGCGCCGGGACACTTGGCCACTCCGAAACGGGCAAACGCATGTAGTGAATCGAGGTGCGCACCTTTCCGATATTGCCCCAGTCGTGCGCGTCGTTGGTAACCAGGTGCAGGAACCCGTTTCGATACGCCGCCTTCATCACGTTCGTCCCGAGATTAGTGAACTTGATCACTTTGGTTGAGCCCTTCTGTTGTCCGTTGACCGGGCTGCTGAAGCCCGAAGCGCTCTTCACCGCGACCGCCTTGACCGCACGCGCGTTGTCGAATGGATGCGTGATTGCCCACACGACGATCTGGTCCGAGCCCTGCCTGCTCAGCCAGTACGCGCGGCCGCCGGCTGGCGAGCCGTGATGGACCGCGGGCGCGATTATCGACGGCGCGCTGCCGTCCGGATTTTTCAAATCCCAAAACTGCCAGCCGCTCTGAAAAGTGCCGGCGGCAAACGAGTCGGCCGGGAAGAAGAACACGCGCCAGTAGCTGCGGTTGGTGTTGTTGACGGAATGTGTGATCGTAACCGCCAGCTTGTCGATTCCCATGACTGGATAGTCGGGCGCGTCACCGGCTTGCCATATCGAGCTGTTGGCCACTCCCTGTTGAGCCGCGCCGTCCGTGTAATAGAAATACCATCCGTCTGCGGGGTTTTGCGTTTTCGAGACGGCCATCGGAATGTAGTACCGCCGTTTGGAAGCGGGAACGTTTGCGGCGCCGCTGTATCCCGCGTATGCCGTTACCCAGAAGCGCTTCCGGTACGAGTCGAAGATGCAGCGAAGATCGTTCCACGAATCGATCTTGTTTCCGGCCGCATCCTTGAGGTTCAAACCAGCAGAGAAGAAGGTGGTCGAGCTGAAGTCGTTGCCGACCGCGACGCCGTTCTTATCGTAGTAACGCATGCGCTGCCGGCTCGTGATAATCACGTGCGTGCTCGAGACGGCGATTTGGGCATCCGCGGGGAATCCGCCTTTCGCCCCGAGCGTGGCTTGCCAGCTTTTGGTGGGAGCCGGTGTGTCTGACGGGCCGGTCGGCTTGATGCCCTTTCCCTTAGCGCCCTTTGCCCTGGCGCCTTCGGTCTCATACTTAAGCTTGCTGCCCTTGGCTGGTGCTGTTTTGTCGGTGCCTTTTAGTTTTGGCGGATGATGCTCGCCTTTGCGTGGGCCGCTGACGCGGTCTAGCGCCGCAGCCGATGGTTTTGCCGCCAGTAAGGCTGCCATTTGTTTCTTGTCGACGGAACTTCCGGCGCGGCCCTTGAGTGAGCCGCCTTTGTGAGTCTTCATTATTCGTATCCTCCTTTAGGATGTGAGATCGAAGATTTGAAATCTTAGATCCGTTCGACACGGACTTAGACGAATGATCTGAACGGTTGTTCTGATAGATGCGAGCATCTGCATCTACGTAGGTCTGTGAGGTACTGCCCCTTCCCACCGGGTGCGACGGCTCGCATTGTATCGTAAATAACTCGGTGAAGGAATAGCGAAGGTGTTGTGCTATGCCGTTTATCACAAAGCCACACGCTCATTCGCTTAGGGTCTGCGGGAAGGTAAGAGAGCTGGCGGGGAGTGGTAACTTGAAAAGCTGAGGTCATCGAGATTGGGAGCTTATCAGGCTACGGTCGCGCTGATTCGCTACAACGGCCCCGCGCACTGGGCGCTGTCTGATGCTTCGAATGTGGAGGTGTTTCTTGCGGCGAGGTTCAATCACGCGCTTCCCATCAGCGCGTTTGGTCAAACAACTGTTCACGATCAACTAGCTTCGATCATCGGAACGCGATGGACGTAGCTCTGAGCCCGGACAGCAGTGAAGGGAAAGCGTTGATGGATTACCTGCGAAGCCAGGGCATTCCGTCCCTCGCGTTTCATTATGCCGTGGCTGTTCGGCTACGGGCGCGCATATTCACGTCGGATCTCCGTCGCACCGGCTGAAAAGTAGGGTACGGACCGATGAGAGCGAATTGCAATTTACTCGCCTGACGCGAGACCCACCGTCCAACTTACTTGCCGCAGCTCAACACTATTTGCGTGAGGCGCAGCTTATGTTGAGGTGGATGACTCCATAGCTAAAGACGCCTACGGTATGGGTGCTCAAGTTTAGAATGCCGTTTGACTCACACTGCGCTATCTAAGTCAGCTTGACGCTAACTCCCTTTGTGGTTAGTGTGTTGGATCACACGGAGGATTTATGGCAACAGCAAAGAAAGGCGGAGCAAAGAAGGCGGCAAAGAAAGGCGCAAAGAAGAAAGGCCAGACCCTTAAGAAGAAGTAGCGATCTTTCGAATCCGCTCAATACTGGTGGCTAAGGACATGGAAGACATTCCGACGGACCATACGCGTCCGCCATCTGAACTAAGACCCTGCGACACTGATTTAGGGACGAGTGGCCGGATTCCCCCTCCCATGGCACCGGAGAAGCCGAAAAAGAAAACGCCTTGGTACAACCAACCTCTGTGGGTTGGGATCTTCATTCTGATTGGAACCTTTGCCATTCAACAGTGGGGCTGGAAAGATCAGCAGAAATTCATCGCCCAACAATCCAAGGTCACTGCGACAGTTGCTCGAGCCGAAGCAACCACGGAGCAGGTCACTCAGGCAGTGGGAAAGGCGCTGACCGCATCCGCGAGTATTGTCGGGGCTCATGAAGCAAGAGTCAACAAGTCACAGTTGAACGAGGCCATAGATAGCTATCACCAGCTACTCAGGGAATGGGACCAAAGCGAGGACCTACTCAAACTCCGTATTCGAACCTCGTTTCCTGTCCCACCAATCGAATCAGCCTGGACATCGCTCCTCGATCAGTTGGGCGAGTTAGATTCGGAGGTGACGCGACTTGACAAGTTCAACACTACCGACACATCTGACGCGCACCTTCAGCAGATAGACCACTGCAGGAAAATAATCAAAGACATTGAGCAGCAACTCACAGTCGTGACACACCTGATGACCGAGCATATCAATGCCACGCTTACTGACCAAAAATGACGGCGTAGTCCGGAGTGTGACGTATTTGCGTAATACTCCGATGGCTGGGCGCGGCGTAACCTCTCGCTCTCATCATCAGCAATCGTAGGCGCGCCAACGCGATTGTTCGGCGCAAGTTGGAGCACACGAATTGCTGGTGACAAATTCAATATTCCTAGAGTGGTTTTGGTTCTAAAGATTTGCATGACTCTGGCAGCCATAGGCCATTCTTGTTTGGCTTATAACCTCTCAGCCATTGTAAGAGATCATCGCTGTCTTTTAGCTCGACTCCTTTTAGAGCAAGGCTCTCGCGATCGTATTTCTCGAAATCCTTGAACCCGACAAGGGAAACAATCATGGCGGCATGCCAACCGAAACTTGGCTTCTCGTTCAACATTGCGCCATATACTTGATCATTGCGGGCGATTGTTTGTAATAGCACGCACGCCCCGAATGAATCGACAATGCCAGGACTCAAATTCCGCATCCAAACCCGATTCAATTGTGAGTCGGTACCTATTCTCCGTTAATGACCAATGGGTTGATCTTAGGAATCTAAACCTCAACTCGCGAGTCGTATGGTTTTCGCTTGGTCCGCTTTGTGCGCTCTTGCGGGTCGCATCCAACAACTTCATACAAAGCACAAGCAAGCTCTCCGCATTCGGTGTACGGCGGGGACGCGTCAACCTCACGGCCTTGCACAGCGCAATCTCTCCCTGTAACCTGTCACCGTTCATCGTCAGAATCGGAGCGTCGAAGCCGACTTAGCGGGGAGATTCGAAAGAAGTCCCAATCGATCATCATGAACATCGGCACTGAGTGGTTGGTAGACGCGGAAGGCTGTTCTGCAGACCTCCTTCGCGATGTCGAAGTGGTTCGAGGCGTCTGTGAAGAAGTAGTAGCGGACCTCGGACTGCGCGTCGTCGGCGAGCCCTTGTGGCATCAGTTTCCGCCGCCTGGTGGAGTTACTGGTTTATACCTGCTCACCGAATCGCATCTTGCCTGTCACACATTTCCTGAGACGAGAAAGGCGACCTTCAATCTCTATTGTTGCCGGCCGCGTCCGCAGTTCGAATGGGAGGCAAGGCTACAAGAATTGTTGGAGGCCACGAGAGTAACCGTTCGCACGGCGGTGCGCGGTTCGGAGGCGGTGCGCGGTTCGGAAGCTGATCGCGGATCGGAAGCATCAAGCGACGCCTCATTCGAAGCGAAGGTTTCAAGTCTCCCATCTCTGCCTGAGGTTACTCGCCGATGAGCGTTGAAGCCTCCTGTCCGGCGTGCGGAGCGCCGATTACCTTCAGGATGGGCTCGTCCATTGTAGTCGTCTGCCCGTTCTGTCAGTCGGTTGTCGCGCGCGGGGATCGCAAGCTCGAAGACCTCGGGAAAGTCGCGGCGCTGGTCGAAACGAACTCACCGCTCGAGGTCGGACTGCGCGGCGCTTATCAGAACATTCAGTTTGAGCTGACCGGTCGCGCGCAGCTCGGTCACGATGCCGGCGGCATGTGGGACGAGTGGTACGCCGCGTTTCAGGACGGCCGCTGGGGCTGGCTCGCCGAAGCCCAGGGCCGGTTCTATCTCACCTTTCAACAATCTTTGCCTGAACAGACGTTGATTCCTCCGTTCGAAGCGATCCAGTTGGGCGAGCCCATAGCGGCGCTGCCGACTTCGGTGCCATTGACTGTCGCCGAAAAGAGCGTAGCAACCCAGCTTGGAGCGCAAGGCGAGATACCTTACAAATTGACTCCGGGCGCCGAGTACGAATATGCCGACTTGTCGGGGCCTCACGGAATCTTTGCCACGCTCGATTACAGCGAGACTACACCGCTGGTGTTTGTCGGCCGTGAAGTGACTCTCGCGGAACTCGGTCTCTCGATTGCGGTCGCGCGTGAAGGCGAAGCGCGGCGGATTACTTCGACTCAGCTCAACTGCACGCAATGCGGAGGGCCGCTCGAGTTGCGCGCGCCGGATCAATCGCTTCGGGTCACCTGTCCGAATTGCGGCTCGCTGCTCGACGTGAGCCAGGGCCGGCTCGAGTTCATGCAGGCGCTTCAGCCGCCGAAGACTCCGTTGGTTATTCCTATCGGATCGATCGGCGAGTTTGAAGGCGTGAAGCAGATGGTCATCGGGTTCATGGTCCGCAGCGTCGAGTACGAGGGAGTGCGCTACTACTGGGAAGAGTTCCTGCTCTACAACGCGCAGATCGGATTCCGATGGCTGGTCCGAAGCGACGACAACTGGAGTTACGTGCAGGCCGTTCCGCCGGGTGACGTGTTTCATAAGAGCGGCGCTTTCGGCGGCAAAGGCGACACCGTTCAGTTTCACGGCGAAAGCTACAAGCTCTATCAGGATGCGATCGCGCGCGTCGAATACGTTATCGGCGAGTTCTTCTGGAAGGTCGAGGTTGGAGAGACGACGCGCTCGGCTGACTACGTTCATGCGCCGCGGATGCTCTCGATGGAGGCGACGCTGACGCCGGCGGTCGCCCAGGAGGCAACCGAGCCTGCGCCAAAGAAAAAGGGCAAGAAGGCGCGCTCCGTCCAGACCGGTGAGATCAACTGGTCGCTTGGGACTTATACAAAACGCGAAGATGTCGAGAAGGCTTTTGGAATAACGGGCCTACCTCGCGCGTCGAAGATCGCTCCGAATCAACCGTTTCTTCATAAGAAAGTCTACAAGTATTGGGGCCTGCTGCTGGCGGCGACGTTCCTTCTGGGGTTGGTGATCAATGCTACGGGTTCTCGCGCTAAGGTCTACGAGCAGAACTTCGCGTTTCAACCCGTCGCCAACTCCGAGGGCACGCAATCGGTCTTCAGCGAGCCGTTTCAACTGAACGGCCGCAAGAATATCAGAGTAACCGCTCGGTCGAACGTCGATAATACGTGGCTGTACGTCGAAGGCGATTTGATAAGCGACGCGACCGGCGATGTTCAAACGTTTTCGCTGCCGGTCGAGTACTATCACGGTGTTGACGATGGCGAATCGTGGAGCGAAGGAAGCCAGTCGCCGAGCATTCATCTTTCGGCGATGCCCGCGGGACAGTACATGCTACGGTTGGAAGCGCAATGGGAGAAATGGCAGCAGCCGGTGACGTTGAGTGTTCGCATCGACCAGGGCGTTCCGCGGGTGCTTCACTGGTTCCTTGCGATGCTATTCCTTTCGATCATCCCGGTGTTTGTTGCGCTACATCAATTCAGCTTCGAACGCCGCCGGTGGGCTGACAGCGACTATAGTCCGTTTGGGAGTTAAGACGGGTTCAGAGTTCAGGGTTCAGGGTTAATCTGTTCTGTTCGACCTTCCTGGGTACAAACTCGAGAGAAGGAGGATTGAGATGGCGACTATCAAACGGTTTGAAGACATAGAAGCTTGGAAGAAGGCTCGCGAGTTGACTCGCGAAGTGTACCGGCATTCGAAGGTCGGTCTGTTCTCACGGGACTTTGCACTCCGAGATCAAATGCGTCGCGCCTTGGTATCGGTGATGTCCAATATCGCTGAGGGGTTTGAGCGAGGCGGCACGAAGGAGTTCATCCAATTCCTTGCAATGGCAAAAGGCTCGGTTGGGGAGATCGAGGCGCAGCTCTACGTGGCCCTCGATCAGGCATACATCAATGAAGACGAATTTGTCTCTCTTAAGAGACTGACCGAACCAACAAAGCGGCTCATCGGAGGGCTGATGGGCTATCTTCGACAATCGGGAATGAAGGGATCGAAGTATAAATAGGCGCTTTTGGGGCACACGAAACCCCCGCGCACCTGAACTCTGAACGCTGAACTCTGAACCCGGAACCTGGGAGGTTCAATGCTCACGAAGGTTTATCTAATCATCGGAATTGTCATCATCGCCGGGTATTCGCTCGTCGCTTTTACCGGAAAGGAATTCGGCGATCCTGAAAGACAACGCGTGCCCGCCGACGTGCGCCAGTCACCAGGCGGCTACCGCTCGTTTCACTTCTGGCACTCAGGTTACCGAGGAGGGAAATAATGACCGCACACCTGCTGACGCTGCTTGACACCAAACTGGCCCCCACAGCCGCTTTCGTGGTGCCGATGAATCAGATGGTCGACCTGATCATTGAGACGCTTGCATTTACATTGATCGGGTTGATTCTGTTCGCAATCGCTTTTTGGATTATTGTGAAGGTCTCACCGTTCTCGATCCGCAAGGAGCTTGAAGACGATCAGAACATCGCGCTTGGAATAGTCATCGGGGCGGTGATCATCGGCATATCGCTCATAGTCTCCGCTGCGATCCACGGGTAGTAGATGAATCGCACCCCTGTACTGTTCCTGAACGTGCTGATCATAGCCACGTGCGGGCTTGTGTATGAGTTGCTCGCGGGAACGCTGGCCAGCTACGTGCTCGGGGACTCGGTCACTCAATTCTCGCTCATCATTGGAATCTACCTTTCGGCGCTCGGCGTTGGAGCGTGGCTCTCTCGTTTCATTGAAACAGGGCTTGCGCGCAAGTTCATCGAAGTCGAGCTAGGCGTAGCCCTGCTTGGAGGCCTGTCGGCGCCGCTGCTCTTCTTGAGTTTTGGGAGGTTGAGTTACTTTCCGGTCGTTTTGTACGGGCTGGTCTTCGGAATAGGCGTGCTTGTCGGCCTCGAGCTGCCGCTGCTGATGCGAATACTAAAAGATGTGCTCGACTTCAAAGAGCTTGTCTCGCGGGTGCTGACCTTTGATTACGTAGGAGCGCTGGTAGCATCGCTCTTGTTTCCCCTGTTCCTTGTTCCGAAGCTTGGCCTAGTTCGGACATCGTTGATATTTGGATTACTAAACGCAGGAGTCGGGTTGTGGGCGACCTGGTTTATGCGGCCGTTGATCAAGGGGGATGTGTCCGGGCTGCGCGCGAGAGCAGCGATAGTCATCGCACTGCTGGCCATCGGGATCATCAAATCAAACTCGCTTACGACGCTTGCGGAAGATGAGTTGTTCGCGGACGAGATCATCTACTCACGCACGACGCCGTATCAACGAATAGTGGTAACTCGAGGGCGTGCCGGATTTCAACTGTTTCTTAACGGCCACCTGCAGTTCAGCTCCGCCGACGAATATCGCTATCACGAAGCGCTGGTTCATCCGGCGATGGCGCTCACCGGGGCGCCGCGGCGCGTGCTGGTGCTTGGCGGCGGCGACGGGCTCGCGATGCGAGAGATTCTACGCTACCCGTCTGTGGAATCCGTTACTCTCGTCGATCTCGATCCTGCGATGACGAATCTCTCCCAGGCCTTCGCGCCGCTTGCCGAACTGAACAAGCACTCGTTCTCCGATCCACGGGTCCAGGTGATCAACCAGGACGCGATGATATGGCTCGAGGAAGCGCGCGGCCCTTTCGACGTTGCGATTGTCGACTTTCCGGATCCGAATACTTTTGCTTTGGGCAAGCTGTACACGACGCGCTTTTATAGACTGCTCAAGGCGAGCCTGTCGGGCGATGCCGCGATATCTGTGCAGTGCACGTCTCCGCTCTTCGCCCGAAACTCGTACTGGTGCATCGTAAAGACGCTCGAAGCGGCGGGTTTTGCGGTGAAGCCTTATCAAACCGCGGTGCCGTCGTTTGGAGTCTGGGGTTTCGCGCTTGCGGGACTGGCGCAGTTCGATGTACCGGCGCACGCGTTGGCGGGTCTGCGCTTCCTCGATGACCGGGCGATGGCCGCGCTGTTCGTATTGCCCGCGGACCTTCAAGCGGTACCGGTCGAAGTTAATCGGCTGGACAATCAAGCGCTTGTTCGATACTACGAGTCTGAATGGAAGCGGTATGAGTAATCAACAGGGATAGACAGGATGAACAGGATAGACGAGATGACCTCGAGAGGAAGTTAAATGGGGCACTCACCGGGAAATACTGGAGGCTAGTCTCAAGGTGATACAGCGAACCAGGGAGAGTAGTCCTCAAGGGCACCCGGGAAGCGATATGAGCAATCAACAGGGATAGAC
>Ga0134124_10001233_pt1 | contig 20465 bp, 21 predicted proteins | sample KB304_FD_96880 | JGI IMG/M metagenome (GOLD analysis project Ga0134124, IMG submission 96880) | Terrestrial soil microbial communities without Nitrogen fertilizer from Kellogg Biological Station, Michigan, USA - KB3-0-4 | ecosystem: Environmental > Terrestrial > Soil > Unclassified ... | reverse complement strand
CGTGGCCACCTCGGCGATGTTGCGCACCTGGCCCGTGAGGTTCGAGGCCATCGAATTCACGTTGTCGGTGAGATCCTTCCAGGTGCCGGCCACGCCGGCCACATTGGCCTGACCGCCGAGCTTGCCTTCGGTGCCTACTTCGCGCGCCACGCGTGTCACTTCGGAAGCGAAGGAACGCAGCTGTTCCACCATGGTGTTCATGGTTTCCTTCAGCTGCTGGATCTCACCGCGCACGTCCACCGTGATCTTGCGCGACAGGTCGCCGCTGGCGATGGCGGTGGCCACCTCGGCGATGTTGCGCACCTGGGCCGTGAGGTTGCCGGCCATGGAGTTCACATTGTCGGTGAGATCCTTCCAGGTGCCGGCCACGCCGGGCACGGTGGCCTGACCGCCCAGCTTGCCTTCGGTGCCTACTTCACGCGCGACGCGCGTCACTTCGGCCGCGAAGCCATTGAGCTGGTCCACCATGGTGTTGATGGTGTTCTTCAGCTCTAGAATCTCACCTTTCACGTCCACCGTGATCTTGCGTGACAGGTCGCCGCGCGCCACAGCGGTGGTCACGTCAGCGATGTTGCGCACCTGGCCGGTGAGGTTGGTGGCCATGGCGTTCACGGAGTCAGTGAGATCCTTCCACGTGCCGCCCACGCCAGGCACCAGCGCCTGACCGCCCAGTTTTCCTTCGGTACCTACTTCGCGCGCCACGCGCGTCACTTCGGAAGCGAAGGATCGCAACTGGTCCACCATCGTATTGATGGCTTCCTTCAGCTGCTGGATTTCACCGCGCACGTCCACCGTGATCTTGCGCGACAGGTCGCCGTTGGCCACGGCAATCGTCACTTCGGAAATATTGCGCACCTGGCCGGTGAGGTTGCCGGCCATGGAGTTCACGTTGTCGGTGAGATCCTTCCAAACACCGCTGACGTCCTTCACCACGGCCTGGCCACCGAGCTTGCCCTCGGTGCCCACCTCGCGCGCCACGCGCGTCACTTCTGCGGAGAAGCCGTTGAGCTGGTCCACCATGGTGTTGATGGTGTTCTTCAGCTCGAGAATCTCGCCCTTCACGTCCACCGTGATCTTGCGCGACAGGTCGCCTCGCGCCACGGCCGTGGTCACTTCCGCGATGTTGCGCACCTGACCGGTGAGGTTGGTCGCCATGGCGTTCACGGAGTCGGTGAGATCCTTCCAGGTGCCGGCCACGCCGGGCACCAGCGCCTGGCCGCCGAGCTTGCCTTCGGTACCCACCTCGCGCGCCACGCGCGTCACTTCCGACGCGAAGGAACGCAGCTGGTCCACCATGGTGTTGATGGCTTCCTTCAGCTGCTGGATTTCACCGCGCACGTTCACCGTGATCTTGCGCGACAGGTCGCCGCTGGCGATGGCCGTGGCCACCTCGGCGATGTTGCGCACCTGGCCGGTGAGGTTGCCGGCCATGGAGTTCACATTGTCGGTGAGATCCTTCCAGGTGCCGGCGGCGCCCGGCACCACGGCCTGGCCGCCCAGCTTGCCTTCGGTGCCCACCTCGCGCGCCACGCGCGTCACTTCGGAGGTGAAACCGCGCATCTGCTCGATCATCGTGTTGACGATGGTGGCGGAACGCAGGAACTCGCCCTTGATGGGGCGGCCTTCGACTTCCAGCCGCATGACCTGAGACAGATCACCCTTGGCCACGCCAGAAATCGTGCGCGTGGCTTCAGCCGTCGGCCACACCAGATCGTCGATCAGGGTGTTGAGCGAGCTCTCCATGGTGCCCCAGGAGCCCGAACGACGCTCCGCGGTAATGCGATGCCGGGTGCGACCATCCTTGCCCACCAGCTGGCCGGCGCGCTCGATTTCACGCGCGAGGCGCTGATTCGTGGCAGCGATATCGTTGACGAGATCCGCCACCTTGCCAGAGAGGCCGGCGCGGTCGCTGGGCAGACGTGCTGAGAAGTCACCATCCCGCAGAGCCTGCAACACACGCAGCAGGCGACGGACGTCGAGTTCATCACCCTCCAGCTTTTGCGGCGAGAGGGTCCGGGACAAGCGTCGGCTTATCCGCTGCGGTGCTTCCATCGAAAACTCCCGATACCAGTGGGCGATGGACCAGTGACCGGTGTGCCTGAGGCGGTCGAGGTACCGCTCTACGGTTGGTCTGGATCACTGTTCCCAGCCCGGATAAAAACCCTGTGGCATCGGCAGAGTAGCCGTCGCAGTTAGAACGGCAGGTCAGACTTTCGCCTTGCCGTTTGTAGGAATGCGCCTACCTGGAGAGGGCTGCGCCGGCACGCCAGCCGAGCCAGGCCAGCGTCGCGGTGGCAAGTGAAATGAAAGCCAGCAGCTTCAAGTCTCCGTGCAGTGTAGGAGCAATCAGACCCATGGCAATGCCGCCCAGGCCGAGCGCTATGAAGGTCTGCACCGAGGCGGCGGCGCCGCGCGCCTGCGGATGCATGTCGATCATCTCCAGTGTGAGCACGGGATAGGTGAGCTGTGCCCCGGAAGCCATGCCGAACAGCAGCACCTGGATCAACAGGATGGGCACCGCACGTGACCACAAATGCGCCACCGTTCCGGTGATTCCGGCCAGACAGAGCAGCGCGAAACCGAAGCGCATCTGCGCCACGCGACTGACGCGGCCGGCGATGCGCCCACCGACCAGCGAGGCCACCATGAAGCCGGCGACCACCGGAATGAAGATGTAGTGAAACTGGGTCTCTTTCAGGTGCCAGCGCTCGAGGATGATGGCCGGCGCCGAGCCGATGTAGATGAACAGCGAAGACATGGCCAGCGCCGCCGAAATGGCCAGCAGCAGGAAGGAAGGCTGCGCGGCAATATGCGAGCAGCTCTTGATCAGCGCCACGGGGTGAAACTCGGTGCGCTTCTCCGGCGGGTGCGTCTCGGGCAGCAGCAGCGCGCAGGTGACCAGCAGCGCTGCGCCGAGCACGAACAGCATGCCGAACACCCAGCGCCATCCCAGCGTCACCTGCACCCAGCCGCCGATCACCGGCGCCACGGCCGGCGCCAGCGAAAACACCAGCATGATGCTGCTCATCAGTTTCTGCGCGCCGGGACCTTCGAACATGTCGCGTACCACGGCGCGCGACACCGTTGGGCCGAGACCGGCGGCGGTGCCCTGCAGCACCCGGCACATGAGCAGCGTGCCGAAGGTTGGCGCCCAGATGCAGCCCAGCGACCCCAGCGTGAACAGCGCGAGGCCGCCGAGCACCACGCGGCGTCGGCCCAGCGCATCGGACAGCGGACCGTGTACCAGCGAGAAGAAGGCAAACGGCAGCAGATAGGCCGTGATGATCTGCTGCACTTCGAAGCGCGTCAGGCCGAAGTGCGTGGCGATGGTCGGCAGGGACGGCAGGAAGGTGTCGATGGACAACGGACTGATCATCGACAGGCTGGCCAGCAGCAGCGTGATGCCGATGGTCGGCGCACCGCGAGCGTTGGCGATCTTCAGTCTCATGCGCGACCCGCTTCCTGCAGCGGGCTCATCGCTCAACCTCGCAGGCGACGCAATAGTGCGGCAGCGGATTCACCCTTTTCCATCGCCTCGATCACAGCCGAGCCGATGACGACTCCGTCCACATGCGGCGCCAGAGCAGCCACCTGTGCATGTTCGCGGATGCCGAAGCCCGCGCACACGGGTACCGATGAGAGCTTCTTCACGTTGTCGAGATAGGTCAGCGTGTCCTGCGACACGCCGCCGTTGCCCACGGAGCGGCCGGTGGTTCCGGTCATTGACACCGCGTACACAAAGCCCTGCGCGCTGCGGCACAGCTGTTCCAGCCTGGCCTGGGGAGTCACCGGCGTCACCATGCGGATCAGCGCCAGTCCATGCGGAGCCAGCGCCCGCTCGAATGCCGCCGCTTCCTCGATGGGCAGATCAGGCACGATGAAGCCGCAGATCCCCGCCGCCGCCGAATCCGCCGCGAGTTTCTCCAGTCCATAGGCCAGCAGCGGATTCAGGTAGCCCATGAACACCAGTTGCGCCTTCAGCTTCGGCATGCCTTTCAGCGTCTCGATGATCCATCGGAGGCTGACGCCCTGCGCCAATGCCGCCAGGCTGGAGCGTTGAATGGTTACCCCATCGGCCATGGGATCGGTGAAGGGAATGCCGATTTCCACCACGTCGGCTTCAGCCGCGATGGCTTCCAGATCGGTGCGGAAGCGTTCCTTCGACGGGAATCCGGCTGTCAGGAAAGCCACTACGGCCACGCGCTCGCGGCGTACGCCGCGGATGGCATCGCTCAGGCGTTGCGCTGGGCTGCCACTCATTTCGCCGCTCCTGCCAGTTTTGCCAGCAAGGTTTTCTGCAGTGTGGGCATGTCCTTGTCGCCGCGTCCGGAAAGCCCGACCAGAACACACTTGCCCGGATTGCGCTTCGCCCAGTCGCGCGCACCGGACAGCGCATGCGCGGATTCTATGGCAGGCAGCAATCCCTCGTAGGTGCTGCACTCTTCCACGCAGGCCAGCGCATCGTCATCGAGCGCCATGATGTATTTCACGCGGCCTATGTCGCCCAGCAGCGCGTGCTCGGGACCCACGCCGGGATAGTCCAGACCCGCCGACACCGAGTGCGTCTCCTGGATCTGGCCATCGGCATCCTGCAGCAACATTGTGTAGGTGCCATGGAGCACACCGGGCCGGCCGGTCGCGAGCGTCGCGGCATTGTCGCCAAGACCGGCGCCACGACCGCCAGCTTCCACGCCGATGATCTCCACGCTGGAATCGCCGAGAAAGGCGTGGAAAGTGCCGATGGCATTGGAGCCGCCGCCCACGCAGGCGATGACGCAATCGGGCAGATGGCCCGTGCGCTCCAGCATCTGCGCGCGCGCTTCCCGACCGATGATGGCCTGCAGTTCTCGCACCAGGTAAGGATAGGGATGCGGTCCCACGGCTGAACCGAGAATGTAGAAAGTGTTGGTCGGATCAGATACCCAGTCGCGAAAGGCCTCATCGATGGCCGCGCGCAGCGTGCGATCGCCCGAGGTCACCGGCACGACAGTCGCACCCATCAGCCGCATGCGGCCCACATTTGGTGCCTGGCGCTCCATGTCCACTTCGCCCATGTACACGGTGCAGGGCAGGCCGAGGCGTGCGCAGGCTGCCGCGGTGGCCACGCCATGCTGGCCGGCGCCGGTCTCCGCGACGATGCGTTTGGCGCCCATGCGCCGCGCCAACAGGGCCTGGCCCAGTGCGTTGTTGATCTTGTGCGCGCCGGTGTGAGCGAGATCCTCGCGCTTGAACCATACCTCGACACCCCAGCGCTTGCTGAGATTGCGCATGGGCGACAGCGCCGTGGGACGGCCCACCCAGTCGCGCAGTTCATCGGCCAGCTCGCGCTGGAAATCCGCGCTCGGCAGGATTTCCTTCACGGCCGCGGTGAGCCGCTGGAAGGCGGGCACCAGTGTTTCAGGGATGTAGCTGCCGCCATACGGTCCGAAGCGACCCTGTGCATCGGGCATCTCACCTGCGAGCAGCTGCTTCAGCAGTGCATCAGACTTCGCCTTGTCCATTGCCGTCACTTCAATGTTCTCCATGCAGCGACGCGAATGCCTTGCGCGCCGCGATTAGAAAAGATGCGATCAGTGCAGGGGACTTGCGACCCGGCGCCTCTTCCACGCCGCTGGACACATCCACGCCGAAGGGATGCACGGCATCAATGGCCGTGGCCACGTTCGCCGGATCCAGTCCGCCGGCGAGAATGAGCGCATGGTCGCGCGCCACATTGCGTGCGGCATTCCAGTCCGCCGGCTTGCCCACGCCACTGCGCGGACCCTCGAACACCATGCGCTGCCCCGCGCGCAGCACCGGCAAGGCTTGCGCGGCGCCATCACCCTCGCCCGCCGCGGAAAATGCATGCGCCGAGCGCAGCACCGGCCAGGTCGCCACCCCAGCCGGCACGTTCATGCCGCGCAGGTCTTCCACATCTGTTTGCAGTACATCTGGCTGGAACTGCGTGAAGATCTGCTGCAGCAGCCGCGCATCGGGATGCTGCGTCACCGCCACACACAGCGCGCGATTGCGCGCCGGGCGCGCCAGCTCTGCGGCCTCTTCCGGTTGCATGCGCCGCACCGAAGGGGCGAACACGAAGCCGATGGCATCGGCACCTGCGGCCAGTGCGGCCTCTACGGCGCGTTGATCGGTGATGCCGCAGATCTTGACGAAGCCACGCGTGTTCATCGTGCTGCGCGCCCGGCAGCAAGCATGTTCCGCAGCAGCGTCGCCGGCTGTGCCGTGGTCATCAGCGCGCTGCCGATCAGCGCCAGCTCGTAGCCGGTGCGCGCCAGCCGCGCCGCATCTTCAGCCGTGGCGACGCCGCTCTCCGCGACACGCGGCACGCCGACGGGCAACAGGGGAAACATCTCTTCCAGACGACCTGGCACTACTTTCAACGTGACCAGATCGCGGCTGTTCACGCCAATCAGCAGTTGCGAACCATCACGTTGCGGTCCTGCGATGAGTTCCTGCGCCACGCGAATGTCAGCCGCATCGAAGGCCTCGATCAGCACGAACAGGCCGAAGTGATGCGCGGCCTTCAGCAGCGCATCCAGCTCCGGCCGCTGCAGCATGCGCACGATCACCAGGATGCCGCCGGCGCCAGCCAGTCGCGCCTCGGCCACCTGGTAGGGATCGACCAGGAAATCCTTGCGCATAGCGGGCACGCGGCCGGATTCGCCCAGTGCCCGCGCAGCCTGCTCCAGGTGATCGAGCGATCCCTCGAAGCGTTCGGGCTCAGTGAGCACCGAAACGGCCGCGGCACCGGCAGCCGCGTAGTCCGTGACGCGCGCACCGATGTCTTCGTCGTCGGCCTCGCGCAGCTGACCTACCGCCGGCGAACGCAGTTTCACTTCGGCGATGACATCGAAACCCTGCGGCGACAGCCACAGCGGTGGCGGCGGCGGACTCGCTTCGGCCCAGCGCCACAACTCGGCGTCGCCGTGCATCTGCCGCGCCAGCCTTACGCGTTCCCGGCTGCTGGTCGCCATGCCGGCGAGGAAATCGCCGCTCATGGAGCACCCGTCTGCGTCGCGGTGGCCACTGAAAGCGTGCGCGAGAACGAAGCGAGCTTTGCCAGCAATGCGCTGGCGCGGCCGTCATCTATCGCGGCGGCCGCCAGCTGCGCAGCTACGCGTGGCGTGGCCGCACGACCTGCGACCTCCAGCGCCAGCGCGGCACTTAGCACGAGTGCATCGCGATGCGCGCCCCGCTCTTCACCGCGCAGCACGCGTGTCAGCGCAGCCGCGTTGTAGGCCGCATCGCCCCCGCGCAGCGCATCCTCGGTGCACAGGGCCATGCCGTAGTCCGCAGGCGAGCGCCGTGATTCATGCACCTGTCCCGGCGTGACATCCAGCAACAGGAAAGGCCCGACTGGAGTCGGCTCATCCCAACCGCCTGCACCATGCACGACGAAGGCACGACGAATCGGCAGGCCTGCCAGCGCCTGCGCCATCAGCCGCGCCGTGGCTTCATTGAAGGCGCCAATCACATGGAACAGCGGCTCAGCGGGATTCGACAGCGGACCCAGGATGTTGAACACGGTGCGAATGCCCAGCGCAGCACGCACCGGTGCGATCGCCCGGGTGGCCGGGTGATAGTGCGGAGCGAACAGAAAGGTGAAGCCCGTGGCCGCGAAGCAGGCGCTGGCCTGGTCCTTGTCGAGCGGCTGTTTCAGCCCCAATGCCTCGAGCACATCGGCACTGCCTGCGCGACTGGATACCGAGCGATTGCCGTGCTTGATCACGGGCAGCCCCGCCGCAGCCGTGAGCAGCGCCGCGCCAGTGGAAATGTTGTAGCTGCCGGATTTGTCGCCGCCGGTGCCGACGATGTCCACCGCCTCCGCGCCTGGCTCGATGCCCGGGCGCAGCGCCAGTGCACGCATGCCCAGGGCAAAGCCCCGCAACTCCTCTGGCGTCACGCCCTTGGCGCGAAATGCAGCCAGCAGCGCACCGGTCATCGCTGGCGGCAGCTGCGCATCGGTAAGTCCCACCAGAAGATCGCGCGCGTCGGCCGTGGACAGTGCCTTGCGGTCGAGCACGGCATCCAGCCAGTCGCGCATCTGTGCGGGATTCGCGCCCATCTAGCCTCCGGCGCTCTCGCGCAGCGGCGAGGTCAGCTTGAGGAAGTTGCCCATCAGTTCCGGGCCCTGCGGGGTCAGCACGCTCTCCGGATGAAACTGCACCCCTTCGATGGTGTAGCGCTTGTGACGCACGCCCATGATTTCGCCCTCGGCCGTGGCAGCACTCACTTCAAGCTCTTCGGGCATGGTCGAGGGCTGTGCGATCAGCGAGTGATAGCGGCCCACTTCGCAGGGCTGCGGCAGGCCGGCGAACAAGGTGCGTCCATCGTGCTTGATGAGGGAGGTCTTGCCGTGCATCAGCCGCGGAGCGCGCACCACATCGCCGCCGAACACCTCGACGATGGACTGATGTCCGAGGCACACACCGAACACGGGCAGCCTGCCGGCGAAGGCGCGAATCATGTCCATCGACACGCCGGCATCGCGCGGCGTGCCGGGGCCCGGTGAAATGCACAGATGCGTGATGTCGAGCTGGCGGGCACGCTCGACGGTGATCTCGTCGTTGCGCGCCACCTGCACTTCGGCGCCCAGCACCAGGAAGGCCTGCACCAGGTTGTAGGTGAAGGAATCGTAGTTGTCGATCAACAGCAGGCGGGGCTGCGCAGTCTTGTCCATCACAGTCCTTCCTGCGCCATCGCGAGCGCGCTGCGCAGCGCGGCGCTCTTGGCGAATACTTCGTCGTGCTCGGATTCAGGGCGGCTGTCGGCAACGATGCCGGCACCGGCCTGGTAGCTGTACTGATCGCCCTCGAACACCAGCGTGCGGATGGTGATGGCTTGATCCATGTCGCCCTGCGCGCCGAAATAGCCGATGGTTCCGCCATACAGGCCGCGATCCACAGGTTCGAGTTCCTCGATGATCTGCATGGCGCGCACCTTCGGCGCACCCACCAGTGTGCCCGCCGGAAATGTCGCGGCGAACAGATCGAAGGCATCGCGTCCGTCAGCCAGCTTGCCGTGCACGCCGCTGACAATGTGCATCACATGGCTGTAGCGCTCGATGGCGCGATACGGATTCACATGCACGGAACCGGCCCTGGCCACGCGTCCCAGGTCATTGCGCGCCAGATCGACCAGCATCACGTGCTCGGCATTTTCCTTCGGATCGGCGAGCAGCCGCTGTTCGTTGGCGACATCGGCGGCGACGTCGGCCATGCGCGGCAAGGTGCCCGCGATGGGACGCAGCTCGGCATGACCCTGATTGAGTTTGACCAGTGCCTCGGGTGATGAACCCACCACCGAGATGCCGCCGAGCTTGCAGTAGTACATGTAGGGCGAGGGATTGATCAGCCGCAGCGCGCGATACACCTGGAAGGGATCGAGGGAATGACGTCCCGCGAAGCGGCACGACAGCACCAGCTGGTACACATCGCCGGCGGCGATGTAATCCTGCGTGCGCCGCACGCCAGCGATGTACTCATCACGGCCCAGCGACACATCTGCATCGCCGAAGCTGCCGTTCTGACGCGGCAGCGCGATGCCACCGCGCAGCGCTGCGATCACTTCACGCCGCAGCGCCTGACGCTCGCCCTCACTGCCGGAGTGCAGCAGCGCGATGCCGCGCGTCAGATGATCGAACACCAGCAGCGACTGCGGCGCCACATAGTGAAGAATGGGCGCCTCGGGACGACGCTGATGCCGCAGCGGCAGCCGCTCGAAGAAACGCACCACATCGTAGGCGGTGAAACCCACGAGTCCGCCGGCCAGCGGCACGCCCGGCAGCTCCGGCATGGGTCGCGGCGCCAGCGCCAGCGCCTGACGCAGACGCTGCAGCAGCTCATCCCTGGTGGCAGGCACGGCGAAAGTGTTCGAGCCGATGGTCAGCGCACGGGAGTCCATGCGCACTTCCAGTCCCTCGCCGAAGCCGATGAAGGAATAGCGGGCCAGCCGCTCACCGCCTTCCACGCTCTCCAGCAGGAAGCGCGGCCTGAACGAGGCCAGCTTGGCGAATGCGGACACCGGCGTGTCCAGGTCGCCTGCGATATCAAACGGCGGTTTCAAATCCCCATTCCTTCGATTCTGTTACCTGCAGACAATAAAAAACCCATCACCGGTGTGCCGGAGATGGGTTCTGGTGAAGCCTTGTCGCTGTTATAGCTTGGCGATGACGACCAGTACCCCGCTCCGTCAGGAGAGGGGCCACCACCAGCGCCGGCAGGTGCGGATCGTCAGCATTAAAGCAGTATGGCGAGGCCTTCCGGGCTGCGTCAAGCCAGAAACCCCGCCTGGGCGCTTGGAGTACGCTTGGCACCCTTTATCGGTCAAATCGCAACAAGAAACATGAGCACCGATTACGAAAAACTGGGCGCCTTCTATCTGGGACGGGTGTTCGACGCGGGTAAAAACACGCTCTCCGCGGAACCCTTGTTGTATGACTCGCGCGACCTGACCACCCACGCGGTCTGCGTGGGCATGACCGGCAGCGGCAAGACCGGGCTGTGCCTGTCTCTGCTCGAAGAGGCCGCCATCGATGGCATTCCCGCCATCTGCATCGATCCCAAGGGCGACCTGGGCAACCTGATGCTCACCTTCCCACAGCTCGCGCCAGCGGACTTCGCCGGCTGGGTCGACTCGGGCGAGGCGGCCCGGCGCAATCTGTCGGTGGAGCAATACGCGGCACAGGTGGCGCAGCAATGGAAGGCGGGTCTGGCCGAATGGGATCAGACCCCAGAGCGCATCGCGCGTTTCCGCGCGGCTGCCGATGTGGCCATCTATACCCCCGGCTCCGACTGCGGCCTGCCGCTGTCCATCCTGCAATCGCTGGCACCGCCGCCGGCGGAGTTGCTGGCCGATACCAGCGCCCTTGCCGAACGCATCAGCTCGGTGGTGTCGGGCATGCTGACGCTGCTGGGCCGCGACGCAGATCCCCTGAAGAGTCGCGAACACATCCTGCTGGCGAATCTGCTCGATAACGCGTGGCAGGCGGGGCGCGCAGTGGATCTGGCATCGCTGGTCGCCAGTGTGCAGAAGCCGCCCATCAGCAAACTGGGCGCGCTCGATCTCGAGACCTTCTATCCGGCGAAGGAACGCATGGAACTGGCGCTGGCCATCAACGGCCTGCTGGCCTCGCCTCGCTTTGCCGCATGGACGCGCGGCGAGCCGCTGGACGCACAACGCCTGCTGTACACGCCCGCAGGCAAGCCGCGAATCGCCGTCATCAGCATCGCCCATCTCGACGATGCCGAGCGCATGTTCGTGGTAACGCTGCTGCTGAACGAAGTGGTCGGATGGATGCGGCGGCAGCCGGGTACCTCCTCACTGCGCGCCATTCTCTACATGGATGAGATCTTCGGATTCTTCCCGCCCACGGCAAACCCGCCATCAAAGCCACCCATGCTCACGCTGCTGAAGCAGGCTCGCGCCTTCGGCCTGGGCTGTGTGCTGGCTACGCAGAACCCGGTGGACCTCGACTACAAGGGCCTGGGCAACACCGGCACCTGGCTGATTGGTCGCCTGCAGACCGAACGGGACCGCGACCGCCTGCTCGATGGCCTGACCACGGCACTGGCCGACGGTGGCCCGACCCGGGATACGCTGACCAGACTACTGGGCGCTCTCACACAGCGCGTGTTCCTGCTGCGTAATGTGCATGATGACGCGCCAGTGCTGATGAAGAGCCGCTGGGCCCTGTCTTACCTGCGCGGCCCGCTCACGCCGGCCGAAATCACCCGGCTGATGGCGCCGCGCAAGACAGCAGCGAACAGCGCGCCCGCTTCCGTGCTGCCGCGCGATGCAGCGCCGCAGGCGGCGGCGGCGGCTACCGCCGCGACCACTGCCGCGCGACCGGCGCTTCCGGCTGAAATTGAGGAATGTTTCCTGCCCGTGAAAGGCTCCATCGACCGCATCACCTATCAGCCTCGCGCACTGGGGATGGCGAAGCTGCATTTCATCGACAAGACCCTGGGTCTGGATGAATGGCAGACCGTGGGGTTTGCGGCGCCGCTGTCCGACGATGGCAAGGAGGCTCTGTGGGATGAGGCGGAGAGCTGCGCTGCTGCAGCCACGACGCGCGATGCGGTGAGCGCTGCGGCTTTTGCCGATCTGCCCGCCGGCGCGCAGCGCGCCGCGAATTTCAGCCAGTGGAGCAAGGATCTGGCAACGTGGATGTACCAGAATCAGAAAATGCAGCTCTGGTGCTGCGACGCACTGAAGCTGCTGTCGAAGCCGGGCGAGTCGGAGGGAGATTTCCGCGGCCGCCTGCAGCTGGTGATCCGCGAGCAGCGCGACGCGCAGACTGCCAAGCTGCGCGAAAAATTCGCTCCGCGGCTGGCCACTCTGCAAGCGCAGCTGCAGCGCGCACGCGAGCGAGCCGAGCGCGAACGCGGGCAGCTTTCGCAGCAGAAATTCCAGACTGCCATTTCGGTGGGTGCCACCATCCTCGGCGCCTTCCTCGGGCGCAAGGCCATCTCCATGGGCAGCATTGGACGCGCGACCACGGCGGCGCGCTCGGCCTCACGCATCGGCCGGGAGTCCTCCGATGTGGATCGCGCCGAAGAATCGACGGATCAGATCGAGACGCGGCTGGCGGAGCTGAACAAGGAATGCGAAGCGGCGATTGCCGCACTCGAGTCCTCGCTCGATCCGCAGAGCCTGGCCTTGCAATCGGTGAACGTGGCGCCGCGCAAGACCGACATCGCAGTTGGAAAGGTGCTACTACTGTGGACGCCCTGGCGCACCGGCGCCGATGGCTTTCCCGTGCAGGCCTCGTGAGAAATCCATGCCCTCCTTCGACACGGTATCCGAGCTGGACAGCCACGAAGTCACCAATGGCGTGGACCAGGCCAATCGCGAGCTCTCGCAGCGCTTCGACTTCAAGGGCACGGGCGCCGAGTACAGCCGCGAAGACAAGGAGCCTTTCGTCGTGATCATGAAGGCGCAGGCGGAATTCCAGCTCAAGCAGATGCTGGACATCCTCAAGCTGCGGCTGGCCAAGCGCGGCATCGATGTCGGCTGCATCGAGGTCAAGGATCCGGAGGTGAATCTGGCTGCGGCGCGCCAGAAGGTGATCCTCAAACATGGCATCGACCAGGAGACGGGCAAGAAAGTAGTCAAACTGCTGAAGGAATCGGGGCTGAAGGTGCAGGCGCAGATCCAGGGCGACAAGGTGCGCGTCATCGGCAAGCAGCGCGACGACCTGCAAAGCGCCATGGCCAGGCTGCGCGGCGCCGATGTGGGCGTACCGATCCAGTTCGAGAATTTCCGCGACTGACACGAATGCACAAGCGACTGATCGAGGAAGGGTTCAACCGGCGCTACGTGCTGCTGCCGCTGCTGGCGTCGATCGCGCTGGTCGTGCTGGGATTCTCGGTCACCGAGGCGCGCCGCAGCCAGACCCTAGAGCTGGCCGATCTGCTGCGCGAGCGGCAGGACGTGATACGACTGCTGACGGAGACCACCTCCAAGGCCATGGAGGCCGAGAGCGCGCAGCGCGGGTTTCTGCTCACCGGCGAGGCGAAGTATCTGGCGCCGCTGGAAATGGGACTGGTCGATGCGCGCGCGCGGCTGGACGAGCTGATGCTGCGCTATCAGAAGCTGGCGCCGGAAGAAGTGAAGGTGCTGCAGCAGGTGGTCGAAGATCTTCGCATCAAGGCGCAGGAGATGCGCCAATCCGTGGCGCTGCTCAAGCAAGGCAAGCCGCGTGAGGCCTTGGCGCTGGTGAAGTCCGACCTGGGCCTGTACCAGATGTTTGCGATCAGCACTTCGCTGGAATCACTGCGCGGGCGCGAGCGGGAGCGTGTGCTGGCCGGCCTCAATCAATGGGGCGAGGCCCTGCGGGTCAACACCATCATCAATGTGTGCGGCATGGTGTTCACCATCGGCGTGCTGATCATCCTGGGACTGCTGGTCACGCGCGATATCCGTCGCCGCGAGGGCTTCGCCACCGACCTGGCCGCACAGATCGATGCGCGCACGGCGGAGCTGCGGGATCTGAGCCGCCACATGAGCCGCGTGGCCGAGGCAGAGAAACACGCGCTGGCGCGCGAGCTGCACGATGAACTTGGCGGACTGCTGGTGGCCATGCGCATGGACATTTCGCAGATCCGCAAGCGCCTGGGCCCGATGACGGACCCGGACCTGCAGGCGCGCTGGGAGCGTGTGGAGCAGGCCCTGAGCGCTGGTGTAGAACTGAAGCGCCGCGTCATCGAAGACCTGCGCCCCACCCTGCTGGACAACATGGGATTGTTCACCGCACTGCGCTGGCTGGCCCAGCAGCGCTGCGAACAGGCGAAGCTCTATCTGCGCATGGATGGGCTGGATGAAGACATCGAAGTGCCGCCTGAAACCGCCATCGCGGTGTTCCGCACCACGCAGGAAGCCATTGCCAATGTCGTGAAGCATTCCGGCGCCAGGCGCATCATTCTCACGGCCAAGGTGAACGAGAAGCTCACGGTGACGATTGCCGATGACGGGCACGGCCTGCCGCCGGGCTCCGAAACGAAGGTGGGTTCACATGGACTCAAACAGATGCGCTTCCGGATGGAATCCGTCGGAGGCACGCTGAGCTTCGAATCGAACGAAGTGGGCGGAACGACAGTAGTACTGTCGGCAGCTCTCTAGTTGTGCAGGGTCGGGCTGACCTCATCGCGCACCACGCGCAGCCCCGCGACGATTTCCGGCAGACGTTCAAAGTCCGTCGCCTTGTTCAGAAAGAATTCGACACCGAAGCGCCGCGCACGCTCCTGGTACTGCGGTAGCGCGTAATTGGTCATCACGATGGTGGTTGGCCGCTTTGCACCCGCGGCTTCCAGCACGCCGAAGCCGGTGCCGATTTTCAACTGCAGATCGAGGATGAGCAGATCCACCGGCAGCACCTGCAGGGCCCGGATGGCCGAAGGTTCGTCATCTACCGTGGCAAGCACGCGCACACCCGCATCGAGCAGCAACTCGCGTACCCGCTCAGCGATGCGGGGCGAGTCCTCTACCAGCAGTACGCCCAGCTCAGGTCCTGGGGACTGGGCATCCATCAATTCATGAGCCCGTTGCGCAGGGCGTATGAGGTGATGTCGGCGTTTGATTTGAAGCACATTTTCTCCAATACCCGGGTGCGGTAAGTGCTCACGGTCTTGACGCTCAGCGAAAGCTCTCCGGCAATGTCGGATACCGACTGACCGGCTGCGAGCTTGCAGAAGATCTGGAATTCCCGCTCTGACAGCTCGGAATGCAGCGGCTTGTCGTGATCGGTGTCGAGTTCGGCCACCAGCAGCTCGGCGAGGCTGGCGCTGACATAGCGCTTGCCACTGAGCACCTGGGTGACGGCCTTCATCAACTCTTCGGGCGCGCTGTCCTTCGACAGATAGCCGCTTGCCCCTGCCTTGAGCACATTGACCGCGTACTGCCGCTCGGGAAAGCCGCTCAGCACCAGCACCTTGCAGTCGGGGTAGCCCGCCCGCACATGCTTGAGGATGTCGAGCCCGCCACGGTCCGGCATGTTGATGTCCAGGATCAACAGGTCGAAGCGTCCACCGCGCAGCATGTCCAGCGTCTGCATGCCGCTGGAAGCCTCTGCAATGGAGGCGAACTTTGCGTCTTCCTGCAGGAACTGGCGCAGGCCTGCGCGCACCAGCGCATGGTCGTCAGCAATCAGAATCCGGGTCATTTGGTCTGCCTCCTGCAACACTTCGGCTCGGGACCACCTGAGCCGTGCGGACTATTGTCTGTCAGAACAGACCCGTCGCAACACTTTCCGGGCCGAAAGCCGTGTCGGATCATTCCTACAATCACTGCCGATGCAGCGCCTCCGCTTTGGTGTAACCGGAGGAGACACTGCGTCGACGACGGCGATGCAGTCGTGCGCGCCGCGACTCGTGCTCTGCATGGTCGGTAAGCGCGCCGCGACCCAGCACCTGGCCCCAGCGCCGCGCTGTCGGATGCGTATCGAGCGCCACCTTCAAGGAAGTGAGTATGGGCACGGCCAGAAAGGCGCCACCTACGCCCCAGGCCGCGGCGCCGACAAATATGCCTGCAATCACGATCAGCGGATTCAACAGCAAGCGCCGCCCCAGCAGCTGCGGCGTGATGAATTGCGATTCCAGAATGTGCAACATCAGGAACACTGCAGGCGGCACCAGCACCGCGGCTGAAATGCCTCCGTGCTCAGCCAGACTGCCGGCCAGCAGCACTCCCGCAGTCAGCAATGCACCGACAATGGGGATGAAGTTCATCAGCCCCGCAATGGCCCCGTACGCCGGGGCATCCTTCACATGCAGCAGCATCAACACCGCGCCGGTGACGATGCCGAATACGATGTTGACCGCGGTGACCAGTTGCAGATAGTGCGCGGCCTGCCTGCGGATGGAGCCACAGATACGCAGCCATGCGCGGCGATCCTCTTTGCCACGCACGGCTGCCAGCGCAGCGCGTCCCACCCCCGTGCCGGAGGTGAGAATGAAATAGCTCAGGATGAGTGAGGTGCCGATGGCCACCAGTGAAGAGGTCACGCCGGCGGCCACTGGTGTGAGCACGCCGACCACGGCCTCTTGCTCACTTTGCTTGGACACCACTTCCTGCACCATGGCGGTCTGGCGCGCGGCAGGTTGCGTTGGAGAGGTGGCCAGTTGCGAGATCCAGCGATGCCCATTGCTGACCAGTTCCGGGCCACGCGATGCCAGCTGCATCAGCGGCTGATGCACGGCATAGATGATTCCGGATGCGGTCCCCAGCAGGCCGACCAATACCAGTATCGAGGCCAGGCCACGCGGAACGCCCAGCCGCGCCGCGCGGTTGACTATGGGAAACAGCGCGATCGAGACCAGCACCGCCGCCAGCGCAGGCACGGCGATGGTGCGGCTGAAAATCACCACCGCACTCAGCAGCACAATCACGCAGCTGCGCACCAGCCGTGCCAGTTTGTCGCGCTCCGGAGCGGGCTGGTGAGTTTCTCCCTGGGTGCTCATGAAGACCTACCTCGTGGCGCGATCCATGCGCGCGTCAAGGCAGGGGAGCGATGCAGCCTGCAGTGCCGCCTCCGAGTAATCGTCACGACCTTTCACGCCATAATCGGGCATGTACGCGTGTTCCCAGAGATCCAGAGCGAACACGATGCGATGTCCCGCCGGCACGTAAAGCTCGTGCAGGGCGATCCATACGTTATGCAGATAGTCCCGCTGCTCATCATGAACGGTGACCACCCAGCCTGGGCCTCGCGCCTTGCTCAGCGCCCGCACGCCGGACTTCCAGCGTTCGACCGATCCGAAGTTGTGGCAGGCGGCCCGTTCGAAAGCGCCGCTGCCCTCGTGTGTCACGGGAAGGTACTGCTCGAAAAACAGTTCATGCAGAACCACGCCGTTGAGCTCGAAGGAGAGACGTCGCGCCAGACTTTCGGGCGCAGCCAGATGATCCGCATGAGCGCTTTCAAGCCGGTCACGCTGCGTGATGCTTTCGAGCACCGTGTTCGTCTGATCGATGTAGCCCTTGTACAGGCCCAGGTGCGCCGTAACGCTCGCATTACCCAGCTTGCCAAAGAGAGGAGGCTCAAAGGAGCGCGCCACATACTGGCGAACCGGCGTGGATTCGGGAGGCGTTTCGGGAGCGCCGGCTCTGTGCTGTTGGACGGTGGCCATGCGTGACCTATCGGGCGCGCATTGAGAACAGGGGCCTCAGCAGCTGCATCCAGCCCAGTTGAGCGATGGCTCCACGGCGACGCACCAGCAACATCAAAGCGCTGAGCGCCAGCATCCCCACCTTGCGTTGGCGGGGGTTCAGCAGGAATTGCATCACGGCACTGCGAGGGAACTGACCCGGCGGATTGCGCGAGTCCGGGCCGCGCGGCATCAGCACCTGACGCAATTCCTCGCGGCTGCGTTGCAGGCTCAACGCTGCCGGATGCTCGTTCACAGTGTGCTTTTCCATTGTTGAAACAGCTCCAGATCTTTCTGCAGCTCAGACCTCAGGGCTCCGGAAGAAGGCCCCGCGGAATGCCGGCCCAATGCCCCGCGCAAGGCGCTGACCGCGACGATCAGCAACAGAATTGCGCTTCCGAGCACATAGGCCAGTCGCCACTGGGTATCCCACAGCAACACCAGACCCGAGCCCCAAAGTGCAGCGACACCGGCGATTCCGGTCGCCAGTGCCAGCAGCAGCAACCCGACGCGACGCGTCCAGGCGCTGTGCCATTCGGCTGCGGCCGCGGCACCCAGCTCCACATAGGAAGCTGTATGCCGCGCCAGCAGTCCGATCACTGCCTGCAGGCCCATTTACTTCCTGCGCAGCAACGCACCGACCAGCAGAGCCGCTACAGCCGTCACGCCAATCGCCTTCCAGGGATTCTCGTGCACGTAGTCATCGGTGACTTTCGCCGCCTTGCGCGTGCTGTCGATGGCGATCCGCGCGCCTTCGCGCGTGGCCGCACGGGCGTGGTCGATGGAGGATTCCACTCGATAGCGCAGGCGCGAAATTTCCTTGTCGCCCACGGTCGAAACGCGGCGCAGCAACTCCTCCACATCGTCGAAGAATTTCTGCAGCTGGCTGGCCTTGCGGCTCAGTACGCCTTCGGCCTCGTCGCCCAGATCATTGGTCAAGTCTTCAGCAGTTGTAGCCATGGTCAAACCCTCCTTCTCGATCCAAGTAGAAATGTCACCAGCGCGATGACCAGGAAGATCACGAACAGGATCTTGGCGATTCCGGCAGCACTGGCAGCGATACCGGTGAAGCCAAAGACCGCCGCGATCAGCGCGATCACGAAGAACACGACTGCGTAATGAAGCATGTGGCACCTCCGGGTCGAACCATTCGCCCCGCGTTGATGCAGAGTCGCACCGCACCGTGCGGCTGTCCCGTGGAGCACCGCATGCACTGCATGTAGGAGATTCCCGACGCTTCCGGAGATAGTCAGCGCCGTCCTACGCGAGAAAAGGCTTGCTCTCCAGCGCGTAGTAGACGAAGTCCGCCATGGCGCCGTTCAACGGCCGCTGGCCTTCGAACATGGCGTGGGCGCCAAGCTTTTCCATGGCGCGCCTCGAACGCAGATTGCCTGTGCCCACGTGAAACCAGATGCGCCGCGCCCAGCGGGCCGCATGCCCGATCATCAGCCGCTTCATCTCGAGGTTGGTGGCGCCGCCCCAGTATTCGCGCGCGAGGAAGGTGTAGCCGATCGCCAGCTCGCGCTGCTGCGGCTCCCAGTCGTAATAGCGCGAGGAGCCGATGATGCCGCCCGTGCGCTGATCGATCACCACCAGCGCACTGGCGGAGGCAAGCGAACTGTCGAAGAAGCGTGCGAAGCCCGCTGGCGTGGCGCGGGTCTTGTCGGGATGCTGTTCCCAGATGAGGGCATCGCGCGCCACCTCCCAGAGTGGCTCACGATCCGTGGCCGCCAGCGGCCGCAGCAGCAATGTCTGCCCGCGCAGCACGGGCTGCGAATCGAAATCCTGCGCGTGAACCGGATCGGCGGCCTGCATCGGGACGCTAGAATGCCATGACCCGGGCCCACTGCTGCCCATAAATCCGGATCATCCACCGCATGAGCTCTTCCGCCATCGATTCACTGTTGTCGCGCACCTCACTGGCTGGCTCGTTCATGAAGGCACCTGCGCCCAGTGACGCCGAGCTGCAACAGATACTGGGCGCCGCACAACGCGCGGCCGATCACGGCCGCATTCGCCCCTGGCGTTTCTTCGTGGTGCGACCCGAGCAGTACGAAGCGTTCTACGACCGGCTGGCGGCAGCGGCAACGCGTGTGCAAGGGGATCCGGCGCGCTACGAGATGAATCGCGACAAATACCGGCTGACGGCGCGGGCGCCGTTGCTCATCGTCGCTGCGGCGAAGATCGATACGGCCAACAAAGTTGCGCCCATCGAACAGGCCTTCGCTGCAGCAGGCGCCACGCAGCTGGTTCTCAATGCGGCGCATGCACTGGGCTACAGTGCCTTCCTGTTTTCCGGAGCCGGCGTGTTCGACAGTGAGTTCAAGGCCACTCTCGATCTCGCCCCTTCCGACCACCTGATCGGGTTCATCTGCCTCGGTACGGCGAATGGTCCGGGCAAACCGGGGCCCTCGGCGGAGCAGTCTGTGAAGGACGGACTGGCGCTTACAGTGAAACAATGGAGCCCTTAACGGGCTGAATTGCATCTGTTTAAGCCTGAGATAGACACTCGTCTATATATTGACATTTTGTCAATTTCCGACAGAATGTCAGTGTGAAGGAGCTGACAGAGCGCCGCAGAGAAGAGAAAGACCGCCGCCGCAACGAGATTCTCGATGCGGCGGCGGTCGTCGCAGCCGACTCCGGTTTCGATGCCACCACCATGGATCAGGTGGCCAGGCAGGCACGCCTCTCGCGTGCGCTGATGTACGTGTACTTCGAGGACAAGATCGCGCTGCAGACAGGACTGTGCGAGCGCGCGCTGGAACTGCTGCAGGAACGTTTTGCGCTCGCCACCCAGGATGCCCGCACCGGCCGCGACCG
>Ga0134124_10001232_pt1 | contig 20477 bp, 17 predicted proteins | sample KB304_FD_96880 | JGI IMG/M metagenome (GOLD analysis project Ga0134124, IMG submission 96880) | Terrestrial soil microbial communities without Nitrogen fertilizer from Kellogg Biological Station, Michigan, USA - KB3-0-4 | ecosystem: Environmental > Terrestrial > Soil > Unclassified ... | reverse complement strand
TTTTGCACACTGTGCAGTCCAGAGCCGGACAGCGAACGTTTAGCGTTTGTCGGGACTGATCAAGACTTCTGCCATAATTTCCGCGTTGCCGACAATTCGGGAATTAAGACACGGACGTAGTCTCAACCAAGGCCGTTTGAGCCACGGCTGTCTGCTTGTCCAAGTCGGTTACGCCACGCCCCAAAATCATCAAACGATGGAATAAGAATCCCATTACGATTTTATTCAATTCTGGGGTTCGGGCATTGTGAAAGACAATCGTGGCCAGTTCACGAAGGTGAGGCAGCCCAAAGTGCATACAGTCGCCGCCGTAATATTCTCCGTGTTCTCCCATAAACAGATATGAGACTCGTCCAACCCACCCAACTCGTGCTCGACGGATGGAGAAAGATCTTGCGGTGCACGCCTCGGCATCTCTCATAACTCTTCTCTCGTCAATCCAGGCCACGAGCAAGACAAAAACGAGCAGGGGCGGATACTGGCAGAATAGAAACACGATGTATGCATATCGTGATGAAAAAAACCCAATTCAAGTAACTGAACTTCGCGGGACCACTGGCCGCGAAAAACACGAGCACAGCCACCGACAGAAACGTAGGCACAAACAACAGCCATAGCCTCACAAGTTCAACTTTGACGGCCAAGAAGTCGTGCTCCAAAGCTTGGCGTCGATCTGGGTCCATTAAACGCACGGCAGTCCGTACGTAAAACACCTCCCTGCGCGGATGCATCAAGAAACCCACCACGGCGGCTACGACGATGGCGAACGCTATAACGCCTTCGAGGAAAGCCTCATATGGGGTGAACAGTAGGACCCCGGCAAACCCGGCAAGGATCGCGACGACAAGCGCAGCTCTTGACAGTTCCATTATCGATTTCGCGAACCGGAAGGATGATAGCAATAAGTGTGCACCTTCGCCGAAACGCTCTGTTTGGAACTGCCGCTCTTTTGTCAGCGAGCTAGTAACGAGCAAACCTGAAGTAATCGAACAAGCCGGCCGATCACCGAATGACAGGCCAGGTCCGGCCTGTTTTGAAGGAAGCGAAGCCCTTATTGAGGACCTTTTACCGCTCTCGACCTATGCTCAGACTCGCAATGGCGGCCTGCGTCGTCGCCCGTGCCTGAAGAAGCGCAGCTTCAAAATCTGCAGACTGCAGGTCTTCGGCTGCGACGCGAAACGTTCTCAACGCGTCGTCTCCTTCCCGTTGTCCAATTGCCGTGCCTATCGCCTGACGCTCGGCAGCCCGGACCTTTTCGGCTGTACGCTCCACCAGGACCTTTAGCTCGATTACCGCCGAACTCGCCTGGCGGGCAAGCGTAGCGCCTTCTTGCATGTTCTTGGAATACATAGTTGTCTCCTGTGATGGCGCTGGGGAAACCCGTTTTCTTAGTGCAGTCCAAAAGTAAAGGCGGATGGCCGAAGGTAAAGGCCACCCGCCCCAACACTTCGTGCTTCGTTTGCTCTCTTAGCGAGCGCCAGCTACCGCTGCCATTGCGTGTTGCGTTCCCACATTCACCTTGATCTGCTTGGGCTTGGCTTCTTCGCGCTTCGGAAGGCTCAGAGTCAGCACACCATTCTGATAGTCGGCCTTGATGGCCTCCGATTTCACGGAGTTCGCCAGCGAGAAGCTCCGGCTGAACGAGCCATAGGCGCGTTCGATACGCAGATAGTTGTCCTCGTTCACTTTGGTCTCAAACTTGCGTTCGCCGCGGATCGTGAGGATGTTGTTCTCCACGCGGATGTCCAGGTCTTGCGGATTCACATCGGGCAGGTCCGCCTTAACGACCAGTTCATTCTCGGTCTCATAGATGTCGACGGACGGCGCCCAAGGGGTCAAGTTCGACTCCTCGCCCGAACGTCCCACCACATCGCCAAACACGCGATTGATCTGTTCCTGCAGGGTCGTAGCCCCACGGAAAGGTTGTTCCCAGCGATTTATAGTTCTCATGTAATCTCCTCATCAAAATGATTAGACTTCAACAATGAACCATGCGCGTGTAAATGTACAGATATATTATATTATTTATTTTAATAACTTTAAGCCATGCAGGGACAGTACCTTACGCCGATGCACCTCGGCCCGTCATCAAGACGGTTGTGCGATTGTCCCAAGAGAGTACGTAGTTTCGGTCGTGAGCGATGCAGGCAGCTAAGGATTAGAGAAACAATACCTCGACGCCTTCTGCTGCGGATGTGCAACTTGGAAATGACGACAACCCTAGCGTCAGGTGGAATTTGGGGAGTGCCTGGTAAGTCCACGTTACCAGACAAGTTCCTTTTAGGCCGAAAATCCACCTTTCCGGTTACGGCGTTCTCTCCAAAAACTCCACGTGCTTTAGGGGGCGGTAGATTGGACTAGATGGAACCCCAAAGTGGCGGCTTTGAGCTTGAGACGCCTGATCTCTCGAGTGCGCTGTTGAAGTTCGTAGTGGCGTGATCCATGGTCTACATATTTGGTGCCGTAACGGAGCATACGATAGATCAAGCGGGCTAGCTTGGCGGCCATGGCCTTGATCGCAACCGGGGTGTCCAGTCTGGCTCTGAGTCGACGGAACTGCGCTCCAAGATAGCTCTGACTTGTTCGCAGGTTGCTGGCCGCCAGCTAAAAAGCGACGGTCACCCGATTGCTGGTCGGCAGCCGCCCTTTTCCAATGATTCTGTCTCCGCTGATGCGATTGTCTGGAGCGAGCCGCAGCCAGGAAACAAAATGGTCTTCGTCCTTCCATTTGATCATGTCCCAACCCGCCTCGCTGAGAATCGTAGTGGCGGTCATGACGTCAATACCATCCATCTGAGTTAGGTCTGTGCCCGTCATGCGAAACAACTGCTGTTGCAAGTCGAACTGCGGCTGATTCCCCTTCTTCTTCTGCAGTCGATCCTTCCGCTTCTCTTCCGGCAGGGTGGCCCCTTGGCTCCGGTCCTCCATCTTCTGGAGGTACTGTTCGAGCTGGCGATCGCACTCAGCCATCTGCTTTCGGCAGAACTCGAAAGCCGCTTGTTCCTGCTTGAGCACAAACAAGAGATCCTCTTGCCAGTTTCCCTCCAAGCTCCGCGCGATGTCCTTCTCACTTGCCTTGAACGCGTGGATCTCGAAACGCCGCAAGCTTCTGCGGATCGCGTTCGCCCGCCAGAATGGCCTTAATGATCGCTTGCCCGGTCACTCCACTCACATCGCTCAAGACATTGGCCAACTGCATATTCATCTGCGTCAGTGTCTTCTGCATCCTCTGCCTTCCGCTGTCGATCGAAGCAGCGTTCGTGCCGGGCGACGCACTGCCCCTGATGCCATATCTCTACGTACGTGGAATACACCTTGACCTGCACTTCGACGCCGACTGGGAGTGGAACCGAATAGAAGTTGGTCAGCACGCGTATGCAGCCGCTGGCGTTCACATGGGGAAAATGAACCGCTGCCAGGTCGAAGCCCTCTTCGGCGAGAGTGCGCAGATGTTCGCGTTCCGTATGCATCCCTGCGCCAACCGTCTGGGCCCGCTCCCCGATCATCCGCTGCTCGTCCTGCTTCGAGGCTTCCTGCAACAGAACATTCAGCTCTTCCCAACTCGCTACCTGCGGCACCGGCACCAGGTGGTTGCGACGAAAATAACCACCTTCACCCTCCACACCACCCTTCTCGTGTCCTTCTCCTGGCGTACAAAACTCCGACGCAAAACCCCAGTGCGACCGGAAGGCAATGAATCGCGTGGTCTCCTCGCGCTGATATCCCCGCAAAATCTTCTTCACCGCACTCTTGAGATTATCGTAGCGAAGCGTCGTAAATACTCCGCCGAAATAGGCGAACGCCAGCTCGTGTGCTTCGAGAAAAGCCTGCTGACTGGCGTGCGGGAATGCACGATGGAAGGCTCCTCCGCTGGCCATACTCCGCATGCAAAACAGATAAGCCTTCTGCCGCTCTCCGCAGATCTCTGCGTAGGCTTCATACCAGTCCACCTGGGCTTCTGCGCCCCAAGAATACGACTGAGGAATGAAGGTCTCTCGGCGGGTCAGCCCTAACTTCATCTTCCGTTCGCGAACATGGCGACGAATCGTGGACTCGGCCACTTCCACTTCCGGCATCTCCGCTCGGATCCGGCACCAGATGCGATGTGCCGTATGCCGTTGCTTTCGCTGCGCCTTGCGGTCCGCTTCCAGAAGCGCATCGACGAAGGCCATCGCCGGTTGCAACTTCGGTCGCTCTCGCACAGGTGTCTTTCGCTCGCTCGGAACCGCACTGAGCACCGCCTCACGCACCATCCGCCGATGAATCCCCAACTTCTTGGCGATCCCTCGAATCGTTCCACCGCCATGCTCATACTCACGTCGGATCTGCTCGAATAGCTCCACCTTGGCTCTCCTGTCCACCCGCCCTCCCTTTGGGGGACTGAGCCCGAAGCGGAGTACACGGTATATGGCTTTCAGTAAGGTGGGACCAAATCAAAGTGTCGAATGGGGCCAAATCAGAGTATCGAAATCACCAACATCTGGGTTTCTTCTTCGAGTGAGTACGCACAGGTTTCGCCTGCGGCCGAGCCTTGGGGATTTCGACATCGTGCATGGGGTGTTTCGCATGGACTATTTCAATGGGGATTCTTGTATCAGGAATTGCAACAGAATACGTCACAGCTACGATCTGCGGGCACCGCCAGCGGAACTAGGGAGTAGGAGCTTGGGTCGAGCTTGGTGCTCCAGTGTTGCTAGTCCACTGCGAATCGTTTAGTTTCCAACCGCCGCCAAGTGCGCGATAGAGGTCGACCATGGCCAGTTTACGCCCAAGATCGTATGAAACCGAGGAACTCTCCGCCGGATACAACTGAATTTGAGCGTCAACAATTTCGAAATAGCTGGCGAGTCCACTATCGTAACGTATGAAAGACAGCTGGACCGATTCACGGTATGCCTCTACAGATTTCAGCTGCTCACGGTAAGCCTTCAGCAGCTGCTTATGTGCTGACAGGGACGTGGAAACCTCGCCGAAAGCCTGAGTAACGGCTTTCTCGAAGGAAATCTTTGCCTGATCGCGCACGGCAAGCGATGCGCGATATTCATTTTTCAACCGGCCTCCTGTGAATATTGGCCCGGTCAAATTACCAGCAATGCTCCAGGCTTTGCCGGAAGCCGTAAGCTCAGAAAGCTGAGGACTCACGCCTCCAAGTAAACCCGTTAAAGAAATCGTGGGAAAGAAGTTAGCTTTCGCGACGCCGATGTTGGCGTTGGCAGCGATCAGGTTCTGCTCTGATTCGCGAAGGTCAGGCCGTCGCTCCAAAAGCGTCGCAGGCAATCCAGCTGGAATGTCTGGCGGGTCATATTGATCGACTAGTGCGATACCCCGCGCGATCGGACCAGGATTGCGGCCAAGCAGTAAGTTCAGAGCATTCTCTTGAGCAACAATCTGCCGTTCGAAATCCGGGATTACAGCCGCGACGTTCGAAAGCGCGCCTTGAGCGCGGGCAATTTCAAGTCCCGATGCGGCTCCACCTTCGAATTTGCGTTGAAATAGGTCAAGCGTTTCGTCAAAGCTTTTGACGGTTCGATGGGCAATTGCCAATTGCTCATCAAGCGCTCGCAACTGGAAGTATCCTTGCGCCACATCTGACAAGACCACGAGCCTGACATCTCGGCGGGCTTCCTCACTGGAGAAGTATGCCGCCCGCTGCGCTTCATTTAATTTTCGGATACGCCCGAAGAGATCAATCTCCCAGAGGGTGCTGAAACTGTAAGAGTAGTATGTGTGATTCGGAGTTGTAGGAGACTGTTGTCCCGAAATACTCGCGCCGTATGCCACTTGCGGGTAATATTGCGAACGGCCGACGCCAAGAAGTGCCCTTTCCTGTTCAACGCGCGCCATCGCCAACTGCAGATCATAATTGTTTTTCAACGCCTCGCGGATAAGATCCTGCAGGATGGGATCTTTAAACAGATCCCACCACGCCATGTCCGCGGCGGAGTTCGCGGCTGCCTGTTGCTCGGCGTAAAAATTGGCGGGAGGCTGAACTGCCGGACGCACATACTTTGGACCAACCGTGCAGCCCGCCAAGAAGAGTGGAAGAAGCGCGACGACGATGATTTTGCGCATCAGTCGTGTCCTCCCGCGAGTGCGGCCGACCCGCGAATGTCCTCAGCTGCTTTTTTCTCTTTGCCGGCAATGCGTTCAACCACCACATATAGGACGGGCACAAGGAAGACGCCCAGGACTGTCGCTGCAGTCATCCCAGTAATGACAGAACTTCCCAGCACTCTGCGGCCAATCGCGCCGGCGCCTTTCGCCGTCCAAAGAGGAACACATCCAAGAATGAAGGCAAACGAGGTCATCAAAATAGGCCGAAGGCGAAGTCGAGCCCCTTCGAGAGCCGCTTCGACGAGCCCTTTGCCCTTCTTGTTCTCCAAGATCGCGAACTCGACGATCAGAATCGCGTTCTTGGCCGTCAGCCCGATTAGCATAACGAGACCAATTTGAGCAAACACGTTGTTATCGAGCTTGCGCAGCAGCAGTCCGGCATTTGCCCCAAGAACAGCCACCGGAACCGACAAGAGTACGCTGAAAGGCAGAGACCAACTCTCGTAGAGAGCAGCTAGAATCAAGAATACGCAAAAGATGGACATGCCGAAAACAATCGCTTGTCCCCCTTCAGCTTTCTTTTCCTGATAGGACATGTCGCTCCAGGCATATCCCATACCAGCAGGTAAGACGTCTGCGGAAACCTGTTCCATCGCGGCCATCGCCTGGCCTGAGCTGTATCCCGGTGCGGGTGAGCCGTTAATCTGAATACTTCGGAACAGGTTGAAGCGGTTGGTATATTCCGGTCCCGAAACGCGCTTCACTGTGACCAAGGAGGCCAGTGGCGTCATTTCACCTTTCGAATTCCTGACGTAAAAGCTGTTAATTTTGTCTGCGCTGATGCGGTACTCCGGCTCTGCCTGCAGGTAAACTTTCCACTGGCGACCAAACCGATTAAATTGGTTAACGTAAGACCCGCCCAAAAAGGCCTGCAATGTCTGATAGACGTCCGTGAACTGCAGCCCCTGCTTTAGTACTCGATCCTGGTCAACGTCGACAAAAAGCTGTGGCACCGAAGGGCGGAAGGTAGCTACGATTGAACCAATTTCAGGCCGCTTCCGCGCCGCCTGGCTCAACTTGTCAAGAGCCTCCGAGAGCTGCTGAACGGTTCCAGCGGACCGGTCCTGCAACATGAAACTGAATCCGCCGGCCGTGCCAAGACCAGGAATGGCTGGCGGACCGAAAGCGAAGCCGATAGCTTCCGGAATTTCCTCACGCATTTTTTTGTTCAAGGTCTGCATCAAACCGTTGGCAGAGAGTTCGAAGCCCTCGCGTTCGTGCCACGGATCAAACTGAAGGAAATAGAAACCGGTGTAGCTGGCGGAAGTGTTGGATAAAAGGCTGAAACCTACGATTGCATCGAATCCCTGAATGCCGTGAGTGTGCGCGAGGATATCATCCATCTTGCGCATGACGGCGTCAGTGCGCTGTAAAGAAGCAGCATCTGGAAGCTGGAGCTGAATGAAAGCATATCCCTGATCTTCTTCCGGAACGAAGCTACTGGGAAGGCTCTTGCCCATCATCACTGCGATAACCGAAACGCCCAAGAGCAAGAGCAGCGCGATTCCCCATCGGCGAATGAGAACGTGGCTCCAATTAACGTAGCCTCCCGTCATTTTTCCAAACCACCGATTGAACCCAGCGAAGAACTTGCCGACAAGTCCTTTTGATTGCTTGCGTGGACGAAGCAAAAGGGCCGAGAGTGCCGGTGAGAGTGTCAAAGCGTTAAACGCCGAGATGAGAACGGACACGGCGATGGTTATCGCGAACTGTTGGTTTAGCAGGCCCTTGATACCTCCCATGAACGCCATGGGAATGAATACGGAGGACAAAACGAGGGCGATACCGATGACCGGAGTTGTAACTTCCTCCATGGCTTTAATGGTTGCCTCTCGGGGCGTCATTCCATGCTCGATGTTGTGCTCAACAGCCTCGACAACGACGATTGCATCGTCCACTACGAGCCCAATGGCAAGGATTAACCCAAAGAGTGAGAGTGTGTTGATTGAAAAACCGAGCATAGGAAAAACAGCAAATGTGCCTATCAGTGATACTGGCACGGCAATCAGGGGAATGAGAGTTGCGCGCCAGCCTTGCAAAAATAGGAACACCACAATGATTACCAGGACGGTGGCTTCAAAAAGCGTCGTAAGAATTTCTTTCATCCCCTCCGTGATTGGGAGCGTGGTGTCCATGGAAACGACGTAATCCAGATCTTGTGGAAACCGGGTTTTCAAATCCTCCATCTGGGCTTTGACTTGTTTCGCCACAGCCAATGCGTTGGAACCCGGGGCTTGATAAACAGCAATTATGACTGCGGACTTCCCGTTGTACCGTCCAATTTGCTGATAAACAATTGATCCCAATTCGATGCGGGATACATCTTTCAACCGGACCGTTGAGCCATCGGGATTTTGTCGAACAATGATGTTTCCGAATTCTTCCGCATTTGCCAGTCTGCCTGGGGCGCGCACGGCGTAAGTAAACTGCTGGCCCTTGGGAGCGGGCTCAGCTCCGATCTGCCCAGCCGGATTTACAGCACTCTGCTGTTGGACAGCATTGCTCAGGTCGGTAACGGTGAGACCTAGTTTGGTCAGCTGGTCTGGCTTCACCCAGACGCGCATGGCATAGTCTGCGGCGCCAAAATTGGTTACTTGCCCGACTCCAGGAACGCGCAACAATGCGTCGTTAATATTGATCGTTGCGTAGTTCCCCAAGAATTGTCCGCCGTAGGTCTCCTTTGGCGAATAGATGGACAGCACAAGCAGAGGAAGTCCCATCAGTTTCTTGACAGTCACACCGTACTGATTTACCGACGTGGGCAAATTCGGACTGGCTTGGGAGACCCTGTTTTGCGTGTTCACTTGGTCGATATCTACGTTAGTGCCCACATCAAAGGTGACCTTCAGGTTCATCGTTCCGTCGTTTGCATTCGTGGACATCATGTAGAGCATGTTGTCCACGCCGTTCATTTGTTGTTCGAGTGGAGTGGCAACAGACTGCTCAATCGTCAGTGCGTCCGCACCGGTATAGGTGGCCAACACGTTAATTTGCGGAGGCACGATATCGGGGAGCTGAGCTACGGGAAGTTTCGCCATCGACACAAAGCCTAGGACCACGGTGAGGATGGAAATGACTATGGCGACGATCGGCCGGTCGATAAAGAATTTCGACATAGCTACATCCCACCATTCGGCGAAGCGGCTTGTGTGTCCTTAAATGGCGTGGGGGCAACAGTCATGCCGGTCTTGATACGCTGCAGTCCATCAACGACAACATTGTCCCCGGCTTGCAGACCGGATTCGACCACCCACATATTGCCGAACTGCGGGCCGAGTTTCACGGCCTTGATCGTGACCTTGTTGTCCGACGTGATGACTCCAACCTGATAAACTCCTTGGAGTTCGGAAACCGCCTGCTGCGGAATCAGGACTGCACTCTTGCGCAACTCGGTTACAGCGCGAATGCGAGCATATTGTCCCGGACGCAACACATTGCCTGGATTGGGAAACTCTCCTCGCACCTGAATTGTTCCGGTTCGGGAATCTACTTCGCGGTTCACAAAAAGTGCATGACCACGGCGCGGGTAAGTCGTTCCATCTCCTAGAATCAATTCGAAATCTTGGCCTGCTTTGCGACCCGTTTTTTCGCGGACGAACCGGAGGTAGTCCTGCTCAGCGACGTTAATGTCGACATAGATTGGATTCACGCTCGATATGGTCGTCATGGTTGTGGTCGGCGTCATCAGGTCGCCGACTTGGACTTTGGAGACACCCGCGATTCCGGAAATCGGCGAGGTCACGATTGTCCAGCCCAGATTCAGCTTGGCATTGTCTACAGCCGCTTGATTCGCATCCACCCCTGCCTTGGCTGCGGATTCTGAACTCAATGCTTTATCTAGTTCGGCTTGGCTTACGGCCTTCTGAGCCACCAAAGGTGTGTACCGACGCACATCAATCTGGGCCTGTCCTAATGAAGCTCGGGTTCGGGCGAGGTTTCCCTCGGCCTGCTCGACAGCCGCCTGCGCTTGGCGTCCGTCAAGTTGGAACATTGGAGTGCCCTTTGTTATGTACGAACCCTCTGTGTAGAGTCTGCTCAGCAAAAAGCCCTCCACCTTGGGCCGGATGTCGGCATCCACATTGCCCGACATGGTTCCGACCCATTCTTGGTGGATGGGCACGTCCCTTTGAGTTGCCGATGTCACCGTGACGCCGGGAGGCGGCGGAGCGGGCTTTTCAGCGCTTGACGAGCAACCATTACTGATAGTCAGAACCATAATAAGTACGCCCACAGTGCACAGCTGTCGCGTGTAGACTCGCGGGGGGGAAATCGGCAGCACGGAAAAAACTTCTCGAAATCGCAATAACTCTTCTTGCATTTTGTACGCTCCGCGAGGCGCAAGTGCCGGTTTTCACAAACTGGAATGGTGAGCGTCTGGCGCTGCATGAGTGGGCGCATCTCTAATCAAACCAGCGCTCATCGCGATGATGCTAGTGACGGACTCGGGGATGAACTGTCAAAACTGGCAGGTCCTCGAGCCTCTTTTTTTTCGAAATCCAGTAAGGAACAAAGCAAGCAGAGTCTTCGATAACCAATTGAAAAGCCATCCCTTAGAAGTGCCGTGGCAGGAGCAATTATCGCGTTGTTGGTGGCGGAAAAATGCTAGGCATCGGTACGACAAAACCGCTGGCAATGAGGTACGAGTAAAGATGCCCCAGAAGTGCGGCGGGCCTTAGCGCATCACCGTGATCAAGCCGGTCTTTTCTTGCCATTGCCAGCCAGCCGCTGATGCGGATACGAGGGAATCTTCCTCGACTCGGAGGGCTGCACTATCGTTATGTTCGGGCGGCCTGATCCCGACGCTCGCGCTGCGGAAGTTAGGCTTGATCATCTCCGTCCTTATCCTTATGTATAGGCTTCAGGTGCTAGTGGAACGATTTCTGGTTCAATTCGCGCGTGTATTCAAATGTTCGCGAGGGGAAATCGCAAAATCAAACTATTTTCGGCCCACATCAGAATTTTGGCGAGTGACAGCCCAAGGAGGATTCGTGTAGAAGCAATCGAAGTCGTATTGCCCTGTTTCCGTATCTAATTGATGGGCAATAAGTTACGCCTGCGTAGAATGGTGCGTAGTTTGTGCGTAGATTAATATAGACAGATGCGTCGAATGGTGCGTAGAATAAGCGTCGAATATGAACTACATCTATATGTCCGAGGATTGGCCCAAGTTCACTTGGAACGCGGAGCTTGTCGTTCCACATTTGTCCGCGACGCGATACGAACAAGGGCTGCTATTGGGACGGATGAAAGACCTAGGTTACCAACTCAAAAATGAAGCAACGCTCGCGGCTCTGACCGAAGAAACAGTCAAATCCTCTGCCATCGAAGGGGAAGAACTAAATCCAGAGAGCGTCCGGTCTTCGCTCGCTCGTCGCATGGGTCTCGAAGCCGCGGGCACGCGACCCGCCGACCGAAACGTCGACGGCGTCGTCGAGATGATGCTCGATGCCACACAGCACTACGCAACTCCTCTTACCGAAGAAAGAATTTTCGGTTGGCACGCGGCCTTGTTCCCGACCGGGCGCAGCGGAATGCGCAAGATAAAAACGGGTGCCTGGCGCGAAGGTCCGATGGAAGTTGTTTCCGGTCCGGAAGGAAAGGAAAAAATTCATTTCGAAGCTCCAGAAGCAAAGCATGTCCAACCGGAAATGAAACGGTTTCTGGCCTGGTACGAAGACAAGAACGGGGTGAGCGAGTTGCTCATCAAGACGGCGCTGGCGCATCTCTATTTTGTGACCATCCACCCTTTGGAAGATGGCAACGGAAGAATCGCGCGTGCAATCACCGAGATGTCTCTGGCACGTCTGGAAAATAGCTCACAACGTTTCTATAGCATGTCGTCACCGATTAGCGAGGAACGCAAAGCGTACTACGAGATTCTTGAGGTGACGCAAAAAGGTGGAATGGATGTCACGAAATGGCTGGTCTGGTTTCTAGACTGCCTAGGGCGTGCGATCGCGAAAGCAAAGACACTGACCGCAGCCGTCCTCGAGAAGGACGCATTCTGGCGGCATCTCAAAGAAGAATCGATCGAAGTTAGTGAACGGCAGAAGATGATTATCAATCGATTGCTCGACGGGTTCGAAGGGAAATTAACGACGGAGAAGTGGGCCAAACTGGCCAAGACGTCCCACGACACAGCTCTGCGGGATATTCAGGATCTGATTGAAAAACGGATTCTCAAACAAGACAAAGCGGGTGGCAGAAGCACTGCGTACGTTTTGTCGACGCCACTAGCTAATTTGGCTTCGCGCTTGTGATGGAAGCAGCAATGGGCTGCTTTACGGGGCTGAAATGACTCCTGTTTTTCAGGTTAAAAAGGCGCCGACTCTGGGCACCTCCCGATATAGTGCCTTCTTATAGGTTGGAATTGATCGGACTCGTCGCGTAGCCAGCGTGCCGGGTCAACGTCACAGATTGGCGATTAGTTCCGCGTAGCCGACGACTCGTCCGGGAACCCGCACGTCCACCTCGCGCGCTGGAATCTGATCCGTCAGCTGACCAGCTCGGAGGGTTCGATGCACCCCAAAATTGAAGGCATCCTTGAATCATCTCTGTATGTGAGCGACGTGTCTCGCTCGGCTCGCTTCTATCAGGAGACTCTTGGATTCTCCGTCATCAGCGAGTTCGGCGAGCGGGGTTGTGCGATGCATGCAGGAGCAAACCAGGTCCTGCTGCTCTTCAAAAAGGGGGCCTCACGCGCGATTTCATCGCCCCACGATGGGGAGGGCGAACTACATCTCGCGTTCGCAATCCAGACCGCTGAATTGGCCAATTGGGAATCATGGCTGCAGATCAGCGGGGTCGCGGTGGAAGAGAAGCGTATGTGGGAAATGGGCGGCTGGAGCCTTTATTTTCGAGACCCGGACCGGCATTTGATCGAACTCGCGACGCCGGGCACGTGGTCGGTGTATTGAAACAAGCAGGTCTGGTGGACAGCCGACATCGACTCCCAGGCGGTCCGTCGCGAGCTAGGCAGTTCTTGCGTTCTGTTTTGCCAGACTCGGTTTGATGTTTTGGTTCATGCAGAAGAAGTTCGTGGGATCGTATTTGGCTTTCAGCGCCGCAAGCCGCTCATATTTTCGACCATAAGCCGCTCGCACACCTTCTTCATTGACCTCACCAAGATAGTTGACGTAGGCGGCATCCGCCAGGAAGGGCTGCATGGCACTCCAAAACTCGCACGTCCAGCGAATGTTGGCGTCCGTGTCCGAAGCGTCGGTCCACATAGTTGTGACCACCATATTGTAGGACCAATTCCGGTGCCCAAACGCTGTCGCGTCTTCCGGCACACGGCTCCATGCGCTGTCGCCGTCGTGCTCGACGACGATCACCGTTCGTGGGGACGGAGTTTTGCCGTAGAAATCGAGGATGGTGTCGATGGCGCCGTCGCTTAGCGACTTCAGAAAGCTCGATTTCCAGTAGCTGTAGAGTCCCTTTGGCCAGAGGAAGTCAGCCATAGTCTGCGCCGCGCTGTACGGCATGGGTTGGTATATGTCAGCAGCCGGCGGACCAAATTCGCGCAGAGGGCGGAGCGCCCTTTCTCCCTCGTCGAGCGGCCCTACGTACACGCCCCCGATTCCCACGATCGCCTCCCTACGCAAGACCTCGGGCAAGGGCAGATCCGCTGGCGCCGTAAACATCACGAAGCTGTTGCTCGTTTCTTCCCGGGCCGTCAATTCATATTCGCGCCAGAACCGCAGTGGCTCCCGGCCCTTCGATATCGGGTGCAGCACCAGGCCAGCCAGCACCGTTCCGGCGGGATGCACTTGAAACTCAAACGACGTGACGATGCCAAAGTTGCCACCGCCGCCGCGAAGGCCCCAAAACAAATCCGGATTTTCGGTCAAGCTAGCAGTAACGAATTCTCCGTCGGCGGTGACCACGTCGGCGGAGAGCAGATTATCCAAAGCGCATCCGTGCTTGCGCACCATCCACCCCAGCCCGCCGCCGAGCGTGAGGCCGCCTACGCCCGTTGTCCCCACGAAGCCACCGGTCGCCGCGAGACCGAAGACCTGCAATTCGTGATTTAGCTCCGCCCAAGTGACCCCCGGTTCTACGCGCGCCGTGCGCGCCGCAGGGCTCGCGTGAATTCCCTTAACTCCCGAGAGGTCAATAACGATGCCACCATCGCATAGGCTGATGCCGGCCACATTGTGGCCCGTGCCGCGAACCGAAGTGGCAACCTCGTGCTCGCGGGCAAACTTGACGGCCGCGATCACATCAGCCACTCCGGCACATCGCGCGATGATCGAGGGGTGCCGGTCAATCATTGCATTGTGAATCTTGCGCGCCTCTTCGTAACCCGGCTCGCCAGGGCAAAAGGATAGACCTCGAAGAGACGCCCTGAATTTCTGTGTGGCAGATGGCGAAATCATGTGTGAACCCCTGCCGGATGTGGTGATGTGGACTTGGCCGATGTGCGCCCGGAGGGCGTGGTACGAGGAACGATGCGCCCCTCAGGTGCGTCTGTCAAGATTCCTTTTTGGATCGATTGCCCTTGCCACCGATTGTGGGCGGTTGACGTTAGTGCTCTATCGGATGCGCGTTTTCACGAAAGCGTGAAGTTGGGCGAGGCGCTCGGCGCGCGTTCGATAGAGCCGCTTGAAGGTGGCCGCTGGCGGTTGCGGTGGACGCGGGCTAGTGGCTGGACGCGATCTAACGGCTATGGGAATTGAATCCTTTTTCGTTTGCAGCCTATTGATGCATGGCTTAGGAGAATCAGAGAAAAGCGAAAATCGAAGTTAAAAGCTCCACCTTGCGGCATGACGTAAGGAGCATAGCACGCGAAGCGTCCGCGGCACCAGCGGCTACGTTCAAACGGGCAACTCGGACGTGATTCTTCCAATCCCACTGCCTGGTTAGTTCGCGTTACCGGACAATGAGCAAATCGTCTGATTTTTCGCGTTGACCAAGCGGGGACAAACGAGTTGATTTCCATCCTTGGATTGACGCGGGTTTGATTAGAGTCGACTTGCGACCTTCCGCCACATTGCTCATGTGCAGCGCATAACCGTTCGCGTTCATTCCTGGCGCAGGGCTTGAATGGGATCGACTTGCGTAGCCTTTCTCGCAGGAAGGTACGTAGCCACGGCTGAGATCACCAGCAGCACACCAGGCACAAGGACGTATAACCCGGGCGCAGTGACGGGAAAATCGTAGAACATAGCCTGAAAAAGCTTAGGGAGCGGCAACGCGAGAACGAAACCAGCGGCCGCGCCGACGGCCGCGACCTTCATGCCTTCTCCGACGACCATGCGCAGCACGTGGGGTGTTCCAGCGCCCATGGCCATGCGGATGCCGATCTCGTGCGTGCGCTGGCCCACAGAATTGGCGATCAGGCCGTAAATGCCGATCGCGGCAAGGACAAGCGCGAGCAGGGCGAACACGCCCAAGATCTGTGAGAACAGCGTGTCACCCCCTTTTTGCCGGTCGAGCACGGCATGCATCGCCATCACTGCAGACAGTGGAAGCTCCGCGTCCACTTGGGCAATGGCCTGCCGCAGCGCCGGGGCAGAGCTGCCGGGATCAGTGCCGGTGTGAACCATGAACGAGAACGAAGAGACAGGCCGCTGGAGAAAGGCTTCGTACACTTCGGGTTCGTCGCGTGTTGCTTGCGAAAAAGGCTTCACGTTACCCACCACTCCGACAATCTCGCGCCATTCCCGATTAGTGCGGGGGACATCCATGCGAATTTGCTTGCCAAGTGGCTCCTGGCCGTGGAAGTAGCGGTCAACAAATTTTTGGTTGACGACCACGACGCGCCGCACCGTGCTGTTGTCCATTTCGTTGAAAAGCCGGCCGCGTAGCAACGGGATGGAGGCGGCGTCAAAGAATTGGCTGGTCACGACCGTATCGATAACCGTTCGCTGCTCGGTGTTCGGGAGTTCCGGCTGGTCTTGGATTTGGAAGGTGAACTTGCCCGGGCCCGTCGCGGGCAGATCGGAAGTGGCGGCAACAGATTGAGTGCCTGGAGTTTGTTGGAGGCGCGAAATTACCTCCTGAACGAATTGCGTCTGCTGCAGCGGTTGTTTGTAGTGAGCATCGTCGAGAGTGACATTCGCAGTGAGGAGATGATCGGGCCGGAAGCCGAGATTCTGGTGTCCCGTGACAAAGACCCCGCGAATCAAAATGCCGGTGCCGACCAGCAGGACGAGAGCCAGCGCAATTTCGCTGGCGACCAAAACGGTGCGAAGCCGAGTCTGCGAGCGACCGGCGGAGGCCGAACGGCTCTCATCCTTAAGACTGGTATTCACATCGGTGCGTGAGGCTTTCAACGCTGGCGCCAGGCTGCACAACACGGCCGAAACCAGCGAAATGGCAACCGCGAAGAGCAAGACATTGCGATCGAGTGTGATGGGCACGGCGCTGATGTATTCGTTGAAAACCATTCTCGCTTGCACAAACCTTATGCCCCAGTAGGAAAGCAGCAGGCCAGTGGCTCCGCCCAGAAGGGCGATCAATAAACCCTCTGTCAGCAACTGCCGCACGATACGGAAGCGGCCTGCGCCCAAGGAAATGCGAATGGCCAGCTCCTTGCGACGCCCCGCTGCGCGCGAGAGAAGGAGGCCGGCGACGTTCGCGCAAGCGATCATCAACACGAACCCAACGGTCGTCATCATAATTCCGAGGCCGTTGCGGATGCCGAACGTGTAAACGGTGAAATCGGGCAGAGTGCGCAACGCGGCGCCCCAGCCCTTTTCCACCTCCGGAAAGCTTTCTGCAGCGCGTTGCGCGAAAGCTACGAATTGGCCGCGAGCTTGTTCGAGGGTGACACCGGGCTTGAGGCGACCGAATAGATAAAGTGATCGATCCTTGCGCGCATCTGTGGTCTGATCTGCACGGCTCAGGACCAAAGGCGTCCACAATTGGGGGATAAAGCCCAGGATCTGGAAATTCTTGGGCATCACGCCGACAACGGTGTAGTCCTCGCGGTTCAAGCGAACGCTCCGGCCCACGATCGCGCGATCGGCGGCAAAGCGGCGCACCCAAAGGTCATGACTGAGGATAACAACGCGGTTGTGGCCGGGCTGATCTTCGCCGTCCGCGAAGGTGCGTCCCACTTGGGTGGAGACGCCGAGCACCCCGAAGTAGTTGGACGATACTGCTGCGGAGCGGACGGCTTCCGGCTGCCCGAGCGCGGCGGAAGAGCCATCCATTCTTCCTGGGGGCAATGCTGCTTGTTCGGCGGCGCCAGACGGTACGACGAGATTGGCGGTGCGAAATTCATCCGCTGCAGCCACGTCCGTAAACACATCATTGGCCTGGCGCCACGCGAGATAATTGGGTGCGGAGACGCTGTTCGCATCGGGCAGAAAACCGCCGGCCGGGCTAACGGATGAAATCACCACGACTCGATCTGGATCCGAAGCAGCAGGGCGACGCAGGAGAAAAGCACTAACCAAGCTGAACATAGTGGCGTTCACGGCAATGCCCAGCGCCAAGGTCGCCACCGCGATCGCTGTGAAGCCTAAGTTTTTGGAGAGTATGCGGATAGCGAGTTTCACATCGGAACGAAAGGTCGTCATATCAGTACCTCATCGCGATGGAGCGGTATCCCAATACTCTAAGAACGAACGAAACGGAAGATTAGTTCCTGTCGATTTGAGCGACGGTTGGGTGCGGAACCAGCCCGATTCGGCAGAGCCGTCCGCCAGCAGCGGCAAAGGCTCGGCGTGATCTCGAGCGGAGTTTGCCGACATGTACTGTCTGGATCGGCGTCCGAGCGGGCGAACGCAATCTGCTGCTAATACGGTCCTCATCTCATTACAAGCGCATCGGAGCCTAAGGTACTTTCCCGGTAACCGACCGCGTTTATCAGAGTTGGGCAGGCCGCTGGAGTGTCTGAAAGGGGAGTTGCGGTCTGCAGGTGGGGTCCAAGATGCCGAGTGGGACGCTTGAATTGTGGCAGGTGACCGTCGGGGGCAGCAACAGGTTAGGAAGGGTATCGCTTCTCCTCGCTAACATCTTGCTCATCCAAAGTTAAGGTCAGTTGCGTCCCTTTCGTATTGGGATAAGGTGTGGGCGATCAATTTCGCCCAAGTGCGGTTAACGTCGATATTCTCTTTTGGTTGGTGTGTATGGGCGTCTGTAGTGACACACAAGAGAGCCTACACACTTGTCGTCGTCGCGAATGACAGGCACGGAGAACGCTGCCCGAATGGAGGTCTCCATCGCGGCTTCTCTGGCCGACAAGAACAAAGGATCGGACAGCATATCCGATACGACCCAGAGTTTGCGTTGTTGGACGGCCTGCCGCAGCACTGCTCGCCGATCGGAACGAACCCGCAGAACCTGACGTAGGATTCCGGCATGACGGTTTCCGGCGATGGAAGGGTGATCGCCGCAGACGCGAACAGCTCAGACGCGCTATTAAAAGCGCATCCGATGCTGCAAACAGAGGCTGCGGACCTAACCCGTCGATGGAAATTCGCATCTTCCAACTGCGCCAAGGAGAGCACACATCCGTACGAACTGATCTTCACGTACAGGCTCGAAGGAAAAGAATCAGCCAATTCCGACATCCAAATTGCCGTGGATTGGCCGAACCAAGTCACGGTTACCGCACATCCCCCAATTGCAATGCCTGATTAGAGTCGCATAACCGGACAACTGGCGTTTTGGGCCGATTTTCACTTCTCTGGTAACCGCATTTATCAGCATTGACTGCTCGGAAGCACGGGAATGCGTTTCTAGGCCATTTCGGTGCCTGAACGCTATCGGGTTTGTCGGTAACCTCTTCGTCCCCAAATCCATCGATTCCGGAACGGGAGACTTTTCCATCGAAGCCCTCGGAATCGACGCGCTCTTGTTAGGCCTGTTCGCTATCCAGCATAGCGTGATGGCTCGCCAGTGGTTCAAGCGTGCCTGGACGAAACTTATCCCCCACCCCATTGAACGGAGCACGTATGTCCTGCTCGCCAGCCTGTGCTTCGATTTTCTCTATTGGCAGTGGCGGCCAATGACGGGAGTTGTTTGGAACGTGCAGACCGCCGCTGGCCGGTGGACACTTCTTGCTCTTTTCTGTTTTGGTTGGCTCACAGTCTTAGCAAGTACGCTTATGGTCAGCCACTCTGACCTCTTTGGCTTGCGGCAGGTCACACATTGAGCCGATTCCCTTCAAGACGCCCATGTTGTACCAGAGCGTTCGTCATCCGATCTACCTCGGGCTCCTCGTCGCCTTCTGGGCCACGCCCAAGATGACTCAGGGTCACCTGCTATTTTCCATCGCGACGACGGCCTACATCCTCTTGGCCATTCAATTTGAAGAACACGACTTGATCACTTTCTTCGGCGACGCCTACAGGCAGTACCGGCAACATACCCCGATGCTCCTTCCGTTTTGGAAGCGCCCAAGATAAGCCGCCCTTGCCGTTGCCGAATGGTTTTTCGCTGCGGGCCTACCCAATCCCTGTCCGGCTGGTTCATCCCTAATCCGGAAAGCGCACCGCCAAAGGGGTTCACCACACTGACCGAACCTTCGAGCGGACGGTAGGGTCACCCTCTCGGGGAATGAATTCTCAAATTTAAGATGCACCGGCAAGAAAATTCCACCCTTCACCGTTAATCCGCAACGAGGGTGGGATTCTCAAGTGGTTGTTTCACGAGGTCAAGAGCCGGACTCTTTCAGGTCCTGCTTAGCTCGTTAGCCATTCTCAATTTTGTGATCACTGACATATGGGTTATTTGAAGCCAGGAAAAAAAAGCGGCGCCCTCTGCCAAGGCAGACAGCGCCGCGCATTCTTGTTTCGTACCTACTGTACTGTCTGTGTGCCGATGACCAGCACCGGCAAGGGCCCGATTGCCACCTGATGGCTCACAATCGAACGCACCGTGCTGCTCGTTAGGGTCTCGTATGTCGCAAACGCCGAGTCTACCGTTAGGGTTTTGGAGATACTTGGGTTCCAGATTATTTTACCCGGATATTTGCTGGAGAGCGTCAGCGAGCATGTCCAGGTCCCATCTGAAGAGACACTGCACGGGTTCGCCGAATGTGTTGAACCAATCAACCAATCCGCCAGAAGGTCGAACGCCGCTCCCGCTTGGTTCAGGCCGGTCGTTGGCGTCCAGAGATTCCCCACGCGCGCATCCCATGCATACCAGTAGTAGCGCGCTACGGCTCCGGTAGACCACATCAGCATGTATTCCTGGGCCAGATACGCTGCCTTCTGTGCATCCGTCAGCGTGCCGCCGCCATCTCCGTTCCAGTTTCCTTCGGTGAACCAGATGGGCTTGCTGCTGATGTTGTATTTCGCCATCAACGCTTTCAGTTGGCTGATCGAAGTGGTGATTCCGGCGGGCGATGTCGCGAAACTGCTGCCATCGTAGAGATACGCATGCAGACCTACTATGTCCTGCGCATT
>Ga0134124_10001231_pt1 | contig 20486 bp, 17 predicted proteins | sample KB304_FD_96880 | JGI IMG/M metagenome (GOLD analysis project Ga0134124, IMG submission 96880) | Terrestrial soil microbial communities without Nitrogen fertilizer from Kellogg Biological Station, Michigan, USA - KB3-0-4 | ecosystem: Environmental > Terrestrial > Soil > Unclassified ... | reverse complement strand
TAATCAGAGTGGCGACCATTATCTTTAGGGGTAATGATGTCTCTTAGTTCTTGGAATTCCATATTCAGGGCTTTGACACTTTAGCTATCCCGGATTCATTTTTTACATAAAAAAGACACACGCATCCGCATATATCTTCGGGTTATTTACATATTATTGCAGTCTTATAAATTATTATCTCCATAATACCCGCGTCCATCTGCATACACTCATATGCATATGGTTATCGGTTTTATATATGATTCAGGTATTATCTTGGAATTACCATCCATCGCCTCCTCCCCAACCTCCATGTGATCCATCACCTGGATCCAAAGAAGTATATTGTTTGAATATGTTGTTATATATCAGCACTTTGCCAATAGGTTGCGGGCTATTTAACAGCCGAGAGCCTATGTGCGTATAGTTGACTTTAACTCGTGTATTCATAGTAATGAAGAGGAAGTGTTTCGGTAAAACAAAGAAGACTACCCCAAATTCAATTTTTTGTCTTATTAATAAACTTAATATAAGGGTATTCCTCGGTATAGCTTATATTAAATATATTAATCCTACAAACGAGACAAAGAATGAATCCCGAAAAAAACGCACAATTTAGAGAAATATTACAAAACAAATATGATGAAAAATACAAAAAGTTAATCACGGGATTTCCATCATTTATTCAGGAAAGAATTAATCCGGTATATTCGGCAACTATTGATAGAATGAACTCAAATATACATTTAATGAAATATATATACCCCATCACAGAACCTGTTTATAATTGTACTGTATTCAAAATAACTCGTCGAAGATATGACAAAAAACTCGTTGCTGACAATAAGCGAATGAAATCTCCGCAAGCGGATTATGATTATGATTCTACTACTGCCGTATATGCATACATTTATTCAGATAATAAAGATAATTTTAAGTATTTCTGTTTCGGTCCGACATTCAGATCTCAAGACGGCGAATACAGAGGCAGGTTTCTTCCGTTTTCTCAATTGGAAAAAATAGAAAAAGAATTTGAAAAGCCCCTCGAACAAGTAGAAGAATTTGTGGTTGAAAAAATGCAAAAGGATGAATTCGAATTTCATGCTGATTTTTGTTTCGCAAAAGATTATCCAAGAGATATCAGAAAATTTCAGGATAAGATTAATAATACAAGATTGGTTATCAGATTGTTCATGCTTTGCTGGTTTTGTGATTTCTACAGAATATACATGAAAATTGCGGAAAATCATATTAATCCAGCATATCAAAACATAATATTCGACAAGGAAGACATTCCAGTATTCAATACAGTTGCAAAATTGGCAGTGAATATGGATGAAATTTCCCATTTATTATTACAAGCTTACATTCCGAATTTCACATCATATGGAAACAAAAAAATAGATACTGGCACAATTCCAATTTACACCGGACAAAAAATACTTCCAATGACAATACATGAAGCGTACAAGATTGATGATGTAAGTTTCCCTTCATGGAGGGAATTACATATAACAAATGAATGCGCTGGATTATTTGCAAGTTTTATTTCGCCTAGTTTTCCAGTAGTAAATGATTGGTTTTACATACAGAATGCGCACGCCGGTGTATTTGATAATTATTCGCAATATGAGAAATATGCGGATAGTAAGATGGCAAAGGATATTGGCGATTACTTAAAGGAAGCCGATAGATTGACTTATTTAAACGCACCGTTGCCCACAATACCGTCTAGAAAAAAGCCGAAGAAAAAAGGAGGCGGTGGAGGCATAGATACCGTGTCCGCGACCATACAATCATCAGATGATCAGTTAGAAGGCATAATTGCTGATGCTACAGATACAAAACAAAAGAAATATAAAAATGCAAAATTTGACGGCCTTTCCCGCAAAATTAACGGAGCAATTTTATACGGGGAATCAGCAATAAGATTATCCGACGCACTTTTATGCATACACATGGAACAAGTGGGAAGAACACTCAGAGATGTTCCTACTTTGCTTGTATCGTTAGAAGATAGGGCTCCAAGTGGATATTTTGATATTTTCACTAGAATAGAAACATTTGCACGACATATGTTCGACGCAGTCTATGCATTCTATTGCATGAATACAAAATTATTGATGATGCATGGCGATGCTCATTTGAATAACGTTACAATTTTCAAACAATATAACTATTTTGCGAAAAATAAATTAGTATATCCACATTTAGCCCCTTCTCGAATCGTATATGCTGTAAATAACCGCGAAGATGAAGTCGTGGGGGATAATTTCGGCGAGGTGAAAAACCCAGTAGCAGAAGAGACCACATTCTATATGTTCGAACAGCGTGGATTGTACACCATGTTAATAGATTTCTCACGTGGGATCATTGCTGACAGACGCCATATAGTGAAAAATTTTGGGGAAATTTTCACCGAACACTATATGAAAAAACAAAATATTCGTGTATTGAAGATGATCGAGCATTATTTTCCCTCATTCTATGATAAGGAAAAGAACGCGTTAGAAATTGCTGTACGTGAGAATTTCTCCCTTGTTTTTAAAGCAATTTCGGCCATTGATACATACACAGTGGCGAGTGGTATGGTGAATGTATTTGCCGTGGAAAGAGACTTAAAAACTCATCCTATGGTAGTTAAATTCGCCAACAAGCTAAAAAATATGTCGGAAGAGTTGATATTGACGAATCTTAACAATATTATTTCGAGAAAGATTGCCTCTACCGAAGAATTACAATGGCCAAATTATTTGATATTATTGGAAGTTTTTGATGATTTCAAACTGGTAAGCGGGGATGCGGCGGTGGGTCAGGCTCCCGCGGACATTATGCAGGCGAGTAAGTTAAAATACAAAAATGAACGCAAGATAGCGGGCGTAGATGCAAACATCGTTGTCGATGATATGCCCGGAATGTATAAACCAATTCCGGAAGATATATTCATTGCCGACTCTTTTAGCAGTGCATATAAACTCATATATAGTTTTAAAAATTATGATGACTACCCTCCTTTGATGAAATTCGACTCGGAAGAAGAAGCCGCAATCGAAATAGGAGAACAGCCTAAACCCTGGATAGAAGAATCCCGTAAAAATATGCGAATGGAAATGGAAGCTAAAGAAAGAATAATACCAATAACAGAAGAATATAAAAGCGAATCTTACATTTATTCTGATTAAAAATTGAATTCAGTATTTAATATACCATATCGCTAGCGTATAACATCACGCTATCTATTCGACATACAAATGAAGTTCTGCCCGAAAGACAAATACCATCTAGAAGAATATACTGCGCAAGGCAAATTGCAATTTAAGTGCGAACAATGCCAATCTATATATGAATCCGAACCGGAAGACACTATTCTAATAAATATTGATTATTCGAGCAATGAAACCGGAGAAAAATATAAAGTTCTGTTGGAGAATGCGCCTCATGACCCCTCTGGACGCAAGGAATTAAGAAAATGCACAAATTGTGGATCTCCTATAATGTATCCGGTTTATATAAAAGGCACCCTTAAATTGTACTATACATGTAAATGTGGATACGTTGAGGATCCAAATAAGCATGTTAAAAAAACCTAACCGAGCTAAATTTTGGTGTCGACAGGCTAATAATATATATTTTTTGCATGTAAAACCCAGCCGAGTAAGCGACGAATCTGCATTCGGCTGCTATCGCTTCGTGCGTATAAATTTGGGTCACTAAATCAGATGAGAAGCGACGGCGTCCGCTGACCCGTAATATATATTTTTTGCATGTAAAACCCAGCCGAGTGAGCGACGGGTTTGGCGTAGCCAAACCCTAGCGAACGTGGTATGATGCGTAGCATCATACTGCTTTCGACAATTCTCTCAACGCCGGCAAAAATGGCATTGCTATCGCTGGATCATTAGGATCTATATATTCTACATATTGAATAATTCTCTCCTTTGATCTATCAACAACACGTGGTAATTTTCTCTTTATAGTAATCGGTATAGTTTGTTTCTTTCTATCAAGCCCTCGCTCCAAAATTGCCTTAATTGCTATGTCGCGCGGTTCATCATACCCCTCGGTATTTATCGGGGGAATATAATCGTGATTGCTTATAAGTTGAGTAAATGTAGCCACTAATTGAGCAGTTTCCATTTGATCAAGAAAATCTTTATTTGTTCTCCGCTGTCCGGGCTGCAATACAATTTCTACTATTGGATAATCCCCTCTTTGTTTAACTTCCCGTGGATCTAATGTTTCGGCGATATCGGAAATCAAATCATCGTCCGATTCACGCGATTCGTCGTCTGATGCACCGGATCCAGTGTCGGATTCATCATCTCCAGATTCAACATCCGATGCATTGTCGAGCACATCTCCCGCCTCAGCATCGTCTTCGGCCTCCTCAACCTCATCAATAATTTCTTCTCCGGACTCTGTATCACTCATTGTGTATAGACAAAACTGAATTCAATATTTATCAGATATTCTGTATCTGATATCAGATATCCTGTATTCTATATTAAATACTGCTATATTCCCATATAGCAACGTTTAATACGAAATTACGAATATCATGAATATGGAGGCGGTAATTACGTTCATAAGAGCATTATTCATGGCTCTTGCAACTGGATTTATATTTCTTCTTGCAGAATGCAAATTATGGTACAAATCGGCCAAATTTAATGTATTAATGATTGATTTTAAATTGCGCAAGAGATTCCGACATCAAATTGGAGGTTCTGAATACATCACATTCGCGGATGATAAAACAAGCAAGCTGCGTGACGAAGATTACATACCGCGCAATTATATAAAAATAACAATGGCGTTAGCAGAAATGCCTTCCGGAAACATAAAGGTAGAATATGATCTGTGGTATTATTTGAAATATATATCAGATATTGATTCTGGAGATGACGTTGTAACATTTAATCTATACGATTTCTATTCATTCGCAAAACTTAAAGATGGATGCAAATTTAGTGTTTGGTGGTGCATGCATATGAATGGAGAATATTCAACGCTTAAGACTATCATCATTAATAAAAATGGATCACTGTATTATCTTTTGGATGAAGCACATGAAGGAGTGCACAAAAAAGTGTTATTCAATAAATTTGAATTCAATCCAAAATATTGCACGAATGAAGATATGTAATATGCACGCGAACGCGTATGCGCGCATACGATATATTATTTTTTGCCTAAATAATATCACCCCCATATCCAAGAACAAAATTGCAATTTGTCCCTAAATAGTTATTAATTTAAAATTGCAATTAGGGAAAATATGACGACCAATTTATACTACCACAGCCGTGTCTGAACGCTGTATATGGAGATCGGAAATCTGTTCGGCGAACAAATAAACGGTTATGAAGGGGATGACGCAAGTGATACTGAATCAACAACAGATTACGCGACTACTGATGATGAGCATATCTCGCAATTAAATGAGAAAAATTCTCAGTTAGCCAAGGCATTAACTGAAGGATCAGATAGTACAGTATTCGAGGAGATAGTTCAAAAGAAAGTTAATAAACCCATACGTGCACTTACTTCTTTCTTGTCTGATAATGTAAGTTACAGAACAGGAAAAGCGGATCCAAAGACGAATATAATTGATATAAGGGATAAGAAAACTTTTGGAGTGCCCAAAGAGGATATTCCGCAATTTCTATCGCTTTTAGAGGACTGTCGCCGGGATGGTTGCATATTAAATTATCAAGAGAAACAAAACGCGGAAAGTTCAGGATTAATGATAGATATAGATAGATACCAAAAATCTCAAGTGAGGGAAATAACCGAACGGCATTTGTTATCATTTGCGCAGGTTGTTGCCAGAATAATGCATAGTGTAATTGATTTTACGTCTGCGGAAGCGGAGGGCGAAGATTTTAAATTTAATGTGTTCTTTATACAAAAGCCCCAACCGGTGATTGATAAAGAGAGCAAATATGCAAAACAATGCGCGGTGAATGAAGTGAATGCAATGGCAGCAACATCTGCGAGTGTGAACGCCACGGGAATGAACGCAAACGCGCCGGATGGATATAAAGGCCCGATATATAAAGATGGATTTCATATGCTCATACCCGAAATTATGATTAACCGCGGGGCGAAACGTTATATTATCGATGAAATCATTAAAAGGAAGGTAATGGACAATGTGTTTAGAGGAATAGATTTTACAGTACAACCCGCACATGAAATGTTAGATAGAGCGTCTAGTTATGTGAATATATGCTTTTTCGGAAATACTAAGGGTCCATCCGTCGCATATAAGCTTACTACTATTGCTGAAATAACTCTTTCTTCTGATATGTTAGGGGATGGGGGTGGGGGAGGTAATGGAAACAATATCGTATGCAATATTAGAAAGCTTCCCCACGAAGATTTTACAAAATGTAATCTAATATATGAATTGAGTCTAAGTTTCTACTTTAGTCACATAAAAGCACAACATACAACTAGTACAATTCCGCAAATATCACGCGGACGTAAAAAGGCGCCTGCGAGTGCGGCTGATGCAGGCTCTACATCCACGATGGGATTTGGAACGTCGGAAATAATGTCTGATCTTACACCTACTTTGTTAAAGAAACGTCATTATAACTATAGAAAAGAATTAGAGTTGCAAATTAATCATTTCATCGAAATTAATAGAGGAAGAGGTATTTTAGAAGAAGATGCAAGTGAAACAGAAAATAGTGTCTCTGTATTAACCTTACATGATCCCGAAGCCGCGCTTATCAAATCATTCTTGGCGCTACTTGATTCTAGATTTGCGCGTGATTACGACATGTGGAGAAATATTATATTTGCCCTTGCATATACTTCTTCGAGCTATAAACCCCTTGCAGAATGGTTTAGCCAAAGAGTGCCAAATTCATGGAGTAAAGACGGTGTTGATAAAATATGGGAAGAAGGTCTCGCCAGATCGAAAACTGTACAAAATCCGGTTACTAAACGATATATAAGACATTGGGCGCGCATTTGCAACCCGGAAAAATATAAAGAATTACTTAATAATACGTATCATCAAATATTACATGTATTTGCCCTAACATATGATGGGGTTGTACAACATGCAATGGTAGCGAAAATATTACATTCTATGCTAAATGAAAAATTCGTTACCGATATTGAAAATAGAGAAAATAGCCGCGCTAGATATTGTTGGTACGAATTCGTCCTACCCGAACAGAAACAAAGGAAAGGAGAAGTTTATAAATGGAGGAAAGAATATGAACCATCTGTAATGCACATATATATTGCTGATCATTTACCAAAAATCTATGCGAATGTGCAACAATATATAGATGACAAAAAAGATACCGCAGAAAGTGATGGGCTGACAAAATATTGGTCGAATGTGTCGAAAGTGTTCAAGGGATACACAGCTAAATTATCAGAAAACTCATTTCAGAATGGCATTATAAGTCAATCAAAATACAGATTTTACGAACCAGGATTTATTGATACGCTCGATTCATATGATGATATAATTGGTGTAGGAAACGGAGTTCTTCGTGTGGGTCCCGATCCAAGACTATTCACTGGCTTCCACGAGTACAAAATCTCGAAATTCACGGAAACAAACTACATCCCATATTCACTAACTAACCCATGGATAGAGATAATAGAAAAATTATATTCAGATTTATATCCCGAACGAGATGTTGTTTATTGGATGAAAATGTGGGATTCGCAAGCAGTAGAACCAAGAGAATCAGACGCGGCTGTATTGTTCTGGGTAGGGGGTGGAAGTAATGGCAAATCATCAAAAGTAAGTTCGATATCCAAAGCGATTGGTAAACAATATACATGTAAGATTCCCATCACTCTATTAACAAGTAGCTACGAAGATGCCGGATCTGCTAACAGTGCTTATGCAATGATGGAGGGCAAAACGTTCGCTCGTTTCACCGAACCTAATAAATTGATGAATTTAAACACGGGGAGACTAAAGGAAATGTTTGGCGGAGAGGATCAAACATCGCGCGAAGTATATGGAAGTCAAAAGAATTGGGAGATGAAAGCAACGCCGACAATTATATCCAATTGGGATTTTAATACGGATTGTACGGATGAAGGATTCTGGCGGAGAACCAACTATTATAAGTCTAAGATTAAATTCGTTCAAAATCCTAACCCCGCAAATAAATATGAGGTGAAGAAAGATGAGCGCTTTATACGTGAATATAAAAAGGATCCGCGATTTCACGAAGCGATGCTTTCCTTCTTAGTTGAAAATAATAAGATATTTCATAGGAAGTATGGTGGAAATATTGAGAAAGTGAACTGTCCGACTATACGTAAAGAAACGCAAGAATGGCGTAACCGACAAGATACGATTAATAGATTCATCACCCAACGTATTGTAAGAGTTAATGCAGTGGAGAATGATAATGCGAACGCGAATACCGCGTATACGAACGCATACATACCAGAATATCCGTTGAATATTGTCGCAAGTAAATATTCAGAATGGTACAACGAAAATATCGGAAAAAATTACAACGAAGATATTTCTGGATTAATGATGCGGTTTGAAAATTCATGCCTACAAAGCTATTTGGTAAGACATACAGATGGAAGTTTGATTTTACGGGGGCACAGAATACGTGAAAGTTCCAGCGATCAAATACGCGAGAATGAGTCAATTATTGGAAGCTTCTTGGAACAGCCTATTAAGTCAATACCTGCAATATATAATCCACCAGAACAATTACCTGAGGGGCTCGCGCCGAAAACAGATTCTGGAACATCTGTAAACATTGTTACTTCAACTGTCGTAGATGCGGTGGTGGTAGATGCATCCGTATCTATATCTGATGCAGAGTTAGCCGCGGCAGAAAATAATATCGACACAAGCGAATTCGATAATATTGAAAAATATGCTCAATATAAACTACAAGGCGAAGGGACAATACCATTAAGTGGGACAAGTGAAATTAAACAAATGGACAATATACTAATGAGGCAAGCGGCGGCAGAAGAAGTAGCAGAAAAGAAGTCTAAAATGCTACGTATGCACAATTTAGTGAACAACGTTACATAACACGCTTCTCTCCCTTCGGTCGTTTCGCTCGCTTGCTCGAATTTGCTGCGCAAATCCATCGCTTCGCGCGGCTTCGCCCTTACATGTGCTAGGATTACAGTATTATTGTAATAGCCGGATACGATTGCTTACACCCCGCGCCAATAACACTTTCCTTAATCGTGTAAATTCCATTTCGTTCCCTAAAATATATTTTTTGTTCAAGTGGAATAATAATAGCGGAGAGTATTTTTCTATCAATTTGATTAACCATAGGTATTACACCTTCTTTATCTCTATCAATAGCACATGCTTTATAGTAATTTTTTATCGCAACTGGTATATTTGTTTGCATAGTTTAAAAATTGTATATATTGCGCACACACGTACACAGGAACGAATGCCGGTATATAAATAATTACGAAATATTATTTTCTAACGGAAAATATATCAACCTTATACGTGTACATAAAAATGGTTAATTACTACTCTCTCACAAGCATATTCTTTGCTCCAGACACCTCTGCTCCTAAAGTCGAAGTTAAACTCATCGATGTTAGCCTATACAACATGACCAGAAAGATGAAACAACTAGCGGCAGATTACGTTTGCAACGCGGTTGGAAAGAACAACTTTATTGATACAACAAGCGGAGAATATGCTGATCTTCCCGTAAATGCATGCCCACTGGGCTATGTAATCAAACACGGCGATCAGTACAAACGTGGACAAATTGACATTTGGTTCAATTCAAGTAAGATGGGCTTCACTGGTTCATACACAGTCAGCAAGCTCATTGGCACGTTTGCAGTGATTCCCGCGGAATCAACCAGCAAAGGTGTGGAAAAAGACTTCAAGGAAGTGGTTAATCAGTTGAAAGATCGTATCGCCACGGCACGGAAAAACCTACCACTCGACGTGAGTTGTATCAATATGGATGAGGAAGAGGAAGAGCCGGAAGATATTGACGCTGCAGCATCTGATAGCGATGAAGAGTGCGAGCAAAACTATGTCTAATGTGCTTCGCACACGCTCGCTAGGATTTGAACGCTCTTGCTCCCTTCGGTCGCCGCGTTCAAATCCGTCGCTTCGCGGCTGATTCTGCACATATGATCTCATACGAATTGTAAATAAAAAAAATGTTTTTTTAAATCACAGTGCACCGCGAAGCGATGGTTTTGCGCAGCAAAATCGAGCGAGCGTCGGAGCGAACGAAGTGACCGAAGGTCACGTAGTGAGATCCGGATCGACATACCCATCTAATGCACTTACTCTACCTGATTTTATTTCATACATTGTTGCATTAGTTACATTCGTCGCACTTGTCGCTGCCGAATCTTTATTTCTCTGAATCTTTAGCATTGGGCTTTCGCATATAATGAATGTTGGATTATATTTTTGCGTCACTCCTGTGCTTTTTTCCATCATCAATTTCTTTTCATCGACGGCAAGCATTGGAGGGGTTATTATTTCTAATCCATTCATCAACACATACGATTTTTTATTATCGTCCCATTTTGCTAAATTCAACCTCCAAGCGTCCAATATACAATGTTTAATGCTAACTATATAATTCATAAACTCGTGTTCATGCGCTTTTACAAATGAATGTCCGTAGAATGGATTTAAGCCAATTTGTAACATTTGCTCAATAATATCATCTCTGGCCGCAATAAATTCTAAACATGTGCTATATTTTATTCCCACATCCCTACACCATTTTTCCAAGAAATTTAAACCATCAACACCTTTTAATATTTTTTCTATAGAAATGAATAACAACAAACCAGAAATAAAATCGTCTGCAACTATAAGTTTCGTTCTATAAATGACGGTTTCGTCTTTGGACCCAATACCTGTTTGATTACTTCCCAATCTTCCATTCGTCATATAAAACGGCAATCCCATTCTATATATTTCTACCCATTTAATGTCCGAAGTCATACTGGCCTTAAAATCAGCATACTTTATTCCCATATATGCGGCTATAGATATTATATCCGCCGTACTACATCCCCACATGTACGACGACATTATTAATTTAATTTGTTCAGGAGTCAGTCCGTTGAACATTGCGGCAATTTGACCTAATTTTGTGATGCCGAACGTAGAATCGACTCCACGCGGTTTTAACGCTGCAATTTTTGCCGCTTTGTAATCAGGATCTTCATTATACCCCAATTTGTAAAAACCTTCCTCGCATTCAGGGGAAATAAACCCCACAGCATATAGTTTCTCTATTTGATATTGAATAGTATCTAGGGGGATTTTATCTATAGTATCAATTTCCCTTGCTATAATATTATTAGCAATACCGGCCACGTTTTCTTCGCCGCTAGACGGCAATTGATTAGATGTTGATATTATTTGTTCTGCAAGAATTCCAAGTATTATAGACGAAATATCTGAGGTTTCTATGTCAGATAATTGATTATCTTCAAGCGCATCATAGATATATTTCGGGTATAATGGCCAAAATTCTCCCTCGGATTTTCTGTTCGCACGGCCTGCCCGTTGTCTAATTCGTGATTTTGTCGCGGGAACTGTTATAACACCTCCTACACTAAAATTTGCTATAAATTGAGGCCCGCGATGATATCCGCTATCACATACGTATTTTAATGTATCTATAGTTACACCAGTTTCTAATACTGACGTGCCAAACAACACTCGTCTAAACACTTTTAATTTAGCATTGGATGGCGAGGTTGCATCCCCCGGCAGCAGTTTGTGATTAAGAGTACCATCTCCCGCATCAGAATTTATGCTTGCAAGATCTGCAAATAATAATCTATAATCTTCCGAATTTGTATTTACGGCTTCTCTGTTTATCACGAGGGGTAATAATAGTTCCGCTCGGCTTGCTTGGGATGCCAAAATAGTCTTGTTTAGCGTTTTTATTCTGCTAATACATTCATTAATTTCTCCAGTTCCCGGCATGAAAACTAAAATATCTCTATTATCAACTGGATCCTCCATTCCTTGCTGATGAATTCTTTTGACAGTTTCAACAGCGGCCGATATGTAATTTACCACCGATACATTAATTGTATCCCAGCGTTCTGCTAATGGATACGCAAATCCGGAAACTTGAATAAAGTTATTTTTGGCTGCAAGGCCGCCGTTGCCATAATCATCGCCGCCCAGAAAATATTTTATGAATTTCCCCGCGTCAAATGTGGCGCTCATTAAAACAAGAAAAGGTAATTTTGGATTCGCGCCATTGCGTGCATAAAAATTTTTCAGCATATAAAGCAAAGAGGCCAATTCTAAACTTGCTTCATGTGCTTCATCTATTATTATAAATTTATATTTTTCCATTATTTCCTCATCCGTGTATGTTTTAAATTGTGCAATCAAAATACCAACAGTTACATACGTAAGTCCATAAACCGGTTGTTTCTTTGAAGGTCCAGTTTGCCAGCCAAGATTATCTCCAAGTTTCATGTACGAGTAATATTCGCTTCTGGCAATTTGATCTTTGGGTATTGTTATGGCATTAATAACACGTGGTTGAGTAATAATTATGCCTCCGCCGGATGGATTTTTTGAGATAAATTCCCTAAATATTGCAGGAGGCAGTGCTGTTGATTTTCCACTTCCGGTACTGCTAAGTAATATTAGAATTCTATTTTCAGACCCGTTTTTATAAATTCTGTCTTTGAACCACATAAGAATATAATCAATTGGTATAGTGTTTGCATGCTTTTCGATTAATTCTGGATCTGAGAAGACTAATGCACCGGGTTTAAGCAGAGTAATTAATGGCATATTATACAATACAGTTTGTTTATTCACCGCGTAATGTAATGGTGTATATATTGTTTATTTCAAAAAATAAAACGGAACATTTTATGCTGTGGCGGATATGTTGCATATCATATAGATATATTAGTGAGTGAACAGATTCACACATATGCATACCCAAAATATACTTACCGCCATCGCAGTAGTATTCGCCATAATAGCAATTTATTATATACTGAAATATGTTTTGAAATCTTCCGCAGAAGGATTGTTTATCAAAAAGAAACTTGCTCTTCCCGCAAATCATAAAGTAGGATGCAGAGTTCCTTACCATCCTAAAGGCTGCGGGTGTTGGCAATACAATCGCCCAGAAACGCAAATTTACCGACTCCCGGGTAAAGCAGGAGAGATGATTATCGCCCCATTTAGTGGGCCGAGTTTCTATTCTTCATTGAAAAATAATACACTGGAACAACGCCCTGGAAGTTTTACGAAATTAATCACATATGGAGATTTTCAGGAACCACCAGCCGCAATTGTCAAATTAATCTACCAAATGGGTTGTGATCAACATCCCCTTGTTCCAATATTTTGGCATGTAAAGGATCAATATGAAGCAGATGAAACCAATCCATCAAGCAGAATTAAATTTATTGCAGAACAAGCAGATCCAAGCGATCCATACAATTGGGGCTCTGTTTCTGCATACGGCCCATTTCCTAAACTAATTAAAATTAGACCTAATGGACAAGTTTTGGAATATCAAGGCCATGCAAACTTTGGTGCCATAATGGATTGGGTAAGAGATTCAAGAATTCTATTCAACGGCCCTTACTATTAGTACGCGTTGCTCGCTCGCTAGGGTTTGCTACGCAAACGCCGTCGCTTCGCGTGGCTTCGCCCTTACTTACACAGGACGTTGAATATGGATTCCGTGGCTTCGCCGTTACACTGAAGTGCATATTGGCCTTGGCACAAATTCCCTTGCATTCACATTCAAATTGCTGTTTTGTCTTCTTCCATGCGATTTTTTTGCATTCGAGTTATTGTCCGCGCGCGTAATCACGCTAGATAATGATTGGGATCTGGATAACACAGTAACATTCGCGTGAACATTGATAGATTTTACCCCGACTATTTTCTCTTTTACCGGCACAGGAGATAGAACAACGGCGCGCTGAGAATTCGTCAACAATTCTTGCCCCGCCAACAATTCTTGTTTTGCCTTCATTAATTCAAATAATTTCTCATCACTTTCCACCCCTATTTGTTTTTTTATTATTCTTACCATTTGTATGGTTTTGAAAATGAAAGAATTGTCGGCGTACCATTCAATACATGATTCCGAAGAAAGGGATTTTATGTATGGAGACAATAAATCATTAATACGACAAATAATGCATATAAGAACAAAATTATGACGTTCGGGAGACAATATTGCCGGAGTATTTGAATACAGTGTATTATATTCATTAATAAGAGATTTTAGAATAGAAATACGCTCTTCATGATCAGCAATATTCATTTTAAATGTCACTGCCGTTGTATTTAATACTAAAATCTTTCACTAATCAATTTTTTTATATTATTCGTTGGAGTCTCCGCAATAATATATTACTATATTTAGAGTTGTAACACACGGCATAATGCAAAACGAATTAATTGCCGCCGCGATTATACTAATAATAATCTACATAGCGGTTACACATGAATCTTCGCCGTTCTACGGAAAATTGCCGTTCATAACAAATATATTTTCAGCGGAAGGGTTTCAAGGTGATGTGAATATGGTTCCTGAATCAGTTCTTTCGTATTATAAAAGTCTGGAAACAGAAAAATACGGAGAAGCGAAAATAGTAGTAGGTTTTCATTACACCAATTGGTGTGGATATTGCAAACAAATGAAACCGGTTTGGCAAGAAGTCAAGGCAAGTTTAAATAATTCTAATTTCTCATCTGTTGTAATGCTTGAAAATGATGAAGAGAAAAACCCCACACAAGGAGTTTCTATGTATCCTACTATTATTAAATATCAGGACGGAAAGGCGAGAAGATATAAAGGAAGATATGATTTTGATGAATTGAGAAGCTTTATTCTTACACCATTTACAGTAACCAGCTTCGGTACGATGCTTCCTAGCTAACGTCACGCAGCCTGCGGCTGCTACGCTCGCTCGCTAGAATTTGCGCGTGGCGAACAGAACAATTTACAAACATAATGCAAAAAATATATTTTTTATGTTTTTGGATATTAATTTTGTAATCATTGCGAAGCGACGGATTTGAGCGTGGCGACCGAAGGGAGCAAGAGCGCTCAAATCCTAGCGAGCAATAATGCGACCGCAGGGAGCATTAGGCTACGAGATAGAAAGCATCAATCTCCATAGAATTCTTTGTGCGAGGAATAGTGAGCGAATATTTTTCAATCGCAATAAGTTCAAGTTTGCCCAAATATGTGAACAGTTTTCTGTTTTTGTCATATATTTGGCATCCAACTTTGATATTTCCCGATGCTGGATTTTCTTTGCGTTTGCGATACTCTTCTTCGAGTGCAATGGTAGAACGTTTTTTGCGCCCATAATTATCCAATTCAGCTAATTTTACCGCAAGCACATCTATTTTTTCTTCACGTTTTTGTTTGATGAATTCTCTTATTCCTTTCGGCATGTTATCAAACGTAACAGAAACACCTCCAGGCGTATTCCAAACATTATCTTCGAGAGATGTACGATAATAATCGCAATCACTAAAAGGTCCGCAAGTAGGGGTCATAAGTATTTCCACACGGGTATCTTCACCATCTGCCGTTTCCACACTGATATTTCCGGTAGAAATTATAATTGGCAGATTCTTCAGATTCTTTGCGGCGAAATTTTCTATAGCGAACCCATAATAGTCCGAATCAAACCTACCCTTGCTCGATGAGGCCATATGATCAGCCAATTCCTTGATTTTTTCGGAAGCAGTAGCTGCAGCCTCAGCGGCTGCCTTCTCAGCGGCGGCCTTCTCAGCGGCAATTTTGGCCTCATTGGCGGCCTTTTCTTCAGGTGTAAGTTCTTTGGGCATTCGTTCGTGTTTGTATGTCTAAGCTATCCCCGAATTCAATTTTCGCGGTGTGCTCGCTAGGGTTTGCAGCTACCGCTCGCTACGCTCGCCGCTGCAAACGCCGTCGCTTCGCGGCTGGTTTTGCGGCCCATAGCCTCGCGGCTGGTTTCGCGACCCATAGCCTCGCGGCTGGTTTTGCGCACATATACATGTTAATTTAGTCTCGTGCATAAAAATTATATATCTGTTTATATACGAAGACGGGCAATGCCCACATCACTAAATTGCATAATAATTGTGCTATTAATAATACTTATAATACTACTCGCCATCAATGTCTCATCCACTGTAGCTACTGTAGTAGGAGGAGTAGGAGCTGTTACTATATCGTTTTTAGATGAATTGGCAGATACAACTGGGTCTGGAAATGGTGGATTTGAAAAAATATCCAATATAAGTGGTATGACATATAATGACCCGTTTATCGGATTTACGGATGCGTCATCGGCGAGATATGGGGGTGAGAGAGTAAATATTTTGGCGAAAGCATGGGGAAGTGGAATAATTCCACTGCAAGACGTATTGGAATCAGCTCCATTAGATTCACCGGTAGTGCATGGAGGAGGCGGTGAGATTCAGGGGTTGGATTTGGAATCAGATCCTGAATTATCAACATTATATGGCGGGTTTGCCGAAGAGTTATCATCGGCAGATGCACTGCATAAATTCGAAAATAAATTAAGCGATGTTAAGACGAAAGATGCAAATATAATCATCGGTTTTCATTATGCAAACTGGTGCATATATTGCAAAGATATGAAATCAAAATGGGGGGAGATATTATCCGGAATCAAAGAAATGCAAAATAAAAATGGTAAGAAATATGCAATTATTGCGATAGATGAAGAAAAAAATAGAAATAAAACTATTACAACAATACCATCAATAATAATCTATGACACGGGTAAAAAGACGGCATATAAATATCATGGAAAATCCAAGCCAAAAAAGATATTAAAATGGATCTCGGATCATTGAATTTGTGAGCGAGCCCGCGGTAAATGAATGTTTATTTTTTCGATTTTGGTGTCGCGGGCCGTCTAGGTTGCGTGGGCAGAGTATCATTAGGTTGCGTCGATTGTGACAGCATTGGAGCAGCAGCTGTTGGTTTCGCCGCTCGTGCACCACCCTTGAGTAATTTCGCTCTTCCTTCTGTAATCTTTTCATATCCAGCTTTTTCCATATCTGCAATAAAATCATCAACAATAGCCTTTCCACCTGTAAACCAACCATTCTGCATATGTTTTTCTGAATATTTACTTACAAATGCCGTTATCACAACTTCTGCATCACCTTTAAGACATTTAAGCGCAGAATATGTTTTGAGATTGCTTTCCCGCCCTGCTTCGAGAGTTTTACGATATTCTCCGACATCATTGCACGCTCCAACCTTTATTGGCATATTTTCTCCCCTCCGACCTGATTCATGAATGAAATATACAAAATATCGTTTCGCCGGATCTGTATTTGATATTGTTAAACGAGAATCTAATCCTTCGTCTGTATGTTGTATCGGTTGCATTTCTTCATTGGGTGTAATAGCTGTCGCACCATCCCCAGCCTTGGGTATTGCTTTACCACGTCCCTTTCCTGACATTATATAGAATCATCAGTGAGGATCTTTAATTTAATATTTTTTCTCCCCTTTGCCGAAATATTCCACTCCGTAACCTTCAGCGACCATAATTTTATTTACGCATGCTGTTGCGGACAATTGATTATTCGCTGCAAGATGCGTAACAGTGTATACATTACCCAACCATCTACCGCCATATTTATCTTCGCCGACAATATGTACGATAAGATTTTTGCCCAATACTAATCCTTCCATATATTTCTTGGCCGCATATCCTTTCTCTTTCTCTTCCAGATTTTTGGTTCTAATTTCCGCAGAATTGTATCCATACATTCTTATAGTTATATCGGCAAGTTTGCCATAAAGTTTCACAGCCACGTGTATTGTATCGCCGTCGTATACACTTATACATTTACATGGAAATATACGTCCTTCAAGGGTAAAACTCGGCAATTCAGCGCCAGCAGAGACTTTCTTCACGCCGTCAAATGTGCTTGCTGGAATATTGGATAATTTTGCGGCGAAATCATCTGTGATGGTTGCGGATTGAACCCCACCACCGAATTTATATGATCCGTCTTTATTTAATTTATCCATTTGTATGATTGTTATTTAATCAAGTGTTATTTAATCCAGTGTTATTTAATCCTGCGCCCATCTTTAATAAATAATTCAGACGAGTCATAATCGAAATCTGGTGTCCTTCTCTGCGTCTTACGAGACGGGTAATATCCAGCCGGTGTTTTCGGAACTTCTACACCTGGTATTTTAAGATCTACGGCAAGTTGTTTAAGCGAAACAATAACAGTTTCAGATACGTTTTCATTTCCATACACTGCAGTAGATATTAATAATGGATTTTTTGTTATATACTGTTCGTGCGTTGCTGCATCGTGCGGGGATGAATGCATTAATCCGGCATCTATTATAATTTTCTCCATAATTTCTACCACTTTCATAAGGGAATTATATAAAATCAAATATAAGTCATCACCGGTTACCATCCAATTGGCGATTAGATTGGAAAATAGGTATTGGGCGCCGACGAATCTCAGCCTGCTCTCCGTTCCCTTGCTCCCTTTTTTCATTAAATTAAATTTATCCAACGATCCAATAGAAACATACCGACCCTTGCTGCTATATATTTTAATTGGAGTTGCATTGCCGCCATCAGAAAACACACCAAATATATGTTTCGGCAAAAATGATCCCATATCAGCATATTTCTCCACACCGATCAATCCTATCTCTTCCGCCATCAAATCCATATCAAAATTAACATATTCAACTCCGCCGACTGTTTCGAGCAAGAGAGTTTTTGCTATCGGATCAATTTCAAATTGCAACATCGGCACGTCCTTCCATAATGCTGAAATTTGCTTTTCCGCCGCTGGAGACAATTTAATATTCGCCGACATTTGCTTTGCATAAGCTACCATTAAAGAATATGCGGCACTGCCACTAAAAACATATTTTGTAAAACTGTACGGAAGGCGGTGCAGTTGTTTCTTTGCATTCCATGCGCTGTCTATTGCAGGAGTCGGCAAGGGATAATATTTGTCCATTAAATTAAGACGTTTTATAAACTTCCATCGAGCAAATAATGCCTCTTTAGGCGGACCATCATATATGTACGTAAGTCCTATATGCATATCTGCTCTTTGGTAGTTGGGATGAATTATCTTCATCCCCTCATACATTAAGAATGGAAGGCCTTTAAATACAACGGGTGGAGCGTATGTTATATCTGCCAAAAACTGGTTGCCGACTTCCACCCGCATTGTTTTAACAAACGTTGCACGAATGGCTCTGATTTCCGCGCCAGCTGCACTTAATCCTTGTTTGTACAAAATATCGGCGAGATCATAAGCATCTTTTACGTTATCTGGACTGTAAAAATCTAAATCCGGTAATGCTAATTCTTCATCGGGATATATTTTATCCCCATGCAAACGTAATGCATAATCGATAGCTGTTCCTCCATATATAATCAACCCTCGTTCCTTTATGAACTCTTTTATGATTCCAACGGCTTTTAAGCACAATTCATAATTTGGATCATGTTTAAGGGCCACTGCTTCATATTTGCTTTTATTTTCAGCGAACACGGCGGCGATGGATTCGTTCATTCTATATATTATATGCACATATATTGCTGTGCACTATACACACGTAGAAAAATTTGAATAGCTTCACTTAAATATTATATACTAAACACATCAGCAGCTTTGATATCTTAAAATGGAAAATTATATGCCAGTAGATGATAAGGTGTTCAGTTTGATTAGCCAAGGCGCCGCATCAGGTACAACTGAAAATGGCTACAAATACAATTTGTGCGATTCATGCGGTTCTGCAATGATGGCCGATCCTCAAAAGGGAACATATACATGTGATGAATGTGGATCGCAAAAAAATATAGTGGGCGGAATCGATGATTGTTCTCATGGATCTACGAGTGTTATTCGTATGAATGGAAGCAAAAGTACAATAAAGCACCGTAGTGGAAAAGATACTGCGGATACAATTGGCGGAAATTATTACAAAAAATTCACCAAACTTAATGATGAATATGTCATGCATCATGTGAGAAAAGTAATAGAGGCCGAAAAATTAATAAGAGAAAAAGAATCTCATGCAAGCAATGCAGGTAGCGCGAGTAATGCAAGCGGCGAAGATGACGCAGATCATATGGATTCAGAACCGCACACATATGTACCGAATGCATCCATGCAAAATGCATCCATGCATTCCGCATCCACGCATTCATCGTCATCCCCCACATTGCAACGTATGATGGATGCCCAATTCTATGAAGAAGTGATTAAGCAGTATGATATAGATGAGAGTTATATAGATTTAATCGATGCAACAATGAGAACCGCGAGGTTGCCAAACGAAATTCTCATAAACGTCGCGAGAACATATGCAGAAATATTCACATTTGGCAGAAAGAAAGATTATGATGAAAATGGACAACTTCTTGAATCACGCGAATCACGTAACAGAGGAAAGAAATTATGGGGATTAATTGCTTATTTGTTAATG
>Ga0134124_10001229_pt1 | contig 20489 bp, 9 predicted proteins | sample KB304_FD_96880 | JGI IMG/M metagenome (GOLD analysis project Ga0134124, IMG submission 96880) | Terrestrial soil microbial communities without Nitrogen fertilizer from Kellogg Biological Station, Michigan, USA - KB3-0-4 | ecosystem: Environmental > Terrestrial > Soil > Unclassified ... | reverse complement strand
TGATGGGCGCACGGCGAACCAGCCGTTCTCCGTAATGATCTTCAGTCCGCCGATCGGCGCGTCGTTGCCCGGCGCCGTCGTGAGCTTCGTGATGATCTTCTCGCCGGCGAACTCCGCCTCCTCGACCTGCTCGGGTGAAAGTTTTTGCAGCAACGCCTTCTGTTCGGGCATGGCCGGCGCGTCGATCCGCTCGTAAACGGGCTCGCCGAACTCGCGCGTGAGTTCCTGATAGAGTTCGCCGGGATCGCGTCCCGTGATGGCCGTCATCTCCGCCGCGAGCAGGCCGGGGATGATGCCGTCCTTGTCGGTTGTCCAGACTGTCCCGTCGCGCCGCAGGAAAGAGGCGCCGGCGCTCTCCTCGCCGCCGAAGCCGAGCGAGCCGTCGAGCAGTCCTTCGACAAACCACTTGAACCCCACCGGAACTTCAACCAGATGTCGGCCCAACTTGTTCACCACGCGATCGATCAGGCTGCTGCTGACGACTGTCTTGCCGACGGCGACCGTCTGCGACCATTGCGTGCGGTTGGCGAGCAGGTATGAGATCGCAATGGAGAGATACTGATTCGGATTGAGCAGCCCATGGCTATGGCTCACGATTCCGTGCCGGTCGGCGTCCGCATCGCTCGCAAAGGCGACGTCGAATCTCTCCTTTAGGCCGACCAGGCCTGCCATCGCATACACAGATGAAGGGTCCATGCGAATCTGGCCGTCCCAATCGACCGTCATGAAGCTGAAGGTAGGATCAATCACATGGTTGACGACTTCCAGATTGAGTCCGTAGCGGTCGCCAATGGCATCCCAGTAAGCCACGCTGGCGCCGCCCAACGGATCCACGCCGATGCGGACATTGCTCTCGCGGATGGCCTCAAGGTCGACCACCGACGGAAGATCGCGCACATAGGAATCGAGGTACGGATGGCGATGTACGGTCGAAGCGCTCCGCGCGCGTTCAAACGGCGCTCTTGCCACCCCACGCAGGCCGTCGGCGATGAAAGCGTTCGCCTGTCGTTCAATCCACTGGGTGACTTGAGTGTCCGCGGGCCCGCCGTGCGGCGGATTGTATTTGAAGCCGCCGAAGCGCGGCGGGTTATGCGACGGCGTGATGACGATGCCGTCGGCAAGTCCGCGCTTGCGGCCTTGATTGTAAGTGAGAATCGCGTGCGAGATGACCGGCGTAGGAGTGTAGCCTTCGTCCGCATCAACCATGACCTCGACGCCGTTGGCTGCCAGCACCTCCAGGGCGCTGGCAAAAGCAGGCTCCGAAAGCGCGTGCGTATCGACGCCGATGTAGAGCGGTCCGTCGATGCCCTGCTGCTTGCGATAGAGGCAAATCGCCTGCGTGATGGCGAGAATGTGCGCCTCATTGAACGAGTTATCAAGCGCCGAGCCGCGATGCCCGGAAGTTCCAAACACGACGCGTTGTGCGGGTTCGTTCGGGTCCGGTTGCCCCGTGTAATACGCGGTCACCAGCCGGGGCACGTTGATCAGCAACGATGCGTCGGCAGGCTTGCCTGCAAGTGGTGAAATTGGCATGGTGATTTCCTTCCCTTTCGCCGACGACTTCACTCCACCGGACACGGCTTCACGTCCCAGATGTCGGCGGCATATTCGGCAATCGTGCGGTCACTCGAGAATTTCCCGGAGCCGGCCACATTCAAAATCGCTTTGCGTGCCCAGGTGTTTGGTTCGGCATATGAATCACGCAGCCGCTGGTCCGCCTCCAGGTAGGATTTGAGATCCGCCAGGTGCATGTAGTAGTCGCCACGTGTCAACAGCGCGTCACGCAGCGGCGCAAAGACGCCCGGCTGATTGCGGCTGAAGTGGTCCGAGAAGATCAGGTCCAACGCCGCGCGCGTCTCCGGCTCGTTATCATAGTGCCAGTGTGGGCTGTACCGGCCGCGGCTGGCGGCCACTTGTTCCGCAGTGAGGCCGAAGAGGAAGAAATTCTCTTCGCCTGCTTCCTCTGCCATCTCGATGGTTGCGCCGTCGCGCGTACCGATCGTCAGCGCGCCGTTCATCATAAATTTCATGTTGCTCGTGCCGCTGGCTTCATAGCCGGCGGTTGAGATCTGGTTAGATACATCACTCGCGGGGATCAGCCGCTCTGCGAGCGAAACACAATAGTCGGGCAGGAACAGAACCTTGAGCCGTCCGCGGACCGTCGGGTCGCCGTCGATGGTGCTGGCGAGGTTGTTGATAAACTTGATGACGAGCTTAGCCAATTCGTAGGCGGGCGCAGCCTTACCGGAGAAGAAGAAGGTCCGCGGCGGCATATTGAGATTCGGATTCTCCCGCAGCCAGTTGTAGAGCACTACGATGCGGAGCGCGTTCAGCAGTTGGCGCTTGTATTCATGGATGCGCTTGATCTGGCAATCGAAGATGCTGTCCGGGTCTATGGTTTCACCGGTGGTCCGCTTGAGCCAGCAGGTAAATTGCAACTTGGCCTCGCGTTTAGCCTTCAGAAAGGCGTTACCCAACGCCTGGTCATCGGCCAGCGGTTTGAGCATTTGCAACTGGCTGAGATCGGTCACCCAGCCGTCGCCGATGGCGTCGGTGATCGCGCGCGACAGCGCCGGATTGGCCATCAGCAGCCAGCGGCGCGGCGTGACCCCGTTGGTCTTGTTGCTGAAACGCTCGGGGAACAACTCGGCCAGGTCCTTGACCGTCGTCGTACGCAACAGTTGTGAATGGATGGCGGCGACGCCGTTGGTGCTGTGCGAGCCGACGATAGCCAGGTTGGCCATGCGAATCTTGCGCTCGTTATCTTCCTCGATCAGGCTCACGCGCGCGACGCGGCCCTCGTCGCCCGGATGCCGTGTGCGGACCTCGTCAAGCAGGCGGCGATTGATCTCGAGGATGATCTCCAGGTGGCGCGGCAGCATCAGCTCGAACCAATCGAGCGGCCATTTCTCTAACGCTTCGGGGAGCAGGGTGTGGTTGGTGTACGCCAGAGTCTTTTGCGTGATCAGCCAGGCCTCGTCCCAGCCGAGATGGGCTTCGTCGAGCAGAATCCGCATCAGTTCCGGGACCGCCATGGTTGGGTGCGTATCGTTGAGCTGGATGGCAACTTTATCGGGAAGCGCGCTCCAGTCGAGGTTGTTCGCCCGGAACCGCCGCACGAGATCGGCCAGCGAGCAGGCGACGAGAAAATACTCCTGCACAAAGCGCAGTCCCTGCCCCATCTCGGTGTGGTCGTCGGGATACAACACACGGGTCAGCGATTCGGCCCCGAGCGTCTCGGCGAGCGCGCCGACGAAATCGCCGCTACTGAATTCCTGAAAATTGAAGTACTCATGCGCGGAAGCGGCCCAGAGCCGCAGCGTGTTGATGGTCTTGCCACCGTAACCCACGATGGGTCGGTCGAACGGAATACCGATCAGACGAGTAGGCCGGCCGGCGACCGGCTCAAAGGTCCCGCCGCGCAGCTCAAACGAGCAATTGAGCTTCACTTCCACGCTCTCATTTGGGCGCGCAACTTCCCAGGGGTCGGCGCGACGGAGCCAGTTGTCGGGCAGTTCCTGTTGCCAGCCGTCCTGGATGGCTTGTTTGAAGATGCCGTATTCGTAGCGCAAGCCATACCCCATGGCCGGGAGTTGCATCGTCGCCATTGAGTCGAGGAAGCAGGCCGCCAGGCGCCCGAGGCCGCCATTGCCCAGCCCCGCGTCCGGCTCCTGCTCCAACAACTCATGCCAATCGAGGTTCTCCCGTTCGATCACTTCGTTCAAGATGGGATCGAGCAAAAGGTTGGTGACATTGTTCGCCAACGAGCGGCCGATGAGAAACTCCATCGAGAGATAATAAACACGCTTCGCATTCTGGCGCTCATAAGTTTTTTCCGTACGCACCCACCTCTGCGAGAGAACATCGCGCACCGAGCGGGCGATGGCTTCAAAACGCTCGCGAGCGCCGATCCTAGTCTCTTCCACAACATTGTCAAAGATGAGGTGCCGCTCGTAAAGCGCATCATCCGCTTTCGTAAACTGAACCGGCCCGCTGCCGTACTGATCCATGAGCTTCGACAGGTCAGATTCCATTGAGACGGCGGTAACTGATTGGTTTTGTTTTTCTGCTTTCATTGCGTTAGTCCTTTTGAGTTCTCCGTCGGCTACAGGCCTGACCGTGAGACTCGATCTAATACCGTTGCGGCTCGCCGTGCACGCAACGCACGGTGTCACGCGCGATCAATAACTCTTCGTCTGTCGGAATCGTGTAGGCCGCCAGCCGCGACGAGTCGCTGCTGATCAAGCCTTCACATCCGCCGGTGCATTTCGTGTTGCGTTCTTGATCCAGCTCAAGGCCGGCCCACTCGAAGCCTTCGCAGATGCGCTCGCGAATCTCCGGCGCGTTCTCGCCGACGCCGCCCGTGAAGACGATGGCGTCAGCACCGCCCATCGCAGCCAGGTAAGCGCCGATGTACTTGCGCACGCGGTAGCAGAAGATTTCAATCGCCAGCCGGGCGCGGCGATCGTTGTTTTCATGAGACTCTTCGAGCAGCTCGCGCATGTCATTCGTCAGCCCCGATATGCCGATCAGTCCCGATTGTTTGTTCAACATCCCTTCGAGCTGTTGAAGCGATAAGCCTTCTTTGACGGCCAGGAAATCGATGATGGCCGGATCGATATCGCCTGCGCGCGTGCCCATCACCAGCCCTTCGAGCGGCGTCATGCCCATTGAGGTGTCTATCGAATCACCGTTCTTGATCGCCGCCGCCGAGCAGCCGTTGCCGAGATGCAGGGTGATGACATTCGTCTCTTCGCGCGTGATGTTGCGCAGCAGCCGGTAGCGGTAGGCAACGTAACGGTGCGAGGTGCCGTGGAAGCCATAGCGGCGCACCTTGTAGCGGCGATAGAACTGATACGGAATCGCGTACAGGTAGGCGCGTTCGGGCAGCGTTTGATGAAACGCCGTGTCGAAAACCGCAACCTGCGGAAGGCCCGGCCCAAAGAGGTCTCTCGCGGCTTGAATGCCTTTGATGTTGGCCGGGTTGTGCAGCGGCGCAAGCTCGATCATATCTTCGATGCCCTCGAGCACCTCGTCTGTGATCAGCACAGAATGCGTGAAGCGTTCGCCGCCGTGGACAACGCGGTGACCGATGGTGTGGATGTCGGCGACTGAGCGCACGCCATCGATGCCGGCGGCCTCCGACGACGCCCAGCGAATGATGTGATCAACCGCGGCGCGCATGTCGCGAAGATTGGCGGTCGAGCGCTGCTGGGCGCGGCCTTCGACCTTGGTGGTGACGATGGCTTCGCCGCCGATGCGCTCGACGACACCCCGCGCCAATCTGCGGTCGGCGTTGCGGCTGATCTCATCCATGTCCGTCGCGATGAGCTGGAATTTGACCGTCGAGCTGCCGCAATTGAGAATCAAGACGTTCATAATGAACCTTACAGAGGGACTAGAGGTTAGTGATCGGATGTTTTCTCTAGTCTCTAGCTTCTTGCCTCTTGCCTCCAGCCTCTAAGATGGCCACTTCCAGTCGGTGATCTCGGGCCGATCCACGCCGAACTCGTGGGCTTGTCTTTTACACGCGATCTGCTCGTTCGCCAGGGCCTCGCGAACGCCGGCGCCCTTGACTCGTAAACGGGACATACGGTCAATGGCATCAATGGCCAGGCTGAAACGGTCGGCCTGATTGCGGATGGCCAGCTCCAACGGCGTATTGATGTTGCCCTGCTCCTTGTAACCGCGCACGTGAATGTGGTGCTGTCCCGGCCTGCGATAGGTGAGGCGGTGGATCAACCAGGGATAGCCGTGAAAGTTGAAGACCACAGGCTTGTCCGGCGTGAAGATCGCCTCGAACTCCGAATCGGTCAGACCGTGCGGGTGTTCGGTATGCGGCACCAGCCTGAAGAGGTCAACGACGTTCACGAATCTGACCTTCACGTCGGGCAGGTGCTGGCGAAGCAGGGCCGTGGCGGCCAGGGACTCCTTCGTCGGCACATCGCCGCAACTCGCCATGACCACGTCGGGTTCGTCGCCCTGGTCATTGCTGGCCCAGTCCCAGATCCCGACGCCCTTCGTGCAGTGCGTGATCGCTGCTTCCATATCCAGATACTGCACGTGAACCTTTTTGTCCGCGACGATCACATTTACGTAGTTGACGCTGTTCAGGCAGTGGTCGCCGACCGAGAGCAGGCAGTTAGCGTCAGGCGGCAGGTAGATACGGACAACCTCGGGGCTCTTATTGGCCACCACGTCGAGGAATCCAGGGTCCTGGTGCGTGAACCCATTGTGGTCCTGCCGCCACACCAGGCCGGTGATCAGCAGATTGAGCGACGCTATCTTGGCCCGCCAGGGCAGCTCGTTACACTTTTCCAGCCACTTGGCATGTTGATTGAACATCGAGTCGATAACGTGAACGAACGCCTCATAGCTGTTAATCAGCCCGTGCCGGCCAGTCAGAAGATAACCCTCCAGCCACCCTTCAACGGTGTGCTCGCTGAGCATCTCCATGACGCGGCCGTCCGGGGCCAGGTGGCCTCCGTCGGCGTCCTCTGGGAAATACTCGCCGAGCCAGACCTTCTTGCCGACTTCATAGAGGGCCTGGAGCTGGTTGGACTCCGTCTCGTCCGGCCCGAACACGCGGAAATTCTGCATGTTGAGCCGCATCACTTCGCGAAGGAACTTACCGAGGGTGGGCACGCTACCGGCCAGGGTCGCGCCAGGGCTGGTAACTTCGATGGCGAAGTCGCGAAAATCCGGCATCACCAGAGGCCTGCGCAACAAGCCGCCATTGGCGATGGGGTTGGCGCTCATGCGGCGAGCCCCTATCGGAGCAAGGGCCTTTAATTCAGACAGCAGCCGGCCCTCCTTGTCAAAAAGCTCCTCTGGCTTGTAGCTGCGCATCCATGTTTCCAGGACCTTCAGGTGACCGGGGTTGGTGGCGATGTCTCCCAGCGGTATCTGATGCGCTCGCCAGAAACCTTCGAGGTAGTGGCCGTCTATCTCTCGCGGGGCCGACCAGCCTTTGGGGCTGCGGAGAATGATCATTGGCCAGCGTGGCCGGAGAGCCTCCCCGGTGCGCCGAGCCTCCTCCTGGATGTCGCGGATTTCCAGGACGCACTGTTCAAGCGTAGCGGCCATCGCCTGGTGCATGCTGCGCGGGTCACTGCCTTCCACAAAATAAGGTGTGTACCCATAGCCGACGAACAGCGCCTCCATCTCGTCGTGACTTATGCGGGCCAGCAGGGTCGGGTTATTGATCTTGTAGCCGTTGAGATGCAACACCGGCAGCACCGCGCCATCGGTAATCGGATTGAGAAACTTATTGCTGTGCCAACTGGTGGCGAGCGGCCCGGTTTCGGCCTCGCCGTCGCCCACCATGACGAGAGTGATCAAATCGGGGTTGTCGTAAACTGTGCCATAGGCGTGGGAGATACAATAGCCCAGCTCACCGCCCTCGTGGATGCTGCCGGGGGTTTCGGGTGTGGCGTGGCTGCCAATCCCGCCGGGGAAAGAGAATTGTTTGAAGAAGCGCTGCATTCCCGCGAGGTCTTCACTCTTGTCGGGATAAATCTCTGAATAGGTCCCTTCGAGGTACGCGTTAGACAGTACAGCCGGCGCGCCGTGGCCGGGTCCTGAGACAAAGATGGCGTTCAGGCCATACTTGTTGATCAACCGGTTGAAGTGAACATAGGTGAAGGCCTGGCCGGCGTCCGATCCCCAATGGCCCAGCAGTCGGGGCTTGGTGTGCTCCAGCTTCAGCGGCTCTCGCAGCAAAGGGTTGTCCTTGAGGTAGAGCATGCCCAGGCTGAGGTACAGGCTTGCCCGCCAGTAAGCGTCGATCTGGGCCAACTCTTCGGGACTGAGCGGGTCTCCCTCTACCGTCGAGCGAGCGGGGCCGTACGCCGAGATTGATTCGTTAGCACTAATTTCCTTTTTTGTCGTTGCCATGATTCTGCTACTCCTTATTTCTCTCTGGCTTGATCCTTGACAGATCGTTGCGCCAATTTGGCGATGCTCTTGTTGACTTCCTTATCCATCTCCATGCTCTTCCGCTCAATGGCCTGATACCATCCCGCGCCAGACTTGCTGCCGCGACGCCGGATCACCAATATACGAGGTCACGTCACCACGACGTGCTGCGTTCGCCTTCGATGGCGAAGTGGGTTGGCACGCCTATCGCCGGCATCGGAGCGCCAGACCCGCGCATCTCACGCAGCCAATCCGGCTCGATCTGTTCCTGGATCAATGTTTCGATGACGCGGTCGGGGTCGCCTAAATCGGTCCATCCTGAAGCGGCATCCGGTAAGACCAGCAACCGATGCGGCTCCCGGCTCAGCACTGCCATTGAGAAATCTATGGTGTCTAAATCAAGGTAGGCGCCATCAAGGTCGTCCCGGTCGAGCGCGCGTGCGATTTTGATCACCGTATGCGGAATTGTCGAGTAAAACAATTCCAGAAACGCGCTGGCATGGCCTACGGTGACGAAGGTATTCCACAAGCCGCCTATCTTCATCAGTTCGCGAGCCCTCGCCAGCGGAGGCTTCTCCCAAAAACCAATGACTCTCAGCAATGGGGATTGGCTCCCGCTCACAAACGGCTCTCCCGGTTCAATCCACCCGTAACCGACCTCCGGCGATTGCGGCTCGGCGCCGATCAGAATGACTGACTCGGTGTACTTTCTTGCGGCGACTATTGCTGATCGAACCGTTGCCACGAAAGCCGCGTCATCGGCGAAGTAGTGATCGGATGGAAAGACGGCGACGACCGCATCGGCGTCGTGCTTCAAGATTCGCAGCAGCGCCACGATGATGGCCACTCCCGTTCCTCGGTTCGCCGGTTGCGCCACGATCCCCGATGCGTTGGCGTCGAAGAGTTCCTCCATGTAAAACGTTTCGTGGTCCTTGTTGACCACGAACATGGTTCGATCATCGCGGAATATCGAGCGGAGGCGTTTCCGCGTGTGACCCAGCAAGCTCCTGTCGCCGAATAGGCGGCAAAACTGCTTAGGCCTCAAGTCGCCTGTGATCTTGCGTGTCAAACCTTGAAGGCGAGTCCCATCGCCGCCCGCCAGTAGAACGGCCCAGGCATCCGGGCGGTCTTGCTCTGCGTCTGTTGTGTATTTCATTTCGGTCTCCATCTCTTTCGGCTTGCGGCCGCCGTGTCCACATCGTCACCACACGTGCGTTGTCTTTCTCTCCCCACAGCGGATCATTTTCGACTCCAGGTCATCATTCGCTTTCTCTGCACGACCGCGAAACGAGTGAGGATCTTCGCATTCGTGTAAGTCGGACTAAAACCCACAACGTCGTGAGCCCCGCCGAATCGCTGATCGCCTCCTGCGAGCGCCTGCTTCCTGCCGTCTTCACGTACCCGGTAGCCATCGAAATGAGTCCACATCTGCTTTTGTCCCCACCCTCGTCCGGGGGCGAGATAGATGTAAACGTCCGGCGGTATCGCCACCAGCCGGAATGCTTCCGGGTCGAGTGAGAGCTCTTCCTCAAGGATTCGCGGGCCATGCCGGAGAAGCGCGGTTTCAATCTCGATCCGGGTCAGCCCCCAACGACTCTGAAGGCCAAGCGCGGAGAGCAGTTCGGCGCAGGGCATCTTCTCTTTTGGCTCTGGCTCCGGGAAATCCTCAATCAGCAGGTCTTCTGTAACAAAACATCCCTGGTAGCGCGTACCGCCCGAGGTGATGAACGGGTTGAGCAGGAAGAACTCGATGGCCTCTTTCTCATGGTCGGTGGTGCCTGACGGATAGGTAAGGCGCTCCACCTGCTTTTTCGCATTGAGCTTGACTTCATCTCTAAGGAACGATGGCTGCCAGCCTTGGGGAATGAGATAAGCCAGGTGGCGGCGCGACTCGGTTCGCACAGCGACGAGTCCAAGCCGCTCGGCTCCGGCCAGCGTCGCTTGCGAGAAGGAGTGGAGCAGATCACTACCAAGCTCCGCTGCTTCAGCAAGCCCTGCGTCGTCAGATTCCTGCTTTGCTTCCTGCTCGACAGGTTTCTCCATCAGCTTCGCGATCATCCGATCGAGGCCCGAGCGGTTGCCTGCGTCGAGCGCTTCAAGGGCTTCCCGCTGAAGTTGAGCCGCGGTTACCGTCGTTGCCTTCTTCTCCGGCTCGCCGGCCGGCGCATTGATCGAGAGCGCTTCAAAATCGCTTACCCGGCGCGCGTAGAAATCTTTCTTTGAATCATCTATGCGCTTGAGCGTCGAGAAGATTTCAATCGCCCGGGCTTGCCAATCCTTGAGGTCCTTCACAGAGCCGCGCACAAAGACGTGGAAGCCGGGCGAGAACGGATCGATATGGATGTCGCCAGCGCCATCGTAGAGTGCTTCTGCGTACTTCATCCATTCGCTGCACGCCGCGGCCGACCCCTGTATCCCGCGAATCCGCTCGTTCAGCTCGCGGGATCTTGCCCAGTCCCCACGCTCGATGGCGGCCCGCAGTTGTTTTTCGCCCAGTGAGATTGAGGCGAGGCTTTGTTTCACCCGCGCATAAGCCGATTGAGAGAGCATGGGCTCCGTCAGCTCGTGCGCCCGATGAAAGTAAAGGTCTTTGTAGAGGGTGTCGAGCCTGCTTATCTCCAGCAATAAAGATATCGTTTGCGCGGTGTTCGCTGGACTTGCGGCACTGTTCGTATCCATGATCGGAACCTCCTGATGTTTGGCAAGACTTGATCGTGCATGCTTGCCATTCAGATCACGCTCGCGCAGGTGCTCGAGAGCAACGGATGCGTCGATCGTGTCACAGTTGATTTGGCCTTCGTGTTTCATATCGTGATTTTTAGCCGCGGTCTGTTGATCGCGAGCTATTCATTGGTCCCCATGCGCTCCAACCATGCCGCGAACCGTGCGTCGCCGTGCAGGGTCTCGAAGCGGGGGTCGGCTTTCAGGTGCGTCAGCGTAGCGGTTCGCTCGGTGAATGCTCTTTCGATCCATTCGAACGCGGCATCCTGCTCTCCCAATGCCGCATATATCGTCGCCACGAACACAGGCGTGGCCACCCTGTGCTCAGACAACTCGCCGGCAAAATCAGCAAAGCGCCGCCAGAACCCACTCATACCTGATTTTGCGTAAGCTGCCCGCAGCGCTGCAGACATCTCCTGCCTTCCTCTCCACTCAGGGAGCATCCGCAAGTATTCCGTCACGGCTTCATCTGTCCTGCCGATTCGCTCCAGCGCCGCGCCGAGCATCTGGTGCGAGAGCTGATACGTGGGGTCGAGTTCTGAAAGCGGAAAGACGGGGTCCAACGTCAGCGACTTCCTGATCTGGCTGACCGCTTCGTTATACCGCCCGGCGTAGAATAAGAGGATGCCTTTACTGGTGTTGGCCGGCAGTGACAGCGGGTCAAGTTTGAATCCCATCTCCATCTCTGCAGCCGCCTCTTTAAAGCGACACTCGTCCATCAGAAAGAGGCCGTAGGACAGATGCGCGGCGGCCAGGTTCGGGTTCAAATCGAGCGCGACTTTGAACTCCTGCTCGGCGGCGTCCCACTGCCAGTCGTAAAGGTGTGTGAGGTTGGCCAGCAAAAGGTGCGCCTCCGCCAGTGCGTCATCAATCTCCAGCGCCCGTTGCGCGCAGGCTCGCGACCTCAAGATCGCCTCCCGTACCTGAGCCGGGTCGGAGCTAAAGTAGGATTGAACACAGAAGACTTCGCCCAGCCCCGAATAGGCAAGCGCAAAGCTCGGGTCGCTGCCGAGCGCCCGTTCATAACACGCCTTTGCCTCGCGGAATCCCGCCTCCGTCCACTTGCCGAAGTGATAGCGGCCCTTCAGATATAGCTCGTAGGCTTCCGGGTTTCTGGTATGCACACTGGAGAGCCGGCGTCTATCGCTGCTCGTCAGTTTTAGTTTTAACTGCTTCGCGATGTCGCTTGAAATCTCATCCTGCAACGAAAGAATATCGGACGGTTTTCGGGTGTAGTGCTCGCCCCAGAGCAGCGAGCCGTCCAGCACATCAACCAGTTCCGCGCCGATGGCGAAGCGATCTTGCACCCGTTGCATTCGTCCAATCATCACCGCTCGTACGCTAAGCTCATGACCGACGCGCTCGGGGGCAATCTCGCGGCCTTTGTAGCGGAAGACGGTTGAGCGCGCCATGACGCGCAGCTTCGGGATGCGCGACAGGGCGTTGATCAAACTTTCGGTGATGCCGTCGCTCAAATAGTCAAGGTCGGGATCGTCTGTCGAATTAATCAGTGGCAACACGGCAATGGAATCGATCTGCTTTCGCGTCCGCCGGCGCACCCCGGAGTCCCGCGCGATGTGTTCGCCCACCGCCCGGTGTCCGCTGTGACTGTTGGCGTAGTCGAAGCCGCTGACAGCGGATGCGGTTGTGGTGTTCAAGCTCTGAGCGACGGACCGCAGATCGGCGAGGAAGTCACGCGCCGTCTGGTATCGCAGTGTCCTATCCTTGCGCAGCACCTTCGAGACGATCCAGTGCAGCTCAGGCGGAAGAGCCGGCGCGATGCGCGCCAGCGGCTCAGGCTCTCGACTCAAGAGCGCAACCAGCAGGTCGCCCGTCGTCGCGCCGGCAAATGGTTGTTTGCCGGTGAGCATCTCGTAAAGCAGCACGCCGAGGCTGAACAGATCGCTGCGTGCGTCTACTTCAAGGCCGCGTGCTTGCTCGGGTGACATGAACGCCAGAGTACCCAGGATCATCCCCGGCGCGGTCTCGAGGCCCAGTCGCGCCGTGGCGTCATCATCAAGGGGATACTGACCCGGAATGATCTTGGCGAGTCCGAAGTCGAGGACTTTAGCGCGACCGTTCGTGGTAACGATAATGTTTGAGCTTTTAATATCGCGATGAATGATCCCGAGCGAATGGGCTTCGTCGAGCGCCTTACAGACCTGCATGGCGATGTCGATGGCCTGGTCAATCGCGAGCGGGCCGCCTTCAAGTCGCTTTGACAGTAACTCACCTTCGACATACTCCATGGCGATGAACATCGTGTGGTCGCTTTCGCCAAAGTCGTAGACTGCCGTCACGTTAGGCGAGCGCAGCATCGAAGCGGCGCGCGCTTCCTGGAGAAATCGCTCCCGCCGGTCCGTGTCATAATGAAATGAAGCCGGCAATAACTTGAGCGCCACCTTGCGCCCGAGCCGGGTGTCTTCGGCCAGGTAGACCTCGCCCATGCCGCCCGCGCCCAGCTTCTCCAGAATCTTGTAGTGCGCAATGCTGTTGGTCACCATTTCGCCACCTTCGCCAAAGCTGGAGACGGCGGCATCAGCAGTGCCTTTTTGAAAATCAGAATGGGATTCAGCGTCCCGACGACCCTGCTGCTGCCATCCGCGCTCACGATCGGCAAAACCTCTATGCGTTCAAGCAGAAACATGATCAGTGCGTCAGTCACCCACTGGTTTTCCAGGATGACAGGCGGATTCTCCCGCATGAAGTCGCTCACGCGAGTATCAAGCAGTGGCATCCCGCGAATTGCCTCATATAACTCTTCTCTTCCGCAGTAGCCCCGCAAGACGCCGCTCCGATCGGTCACCGGATAGCCCGGATGCCCGCCATCGAAGCGCTCCATTGCCTCTAGAAGAGAGCTATTCGCCGATAGAGTCTCAACGGGGCTCGTCATTACGTCGGAGACTTTGACCGATGTGAGGAGGGGATTGTCTTTCACCATTGCCATCAAACCCCTATACCCTTTGAGTGCCGCCGAAGCCCGCTGCAATTCCTTACGCACCTCCGTATCGAACTGCGCCAGGCGCTCGAAATCGTCACGGCGGAGGGTTAGTAAATCGAGCGGGCTCTCCGCCTTGACAGACACCACATGCGCGCCCTGCTCGCCGGGCAAGAATGCATCGGCGCCGAAATGATCGCCGGGCTTGAGTAGCGTGACCGGGGGGGCAACTTCATCCAGATAGACACTGGCCGTTCCCGATTCGATGGTAAAGAAATTGCTCGCCGCCTCACCCTTGTGAAAGACGAACTCGCCCGGGGCGTAATGAGCCAGTCCTACGCAACCGGTGCGCGACATTTGTAATTGGACGATTTCAGGAGGGAACAGCGCCGTCCAGGTCCAATCGACTACCACCTCCAATTTACGCGCCAGGCTGGGGATTTTGCTCAGATAGATGCCCCGCCATAATACCCAGGCGATGAATCCTGAGAGGCGGATGCCGAGGATCTCGGCGACTCCCGTGCGATTCCCCAGTGACGCGAGCATGCCGAGCACCCTGAAGGAAAAGGGTCTGGTGGGTTGTCCCTTGAAGATACGCGCCAGGTTTGCGGCAAGTTGTTTAGCCTGTCGCATGGCGAACTGCGCGGTGGGCGGGCTCGGTTTTTGATCGAACGCGTTCGGAATAATCGCGCAATCGCCGACCGCCCAGACATTCGTGGCGCCTGTCACCCGCATGTCGGGGCGGGTAACCAGGCGGCCATGCTCAAGCGGCAGGCCTAGTTGTTGAATAAGCGGGCTGGGCGACGTACCGACGGTTGACACGACCGTCGCGACTTCGAGCAGTTCTCCGCTCTTCATCCGCACTCCTGCTGCGGTGATCTCCTGCGCGCCGGTGTTCAGGCGTACATCAACACCGGCTTGGCGCAGTTTGTCACAGGCGAATTTCGAGAGGGAGAGGGCTTGCAATTCCGGGATCAGGCGGTCGCTGTGTTGCAACAGAGTGATTCGCGGCCGCTCACCCCGGAGTGTTGGATAGTAGCGACGCGCCTCACTCATTAGTTCCGCCATCGCGCCAGCCACCTCGACGCCGCTAAATCCTCCGCCGATCACCACGACATTGAGCAACCGCTTCCGTCGCACGGGATCGGTTTCGACCGCCGCTTGCTCCAGTCGCGCAATCAAATCATTGCTCAGATAGATCGCATCGCCGAGCGTCTTGAGCGGGTAACCATAAGCCGCGAGGCCGGGCATCAGGTTCATGTTGACGACCGAGCCGCAGGCCAGGACCAGGTGATCATAGGTAAGCGAGCCGCTTTCGCCGCCCGCGCCGACATACCTGAGCCGATTGCCTTGCAAGTCGATGTCGGTTACCTGCGCCGTCAGCCACGTCGCCCGTCGCACCATCTGGCGGCCGGCGACAACAACGTGCAAAGGGGAGATCGAGCGCCCGACCACCTCGGCAAGCATTGGCGTGAAGACGAAATGATTCTCGCTGCTGATAAGCACGATCTCGATCTCGGAAGAAAGTTTCCGCTCCAGGTGCTGCGCGAGCGTCACGCCGCCAAACCCGCCGCCGATGATAATTACCCTTCGTTTACTCATACTTTGATCTTCTCCCTTGCTGGATCCGATTGCTGCGGTGCCGCTTCCGGCCCGACTTTCTTTCGCCGTACCGGTGGCTTTCCGAAAACGTTTACTGACATTGAAGAGGAGCATCAGCATCAATCTCCGGTGGCCGGCGCGGTTGCTCCCAGCGCGACCTGCTCCGCCGTGACCTGCTCCGCCGTCCCCGGGGCTTCCCACTTAATCAGTTTGAGATCGAGGACGAAGATTGAATAGATCACCGGCACCAGCAGCAATGTGATGAAGGTCGCGACCATCATCCCGCCCATCTGCGCGTAACACATCGGCTCCCACAGCGGCCCGCCGTGCATCGCCAGCGGAACGAGTGCAAACACCAGGGCGAGGACTGTGATCATCACCGGGCGCAAGCGCATGATGCCGGCATCCAGCACCGCCTCCTTCAGCGGCTCGCCTTCCGCGTGCTTTTCTTCAATGAAGTCGAAGAGCACGATGATGTGGCTGACGATCAACCCGACAAGGCTGATGATTCCAAGGAAAGCCATGAACCCGAAAGGGGTGTCCATGACCCAGAGCGCCACCAGCCCACCGCCGATCCCGTAAGGCACCGCCGCGAAGACGACGAACGGCTTGATGGCGTTCCTGAACTGAAAGACGAGGCTCAGATAGATCGCGACCAGCGAGATCATCAGCACCACCGTCTGATTTTTGAAACCCTTGACCTGCTCCTCTTCCGACCCGCCGAAATCCATGTGGTAGCCGGAGGGGAGCTGAGCGGCAAACGCCGTCAACTGAGGTCGGGCGACGCTTACGATCTCGGAGGGCAGGTGACCGGGTTCGGCCATGCAGGAGACGGTGATCGTGCGGAATTGATTGCGCCGGCGGACCTTCTCGGTCTGCATCCCGTACTCGACCGACGAGACCTGCCGGAGCGGCACCTTCTGTGCCCCCTGCATGGAATAGACGTACAGATTTTGCACGTCGGCCAGTTGCGCGCGTTCTTCCATCCGCAGTCGGGCCACGATCGGGATCTGCTTATCGCCTTCGCGCAGCACCGTCACCTTGCTGCCGCTGATCCCTGTCGCCGAGGAAGCGGCCACGTCAAGGTTAGTGATTCCTGCCACGTTCGCGCGGTCGGAGTTGGTTTCGAGCTTGACGGTAAAAATATCCTCTCCCCAGTCGTCGCGGACGCGCTGGGCGTAGGGAGTACGGCGCAGAATATTTTTTACGTTCTCCGCCTCCTGGCGCAGCGCGGCCATGTCGGTGCCGGAGATACGGATTTCAACGGGCATCGTGATGGGCTTGCCCGTGTCGAGCTGCCGCACATCAACGCGCGCGCCCGGGACCCGTTCGTCGAGCGCCCTCTGCAGGGGGCCGATCAGATGGTTAGTGTCATGCTTGTCTTTGACCTCGATGAGGACCTGCGCGTAGTTTAGCTGCTGCAGCTCGGGTGAGACCGAGAACCAGAACCGCGGGCCGCCGCCCCCGACGAAGGTGGTCAGGGATTTCAGGACGTCACGCGGCTTGCCGGTTTTTTCTGGGTGCTCCTTGCCGTATTCTTCGGTCACCTCGCGCACCACTTCCTCCGCACGCCGCGCAGCTTCGTTGGTGGCCGAAAGCGGCGCGTCTTCCGGTAGCCATACGTCGAGGTAGGAAAGGTAGGAAAGGTCTTTCGGGAAGAAGTCGGTTTTGAGCTGGCTGGCCGCCAGCCCACACGCCGCCAGGAAAACGAACGAGCCGAGCAGGACCTTCCAGCGGTGATTGATCGCCCATTCGCCGACCCGGTAATAAAAGGCCGGGAATCCTTTCTTGCGCCGCTCCTCAATGGGTGGTTGGAGTTTTGGCCTTAGCAGGAAATAACTGATGAAGGGGATGAACGTCATCGCCACGATCAAGGCCGCCACTAAAGAGCATGTCAGCACGATCGGCAGACTGTATAAGAATTCACCCGTGCTCCCTGGTAGAGACAGGAACGGCAGGTAGGCGACGATGTTCGTGATGGTGGCGAAGATGATCGCCTTGATCAGTCTTGTCGGCCCAAGCCATGCGGCAATGAGCGGCGGCAAACCCGCCCCCAGTTGATTCTTAATCGCGTCGCCGGAGACCACCGGCACGTCCACCAGCAGGCCGAGCGCAATAATCAGCGTTGCGATGGACACCTGCTGGAGATCGATCCCCAACATGTGCGCCATACCGAACGTCATGAAGAGCGTAATCGGAATCGCCAACCCCATCAGCAATGCGGAGCGCCAGTCCCAGAAGCCGATGACTGAGACGATTACCACCAGGATGATTGCCTCGTAGAGGCTGTTCATGAACAGGTCGACATTCTCCGTGACCTGCCGCGGCTGGTCGGACGTGCGCGCCATGATCAGGTCGTCGGGCAACTGCTTCTTTAGTTCAGCCAGCTTCTGATCAATGCTTTCACCGAATTGACCGATGTATCCGTCCTTCCGCATCTGGACGGCGACCGTGATGGCGCGGCTGCGCTGCAAGTTTCCCTGCGCGTCGCGCCAGTCGTAGAAGTTCAGGTATCTCGGCGGGCTCTCATAACCGCGGTCGACGTCCACCACATCGCGCAGGTAAACGGGCGCGCCATGCTGCGTCCGGGCAATCGCCACATCGCCGATCTCATGTTCACTCTTAAACTCGCCGGAAGGATCGATGGAAAAGTTCTTGCCCATGGCTTCCAGCTCGCCGCCTGCCGGCGTGATGTTGCGCGCACCCAGAATCTTCGGCAGGTCTCCGGGCTGCAGGCCGTATGAGGCGATGCGCTCCTGGGAATAAAGAAGAAAGATCCGCTCGGAGAGGATGCCAGCGCGCGACACCTTCGTGGCTTGCGGGACACTCTTGAGCGCCTTCTCGATGAGATCGGTGAAATCATCCATCTGGCGGTAGCTGTATTTGTCGCCCGCGACCAGACCCAGCCGCTCGCGCGCCTCCTGTGGGTCGCGGATCACAACGGGCGGCCAGCTATCGGGATGAAAGTCCGTGGCCTGCAACCGCTCGTTGATGAACTGCCGGGTGTAGCCGAGCAGGGACTCATCGCTCGCGTCCGACACGCCGTCCACGCCGAGGAACCCCGGCTCCGTGATGACGTGCAGGTCGCTCGCCACGCCATTCTCTTTGAGGTAATCGGCTAACAGATTGAGCGGGTCCTGTACGACGCGGGCGCTGATCGGATGGGTGAGGCTGCTGACAATCGTGAACCGCTTCCCGCCTCCCTGCGCATACTGCGCCCGGTAACGCGGGATCGCTTTACTAATCGCCTGCGCGCGCAGGTCGATCTCCGCCTCACTCACCTTCGGGCTGGCGACCGTTAGCATCAGGGCCGACGTATCGCCGAAGTCCTTGATGAATTGCACGGGCCCCGCGCCGTCCGGCAAATCTTTGATCGAGTCGAGCTTGAGCGCGATGTCGTCGAACTCCTTAGCGATCTGGCTGCCGGGAAAGTTCTCATCCAAGTCCACGTAAACAACCGAAACGTTGGTCCGCGAGATCGAGCGGATCTTTTCCACGTTGGCGTTCTGCGCCACCTTCTCTTCGACCTTCCTCGTCACCAACTGCTCGATCTTCTCAGCGTTCACTCCGGGCCAGGGGGTGATGACGACGGCGGTTTTGACCGGCGTGTCCGGGTCTTTGCGCTGGGGCATACTCCGATAACTGTTAAAACCCCAGACGCAGACGCCGATCAGCATGACCCAGGTGATGTGCCGCTGCGTGACGAAGAAGCGAGAGATGTTAGGCTTGCTCTGGTCAATGTCGTGGTGGCCGTGAGGGTGTGCCACGTTGGCCTTGTCAGGTGTCGCGGTTTTCGGCGACTTCTTGACCAGCCCGCGCGAAGCGGCGCGCGCTTTCAGCAATAGCGCTTGAAATTTCTTCTTCAATTTCTGCTTCATGGAATCACCTTTACCTGATCGCCATCTATCACCATTGCGTTGCCAGTCGTGATCACGCGATCGCCTTGCTTTACGCCTTCAATCACGGCCACTGTGTTGCCGTATGCTTCGCCGAGCTTCACCTCGCGAAGTCGCGCGACCGACCGACCGCCTTCCTCGAGCACCACGAAGACGGCATAGCCGCCCGCGGCGCTCTTCGCTTTCATCACCGCGTTCAACGGCGCGACCGGCTGTGCTGACACGGCCTGCCGAGTCCCCACGCTGAGGGAGACGATCATGTTCGGTCGCAACAGAAAGCTCGGATTCGGGATCGTCACCTCGACATTGAAGACCCGGCTTTTTGGGTCGGCGGCGGGAAAGACGGAGGAGATCTGTCCGCGAAATTCCTTGCCGGGCATGGATTCGGTCTCGACGTCGAGCGTCCTTCCCAGCTTCATTTCCGGCACGGCGAGGTCCGCGACGCCGAAGACCGCTTTGACCGACGACGTGTCGGCGACGACGAATCCTGCTGTGCCGGGCGAGACCAACGTTCCTTTCTCGACCGATTTTTTCAGCACGACTCCGTTGAGCGGCGCCCTGAGCGCGGTGTCCTCGAGCGGAATCGTTGTCTCCTGCACGACCGCCTGCGCGCCTCTTGACTTCGCTTCGATGACGTCGATCTGGGATTTTGCGGAATCGGCTTTGGCCTCGATCATCCGCACCTGTGAGCGTGCGGCCTCGACCTTGGCGGCGGCCATATCTAGCTGTGCCTTTGCCGCGTCGTAATTGGCCTTGGTCGTGCTCTGGCTGGCGAACAGGTTTTGCGCGCGGTCAAAATCGAGTTTTGCTTTTTCATAAGCCGCCTCAGCCTCACTGAGCTGAGCTTTGCTCGATGCGATGGCCGATAGTGCTTCCTGATATTGTGCTTTGCTGACGTCAACACCTGATCTGGCCTCGCCGGCCTGAGATTGTGCCTCGTTGAATTTGACCTGATAATCGCTCTGGCGAACCCGAGCCAGCACCGCCCCGGTGCTGATGAGGTCTCCTTCCTGAAGGTCGCGCATCTTGCCGTCAACGCCGCGCGCCTGTTGAAGCGCGACCACATAGCCGCCCACCTTAAAAGCCAACTCCACTTCCGTGCGCGGAATGATCGTCGCCGAATACCGCTCGCCGCTGCCGGTCGCCGCGTTCACCTCGATGGCCGCGACTTTCACCGGCACCGGCGGTTTTTCTACCTGCTTGGCTTGCGGCTTCAACACGACCACTGACACCGCAGCCATTAACAAGAGTGTCATGCTCGCTACAATCACTTTCAATCGTCTGTTTTTCATTTGTCTGCTCCGATCGCTTTTTCGTAATCGGCCCTGGCCGTCCAATAAGCCAGCAACGCCTGTTGATATTGATAGTCTGCATCGGCCAGCGTGGCCTGCGTTTGCAACACGTCGGAAAATAGC
>Ga0134124_10001227_pt1 | contig 20491 bp, 25 predicted proteins | sample KB304_FD_96880 | JGI IMG/M metagenome (GOLD analysis project Ga0134124, IMG submission 96880) | Terrestrial soil microbial communities without Nitrogen fertilizer from Kellogg Biological Station, Michigan, USA - KB3-0-4 | ecosystem: Environmental > Terrestrial > Soil > Unclassified ... | reverse complement strand
ATTTTCATCTTTCAGCTCCTGTAGAAAAGCGGTTCGTTATTCGGCGTGCGGCTCGGCCGGCCGCCCAGCGATGGCCTTGGCGCCGAACCAGGCCAGCATGCCCAGCCCGACGAAAGGCAGCAGGATGGCGTACAGCAGGCCGATGAAGGGCCCGCAGAGGAACAGCGCCATGTTCTTGAAGGTGTTGGGCTTGGCCGCGGGTTCGGGCTGCGCCTCGACCGGTGCGGCGCTCGCCGGTGCCGGTGGCGGGACGATTTCCACGGAAGCAGCACACAGGGCTTTTTCCGTGCTGTCCTGGATCATTTCGGGCGACAGCGGCTTGTGCAGGAAATCGGAGACGCCGGCCGCGCGGGCGCGTTCCTCGCTCCTCTGGCTGCCGTAGCCGGTGACGATGACCACGGGCGTCCACGGCTGGCGCGCCTTGACGCTCTCGGCCACGTCCAGCCCGGTCATGCCGGGCATGCGCAGATCGGTGAAGACGAGGTCGTACTTGTCGCCCTGCAGCTTGGCCAGCGCCTCGAAGCCGTTTTCGGCGGTGACCACGACGTAGCCCTTGCCGGACAACACGCGGTTGAAACTCATGCCGACCACCGGATCGTCGTCGACCACCAATACCTTGCGCAGTGCGCTCATGATGCTGCCCCTCCAGGAGATGGGTTCCGCCCGGAAATCGGGCGGGAATCTCCCGGAGAAAAGCATCGGCCGTGCCAGGGCCCTTACCGAATGGAATTGCGCAGTGGAATCAACGACTTAGCGCATTCGCGCGGCGCCGCAGCGGCAGCGCGGCGCGCACCCGAAGTACATTTTCCTTGTGCAGTGAAACCGACCCCTGCTGAAAATTGCGTTGCAATTCAACAGCTTGCGCCTGCAAGCCGGGACGGATTTTCTATACACCGGCGAAAGTCCTCACAAGGACCGACGCGCGTCAGCGCTGCAGCGTCGCTTCCTCGACGATCGCCTTGTAGGAATAGCCCGCGCCGAAATCCTTGTCGGTGCGCACCACGCCCTTGACCGTGATGACATCGCCGACTTTGGCTTCTTCCTTGCTCGTGACGATCAGGTCGTTGGTGTTGTCGGCCGCGGAGCCGGTGCCGTCTCGCAGGTGGATCCAGTTCTTGCCCATGATGCCGCCGTTGTACTTGACGACTTTGCCGCGGACCACGACCGGCTTGTCCTTCACGGCGGCGGGTTTGCCCAGAACATCGGCAACGGTATAAGCGTTGGCGCCGCTCGCCTTGGCCACCTTGACGTCGGCCGTCTCCGCCGGTTTGCCGGCGCCCGCGTGGGCTGCCGCCACTTCCTTGTTGGTTTGCGGGGTGCTGCCGGCGGCGCCTGCGAGCGTACCGAACACCACCTTGTCGAACGTCTTGTTCAGCGCCTTGCTTTGGAAGTTGGTCATCACCGTCGTGTTTTCGACGGTGACCTTGGCGCCCTTGGCGACCTTCGCCGTGGGCACGGCGGCCCAGGTTTCGCCCTGCGCGGTCTTCAGTCGCAGATAGGTGTAGCTTTCGACGTCGCGGATCTCCAGGACCTCGCCCGTCACGGCGCCGACGCCGGGAGGTTGGGCCATCGACCGGTTGTCCGCCGCCCACAAGAATGGAGCTGCGACCAGCATGCAGATCACCAGCAAGAATTTCATGTTCAGTCACTCCTAAGACAACCATTGAGCATAGCAGCAACGCGAGCGCGAACCTTGCGTTTTGCTGCATCCCGGCAGTGTCTTCCCCGGTCTTGCCTTCCATGCAAGCGTCATGTCGTCCTACGGCTGCGACCCGGGCTCGCGAGAAATACTCCCTCGGCAGTACGAGCTTCTTGCCGCTGAGCTCGTGGGCCACGGCCTGATGACCAAGCGGGATTTTTCGGAGTTAGGGCGGTGCAACTGGATGGTTCCATGCAGCAGGGCGAAACCCAAACCCAGGGCGTCGTCGATCCGAAGGACGCTGCGCAATCGGCCGGACTGAGTTACGTCTCCGACGGCCAGCGCGGCATCCAGCGCGCTGCGGCGGGCGAAGGTTTCAGCTACTGCAAGCCCAATGGCGAGCCGGTGCGCGACGAGGCCACGCTGGAGCGCATTCGCAAGCTCGCCATCCCGCCCGCCTGGACCGGCGTGTGGATCTGTCCCAAGGCCAACGGGCATATCCAGGCGACCGGGCGCGACGCCCGGGGCCGCAAGCAATACAAATATCACCCGCAGTTCCGCGAAGTGCGCGAAAGCACGAAGTACGAACACATGCTGGAGTTCGCGCGCGCGCTGCCCGCGATCCGCGCCCGGCTCGCCGAGCACATGGCGCTGCGCGGCCTGCCGCGCGAAAAAGTGCTGGCCACCGTCGTGCACCTGCTGGAATCGACACTGATCCGGGTGGGCAACGACGACTACGCCAGGACCAACAAGAGCTACGGCCTCACCACGCTGCGCAATCCGCACGTCAAGGTCGAGGGCGCGCAGCTGCGCTTCCAGTTCAAGGGCAAGAGCGGCAAGACCTGGCGGCTGCAGGTCAAGGACCGGCGCGTCGCGAAGATCGTCAAGGCCTGCCAGGAGTTGCCCGGCCAGGAGCTGTTCCAGTACGTCGATGAAAACGGCGAGCTCAGGGATGTGACCTCGGCCGACGTCAACGCGTACCTGCGCGAGATCACGGGCCGCGACATCACGGCCAAGGACTTCCGCACCTGGGCCGGCACGGTATTGGCCGCCCTGGCGCTGCAGGAGTTCCAGGCCTTCGACAGCCAGGCCGGCGCCAAGAAGAATCTGCGCGCCGCGATCGAGCGGGTCGCCGCGCGCCTGGGCAACACGCCCACCATTTGCCGCAAGTGCTATGTCCATCCGGAAGTGCTGTCCGCCTACACCGAAGGCGCGCTGCTGCTGGAAGTGCGCGACCAGGTCGAGGAGCAGTTGCGCGGCGACCTGGCCTCGCTCAAGCCGGAGGAAGCCGCCGTGCTGGGCCTGCTGGAAGCGCGCCTCAATCGCACGCTCGCCGGCACGCTGCAGGACAGCCTGGCGGCCATCGCGAAGCGGCCGGCCGAGCGAGCGCGCGGCTGACATCGGGCGGCGATCACGCCTGCCGGTCCTGCAGGCAGTGATAATCGGATCGGTCAGGGCCTGAACAGGCCCTAGTCCGATTGGGCGAACGATGCGAAAAACCTGGGTCTGGATCCTCGGCGTCATTGTCTTGGGTGCGGCTGCCGGCTTGCTTTGGTGGCGCGAAGGGCCTCCAGCGGTGAACGTCGCGAGCCCGACCCGCGGTCCGGCCATCGATGCGATCTACGCGACCGGCACGGTGGAACCCACGGTGATGTTGCCCATTGCTCCGCGCGTGGCCGGCCGGGTGGTGGAGCTCAACGTCGACGAAGGAAGCCGCGTTCGCAAGGGCCAGGTGCTCGCACGCCTGGACGATGCCGATCTCACCAGCACGGTCGAGGAGCTCGAGGCGCGGGCCCGCTACGCCCAATCGCAGCACGAGCGCATCGAGAACCTGGTGCGCCAGGGCTTCATGGCCAAGGCGGAATCCGACCGCACGCGCGCCGACATGGACGCGGCATTCGCCGCGGTCAAGCGCGCCCGGTCGCAGCGCGACTACATGGCCCTCACCGCGCCGGCCGATGGCCTGATCATCCGGCGTGACGGCGAGCGGGGCCAGTACATCCCGGCGGGGCAGGCCGTGTTCTATCTTTCGTGCTGCGCCCCGCTTCGCGTGACCGCCGAAGTGGACGAGGAAGACATCGCCCGCGTGCATGTGGGACAGAAGGTGGTGCTGCGTGCCGATGCGTTGCCGGGCGAGGTTCTCGACGGCTCCGTCACCGAAGTCACTCCGAAGGGCGACCCGGTCGCGCGCAGCTACCGCGTGCGTGTCGCGCTCGCCGAACCGGGCCGCTTCCAGGTGGGCATGACCGTCGATGCGAACCTGATCGTCGCCGAGCGGGCGAACGCGCTGCTGGTGCCGGCCACCGCCGTGCAGGGCAACGCGGTGTGGTTGGTGAACGATGGGCGCCTGCATCGGCAGGCGGTCCGGGTCGGCGTCACCGGCGCCGGCCGTACCGAAATCCTCGAAGGCCTGGCGCCGGATGCGCGCCTGGTCGACTCACCCGCGGCCGACTTGCGGGACGGCCACCGGGTCCGGATTCGCCCGCCAGCCAAGAGCGAGAAGAAGTAATGCTGGCGCTCGATATCGCGCTGGGGCACCTGACCAGCCGCAAGCGCCAGACCCTGGTATCGCTTTCGGGCGTGGTGCTCGGCGTCGCTTTCTTCCTCGCGGTGTCGTCATTGATGCGCGGCTCCGAAAAGGACTTCCTCAAGCGCCTGGTCGACAACAGCCCGCACATCACGGTGTCCGATGAGTACCGGCTGCCGCGCGTGCAGCCCGCGGCGCTTCGCTGGAGCGGTGGCGCCATCGGGATCAGCAACGTGAAGCCGCAAACCGAGACGCGCGGCATTCGCGGTTACCGGCAAAAGCTCGAGTTCGTGGAATCGCTGCCCGGCGTGCGGGTCGCCCCGGTGCTGGCCGGCTCGGCGGTGCTGACGTTCGCCGGCCGCCAGGAAGGGGTGACGCTCTCGGGCATCGTCCCGGCCTCGATCAAGGGGGTGTCGACGATCGACCAGAAGATCATCGCCGGCTCGATCGACGCGCTCGCCGGCGATCCGAACGGCATCGTGGTCGGCAAAGGCCTCGCCGACAAGTTCAACCTGGGCATCGGCCGGACGCTGGGCGTGTCGGCGCCGAACAGCACCACGCGGCCGATGCGGGTCGTAGGCATTTTCCGCACCGGTATGGCGAACTACGACGAAACCCAGACGTTCGTGCTGCTCAAGCGCGCGCAGGTCATGCTCGACCGGCCCAACCGCATCAATCGCTTCATCATCCAGCTCGACGACGCCTACGCGGCTCGCGATGTGGCCCGTCACATCGAGGAGACGGTCGGCTACAAATCCGTGTCCTGGCAGGAGGCGTCCGAGGACATCGTCAGCGTGCTGTTGATCCGCAACATCATCATGTACAGCGTGGTGTCCGCGATCCTGGTGGTGGCCTCGTTCGGCATCTACAACACCCTTTCGACGATCGTGATGGAGAAGACACGCGACATCGCCATCCTGAAGTCGATGGGCTTTCATGCGCGCGACGTGCGCGCGATCTTCGTGCTCGAGGGCTTGATCGTCGGCTCCGTGGGAAGCCTGTTCGGGCTGGCTTTCGGCGTCGTGCTGATGAAGGGCCTGTCCGAAGTCACCTTGCGGGTGCCGGGCGCCACGGACGCGGTGAATCTGCCGGTGTGGTGGGGGCCCGACCAGTACGCGCTCGCCGCTGCGTTCGCGCTGGCCTCGTGCCTGGTGGCGGCCTGGCTGCCCGCGCGCCGCGCCGGCCGGGTGCATCCCGTCGATATTCTTAGGGGCGCGACATGAGCGCGAAGGGCGAGGGGCCCCGCTTGCGGGGATCGACCAGCGCGAATGGCGCAAGCGGCCGACCCAACGTGCGTCTGAACTGCAACTTCTCGGAGGCCGCCACATGACCACCGTGCTGCGGGCCGAGAACGTCGTGCGGACACTCGAAGGCGAAGTGCCGGTCAAGCTGGTCGACGGCGTCAGCCTCGAGATCGAGCGCGGCCAGTTCATCGCGATCATGGGCCCATCGGGCTCGGGCAAGTCGTCCCTGCTCTACCTGCTGGGCCTGCTCGATGTGCCGACGCAAGGGCGCGTGTGGCTCGATGGCGAGGACACCTCGGCCTATGACGAGGACGACCTCGCCAACCGCAGGTTGCGCAAGCTCGGTTTCGTCTTCCAGTTCCATTTCCTGCTCGCCGAATTTTCAGTACTCGACAATGTCACGCTGCCGATGCGGCGGCTGGGCGACCTCGACGAAAAAGGCGCGAATGCACGCGGCATGGAGTTGCTGCAGCGCCTCGGCGTGGCCGATCAGGCCGCCAAGCGCCCCCACCAGCTTTCCGGCGGCCAGCGCCAGCGCGTCGCCATCGCACGCGCGCTTGCCAACGATCCGCTGATCATCCTGGCCGACGAACCGACCGGAAACCTCGACTCGGTATCGAGCGCGAACGTGCAGCAGATCCTGCGCAACCTCGCCCACGAGAGCGGCAAGACCGTGGTGGCAGTCACGCACGACGGCAGCTTCGCGTCCGCCGCCGACCAGCGCATCGGTCTCGTCGACGGGAAGATCAATACCGGGTGGCGGCCGGCGTGAGGCGCCGGCACGCGGAGCCTGCGCGGCAGAGAAACGGGCCTGCGCCGGGGCTTGGAATCGCGCCAGGCTAGGCGCAGCCGACGCGGTGTGGTCGATTCACACAAGGAGGCTGTAACAACGCATGGCGCGATTCCAAGCCCCGGCCCGAAGGGTTGGGCCTGCAAGGGGGCGCATGCGTTGTTACGGGCAGGGGTCAAGCCGGCCAGGCTTGACCCGTGCCCGCGCCTAGCCTGCGCCCCCTTGCAGACCCAACGCAGACCCGTTTCTCTGCCGCGCAGGCTCCTGGCCGCGTGGCTATTCGCGAAGCATGTCGGCCGGCAGCGCCCGCCGCACGATCTCGCGCAGCGCAAAGCTGGATTGAATCCGCGCGATGTGCGGCAGCCTGGACAGCTGCGTCTTGTGCACGCGTTCGAAGTCCGGCAGATCGCGCACCAGCAGCGTGAGCACATAGTCGTCGGTTCCGGACATCAGGAAGCACTGCAGCACGCTGTCGCAGTTACGCACCGCCTGCTCGAACTGCGCGAGGTCGGTTTCGCTTTGGCTCTTGAGCGAAATCTGGACCACCACTGTGGTGCGCAATCCGAAGGCGGCCGCGTTGATGTCGGCGCAGTAGCCGCGGATCACGCCGGAGTCCTCGAGCGCTCGCTGGCGCCGCGCAACCGCCGTGGGCGACAGGTGAATGGCCTCGGCCAGCTCGACGCTGGAGGCCCGGCCGCGACGGCTCAATACGGCCAGCAAGTGATGATCCAGGCGGTCGATCGAGGCCGGCTGCTCGAATACTGCGCTGGTTGCCTGTTTTCTGGTTGTTTTCACCATTTTTGCCATGTACTCCATCATACATCGAAGGAAAACAAACCGCCGGCGCCACTAAACTGCAAGGCACCTAACACCCATGGAGATGAAGATGAAAGTTGGCGTTCCGCGCGAAATCAAACCCCAGGAATACCGTGTCGGCCTGACGCCGATGGCGGTGCGCGAATACGTGTCCGCTAGGCACGAAGTCATCGTTCAAGCCGGTGCCGGCGAAGGCATCGGCGCGGCGGACGCTGCCTACGTTGCAGCCGGGGCCAGGATCGTCGACACGGCGAACAAGGTGTTCCAGACGGCCGACATGATCGTGAAGGTGAAGGAGCCCCAGCCGGCCGAATGGAAGATGCTGCGCGAAGGCCAGATCCTCTTCACGTACCTGCATCTCGCACCCGACCGCGAGCAGGCGCTCGGGCTGCTGGCCTCCGGTTGCATCGGGGTGGCCTATGAAACCGTCACCGACGACGCCGGCGGGCTGCCGCTGCTCGCGCCCATGAGCGAAGTCGCCGGCCGCCTGGCGATCGAGGCTGCGGCCTTCTCGCTGCGCAAGCCGGCCGGCGGCAAAGGCCTGCTGCTGGGCGGCGTGCCCGGCGTGCCACCGGCGCGCGTCGTGGTCATCGGCGGCGGGGTGGTCGGCACCCAGGCGGCGCGGATGGCGATCGGCCTGGGCGCGGAAGTGACGATCCTCGACCGCTCGCTGCCGCGACTGCGCCAGCTCGACGACCTGCTGATGGGCCGGGTTCGCACGCGCTATTCGACCGCTGCCAACATCGAAGAGGAACTGGTTGCGGCCGACGTGGTGGTCGGTGCCGTATTGATCCCGGGAGCCAGCGCGCCCAAGGTCATCACGCGCAAGATGCTCGCGCACATGCGCCCGCGCAGCGTGCTGGTTGACGTTTCGATCGACCAGGGCGGCTGCTTCGAAACTTCGCGCGCGACCACGCACGAGGAACCGACCTACGAAGTCGACAACATCATCCATTACTGCGTGGCGAACATGCCGGGCGCCGTGCCGGCCACATCGAGCCATGCGCTGAACCACGCCACGCTTCCGTTCGGCCTGGCGCTGGCAGCCGAAGGCGAGCTGGCCCTGGTGCGCAATGCGCATCTGCGCCGCGGCCTGAACATCTACCGCGGCAAGGTGACGTGCGCTCCGGTGGCGCGCGCGCTCGGGCTCGAAGCGGTGACGGCGGAGTCGGTATTGCGGATGTGAAAACCGGCCGGCCTCATCCGAGGCCGGCCGGCTTGGCTTGCGTGGTTGGCTTGCTCGACTAGCGCGCGACCACCATGGGAGCGCCCTCGGCGTTGATCCGGATCGTGGGCCCGGGGGGCGAGGCCAGTTGCACGCGGTGCTCGATGCCGCGGTGGAAATAGGTCACGTCCCAGTATTCCGGCTTGGCGTTGCTCACGGTCTGGCAACGCTGCACATCGCGATCGACATAGGCGACGCCGCCTTCGGCGCGGTTGACATTCGCGCCGATGGCCGCGCCGGCGATGACGCCGCCGGCCGTGGCCACGTCCTTGCCGCTGCCGCCGCCGATCTGGTGGCCCAGCAGGCCGCCAACGATCCCGCCCAGGACGGCGCCGCCGACATTGGGCTCGCCGCGCCGCTGCTGCGCGACCTGCTCGCGCTCGATCCAGCAGCGCTGGCTCGGCGGACCGACCACGGCCCGCACGGAAGTCACCGGAACATCGAAGAACGCGGGGCGCGGCGGCTCGTAAACGGGCGCGGGCGCGACCGCGACCGGCGGCGGCACAACCATGACCGGGCGCGGCTGCTCGCGCGGAGCGATCATCACGATCTGGGGCGGCGCACCCTCGTGGCCGTGGTCGCGTCCGTGCTGCATGGGCCGTGCCGATGAAATCCTGTTGTTCAAACCGAACTCGCGCAGCGACGCGTAGCTGCCGTGCCGAAGGATGACGCAGCGCCCCTCGAATCGGGCGCGGTCGCACACCTCCCACGGGCCGCGCTCCACGACGACGGAAGAGGCCCGGTCGTTGAAGCCGATCCGGTCGAAGTTCCAGATGCGGTCGGCGGTCGAGAACCCGCGGCCGGTGAAGCCCTCGCCCTCGTAGAAAGTGATCTGGGCCGCGGCGTGTGTTGCCACGGCGATTCCGAATGCGGCGACCAGGACCTGAAGTTTCAGTTTCATTGCGTCTTCCTCTTGAATGCGACACCCGCAGAATGCTGTGCTTGTCTATTTGCAACGCTGAGCCATGTCAAACAGACGACCTTTGCGGGGTAACGACGAGGTTAAGAACTGTGAAGCTCGGCAGCCGAATGTAAGCACCGTGCCGTATGCCCGGGGCCTGTGCTTGGAGCACAACTCTGTCAGCGCCGCCTCGTCGCGCAACTGCATCGGTTCCTACAGCCGCTGGTGGCGCAGGCTCACTCGGCCGAACGCAGCGCGGCCTATGCTGCTCTTATCGATGACCAACATCTCATTGAAAGGATGATGCGATGAGCACGATCAAGACTTTGACTGCAAGCGTCCTGGCCGCGGTAGCCTTGGTGAGCCTGAGTGCCTGCTCGGATATGTCCAGGCGCGAACGCGATACCGCTATCGGCGCCGGTGTGGGCGCGGTGGCCGGCTCGGCCTTGACGGGCGGCAGCGCCCTGGGCACGCTGGGCGGCGCCGCAGCCGGCGGCATTATCGGCAACGAAGCGGGCAAGCCCAAGTACTAAGTTCAGCATCCCGGACGCGCAGCTAGCGCGTCCGGGCCCCTGACGGCCCGCCGTTCGTGAAGCGGCTAGCGGTTCTTGCGCAGGCCGCGGTGCTGATCGCACTGATGTCCGTCTGCGCGGGCGCCGCGCCGCAGGAAAGCAAGCCCGCGGGCACCCTGCCGTCCGTGACGGCGACGGCGACCCGTGACCCCGTCGAGAAGTCCTACCGCAAGATGATCAGCGGGATGGACCTGTTCGAGCGCCTGCACGGCATGGCGCCGAATGCAACTCTGCGCTTCAAGCTCTTGCCGCGCCGGCCCAACACCGACGTCGACCACATCGTCCTCGAGATCGTCGGAACCACGTTCTCCGAGCGCGTGCCGGTCGCGCCGGACCATACCTTCACGCTGGAACGCAACCGCAAGGCGTTCGACGAAGACGCCGCCGTCACGACCAACCGCAGGAAGCTGAGCATGACGTGGCGGGCGGAGATCCGCACGCCGGGCCTGCCGAGCGGCACCCGTCGGCTGGGAGACCTGCGCCTGGAATGCCGGGTCGGCCTGCAGGCGGACCTGGTGTCCAACACCAATCCTATCTTCGCGCGCATTGCCAACCTGTTCGTCGGCACCGAGGGCTACTGCGAACGCAAGGACCCGCGCTACCTGTTCTTCGCCGACCGCCCGGTGTTCAGCGTCACGCTGGTGGCCGGCGCGCGCCGCGAAATCCTGCCGGTCGACAAGCTCTATGCCGAGGCCAGCGACGACCCCGGCCTGAAGTACGACCTGCCCTATTGCGACTGCGAGGTCCTGGTGGACCGCACCTACTTCCTGCCGCTGGGCGACCGCAGCTGGCCGGACAACACGCTGGTCGAATACGAATACATGGACGACGACAAATGAAGACCGGCAGCTGTCATTGCGGCCGCCGTTTCGCCCTGCTGGCTGCGGGCTGCGCCTGCTACGCGTTGATCGCCGGCTGCGCCCAGACCGGCGGGCGGGCCCTGGTCGAAGGCGGACCGGGGGTGATGCAACCGCAAGGCATCGCGCCAGCGGCCGCGCAGTCCTCGATCGTCGCCGGCAAGAGCACCAAGGCCGACGTCATGGCCACCCTCGGCCAGCCTACGAAGATCCCGTTCGACAGCGGCTACGAGGTGTGGCTCTACCGCTGGCCCGGCGCGCAGAAAACCCATCGCGCCGCCACCGAACTGGTGGTCCTGTTCGAGCCGGCCGGTATCGTGAAGAAGACGCGCGTGCGCCCGGGGTACGCGCCGCAGCCGCAGTGATGTGACGCGCCGTCAGGCGCCCACGCCCTGGTTCGGGTTGATCAGGTACTTGGTGCCAGTGGAGCGCTGCCCGTACACCGCGATCTCCTGCGGCTGCAGCGCCTGCGCCAGCGAAATCTCCTTCGAGTAGTGGCTGGCGAAGGTCGTCTTCAGTTCCGCCACGACGCGCTGGCGCAGGGCTTGCGCGGCGGGCGGGCCGATGCGCTGCAGGAAGTTAAACAGCAGCCAGCCGCCCATGCCCCAGGCCATGCCGAAGCTGCGGTTGAACTCGGTCGGCCCGGTATCCAGGCCGCCATAGATGTAGACCTGCTTGTGCGTCGCCGATCCGTAGCGGCTGTATTCCTTGGCCGTGCGGTTCAGGGCGGCCTCCATGCACGTGAGGATCTGCCCGGCCAGCTTGCCGCCGCCGGTGGCGTCGAACGCCAGGGTGGCGCCGGTGGCGGCCAGCGCCTGCGTCAGGTCTTCCATGAAGCTGGGCGAAGACGTCACGCAGACGTGCGCCGCGCCCTGGGACTCGAGAAGCTGCGCTTGCTCCGGCTTGCGCACGACGTTGACCAGGCCGACCCCGTCCTTGATGCAGATCCTGTTGAGCATCTGGCCGAGGTTGGACGCGGCGGCCGTGTGCGCCAGTGCCTTGTGCCCTTCGCGCCGCATCGTCTCCACCATGCCCAGCGCGGTGAGCGGGTTGACGAAGCAGGAGGCGCCTTCGGCCGGCCGGGTGCCGTCCGGCAGCAGCAGGCATTGCTCCACCTTCATGCTGCGGTACTGAGCGTACATCGCGCCGCCGAGGATGGCCACCGTCTTGCCCAGCAGGATCTGGGCGGCTTCCGAATCGCCGGCCGCAACCACGACACCCGCGCCCTCGTTGCCCACCGGCATCGGCTGGCCGACACGGCCCGCCATGCCCTTCATCGCCGCCGGCGGGATCTGCATCGTGACGACCGGATGCGTGCCAGTACCGGAGAGCCTGGCCGTGGTGATATCGGCCGCGCCGAACAGCAGGCCGATATCGGAAGGGTTGAGCGGCGAGGCCTCGATGCGCACTACCACTTCATCGGCCGCGGGTTGCGGCGTGGGCAGGGTGACCAGGGAAATTTCCAGCTGGCCTTCGGGCTTGACGAGGGAGCGCAGCTGCAGGCCTGCGGGAATGCTTGTGCTCATGGCGGTCTCCTGAAGGCGAATGCCTTCTCGAGCGGCGATTATGGGCGCGCTGCTTCGGGCGCGCTAAGGCTTGGCCCGTGCCGCGGCGACGGCTGGCGCCGCCGCCGGCGCCGCTTCGCGCGGAAGCTCGAACAGCAGGAACGGCGGACGGTCCGGCCGGCTGCGCAGCAGCAGCGGCCTGGCCACGTTGTAGACCGGCACGCCGCTGATGGTCCTGGCTTCCAGCGTGCCGCGGTGCGCATGGCCGTGGAAGACCGCGTCCACGGGATAGCGCAGCAGCGGCTCCTCCAGACGGCTCGATCCCAGGAAGGCATAGATGTCCAGCGGCTCGCCCTCCACCGTGCCGGCAATGGGCGAGTAGTGCAGCAGGGCGATGCGCCGCGGCGTTCGCAGTTTGGCCAGCGCCGACTCCAGTTTCATCGCCTCGTTCAGCGCCTCCTGCACGAACAACTTGATCGCCGGTTCGCCCCAGGCCCCGAGCGAGCCGCGCCCGAAGCCGCCGGCAAAGCCCTTGACGCCCGCGATGCCCACGCCCTCGATTTCGCAAGCTTCACCGTCGAGCACGCGAACGCCGGCGTGCATCAGGGTTTCGCGCACGATCTCGGGCGTGCCGGACTGGTAGTCGTGGTTGCCCAACACGGCGACGATGGGCACGGAAACGGCGCCCAGCTCTTCGGCCAGCACGTGGGCCTCCTCGGCCGTCCCATAGTCCGTGAGGTCGCCGCACAGCAGCAGCGCATCCGCGGCTTCCGAGGCCTGGGCGAAGAAGCCGCGCAGGCTGCCGGCGGAGTCCTTGGTGACATGGAGATCGCCGACGGCGGCAAAGCGCACCCGGCCGGCAGACGGGAGGGCGGCCAGGCCGGGCAGGCGTTTGACATTGGGCATGAGGCGGCGGTCGGAAAGGAAGTGTTGCCCATCCTGCCGCGCTGCGCCGACGCCGGCCATCGTCCTTTCCCGTCGCAGCCTGTAGGCAAATGCTGACGCCCGATGAGGCTTCTCGTCCATGGCGTGGGCTTGCCCCGCGCGCTTACCCTCATCCAATGCTTTTTTCTGGAAGGGCTGGAATCGCATGTCGTGCGCGCCCCTCGCACCGTCCCTCGAAGACGAAGTCCCGTCCCGGACCGCCGCGTTTTTCCGGCGCGCGCTGCGGGCGCTGGTCGATGCGCAAGTGCCTTTCCTCGTCGGCGGCGCCTTCGCGCATGCATGCTTTACCGGCATCCGCCGCACGACCAAGGACCTCGACCTGTTCATCCATCGCAAGGATTACCAGCGCGTGGCCGCGCTGATGGAAGCGCAGGGCTGGCGCGCCGAATTGACCTACCCGCACTGGCTGGCGAAGGTCTACGCCGGCGCGGATTTCATCGACCTCATCTTCAACTCTGGCAACGGCCTCACGCCGGTGAACGAGCACTGGTTCCGCAACAACGCGCAGGCGCGCGTGCTGGGCGTCACGGTGCTGATCGTCAACCTGGAGGACGCGATCCTGTCCAAGTCCTTCATCATGGAGCGCGAGCGCTATGACGGCGCCGACATCGCCCACCTGCTGCAGGCCAATGCCGAGCAATTGGACTGGGCCGGGCTGCTGGAGCGGTTCGGACCGCACTGGCGCGTGCTGCTGGCGCACCTGACCCTGTTCGGCTACATCTACCCGGGCGAGCGGCATCGCTTGCCGCGCTGGCTCATGGACAAGCTGATAGCCCGGCTCGCCGCTCAGTCCCGCAAGGCTCCCGCGAGCGATCCGCATATCTGTGCCGGCACGCTGCTCTCGCGCGAGCAGTACCTGCACGACGTGGAGCAACTCGGTTATCTGGATGGCCGCCTCACGACCGCCAGCACCATGACGCCCGAGGACGTGGCGGTCTGGAGCGAGGCGATCCCGCGTGAACGGCTATAGCCTGCGCCAGGAGTCAGACCATGCGCCGCTGCCCCTCAACTTGGCCGCAGCGCCGCCGTTCAGCAACGGAATGACCGACAAACCGCTGAATAGCAGCAGCCAGTCCTGCGGTACCTGAAGCAGGACAGCGGCACTGCCGCCGATGACGGACCAGACCACCGGTATCACGAGCAGCCAGCCCCATACGGGCGCCGACGCGAGGAGGAATACCCCGAAAGTGAAAAGAGTGAGCGGGCAGGGTGTGATGCCGAACATCGGCATTTCAGGGTAAGGGTGCCCGGCCCACGCGCCCGCCAGCGGGTAAAACACGGATGCATAAAGGATCAGGGCCCATCCCATCCAGGCAGTTGGCGCCCGCGTCGCGCCGAACTGCAGCTTGCGGGCGAATCCCGCGCGCAACAGCAGCAGCGCCTGCACCGCAAAGAGAGCTGCGAACAGGAACGCGGCTTTGTTGATCTCGGCAAAGTGCAAGGCGTGATAGGCAATGCCGGTCCAAAGCCACATCGCCGCCAGTCCCGCGGCGACCCAGCGGCCGGTGTAGGCCGAAGGTCGCAAAATGGCCAGCACCAGAGCAATGGCCAGGAGATACGCCAGCACCTGGGCTGGCCACACATTCGCGTTGTACCGGGCGAACAACTCCATGAATTGAACCTGCGTGAAGGGCAACATGTAGCGCTCCTTGCTAGCAGTCTGCGCCCCCTTGCAGGCCCAACGCAGGCCCGTTTCTCTGCCGTGCAGACTCCTAATTCATGTTTAGCCGGGGCCGGGCGCTCCGGCTTTGACCCGCATCAAAATCAGTGGCGATACGGGTTGGCAGGGGCGCGGTCGAAGCGATTCGGTACGCCGTCGCGGTCGTAGTCGCCGTAAGGCCCGTACCGGCGCGCATGATGGTGCTCTTCCCGCCAGCCATGCCTGCGCCAGTCGTCATAGCGGTATTCGATCTGCGGCGCCACATACACCGGGTGCGATCCGACATAGCCGGGATTGACGTAGACCGGGTTGTTAGGCTGCACGTAGACGCGGGCAGGCTCCACGTACACGGGCGCCTGCACGCCGAGGGAAAAGAACACGTCGCTGCCGGCGTGCGCGGCCGAAGCCACGCCGAGGGAACCGAGCAACAGCGCTGCGACAGAGATGAACTTGACGGAACGGGCTTTCATGCGTTTCTCCTTTGGGTTGGCATGGAAAGCATGTTGCGCCCGGCTGCATGAACGCAGCCTGAACAAAGACAAGTCATGCGCCGGGCAAGGCAATGTCCACCCGAGCGCCGCCCAGGTCGGAGCGGGCGAGCTGCAATTCGCCCTGGTGGCTGGCCACCAGTTCGTTCACCACGGCGAGCCCGACGCCATGGCCCGGCACGCGTTCGTCGCCGCGCACATGAAGCTGCAGCACCGATTGCGTATCGCTGAACCCCGGCCCGTCATCGTCGACCCGGATCCTCAGCCGGTCCGCCTCGCGCCAGATACGCACGGCCACCTGGCGAGCGGCCCACTTGGCCGCGTTGTCCATCACGTTGCCCAGCAACTCGAAGGCGTCGCCTTCATCGATGCGCCAGCTCAGATCCGCCGGACATTCGATCGAGAAAGCCAGGCCTTTTCCGGCATGGATCTTCGCCAGCGAATCACGGATCCGGTGCACGACCGGTCCCAGCGCCAACAAGGGCACGAAGCGCGCCGAGCCGCTGGCCGCTGCCCGGCCGAGCTGGTGCTGCACTATGTCATCCATTCGCGCAACCTGCTGCGCCACGCTGGCGGGCAGCTGGGCCGGCTCGCCGTGCAGCGCAGTGCGCAGCACCGCCAGCGGCGTCTTGAGGCTGTGGGCCAGGAAGCTGAGCGCTTCCTTGTAGCGGGTCTGGCGCACGCGCTCCTGCGCGATCAGCGCGTTCAGGTTGCCGGTCAGCGCCGAGATCTCGCTGGGATAGCGGCCCTGCACCTGGGCCTGCTCGCCGCTCTCCACCCGCCGGATCTCGCGCGCCACACGCTGCAGCGGCGCCAGCCCCCACTGCAGCAGCAGCGTCTGCGACAGCACCAGCAACGCTCCGGCCGCGCCCAGCCACTCCCACAAGGTGCGTTTGAAAGCGCCGACCTCGCGATCGAAGGCCGTCTTGTCCTCGGCTACCGACAGCACCAGCGGCGCATCGCCGCCGGGCCGCGACCACTTGACGCCGTAGGCGGCGACGAGGTACGCGCCGGCCGGGCCGCTCACCGTGTCGTAGCGCCACTGGCCGGCCGCGGCGCTGCGCTGGAACGGCGGCGTCACGCCGACGGTCGATGGCGATTGCCATTCCTCGCGCCGGTTCACATTGACGATGTTCGCGTACAAGCCCGAGCCCGGCACCGACAGGCGCGGCTCCGGCGAGCCGGCAGGCATGGCGAGCACGCCCGCAGCGTCGACTTCGGCGTCCGCGAGCAGCACGTAGATCGTGCTCTGCAAGCGGGCAAAATGGGCCGCCCGCACGCTGTCCTCGTGGGCATCCTGCACCGCCAGCCCCGCCACGGCCATGAAGGCCGCCAGCACGAGCGTCGCCCCGAGAATCAGCCGGGCGCGGATCGAGTCGAACCTCATTCGAGGGTGAAGCGGTAGCCCCGTCCCCGCACCGTTTCGATCGGCGCCAGCGTGCCCTGCGGGTCCAGCTTGCGGCGCAGGCGGCCGACCAGCACTTCGAGCACATTGCTGTCGCGATCTTCGTCGTGCGGGTACAGGTAATCGGACAGCTCCTGCTTGGTGACCACCCGGGGGCGGGCACGCACCAGGTATTCCAGCACGCGGTATTCGAAAGTCGTCAGGTCCAGCGCCGCATCATCGAGATGCGCGCGCTGGGCCGGGAAATCGATCGTGACCGGCCCGAGCTTGATCACGTCGGACGTGGCCTTCATCGAGCGGCGCAGCAAGGCCTTCACCCGCGCCGCGAGCTCCGGGTAGTCGAAGGGCTTGACCAGGTAGTCGTCGGCGCCCGCCTCCAGCCCGGCCACCTTGTCCTGCCAGCTGCCGCGGGCGGTGAGGATCAGGATCGGCATCGTGCTGCCGTCTTGCCGCAAGCGCTGCACGATCGCCAGGCCATTCAGCTTGGGCAGGCCCAGGTCGACGATCGCCAGGTCGACCGGATACTCCTGCGCCTGGAACAGGCCATCCGCGCCGTCGGCCGACTGGTCGACCCGGTACCCGTCCGCCTCGAGCTGGCGCGCAAGCCCTGCGCGAAGCGCGGCGTCGTCCTCGATGAGCAGCAGTCGCATGCTTTCAGAGCGAGCGGGGGCCCTACGTGGGCTGTCCGCTGGCCGCGTCGATCAGGATCACCTTGACTTCACCTTGCGCGGTGACCACCTTGACCCGCCACACCGGCCGGCGGGCGGACTCGGACTTCTCCACCGACAGCACCCGCCCGCCGCCGAGCCGTTGGGCGGCCGCGGCGGCTGCGTCGCGGCTGACATCGGCCCAGGCCGCGACGGCCGAGGCCGCGAGGACGGCGCAGCAGATGCAATGGGCAAGCAGTTTCATGGTGTCCGGTTTCCAGTGGCGATGCTACTACCGCAGCACCGGATCGACCGAAACGCGCACCTGCAGCTGGGCGCCGGGGTTCTCGGTCATGAATGTCGTGAGAAGCTGCCCGCGGTACTCGTAGCCGACGCGGTAGCCCGTCAGGCGCGTCTGCACGTCGTTGACCGTGCGGCAGCTGGTCACTTCCCGCGGAACCTCCTGATACTGCTCGATCCGGTCGCGATTCGAAATGTGGTCGCCTGCGAAGGCTCCGACCACGGCCCCCAAGGCGGTGGCGGCCTCCCGGCCGTGGCCCGCGCCTACCTGGTTGCCGACCAGCGCACCGGCCACACCGCCGAGCACCGCTCCCCCGTAGTCGCGCTCGCCGCCGGTGCGCCGTACCTCGCTCACCAGATGGCTCGTGCACTCGTTGCGAGGCACCGCGACGCTCTCGTACTGCGGCTCGACACTGCGCACGCGGGCATTGTCGACAAAGGTTTCCGCGTGAGCCGCGCCGAATCCGGCGGCAACAAATGCGATCAGGGCGAGATGTTTCATGGAGCACTCCTGTACGTTGGTATGCCTGCATCTTGCCCGCCGCTGCATGAACGCGAGCTGAACGGGGCCGGACACCGCGATGTGGCCGGAATCTTCGATCTTCGCCCCCGCACCGCGCCGCCATTCGCCGCGTGTAGGACGCCTGCGGGCGACGCTGTCGGTGCGGGATGGCCAGCCATTGCCCGTGGTCGTGGCTGTAGGCGAGGCCTTGCGGCACCTCCCGGCGCAGGCTGATCCCCGTGCAACGCCGGCCGCGCAAACTGAAAGGTGCATCCGCGCATCTCGAGCGCGGGCAAGGAGTTACTCATGAAAGCGTATTACCTACTTGCTCCATTGTGCGTCGCATTGCTAGGCGGCTGCGCCGTCTATTCGACGACGCCGGCCACGGTGGCGTATGTGCAGCCGGCGCCGGCAGCAGTGGCGTATGTTTCGCCGACCTACATCGCTGCGCCCACTTCCTACAGAGTCATAGCGCCGTAAGAACGCGCGATCGCCCATCTGAAGGGGGAGGGGCCGAGGGCGAGCTGACCCGATGCCGCCAGCCATGGATAGATAGGGTGCGGCCAGAGCTCGATCGCCAATCGGCAGGAGCGGATGCACAATGCGGCCCAACAGTTGCGGAGGCTTTTCCATGTTGACTCGCCGCGAACTCATGGCTGCCGGCGCAGCGCTGGCTGGTGCCGCTGCCGCGCCGCATGCGATGGCGCAAGCCTTCCCCTCGAAGCCGATCAAGGTCGTCATCCCCTTTCCGCCCGGCGGCACTGCGGACATCCAGGGCCGGCTGATGGCGCCGCACATGACGCAAAGCCTGGGGCAGCCGATCGTGATCGAGAACAAGCCGGGCGGCGGCACCGTGATCGGCAGCGCCTTCGTTGCCAAGTCGCCGGCGGACGGCCACACGGTCCTGCTGATGTCGAACAGCTTCGTGATCAACGCCAAGCTGCACGGCAGCCTGCCCTACGACGGCATCAAGGCGTTCGAGCCGGTCGCGTGCATGACCAATTCGCCCCAGGTGCTCGCGGTGAACCAGGCGAGCCCCTATCAGACTTTCAAGGACTGGCTGGACGCCGCACGCGCCAAGCCGGGCAGCGTGTCGTATGCGACGGTCGGCCCCGCCACGACACAGCACATCGCGGGCGAGATGCTGCAGCGCGCGGCCGGCATCCGCCTGATCTACACGCCGTTCACCGGGGGCGCTCCGGCCGTCAATGCGGTTCTGGCCGGGCACGTGGACACGGTGCTGGCGAACGTGTCCGAGATGTCCAGCTTCCTCGAGGCGGGCAAGATGCGCGCCCTGGCGGTCACGACGCCGCAGCGGCTGGATGCGCTCAGGCAAGTTCCCACCGTGGCCGAATCGGGCTACCCCGGCTACGAAGCCGCGGCATGGTTCGGCCTGGTGGCGCCGGCCGGAACCCCCGCCAATGTCGTCGCGAAAATGGCCGAAGCCGCCAACGCCGCGGTGGCGGACGCGGAGATCAACAAGAAATTGATCGCGGTCGGGTTGCAGCCCTACTCGATGGGACCCGCGCAGTTCAAGGCCCACCTCGCGCAGCAGTACGAGCGCTATTCGCGCGTGATCGACGAGGCGGGGATCAAGTTGACCTGACGCAGGGACAGCCGCCGCCTTTCAGCCGAGCGCGCGTTTATTGCGCGAGGATGAACTGGACCAGGTTCTTGGCGGCGGCAGCATCCGTGACCGCTTTGTGCTCTTCCTCGGTGCCATCTGCGGTCTTGACCTTCGGGCCGGTGGCAAGAAACTTCGTCAACACGGCTTCGGCGTCGGCCTTGCCTTTGTACTTGGCAGCCGTCTTCTTGAACGAGGGACCCTTCTTGTCCTTGTCGACCGAATGGCACTTGGTGCAACCATTGTCCTTCAGGGCTTTGTTGGCGGCATCGGCGTCAACGGCGGCACCGGCAGGCAGTACAAACGCAAGAGCGGCAGCTGCTGCGGCCAGAAGCGCAATCGATTTCATGGAGTTACTTTCTGTACAAAGGTTTTATGAATCGGCTTACGGGGAAGCCGTCGATTGAATAACGGGTGAGTGTGTCGTCACGTTGACCCACCGGCTAGCTCGCCCGCCCATAGCGCTCCCGCAACTCCCGCTTCAACAACTTCCCTGATGGGTTCTTCGGCAGGCTGTCCGCGAATACCACGCTCTTCGGGGCCTTGAAGCTCGCCATGTGCTGGTTGCAGTGGTCCAGCACTTCCTGTTCGGTCAATTGCTGTCCCGCTTTCACGACGATCACCGCGGCGACGGCTTCGACCCACTTCGGGTGCGGCACGCCAATCACGGCGACTTCGCTCACCGCCGGTAGCCGGTAGATCATTTCCTCCACCTCGCGGCTGGCCACGTTCTCGCCGCCGGACTTGATCATGTCCTTCTTGCGATCCACCACCGTGATGAAGCCTTCCTCGTCGATGGTGGCCAGGTCGCCCGAATGGAACCAGCCGCCCTGGAACGCGGCCT
>Ga0134124_10001226_pt1 | contig 20500 bp, 14 predicted proteins | sample KB304_FD_96880 | JGI IMG/M metagenome (GOLD analysis project Ga0134124, IMG submission 96880) | Terrestrial soil microbial communities without Nitrogen fertilizer from Kellogg Biological Station, Michigan, USA - KB3-0-4 | ecosystem: Environmental > Terrestrial > Soil > Unclassified ... | reverse complement strand
GGACTGTACTTGGTCTCCTGTAACCTTCATAGCGGCCTTGACCCCTGCACCAACAGTCGCACCGATTGCAGCACCTACAGGGCCATGTGCCATATACCCGACTCCGCCTCCCGTCAGGATATGGCCTACTGCTTTGCCATATTTCATAAGGAGGCCTTGCCCAAGATCTGCAGTCTGGCTGCCAGCAACCCCGGAAACATTTTTATTGATCCTGTTCCCTATTTCAGTAATCCGCTGCACATCGTTCACCGCCTGAAGTTCATCGGGATCGTAGAGAAGTTTTTTGGCTGCATCGAGCTGGTCTTGAACCTTCCCTGATTTAGCGCTCGACATTTTCGGGGTGCCGGCCATATCTGTATCGGCGACTTGAGCCCTCTTTACCATGAGATCAGCAAAGGAGCGTTTCAGTCCGTTGGTGGCTGCCTCATCACCCTTGGTGAGATTTATCAGATGCCGCATGGTATTCACGGTATCCTTGGAACCTGAACTAAATAGCGCATCCATAGCCTTATCGGTGTCGGTGCTGTCAAGGACTTTGGCAAGCCGGGAATTGTTGAATTCCGCTTCGACTGCCCGAGCGTTCTCCGCCATCTTTGCGGCTGATTGAACGTTTTTGAAATGGTCCTCAATCCCTAATCCTTGGAGCGCTTCTTGATGCCGGTTGATCCAACGATTGACGGCAGTTGGCCTTATCTCTCCAGTGTCCGGATTTCTCGCCGCTCTCAACAAATCCTGCGCCGCATGATCTTTGATGGCTTGTTGAGCCTCTGGAGTATCCCCGAAAGTCTTTTTAAATGACTCTGCTGCCGCTACTCCTTTTGGCCCCGGCTTGAAGTATTCAGATCCAACCAAAGCATCTTCCACCTTGCTTCCGCCTGTGCGGTCAGTCGCCAGCACTTTAGACGTTGCTCCCTGCCGAACTGTTGGGACATATTCTTCACGATAAAACTTGTTGGCCGCACGAAGAGCATCTACCCCCTCGCCTTTGCCTGTGTCGGTTGCCAGTTGCAAAGTGGCGTCAGCCCCTTCTCGAAGTTTGCCAAGTTTCATTGCCAATGCTTCTTGACCAGGGGTTGATCTTGCTACTCGTTCAGCCGCCGTTACCTGCGAGCGGAAATCCTGCAGTTGGCCGAAGGTCATTGTTTGAGGGATGCCAGCATCAACAGCCGGTTGATTATAAGGCTTGCCATCGGCCCCGAGAATCGCTGATGGCTCCGGTTCTAACGCCCCTTTTGCTCTGTTCATCACATCTGAAGGAGTGGCGGAGATGTTCTGAAATGCAGGGTCGGAAGCTCCGCCAATTTCTTGGATACTCCGGTAAAGCGGGGTGCTGTCTAACTCCAACTCTCGCGGCACGGCATCATAAAGATCCTTCGCTTTTTGCTGCAAGACCCCTTTGACGGTTTTTGCCCCTTCTCTCAAGGTCTGCCCTGCGGCCTGTTGAGTATCTCCCTCTATTCCAGCCGCCGCAGTCTCCGCATTAAGCGCCTCGTTTGATGATGTTTTGGCGGCACGTACACGCTGTTGTTCAATGGCCCCCAAAACGTCATCAATGCTCCCTTCAGGTAACGTATTGCGTAGATGATCGATCACCGCCTGGTTATTGCCCATTACCTGATCGGCATTCAAAACCTTGGCCTCGTCATTGGTCATGTTCAACCGCCGCTGAAGCGCCAGTGTCTTAGGATCTTCACTTACTTGTCCAAGCCCGAATTTAACGCCGGGGACTCGTTCTTGCAGGGCCGCTGTCTCAGCTGTGTTCTTTGCCGCCTGTTCTGCTACTGGCCCTGATTCGGTGGTTGATTCAGCCAGTTGTTTTGCAGCGGCTTCTTTCAGCTTGCCGTCAATGAAGTATTTCGATGTTTCGATGGGGGAAAGTGCGGCTTTACCAGCACGCACACTGGCTTTTCCTACTGCGGAAATTGCCGGTTTAGCCGCGAGTAATGCTGCAACATCCCCGACCACTTCCGCCGCGCCCTGCACCAATTCAGGTTGTCCGGTGAAGTCGCTGGCGGCTTGGATGCCGGGACGAATGGCATGCTCTCCTAGGAATTCGCCGGTTTTTGAAGCTCCGAGGGGTGATTGAACGGGGTTTCTATTGCCAATAGTGTCAACTCCAGACTGCAAGGCATCGTCAAGAGATCCGCCATTTATCCCGGCTTTGATCGCTGAAGCGAGTCCCATGTACCCCTTGCCAGCCTTCGCAGCAGCGTTGATAGGGGCTGCAATGGCTTCACCTGCCAGTTTGAACGGTTCGGCTGCAACGGTCTTGACGGTATCCCAGACAGGCAGTCCCGGCTTGACCTGCTCCTTATTCATAAACTCCTGCCTCGCCTCTTCCGGAGTCTTGCCACCGGTGTAGGTGTGGCCGGTGAAGTCCGGGTTGACCGGGATGCCGGGGGAAGATACCGGAGCGGAAGCGTCTACCTGGTCAAAGATATCTCCCCCACTCTTCGGCGGCTCATACTGGACCTGATCAAAGATATCGGCCATTTAGAACTCCCATCCATCAGCCTTAGCAAGCTGTCTGGCCTTATTCTTGTCACCACCGGCCTGCTGGACGTAGCTGGTCGCTATAGCGAGAGTGGCTTTACCTCTGGGTTTCACCGTGGGGATGCCTGCCGTAGACCCCGCAGCAGGTTTGCCGATAATGGCACCCTTGATCTCTGCAATCTGGTCGTCATAACCTTTGGACCTGTTACCGATCTCTTGACGAAGCAATGTTATGACCTGTCTGACCTGTTCCGGAGTTTGAGCTGTGTTCAACATGCTCTCGACTTCTTTCCTGGCCGAGTCAGATGTAACCTGTCCACCGGTTGCGGAGGACGTAACCTTGGCATACTCATTGATAGCCGTCCGCACTGCCGCATCAAACTTGGCAACTTCAGGATCACCGGCAACTGATCTCTTCCCAGCTATCACCCACTTGTTCAGCAACGGCACGCCTGTTCTATCCACGTTCTCCGAGAGTTTGCCCACCAGCTCCAGGTTGCTGCTGGCGGTTTTCGCAAACGCCATTACCTGACCGCGCTGCTTCTGCAGGTTGGTAAGCTCGGTCTGACTGGCCTTGAGTGCCGAGTTTTGCAGCACCTTGTCTTCAACAGTTGTCCCGCCGTTGTGCATGTCGCTGGACCATTCGGCGAGGATAGCGCGTCTGTCTGCCGCCGCTGCCGCGCCCATCCCCAAAGGTGGCAATTGGCCGGTTATAGCGTATTGCCGTGCAAGGTCTTTTCTGGTCTGAGGATCGAGAGTTGATACCTGTCCGTTGCCCACGTTGGCCTTTATTTCTGCCATTCTCTTGCGGTATTCCTCTTTAGAGGCAACATCTCTTTCCTTAATATCCAACGCTCGGTTGCCTTGTTCAACCTTGGAGCCTTCAGTCTCTGATTTGGCATTCCACCACTGGCCGTGTCCCAACGCCTGTTCAGATTGTGCTTTCTTCAGGCCCATCTCTACCGGCTGCATTTCCTGCTTCAGTCCCAACTCTCCGGCTCTGTTCGCAATCTCTGAATTGAAGTTTGCAACCTGAGCATCGTTCAGCGCCTGCTCCCTACGGCCTTTTCGACCGAACAGCCCCATAACAGACGAATCGCCACTGATTCCCGGCAACGGTAGACCAGGTGCCAGCCGCGCTGCATTGCCTTCCGAATCACCGTAATCAGTATAACCATCGGGACGAGTATTCGGGCTGACATAGCCGCCCTTGGCATTGTTGTCAGGAGAAAACGCAGGGTCCATGTTGACTATATTGAATGGCTTGGTCTCTGTTACAGGAGATCCATCAGGATTAAGGACCGGTTTACCCTCAGCATCCATAACCGGGCTTTCGTAAGTGCGAAACCCGGTAGGCGCATTCTCGCTCGGGAGGTAAACCCGCGTCTTTATCCCGTCCTCATTGGTGATTTCGCCATAATTGCTTGTCGGGAGCGGTGCAGGTTGTGGGGTTTCCGCTGCTGCAGGAGCATCCACAAGTGGCGGTTCTCTCCAATCGTCAGCCGTTGGCAAGCCTACCCTTTGCGATACGTCGATTGCCTGAGGAACGGGAGAGAGAACGGCCCAACCATTGTTTTTCACTTTTGACGGTCTGCTTGCAGGACCAGGGGCAGCCGGTGCCGCCACCGGTATCCCGGCGGTCTTAGTCGGATACAACGCAGTGAAAGTGTCTGTTGGTGCCGCTGTTTTTGGCGTACCGAACTGAACCGGATTATTCGAAGGCCCGGGTGCCGTGGCAATGTTCATAGGCCGCTCTGAGCCGGTTATGTCGAGCGTGTTGTTCTGAAACTTCGGGAACCCGGCAGCAGTGGTACTTATCCCGGCAGGAGTGGAGTTAAACTGGTCAGTCAACGGGTATGTTTCTTCATCTCGCGGAACCACCCCGGGAACGTCCGGCATACCGCCTTCAGCAAATCCCGCCTGCATGTCCATGTTCCGGGGAGGGGTGTCATTACCGACTGACCGCTTCAGCCCCATGACAGTCTGATCGAGGGTCTTCTTTCCGAGGTTGAAAGCGTCTTCAGGTGAGAGCTTGCTATTTGGAGCAAGTTGCGCCCCGATTGCAATAATAGCGTCAACCGGGATGATGTACTCTCCGGTCTGGGTAGGAGTCAACGTGTTATCGCCGCCGCCGGGGATCACCGGACCCGGGATGATGCCGGCAGGTCGCGGCATACCACCCTCTGCGTACCCTGCCGCACTGAGTTGAGAGATTGAGTTGTTCAGCCGTTGGGCAAGGGGATCGGCACTCTCGTTTTCAATGAATTGATCCCGCATCTCCGCCGGGGTGTATGTGGGGACAGGCTCTGGCTGTCCTATCCCTAAGAACTGCCCCACCTTTCGACCGGCATTCATGATTGTGGGAATGCCGATAGTGGTTGCACCCGGGATGCTTGCAGACACTCCAACCGCGTCTGCCGCTCTTTGGACAATATCTCCACCTTCAGCAAATCCTATTCCTGCTGTTGGCGGCACTCCCTGCATTTTACGGTTAAAATCGGTGACTGCATTCCGTACTACAGACTCCCAATCGTACATTTAGCACCTCGCTGACTACATTGTGTGAATGATAACTTGTAAATACTTAATAATCAATTAGTAAACAACTCATAATCAACATTGATTATCAGATTATCCGTTCAGAACGCCTACTGCTACCTGGTTAGCCGCCTGTGCCATCGTAGCTGCAGCAGTAACCGCCGATGCCGCAGCGGTTATCTGTTGCGTCTTGACTGTCATAATCTGGTCAGTGATCATCTTGAAGGCTGCAACGCTTTCCTGCACTTGCGCCGTGTAAACGGCCAGATTATGCTTGTCCGCCTCACTCTGAATCAGGGCGTTCCCTTTGGCAACTTCCAGCCTGACCGTATAGGCCTTCATGACCTCCGCTGCCTTATCGAAGATTCCGGCCATCTCTTCCTTATACTGCTGCAGCAACCCCTTTACCTTCTCGCTATAGGCCGAAATCAGCACCCCGGCATACCTGATATTGAAATCGGTATCCGCGCTATGAGCGGCAATCTGCTTTTCGGCTGCAAACTGGAAATTGACCTTCGCCCATTCGAAGAGCTTGTCAACGAGTTTGAGTGATTCATCACTGAGCCCAAGGTTGAACCGCTGAAGAGCCTGGGTCATAAACGCCTGAGTCATGCAGTTCGGATAGGTGAACCCAGAATTGCCGGTCATGGTTGCCGCCGCGCTGATCTCATCCCGGAGAAGTTGCTGTCTGCGCCCAAGCCCTTTCTGGAACATGGCGCTACTCACCCTGTCGGTATCACTGGTCAGCTTTGCCAAGACTGAATCAACATCATCGGCAGATGTTATATTGGAGGTAAAGGCGGTCAACATCGTTTTCAGGTCGGCCCAACCAGTTTCCGTCCAGGCGGCTTCCGCACCGGTAGGCAGTGTCTCAAGGTCCGGCAGGGTAGGGAAGGTTATTGCTGCAACAGATGTGTCGAAATTTGCCAGCGCCGTCTTGATAACGGAATCGGCGTCAGGAAACAGAGTGTAAGGGTCTACGTAAATCCCTGTTGTGGAAACGCCGGAGTAGGACGAGAAGGAGAATCCCGACAGGACGTTATTCAGGTTCGTCATGGCGGTTGAGATACCTGATTGTGCTGCGGCTATGCTGGTAATGGTTTGGTCGGCTAAGTTGCTTGCATTAGCGATTGTCATGATAATTCTCCTTTAGTAATTGATTGTGACCCAGAAAAACGATGATTCACTGTACTCGAAATTGTCAGTTTCCACGCTTACTTTGAACATGGCTTTCATTGAACCTACCTGAGTCGATCCGTTTACGAAAATCGTTGAAGTGATAAACCAGTTGTAACTCCCCCCATTATCAACGTACTGCTTCCATGTAAAATCCGCCTGCATGCACCAGAACTTCACGTTGAAGTGGTCGTACCCGTCCGGGTTGAATACCGGCATCGGAGAGACGGTGCCGTATTGTTGCTGTAAGGAAATCATTGATAAGGCGACAATACCGGAGTTCATCATGAAGGTGATATTTCCGTTTATCAGGGCGATGACAAGATTGTGCCAGCCTACATCGCCGTAAGCTCTCCCGCTATTCAAATATGTGTCGGAATGCAGGACGGTAAGAGGAGCCCGCAAGATGTTGAACCCTGTCCAGTCGCTACCGGCCTGATATTCACTGCTTGAAGGGGTGAAGATTGCCTTAAAAAACCAGCTCCCTGCTCCAAATACTGCATTGGTGTCCCATCCACCCCGGACGCCACCATCGCCGTCAAGAATCTCAAACGACATAGTGCCAGTGCTTTTTACGTCCTGACCGGTACTGTTATCTACCGTTACAAGGGAAGTATTGCTTGCCACAGAAGACAGTGCCTGTCCGTAATGGATGTTATACCCGGTGATGGCTTTATAGGATCGAACCCATACAAGACCCGTGCAAACAAGGCCACCTTGTAGCCAGTCGCTTTGGACAAAATTGCTGTCATATGGGGTGAACTGGGCATAATATAATTTCCCCGAGTCGCGGGGGAATGTGGTGTAGGCAGTTACCAGCGCCCCACCGGTCGAATCCGCCCGATACTCCCAAGTCCCCGCAATGCTGGCGTAACTCGCCCGTTGCAGCACCGGCAGGGCAAGCCATCCTTCCATTACAGGGTTTTGCAGGGGGATGTTGTTATCGAACATGACGGTATAGCTGACTGACTGCAGCACCCTGAAGGACGTAGACACCTGACCGGCTGCGGCATACTGCGGGTCGCTGGTCTGTCCCGCCTGATTTGCATAGATGGTGCAGGAACCGACACCATTACAGGTGATTGTCCGGCCTGAGACGGAAGCTACGGCAGGGTTGGATGACGAGAACACCACCGGCAACCCTGCTGACGAGTTTTGTGGAGAGAGCGTAGCCGTCTGCCAGATCCGGGCCGTTCTGCCAAAAATAGGATCAAGATACACCGGAGCCGACATGGTGATGGCCGAGATGGTCTGAGATGCCTTTAGCGGAATGGTAAACCCTGCCTGGAACGGCACTGCCAGAAACTGATGATCCTGGTCCTCAAAGTAGAACGTGCCGCCACTGCTGTCCGCATAACTCCACGGCAAGGCCGTATTGCTCTTATGGAGGTAATGAATGAAGCTGTCACCAGACAGAGTTCCATAATCCACTGTGGCATTCGTCGTTTTGCCGGCATCTACGATGGTCGGGAAGTATCCATAGGGCTCACCGTACGGCCTCCCGCCGGAGATCCTTATATAGTTGTCCGGCAGCAGTGCACCGTTTTCGGCATATCGCGAGTAGGCCATTGCAGCGGCAGTAACGTGAAGGGTCGCAGTCACAGAGCCTGAAGCATAGTTCGGGTTGGAGGAACTGAAGGAGGCCCGTACCGGATAATCCCCGAGCGTATATATGTGATTATTTATCAGCGAGTACCAGTACCCGTACAGCTGGATTTCGTATGTCTTCGTTTCGTAATCAGCGGAGATGTTCGAGTTGCTGACCGGATGCTTCGCCGTGGCATTCATGCTTGCCGCTTTGACTGTCTGAGCTGCTGGAGTGAAGTAGGCCGGGACAATCCCCGCTGTTCCCCAGGACATGACCGGAGCAACCGGATTGACCGTGAAATTGAAATTTACGGGAGATGCCGAATAGACAACAGTATCAGTCGGGGTAAATGTTGCCGTAACGGTGTAACTCCCGGCATTGAGCTTCTGGTTTACGCTTATAACCTCATCGAAACCGGACTTCACCGCCCGAAAACTCCACGTCCCTGCGATATCAGATGCTCCGACCTTGGCGGTCAGTGTAGAAAAAGTAAACAACCCCTCGTAGTAAACAGGAGATACCGGAGTAACGGTCAGTGTAACAACCGCCTTGACCGGAGGGGTGAACCCCGCCTGAAACGGCACGTACTTGGTATTGTTGAACAGATCGGTAAAGAGTATGCCGGTTTTCGCTACCCCGAACTCGTCAACATCGGCATTGCGAGCCCAGGCGCTCGCCGTCGATATCTTCTGCAGCGTGAACTTAAACTCGTTGGGGCCGGATTGCGTTGTAAAGACTATCTCAGCCCCTATGATGCTGTCGTCAGTGATGTTGATTGTGCCGTTCCCATATCGCCGCGAGGCAAGGTATCCCCCGGGCTGACCGCAGCCCTTCCCCGAAATCGTGACTACGTTGCCGGCCACCGAGTAAGCAAAGTCGGACCACTGCATTGTAAACCCGATCTCAACGACAGGAGGGGAGGCATAATCAACTCCAGTGGGTGTGAATGTCACCCGGGCGAAATACTCTCCGGCAGCCAGGGCGGTTGTCTCCATATCCTTCCAGGTGCCTCCGGCCTGCACCTCATAGACCCTTGTGAAGTGACTGGTGACATTGGTAGAGCCGTCCAGCGCGACAGCATCCATCAGAGCCTTGGCTGTTATGCCGGTCCCGTCTCCTCCTGCTGAATAGGTAATCGTCCGGGCATCAGTCCACGATACCGACACAGTGCCGATACCTACAGACAGATTATATGTGGCGTAATATCCAGGGAGCAGGTAGTAGCCAGTTCCTCCGGGGAGAGTCGGGTAAATGCGGAGCTGATATGTGCCTATCGGCAGCATGTCGGCAGAGGTGATCGTATGCTCGCTTGACCATGCCCCGCCCACAACCTTGTAAATGTAGGTGCAGGCAACTGTGACTCCATTGGAACTCTTTGCCGTGACGCTCGATCCCGTACCAGTCCCGTCAGCCGCGAGGGGGAAATACATGGTCGGAGTGAGAGACGGCAGGACAATACTGGTGATCGTCACAGTCTCTTTAACCACCATCGTATCGCTGGCATATGCCACGTTGTAGTTGGGGCTCGCCTCCTGCACCGCATAGACCGTAACCCCTGAACTCGGGGCAAACTTGTAGTTCTCATTCGTGCCATTTCCGCGAAGGGGTTGGCTGAATACCGAACCGGTCTTGGTGAAGTAGTAATTGACCGGCATTCCCAGATAGGTCGTATTGCCTGCATCGTAGACGCTGGCCGCAGCCGATACGTCGAGCAGGGACTGACCGGCCAGTATGGAGGCAGGCAGATCGAACCTGACTGTGCAATTCACCTTCAGGATTGAGTATGCGAATATCCCCGTACCGGTGTAGCCGGTGGCCGGGTCTACTGTTGCCGTGACGACATAATAACCTGCATTCGTCGGCTTGGTTGCAGATGGACCGTAGACAGTGATTTCCCCGGATGGAGCCGTGCCGCCACTGTAGGAGTACGTAACGGTCTTGCCTGCCGGATCGGTCGTGGCGGTTATCGTGTAGCTGCTGCCGTAATTATAGGTCGTGGCCTGACCGGGGAACGTGACATCGGCCTGTAGCGTTGAATTGCTCCTTGTAATGGATATCGGCGTAGGAGCGATGTAGTAAACCTGTTGGTCAGTCGTCAGCGTCAGGCTCGCAGTAAGTGTGAGTACAAAGGTTGACGGGTTCGGCGTAAACCCGGACATTGACACATAGGCGAAAGAGTAGTTCGACCCGGTTCCGTCATGCTGTTCGATATCCGGGGTCGAGGTTGGATTGATGCCGCTGGCGGAGAAGGCTATTTTGTTCTTCAGTGCATCATCCAGTGTCCAGTTGAGCTTTGCCGTAACCGTCCCGAAGCTGTAGCTGGTCATTTTGTATGCATCGTAAGAAAGCAGGCCACCCCAATATACCGACAAAGCAGACAGCACCAGTTGCCGCTTGTTGATTGTGCGGGTTTTCGTGCTATCGAAATTCGTCGTTAAATCGTAGTTTGCCCCTGCCGACAGGGTGCCTATCGTTATGGCGTATGGGGTTGCCGAGGGTGTAAATCCTGCGGACAGTTCGCCGCTGAAATCATCTCCAAGCATCAAGCCGTTTGCCTGCGGTTTGCTGTCACCACCTGGGCCGTGACTTGTGAATGCAATCGGTTGAGGGCCATACTCCACCACATCCGTAGTTGGCACTATCCAGACAGGGCGCTTGTTAATGACAACGCCGTATTCGGTAGCACCTGTTGGTGCCGGATTCTTGTAGTTGTGGGCGCGATACAGCGATGAGTCCGAGATACCCGAATTGTCAGGAACGAAGCTGCAGACAATGAATATCCCGGTATCGGCATCCGGTATCTTGGTCGGGTCGGAGATGACACCGTTGAAGGTGGCATTGGCATGCCCGGACACCGTGTAGGTGGTGGTGCCGTTTACAGCACTGCCGTTAATCGAGTTGCGCCATACTGCCGTCATGATCGTTGACCAAGGATCTCCGAAAGTCATGGTAGATGGAGTCCAGTCTATGATGGGTGTGTCCTGAGTGACTTCAACCCCTGCCATATACTCCATAGGGGAGGGGTAGTTGGTGGTATCGTTCGGGTAAAAGTCGGCAAATACGTTGTTTACCTTGTTCGTACCGTCTGCATTGCACTGCAGCAGCGTTCCCCATGCCGGGGTAACCCGCCATCCTTGCGGTTCATGGGCGGTCGCTGCATAAGAAGGGTTGCCAGCCAGCCCCCCGGCATCCACAAGGAAGTCGAAACCCGTACCGTAGACAATCGGCTGTGGGTCGTTCACGTCAAAAGTGCCGGTGATAGTGCCACCCGATCCAACACTGATCGTCACAGTCTTACTCTGGACATTCGACGCAAGATAGTTACTATCTCCTGGCTGCTGGTACGATATATGCGCGAAGCCGGCCCCGGTCAGCGTCCATTTGATATCCGTCTCCAGCCACGGCCCGAACTCCGGGTTTGTCTCCTGCGGGTTGACGACTCTGGTATCTACAATGCCGACCAAGGATACGAGACTCGGGGTTGTGGTGCTGCCGACAATATCGAGCCCTGAGTTTCGATTTAGCGGCCTCCGCATGGTGTGAATCACGTATCCACCAATATAGGGCGAAGATTGGTAATTTGTCGGCTCACCAAGTACCTGCTGGTATTTGTTGACCACTACCCCGGATTCAGCGGCTGCCAGGCGGTAGTGAACCGCATCAGTTGCCTGAAACGTAACATACAGCGGCAGACCGGAATTGACCACAGGGACGGTATTCTCCGCAGGAATGGTATAATCAGCGTCCAGCCAATACTTGAACACCCCCGGCAAAAGAGTTTCCGTCCCTGGCACATAGACAACGGCGTTGAGGGTTACGCCTACCTCCAGCTTCGTACCATATGTAATACCAGCCGGCGATGACCAGTTGATAGTCGGCACACACCACGTATCAGGGCCATAGTGAGTGTAGAGAGTCGCCAGTGGTGAGTTGGGTATGCCTTCAATGTCTCCTGTCTGGGGCGTGAACGGTGCAAACAGCTTACGTCCGCTGGCGTCCTCGATCTGCAGGCCGATGGCGTTCTGCCGGTTTGAGTCAGTAACCACATCCTCAAGGTCATCTGCCCACCAACCGTCAGCATCGACAATCTTGGTTACGGCATACTCGCGGGGCATCTCGGAGGTCACGATATCGCCGGTCCCGTCCGTCAGGTTTGTGTTGAGGTTGACCGCCATGCCGGTTGTGTCGAATATCTGGGTAGTGCCGTCCACGCTGGAGTAAATCAGTTTGACTACGAACGGAGGGACACCGCTTTTCCAGGTAAGGGTAGGAACTCCGGCCTCGTCATTGGAAGCGCCGGTAATGCGGAATCGGTTGGCATTGATGACCGTGATCGATGAAGGCCTTACGCGTAGAACAAAATAATCCTGATCGGAATTGCCAGGGGTGAGGAACTGAATGAGGGTTTTGGCCCCATTCGGCGGCAATGTTTTTGCCACAGAACGAGCCTGAGAAATCGCGCTTTGGGAGCACAATCCCTCGGAAGCGTCGAGGATCTTCATTACGAGACCCTTGAAACGCTTTTTGTTGCTACCGGGTCAAGACCTGCAACAGTGAATCTGTTTCCATCCTGATTCTTGAACATGAACTGCCACGATGTTCCGAATACCCCAAGCGGTAGCTCACATCTCCGGCGATGTATCCCGGGATTCCCGTCAAAGGAGACTGGTACATCGTCACTTCTCAGCACTTCATCTACGAACGTGCTTATCAGAAGACTTCCTTCGCATCTGGCATGGGCATAAACGTCAGGAACGTTCTTCTGCTCTTTGACTGCAAAATCCGTCACCAGAGAGCGAGCATAGCCGTCTATCTGCGCCCCGTTATCGGTTTCCCCTCCGATAAGGAATATCCCGGCAGCATTGGCCCCGTAGCAATCGTTGCCTATACGAGTCAAAGAGTTGAATGGGAACCGTTCATACCGGCTGTGTGCGTAAGAATGACTGCCATCAGGCCGAACCATAGAATTGAGATTCACAACTCTTGTGCCGGTAAGATCAACTGCAACTATTGCCCCGGCGCCATCCAGGACATCGACATCAAAGCAGACGATATACTGCTTGATCTTCAATGTATTGTGGTCCCGCAAGACAGCCGCCCCTTTTGCGACATTGGGGAAATCAACCTTTCTTGAAGACAGGTTTATGACATTACCGTTCGGTAATCCCACCATGATTCCCTGTCGGCAGGTCCACATAATCACTTCTGCACTCGTCTGGATCGACGGGATTGCCTCTCCGGATATGGTTAAGTCGGTCCCTTCGATAATGCCGTATGCGTCGATCTTCTTCTGAGTGAACCCGCCAACCTTAGACCCATCCGGGAGGACCACCAAGGCGTGACCCTCAAGGAAGTATGTTCCTCCAGTTGTGCCAACATACAGAGCGTCTGCCACCGCCCTGATAGCTGTGATAGTTTGTGGGAACCCGGCCACCACATTGAACCGGATATCAGTGCGATCGACATTGAAGGTATCAGTGCGAAAAACGAAACTGGCATCCCCAACGGCCACAGCGAAATAGACACACCCATCGGCGAAAACAAGGTGTTTGCCTGCCTGCGTGGAGAGTTTAAACGTATCGACCTCGAAGTTACTGACAACGGCCTGAAAGTCTGCCGGCGCATGGTTCTCCACCCACTGAGTCACATCGTTAGCAAGAGCATTCCAGTCGGTTGTATTGTCAAGGACAGTGATTGTGCCGTTGTCGATCTTTCCGTAGACCAAGCCGTCAGAGAAGACCACTATGTTATTGACCTGCTCAAAATGGACTTCAGCCAAGACAATTATCTCATCGGACATCGGTGATACCGTGGCGCCATCGAAATAGCATATCTTGCTGTTCTGGACACAGTAATTACCCCAGAGAGAAGTTGTTTCTCCACCTGTCACAAGGGTAAACCCGTCTCTCCTGACGGCGTTGCCACTGTCGTCAATATCGCAATTGACCGCCCTTACACACTCCCCGTTTCGCATACTGAGAGAAGCAGCATCGGCAATGGTATTTTCTCCGGCGAAACGGATCATTCAAGCCCCAGTATCCACGCCTTGACAGAACCACGGCGGGTCTTTGTGTAGTTGTACCGCATGAACAGAACTGCGCTTTCCATGTCATAAATGGCATTTGCCGTGCCTGCGATGGCATTGCCGTTCCGATCTCCACAGGTAATCCACGGACCTACCACCTCTGGACCGCACTGGATGGTTATTGTGCCAGGCAGTGCGGTAGTCAGTGCAACTCCGTTGCTAGAGTACCCTTGCAGAATAACAGTCTTGACTTTCGTGCCGAGTCGTTTTCCAACTCCTGCCCTTGTGGTGGAGATATTGTCCATCAGAATAGTTGCAGGATTTCCGGCAAAAGATTGAACCGGCAAAAGCAGGCCCAGAAGCAGCAGAAGATAAATCACCTGAAAGCCCTCCTTACCCGGTTGCCGTGGTTCGTACGGTTTCTGCGGCTCAAGTCCTCTTTAACGCTTTCTATCTTGTCGTTGAACTTCCCTTCATAGAGAACCGACAGGTCGGGCCGCTTAACTTCAAGATCGTTCTTGCCAAAGGCTTCCGCAAGAATCCCATACACCAGATATTCGTGATACTCTTCCCTGAAATCAAGGCACGATGTAGCTGCTGTGGCGAGCGTGAGTCGTTTGAGCGGGAAACGCCGGACGGTCAGTGATGCCGTGCATGGAGCAGCCGGGGGAGGATAGAGAGTTATGCTGTCCGTGTTCAGGTCCGGTATCCAAATGACCGGTTGACCAGCCCCGGCATTCCGCCACCCGGGAATAGCAGCATCCATCTCTTCAACAGTCATCTTCTCCAGCGAGTGATATTGCCCGGAGAGAGTGATGCTTGTCACTTCGATGATCTTCGGACTCATGGCATAAGTTGCAGTATTCGCCAATACAGCCAAAGAGCAGAGGGGAAGGGGAGTCGGAGCGGTTAAGTCCGTTGCCGTGGTCGAGTCGATAATAAGATGCTTGACCGCAAGGAACATCTTGTCCCTTGCGGCGTTCGCATACTCTTCCAGAAGTTCGATATCACTCCAATGCCGATCAGCAACTGACCCGGCGAGGTCACGCAACCGTCTCCGGGCTCTTATCAGCAGTTCGGAGGGCAGCATTACGACTCCTGAGTTTCGACAACGGCAACCGGCACTTCAACGGTTTCCGCTTCAGCTGTGATTGCAGGGGCAGCAGGGGCAGTCTCAACAGGGACCGTCTCAACGGGTGCTGTTGCAGCAAGCAGTTCAGCCACCTTTGCATCTGCTTCGTCCTTTTTCAGACCCCTGGCAACTACCGCGCCATCAGGTCCGATGATCTCATGCCACTGGCCGGAGTATTTGACAACCTGATACCCAACCGGTGCGGCAGTCTCATCGATGATTTTGGCAACCGGCACTTCAACGGTTTCCGCTTCAGCTGTGATTGCGTCCTCGATAACTACTTGTGCAACAGGGTTGTAAGGCACCATATCCCCTCTTGCTGCAAGAGCGTCTGTGTAAACGTAGAAAATTCCGTCCGGATCACCATGTTTTTTCAGGTATTGCATAGTCTTCTCCTTATATTTTTGAATAGGTTGCTACTTTCACAGTGCCTCCGCCAGCGCCTGCCGCCCCGGAGAGTGTGCATGTTATCTTCCACGGATGTTCGCCTATCGGGATCTCACCCGTTTTGGCGGAACCGATCAAATCCCCGAGAGGGGTTGTGCTATTCTCGTTGATGGCCGCACTCGTATAGACAGTGATATTATCAGGGTCTACGATGGTAATAGTCGCCGTCACCGGGTTGGTGAAGTCGGGAGTGACGACAATCATCTTGCCTATCCAGCCGTTGATGTCGGACGGGATGCTTATTGCTGTCGTTGTCGCGTCAAATACGAAGTTGAAGACTCGGTTTACCATTGATTTGCAGCACATAATTGTTCCCTCCTTGTTTGACTGCTCAAGTCAGAGCCGGGACCGAAACCCCGGCTCTTCCTTCAATCGTCAAACGTGTTAGAAACTGGCGCCGGTACTGATTCGCCTCCAGTGGGTATGTGTCCCTGTACCGGAAATGTTGAGGAACAAATATGACTGGTTGTAACGGATCTCCCCTGGTGATGTTGATTGCGGCTTGATGGACGATGAAACGTTGCGGAACTTTGTTGAAGTCACCGGTGTCTTGTCGCCAGCGGCACCAAAGGAGAGGTTGGCAGCTGCGAGAGCTACAACTATGAGAATGCCTGCGAGAAATCGCCTCATATAACCACCTCCACTTTATTGATTGCGCCATCATCGATCGTGATGTAGTAGCGCGTGCCGGTTACGGTATCGGTGTAGATGTGGCCGTAACGGACATCGTAAATGACCTTGCCATTGTCATCCTTGATCTGATTCCTCAAGGTGAGTTCGGCAATGGTCGCCTGTACCATGTGATGAGCCATTGTGAACCCCCTTAGTTCAGGTCAGTGCAGACAGCGCAAAGTTTGAATTTCGGACCTGCAGTAATTGCGGTTGCCGTGGTCATAACAACGTCGATGGAGTCGGCAGCATCGTAAAAATAGCCGTTGTTGTTGGTGACGGCCCTGGCATCGGTGCCTTCGGTCGAGTGATCGTGAGCAACAGCCTTGCCATCCACTGAAGCCATCCAGCCGTTGGTTGCTCCGCCATCTCCGACGTTCATTGTCAGGGTGGTGCCGACTGCCGCAGTAATAACTTCGATATGAACGCTTTCAACCAGAGTGTTCGCCGGGATCGGGAGACACTGGTAAACGTCCGCAGCGGTTATCGCCCCGCCGGTCAGGTCGAAAGTGGCCGAAAGGGTGTAGCGGGTGTTGGTCGCTTTGTAGGGAATAACGCCCAGAAGTGGGCCAGTTCCGGTTTTATCAATGTTTGCCATCTGTTAAATCCTCCGTAGCGGGGCCGTTAAGCCCCGCCGTTTTGGGTTGAATTACTTGTTTGCGTAGCAGTAGAGAACGCCGAGAGCCGCCGGATTGGTTACTTTCCAGTCGTAGATGTACTCTCCGCACAGACCGGCGCCATTGACTTCCTGAAGCTCCGGGAAGTATTTGACGTTTGCCAGCTGGCTGACAAAGCTGATTGCGCTCTTGTGCCCGAACATGACCGGGTAGCAGATCTTGCCGGAACCGTCAGCAATCGGGGTGTAGAGGTTGGTGGAGTACAGCTTGAACTTCGCGCTGGTGCCGATCCTGCCGCCGTTCAGCGTCGAGGTCATGCCCGTCAGGGACTCGTCCTTGTAATCGGACATATCGAGCATGTTCTCCATCCAGGTCGGAATGACCATCCAGCGGTCATCTTTCGGCCAGCTCTGCTCATCCGCAACAGACTGGCAGTCGCGGATTTTTTCGATGGCGTTGATCTTGTTGATACCAACAGGGGTGTTGGTAACGCCGAGATTGTAGCCGGGACCGGCAACGGCAGCAGTGGCCCCGGACTTCTTGCCGGCAGCAGTACCGATGTTGGCGGCAGCTGCATCAGGATAGTTCGAGGCGAAGAACGCGGTGTCAACATCGATACTCTGCTGCTGACGGGCATCCTTGGAAAGAGTGCCGATGAAATCCTTGTCCCACATCTGGGCCTTGTCAGCGTCGAGAATGAGACAGTCGAACGTATTGCCGCGATTGACGGTCATAATGACGGGATCGCTCGCACATTCCTGCCACTGCCGTTTCTGACCGCGCACAAGAGGTTTGATGAGCACAGTAGGGATAGTATTGATAGTTACCTGGTTCCCAAGCCCTTTAAGCTCTCCAGTGAACTTTGTATTGCAGATGCTCGGAGCAATACACTCGTCGTAAAACTTGTCCTGGTAAATCCGGCTGAACAGCTTGGGAATACGGGCATCACCGGTCCCGGTCGTATGATCTGCACTGCCGGGAACGCCGGGGATTATCCCCATAAAGGCCATGAGCGGCATACGGATTGCCATGGCGAACATGCTCATCAGTGTTGCGAAAAAGGTCTTCATTTGTTGGGCTCCTTACCGGACCCGTCCCTCAATGATCGCATCATTGATATCGTCGTTGATTGCCGCTATCTGTTCGGGTGTGCCTTTCAGCTTCCCCTCTTTTTTCAAGCGGTCGAACTCATCAATCTGCGCCTGGGTATAGATCCGTTTGGTTGGTTTTGGTTGCGGTGGAGGCGTACCCCCGCCGGTTCGTGTCGGTTCGGTTGCAATCTCTTCAGGTGTTGGTTCGGCAGCCGCAACCGGCGCTACCGTTTTCTTGAACAGGTTGAATATCTCGGCTACCTTGGCGGCATTACCCTTGCTGTGATGGCGCTTTAACGCCTTGTCGTAGGTTTCGTCAGAGCCGGGGATTGTCTGAAAAGCGAATTCCGTGAACTTGGGATCTTGCGGAGTTGTTTCGTCTCCGTTGATCTTCCGCCAGTCAGGTACGAGCTCATTGAGTGACGTGAAATAGTTCTTTGCCGCCGTCTGTGCCTGTTCCTGCTCAAGCCTCCCTGTCTTTTCCCCGGTGGCTGTCACCTGTCCGGTTACTTCGTTGAGGGAGGTTTCGAGGGAAGCAATCTGTTTCTGCAGAGCGGTGATAATGCTGGCACCCTTGGCGCCCACTTCAGCGGTCAGCTCTTCCAGGCTTGCTTTGACTTCGGGAGTCGGTTCGGGGGCCGGAGTGTTCTTCTCCGCAAGCTGCTTCTTGAGCCCTTCGATTTCTTCCGTCAGTTTTGCAAACCCTTCCTTGTTGAAATTGCCGAAGGTAGAGCGGTAACGGTCCTCAGACCGGCGCAGTTCTTCCCTGAGTTGGGCGATTACTGTTGCCGATTCGTCGGTTGCTGCCGGCACTGGGACTTCCGTTACGGGAGGAACAACAACATCGGCAGTGGCTTCTTCAGGGAAAAGCTCGTTGATATCTTTCGATACCAGGGGAGCATTCGCCTGCTCTAACCTCTCTGCATCTGCTGCCTCCTGCTGCAACCGCAGTTCTTCCAGTTCCCGTTCTGCTTCTTCTGCTTCCCTTCTGATCTGATCTCTCATCCTCTACTGCTCCTTTGGGTGCGCTATGGCTGTCCCGAGTGTGGTTTTGAGGTGCCTGCTGGCTGTCCTCTTATTGGGTGCGTGAAAGCTCTCCCGCGATTGACAAATAAACACTATTGATTAGTAATTTCAGTTACAATATCCCGTAAAACTTCAGCCTTGCCTTGGCCTCTCGCTACTTCTTCGCCACGGAGGTCGATATTGATGTCTTTTTGCTCTTCAAGGGACTCCGCAAACCATTTAGTGACCAGCTTGAAGTCATGATTGCTCTGCAGCCGTGATACAGCCGCTTTTAGCTCTTTCGTCTCCTTTATCATGCTCTTACCTGCGATTCTGGACCGCCGGCAGGAGCACCGGAGGCGTCAAGTGTAGTTGCTTTCGGTGCCGGAGCGGTATTACCCGGCGATGGAGCTGCACCGGACAGTGATGGCGGTAACAAAGACGGGTTTGGAGACCTTTCAATAGCTTCCAAGTTTGGCAGCGTCCGGTTTACGTCCATCTGACGGCCTGCCGCGCACTCCCCAAGGATGTAGGCGAGTCCTTTGTCAGTAACGATGTTGGCAAGACGCTCGTTTGAGGCCACCATGCCCAGATATTCAGTCTGACGGATCGCCAGTTGCTCACGGGACGCCTGAGATTTGGAAGAACGGGCCTTAATCCGGAGCGATCCCTTAATGGAAGGGTCATTGACGTTCAGCATGTTCCATGCAAACTGTCTCTCTATGGCCGGGGTGATGATTCCGCTCTCGAAATTGTCAACCGCCATCTTAATGTTGCGTCCGGAAGCTCCCATTCTCATTGCCAGTGCCGAAGTAGTGCGCTCTCCACCTCCGCCGGCGTTGGCGAAAGCAGGCACAACCTCGTCGTCAGCCTCTTTCTTCAGCGCGGCCAGCACCATCAGCAGCTCTTGAGCGTACAATTTGGCCTGATACATCCGAATCGCCGGACCTTCCTGCATCCGCTTATTGGTACTGAGCAGTTTCTTGCCCGGGAAGATGTCTCCATTGTCGCCAGGGGCAAGACGATCTTCCGCAACTTCGAATACCGGACCAGAAGACCAGGCAACATTTGTCATGAGACCGCGTACCGCTGCGTTGGCAGGCTCCTGAATCCGCTTCATGATATCAGCAGGGGATTTGCCCCACATGGAATCGTTGTTTTTAACGAAGGAGGCGGAACCGTAAGGCTTGCGACCGAGAGGATCAGGGTTCAGAATGGCCCGAAACACGATATCTCCGACCATGCGAGCATTGACAGGGTAATAAGCGTCCTCGTCAGGGACCTGTTTTTCGGTCATTCCCCATTCGCGCAGGATGTTGCCCTGAACATCACCCCAAAAGTTGATAACGTCAATCTTGCCACCCGGCGCACTGTTCTGCATTCCGGTCAAATCGGAGTTTTCCAGCAACTTCCGATCGGTGTCAATGACAGTTGGCTCATGATGGCCGTTCGGGTACTTCCGCAGGATCTCCCGCAAGGCCTCTTTGTTATAACCCGGCTGTCCGATGAGCCCGGAAAGGTCGGACGGGATATAAGGCTCGATCTCGATAAAGGCACCGTCGTTCGGATTTAAGGCGCCAGGGGCAGGATAAGCATTGAAAGGAGATACCCGCCAGTAACCGGGGACAATCTTGTCAATGACCTTGTACTTGCTCTCTCGGTCATCCCACTTGAGCCCTTTGATCTTCTTCGGGAGCGGTCCCTTGAGGACACAGGCTC
>Ga0134124_10001224_pt1 | contig 20505 bp, 20 predicted proteins | sample KB304_FD_96880 | JGI IMG/M metagenome (GOLD analysis project Ga0134124, IMG submission 96880) | Terrestrial soil microbial communities without Nitrogen fertilizer from Kellogg Biological Station, Michigan, USA - KB3-0-4 | ecosystem: Environmental > Terrestrial > Soil > Unclassified ... | reverse complement strand
GCGAATTTGCTCGAAGGGGGACAACGATGAGCGCATTTAGAGCGGTTCGGAATACGCTGGGAACGGTGGGCTTGCTTTTTGCGGGGTACGTGCTTGTGATGTCGGTCAAAGATTCCTGGCGGTATCTTAAAATCAGCCGGATGTAATTTGTTCGAATGCGCCTTGACCCTTCCCTTTGACGCTGGATGGGACGGGCGGGACGACGCCCGTCCATCATTTCCCCAAGATTGCTCTATCTCTTTAGAGAGAATTCGGTAGAATACGCAACTGGAACGGGCCTTGCCGAATGAACGATCCGCTACTCCTGCCCGTCGGAGCGGAATTCGAGTGGCTCACACTACCACGATTCGAACAGGCAGCCCGCAGGCTCCGCAATCCATCTCAGAAATTGACATCCTCTGGATAACTGCTGGTTTAGGGTGCGATGGCGACACGATTGCCATGACTGCGGCCACGCAGCCAAGTATCGAGGATATCGTTCTCGGATCGATGCCATGGATCCCCAAGGTACGTTTTCACAATCCCTTTCTTGCAATCGAGAACGGAGACGAGTTCCTCAGTCGGTTTCATCTCGCCGCCGAAGGCAAGCTGGCTCCCTTCATTCTGGTGGTGGAAGGATCAATCCCAAACGAGAATAATAAGGAGGAGGGTTATTGGGCCTCCCTAGGGACCGACCCGAAAACCGGCCAACCGATTACCACTTGTGAATGGATCGACCGGCTTGCTCCGCTGGCCTGGGCCGTTATCGCCGCGGGAACGTGCGCAACCTATGGTGGCATCCATGCGATGGAGGGAAATCCCACCGGGTGTATGGGTCTTCCGGATTATCTCGGATGGCAGTGGAAATCCACAGCGAGCATCCCGATTGTTTGTGTCCCCGGGTGTCCCGTGCAGCCGGACAACTTCATGGAGACGCTGCTCTACCTTCTTCATATGGCTGCCGGGCGTGCACCGACCATCTCGCTCGACGATGCGCTGCGCCCGACCTGGCTGTTTGGGGCGTCCGTGCACGAGGGTTGCGATCGCGGAGGCTACTACGAGCAGGGAGAGTTTGCGGAGGAATACGGATCGCCGCTGTGCATCGTAAAGTTGGGGTGCTGGGGCCCGGTTGTACAGTGCAACGTGGGCAAGCGCGGATGGATGGCTGGGATCGGCGGATGTCCCAATGTTGGGGGCATATGCATCGGATGTACCATGCCGGGGTTTCCTGACAAGTTCATGCCGTTCATGGACCAGCCGCCGGGTTCGCTATTGTCATCGAGCGCTGTGATGACCTATGGCCGCGCCATTCATGCCCTGCGCAGATTTACCCAGTCGTCGCTAAACAAAGAGCCAAGTTGGCGGCGCAAAACAACCAAGCCTGATCTCCATAATGGCTGACCTTGTTGGGGTTGAAATATGGTTCCCGCGTGGAGTGTCGAATCGGTCGCGCAATCCGAAGCCAAGAACGCGGAATTGACCCCAGGAGAAGCTGAGACTCTTCTGGTTGATCTTGCTGCGGTTTTTTTGGGAAACTCGGCGCCGGAATTGGGATCGACCGATCTCAGCCGAGACCAGGAAGAACAACTTCCCAACGTCTCTGCCATCTACCGGGCACTGGTCGAACAGATCCCCGCCGTTGTTTTCATGGCCCACCTTGATCGTGGCATCGGCGAAGCCTACGTCAGCCCGCAAATTCAATCGACGCTCGGTTTTTCCCAGGCCGAGTGGCTGGAAGATCCCATCCGCTGGTACCGGCAGATTCATCCCGACGACAAACAAAGGTGGAGTGTCGAAGCCGCCCATATGTTTCTGTCAGGCACGCCGCTGCGCTCCGCCTATCGTGTCATGGCGCGAGACGGCCGGGTGGTGTGGTTTCACTGCGAAGCCAAAATGATCCGGCGGGCGGACGGGCGGCCCTGGTTTATCCATGGCGTCGGTTTCGATATCACGGAACTCAAGCGGACAGAGGAAGCATTGCAGGAAGAACGGAACGTAGTTTCCGCCATTCTTCACACCGTAGGAGCTCTCGTCGTGGTGCTCGATCCAGAGGGACGGATTGTCCGGTTCAACCGCGCCTGCGAGCAGACGGCTGGTTATTCATTTGCCGAAATAAAGGGAAAATATTTCTGGGACTTATGCGTGATTCCGGAGGAGGCCGAGCGTTTCAAGATTATTGTAGAGCAGCTGCGCATGGATCATAATGCCAAAGACTATGAGACATCCTGGGTCACGCGCGATGGCGCACGGCGATTGATTGCGTGGTCCAGCACTGTTTTGCCGGGCGGCGATGGTGCGCCCGCCTATATCATCGCGACGGGAATCGACATTACAGAACGCAAGCGACTGGAGAAAGCGATTCTGGAAATTAGCGCCGACGAGCAACGGCGGATTGGACAGGACCTGCATGATGGGTTGGGGCAGCATTTGACCGGGATTGCTTTCATGAGCAAAGTGCAGGAACAGAAGTTGGCAGAGAAGGGATTGAAGGAGGCCGCGGAAGCGGCCCGGATCGTCAAGCTGGTAAATGAGGCCATCAACAAAACGCGAGAGCTGGCGCATGGTCTTCTTCCCGTGGTGGCGGAATCGCAAGGCTTGATGTCCGCGCTCAGGCGGTGGGCAGTTGAAGTGGAAGATGTCTTTCGCATCTCGTGCCAGTTCCATTGCGATAGTCCGGTCCTCATCCACGACGCCATCATGTCCACCCATCTTTATCGGATTGCCCAGGAGGCCGTGAACAACGCCATGCGGCACGGACACGCCACTGAGATCGTAATTACTCTATCGGCTGGCAACGGACAGGGAACGCTGGTCATCGAAGACAATGGTCCTGGTATAGCCGAGCGAGTTGACGAACCATCTGCCAACCATTCCGGAATGGGGCTACAGATCATGAATTATCGTGCTCGCATGATCTGTGGTTCGCTTAAACTCCAGAATGGCAAGACTCGCGGGACCGTGGTTACTTGCGCATTTCCACTCAATAGGAACAACGAAGCGTTGAAGCAGGCTAGATATGATCACTAAACAGACCAACACTAATCCGGCCACAAAATGCAGCAAAGTATTTTTGGTTGATGATCATCCCATTGTGCGCCAGGGCCTGACACTGCTGATCAATCAGGAGGCAGATCTGGCGGTCTGTGGTCAGGCCGAAGACATGCATTCGGCATTGCAGGCGATCCATGATTCTCGCCCGGACATCATGATCGTTGACATCTCGCTCAATGGACCTGATGGATTGGAGCTGTTGAAGAGCATCAGGGTGAAGTATCCGGACATGCCGGTGCTGATTCTGTCCATGCACCACGAGTCCTTCTATGCGGAAAGAGCGCTGCGGGCGGGCGCGAACGGCTACATCATGAAGCAGGAGGCGACGGAAAAGGTCCTGGTTGCTTTGCGCCGCATTCTGGGGGGAGAGATTTACGTCAGCGATCGAGTGGGCAACCACATGCTGCAGCATTACATTCGCGGCGCCAGCCCTTTTCCGCAATCTTCCGTGGCGGAACTTACGGACCGCGAGCTCGAAGTTTTCCGCTTGATCGGCGAAGGTCATGGAACGCGGCAGATTGCCGAAGAACTTCATTTGAGCGTTAAGACGGTCGAGTCGTACCAGGCGCACATCAAAGAGAAACTATCTTTGCGAAGCGCTCGCGAACTGGTGCAGCACGCCATTCAATGGACGGTGAGCGAGAAGAAGAGCGCGTGAGCTCCGCCAGAAACACGCCATAGTTTTTCCCTCCTTATCGAGCGGTTCGGCGCTGAAGAGGATCCGCCTCATAGGCGCCGGAGCTGTTCTCCACAGTCCTTCTCAACCCTATTTCCTCGAATCAGGGATTCCCCGGTGCTTCCCATCGTAATTCCCAGGGGAAATAAAACAGGGTCACTCCACTTGAAACGAGTCCGCAACAGGTTGATTCTACGGTCGATCTGGAATTCAGGTCCCTTACATCAACTTCTCAGCCAGCTTTCTGTTTGGGAACAAAGGGCATTGTGTATGCCGACAATTCGCTTGAGAGGAGTATCCAGCTATGGCAGCAGAGACGGTTCCTTACGGTCGCAGTACGCAAAAAGCGCCGCCTGTTAAAGAGGTACACATAGTCTGGATCACGGCCGGCCTCGGCTGTGACGGCGATTCGGTTTCAATCACCGCAGCAACCCAGCCCAGTGTTGAAGATGTTCTGCTCGGCGCCATCCCTGGCCTGCCTAAAGTTCACCTCCACAATCCAGTGCTGGCCTACGAAAACGGCGATGACTTCATGAAGTTTTTCTATCGCGCGTGGGAAGGCAAGCTTGATCCATTTGTGCTGGTAGTGGAAGGCTCGATCCCCAACGAGACGATCAAGAAGGAAGGCTACTGGGCGGGGCTGGGGACCGATCCCAACACCGGGCAGCCGATTACCACGAATGAGTGGATTGACCGACTGGCACCCAAGGCATTGGCAGTGATTGCCATCGGAACCTGCGCGACTTACGGCGGCATTCACGCTATGGAAGGAAACGCCACGGGCGCCATGGGCCTCGCCGACTACCTGGGCTGGGATTGGCGGTCCGTCGCGGGCTTGCCGATTGTGAACGTCCCCGGATGTCCGGTTCAGCCCGACAACTTCATGGAGACCGTGCTTTACCTTCTTTATCAAGTCGCGGGTCTGGCTCCGATGATTCCGTTGGACGATCAACTGCGCCCTACCTGGCTTTTTGGCAAGACTGTGCATGATGGTTGCGACCGGGCCGGCTACTACGAACAGGGTGATTTTGCGGAAGAATATGGTTCCCCCAAGTGCATCGTGAAATTGGGATGCTGGGGGCCGGTGGTTAATTGCAATGTCCCCAAGCGGGGATGGATGGCCGGCATCGGGGGGTGCCCCAATGTGGGCGGCATCTGCATTGGATGCACCATGCCCGGCTTTCCTGACAAGTTTATGCCCTTTATGGATGAGCCGCCGGGGTCGCGGGTTTCAACGGCCAGCATCGGTGTGTACGGTCGTGCGATACGGGCCTTGCGCACGATTTCCCAGAACACATTGAACAAGGAACCCAAATGGCGGCATCCGCGTCCGGAGCTGACGACCGGTTACCACCCACGATCGTATTAGAAGCCTGGCCAACGCAGCCCAACTGAGAACGCAAAAGGAGCGATTACGATGAGCACGATCACTGCACCCACCCAAGACGTTCCCAGCAAATCCCGCAATCTGGTGGAAATGAATTGGGACCCGATTACCCGCATCGTGGGCAGCCTGGGCATTTTTACCAAAATTGATTTCGACGCGAAGAAAGTGGCGGAGTGCCACAGCACCTCTTCCATCTTCCGCGGATACAGCATCTTCATGAAGGGAAAAGACCCGCGCGATGCCCATTTTATCACCAGCCGCATCTGCGGGATCTGCGGCGATAACCACGCCACCTGCGCGACCTACGCACAGAACATGGCCTTCGGGGTCAGGCCGCCGCACATTGCGGAATGGATCGTCAACCTCGGCGAGGCTGCCGAGTACATGTTCGATCACAATATTTTCCAGGACAATCTGGTCGGCGTGGATTTCTGCGAGCAGATGGTAAAGGAAACCAATCCCAAGGTGTGGACGAAGGCGCAAGCTACAGCGGCCCCGCACTCGAACGATCATGGTTTCAAGACGATCGCAGATATCATGACGGCGCTCAATCCGTTCACCGGTTCGTTTTATCTCGAAGCCCTGCAGATGAGCCGGATGACGCGCGAGATGTTCTGCCTGATGGAAGGGCGCCACGTACATCCCTCGACTTTGTATCCGGGTGGAGTGGGCACTGTTCCGACCGTACAGCTCTTCACGGATTACATTGTCAGGCTCATGAAGTACGTCGAGTTCATGAAGAAGGTGCTGCCGCTTCACGATGACTTGTTTGACTTTTTTTACCAGGCTTTGCCCGGGTACGAAGAGGTGGGACGCCGTCGGATCCTGCTAGGCTGTTGGGGATCATTCAATGACCCCGAGCATTGCGACTACACCTACAAGAACATGACGGACTGGGGTCGGAAGATGTTCGTCACCCCGGGCGTCGTAGTGGACGGCAAGCTGGTCACGACCGACCTGGTGGACATCAACCTGAACATCCGCATTCTGCTGGGTAGTTCGTACTACGATGACTGGAAGAACGCTGAGACATTCGTTAAGACCGATCCGCTGGGGAATCCGGTGGACAAGAACCATCCCTGGAACCAGACAACAATTCCCCGGCCCCAGAAGCGCGACTTCGGCGGCAAGTACACCTGGGTGATGTCGCCTCGGTGGTTGGACAAACGGACCGGCGATCACCTCGCGCTGGACACCGGCGGTGGCCCGATTGCCCGGCTCTGGGCTACGGCGCTCGCCGGACTGGTCGACATCGGCTACATCAAGGCCACCGGTAAGAGCGTAAAGATTTATCTGCCGAAGACCATGTCGAAGCCGGAGGTCGAGTTCGAATGGAAGATTCCGCAGTGGAGCAACGCCATCGAGCGCGATCGCGCCCGCACTTACTTCCAGGCTTATGCGGCGGCCTGCGCCCTGCATTTTGCGGAGAGGGCGATGGACGAACTTCATGCCGGCAAGACGAAGACCTGGTCGGATTTCAAAGTGCCGGAAGAGGCCATTGGATGCGGCTTCCACGAAGCGGTCCGCGGCGTGTTGTCGCATCATGTGGTGATCCGTAAAGGCAAGATCGCCAACTATCATCCTTATCCTCCAACTCCCTGGAATGCCAATCCCCGTGACATCTACGGCACGCCGGGTCCGTATGAGGATGCGGTGCAGAACACGCCCATCTTCGAGGAGAATGGGCCCGATAAATTCAAGGGCATAGACATCATGCGGGCGGTACGGAGCTTTGACCCCTGCTTACCGTGCGGTGTCCACATGTACCTGGGTGGGGACAAGTTATTGAAGACCCACCACTCGCCGATGTTCGGCGTGCAGCCTTAGTCGAATGTGGCATTTCGAGGAGTGAGGGGTTGACTTGTAGCCTTCACTCCTCGTGGTTTCTTAGAAAAACGTGCCCGAGAACAATATGCCGGATGAAAAGGATTTCCAGGTCAAAGTTCAACGGATCGGAGAACTGGTCGCTGAGTTGGAAAACATTTCGGACGCAGAGTCCAGGGCCAGCGTGAAGGCGTTGGTGCAATTGCTGCTCGACTTGCACTCCGTGGGTCTGGAGCGGGCCCTGGAAATCGTCGCGAGAAACGAGTCGGGAGCGGGCATCATCGATGATCTGGGTCGCGATCCTCTGCTCGGCAGCCTCCTGGTGCTCTATGGTCTTCACCCGTTGGATCTTGAGAGCCGCGTAGCTCAAGCAGTGGAGAAAGTTCAGCCGCGCGTGCGCAAAGGCGGTGGCGAGTTGGAGCTTCTTGGTATTCAGGGCGGCACCGTCCGGTTACAGATTCAAATCACCGGGCACGCCTGCGGTTCCACGGGCAAGACTCTCAAGGCGATGGTGGAGGATGCGCTATACGAGGCTGCGCCGGATATGGGACGTTTGGTGATCCAGGGACTGGAAGAGCCGGCAGGTTCGTCCGGCTTTGTTCCTCTGGGTAAGCTGGGCAGTGTTACCACCGCTGCGGTGCCTGAATAAGGGATTGTGAGCCGTCTCATGGACATGGGCCAGCCCGGATACGAGAACGCGTTTGGAGCGCTGCGTCAGTTTGTCCGGCGCAAGCGAGATGTTGAACGCTGCGAACTGTGCAGCGCAGAGGTTGGCAGCAAACATTCCCATCTGGTTGAACCGGGCACTCGCAAGCTGCTGTGCACTTGTGACGCGTGCGCGATCTTGTTCAGTGCGACGGGCGCGAAATACAAACGCGTTCCGCGGCGCGTGCTCTCGCTGACAGGGTTCCATCTCTCCGATGGCCAATGGGAGAGCCTGATGGTCCCCATCAACATGGTTTTCTTTTTTCGCAGCACGCCGGATGCGAGGGTGGTGGCTTTTTATCCCAGCCCGGCGGGCGCCACGGAATCGCTGCTGGAGCTCGAGGCCTGGCAGGACATCGAGCATGCTAATCCCATCCTTAAAGAGATGGAGTCCGATGTCGAAGCGCTGCTCGTGAACCGGGTCGGACACGCTCGCGGGTTTACTACACCCGAATACTACGTACTCCCGATTGACGAATGCTACAAGCTGGTTGGTCTAATTCGAGCGAAATGGAAGGGGCTCTCGGGCGGTACTGAGGTCTGGCAGGAAATCGGCAATTTTTTCGAATCGCTCAAACGGCGGGCAGCTGTAGTAGGAGAGCAAGCCAGTGCCTGAGCTGAGTTTCAAGATCGAGAAGGCGGAAGCGCAACGCTTCGCGGCGGCTCCTACGCTGCTGTTCAAGCTCGCAATTATCAACAACGTTCCGAATGAAGTGGTGCACTCTGTGGCGTTGCGTTGCCAGATTCAGTTGGAGGTGACACGGAGGCAATACAGCGGCGAAGATCAAGCCAGGATGCGCGATCTCTTCGGCGAACCGGAGCGCTGGAGTCAGACCCTCAAGAACATGCTGTGGACACACGCCAGCGTGCTTGCTCCCGCCTTCCAAGACAGCATCGTGGTTGATCTTCCAGTGCCATGCACTTTTGATTTCAACGTCGCGTCAACGAAGTATTTTCATGGTCTGGCCGATGGTGAGGTGCCGTTGAATTTCCTCTTCAACGGGACGGTTTTCTACGCCGATGGGAATGGAGCCTTGCAGGTCGCGCCCATCCCATGGGACAAAGAGACCAGCTTCCGCCTGCCCGTGAAGGCCTGGAAGGAAATGATGGACATTTATTATCCCAACAGCGCCTGGCTCTGTTTGCGGCGCGACGTGTTCGAGCAGCTGTATCAATACAAGGTTGATAACGGAATTCCCACCTGGGAACAGGTGTTGGAGAAAATCCTTCCGGTGGAAGAAGAAGTGAAGCGATGAATACGAAATCCGTCGACGCGATTGCCAACGCTGTGCTTTACGAGGGGTACATGCTCTATCCCTATCGCCCCTCATCGGTAAAGAACCGCCAGCGATTTAATTTCGGAGTGCTCTATCCGCGGGCCTACAGCGAAGCGCAAGCCGGTTCGGATGCCTGGAGCAATCAGACGGAGTGCCTGGTTGAAGGTTCTTTGCTGACCGCTATTGAGATCAAAGTCAGGTTTCTAAAGTTGGTGGCACGCGCCACTGAATCGAAAACGAATGGAAACGGCCAAGCGTGCGCCTCGTGGCAAGAAGCGATCGAATGTGACGTGACGGTTCCTATCACCACGCTCAGTACCCTGCTATCGAAATCGAACTTCTGGACCTTCAATTTTCCTGCCCGGCAGGATGTCGAAGACTTGCCGGGGAGAGGCAGCCAGCCAGCGGGACAGATCGTCCGTAGACAGGACTCTGTTCAGGGAGCGGTCCGTATCACGGTCGAGCTAGTCCGGGACGAAGTATTCAAGCTCACGGTCCTGGTCGAAAACCTGGCCCCGATCGAGGGCCTCGAAGAATCGCGCGATCAGGCCCTTATGAGATCGTTGGTGTCGGCTCATATTCTTTTAAGCGTGACGGATGGCCGATTTGTGTCTTTGCTCGACCCGCCAGGCGAATTTGCGGAACTCGCCGGAAGCTGCCGGAATATTGGAACCTGGCCCGTATTGGTCGGTGCTGAGGGCGATCGCGACACTATGCTCTCCTCTCCCATCATTCTCTACGACTACCCTCAAATTGCACCGGAAAGCCCGGGCGACTTGTTCGATGGGACCGAGATTGATGAAATTCTTGCGCTCCGCATCATGACCATGACTGATGCCGAGAAGCTCGAGATGCGTCACGCCGATGAGCGCGCCCGCAAAATGCTTGAGCGAACGGAAACCCTGCCGATGGAGCATCTGATGAAGCTCCACGGCACGCTGCGCGAACTGCGTCCGATAGAAGGGGAGACGCCATGAAGAAATGGGAGTGGCAGCTCCTCGAAGATAAGAAGCCGGTAGCCGACTTGTGTATTGACGGAACCAGCGTCAAGCAGGGAAGTCGCGTGCGCCTGCGGCCGAAGCCACGCGGCGACATCATGGACATTGCCCTGGCGGGGAAAACCGCGGTCATCGAGGGGATCGAGCAAGATTACGAGGGCAACGTTCACGTTTGTGTCGTTGTGGATGACGATCCGGGACGCGATATCGGCCTGATGCGGCAACCGGGGCATCGTTTCTTTTTTGATGCGGAAGAGGTCGAGCCTCTGGGCGAAAAGTTTGACGATAGAGTCAGCCAGACAGCGAGGCCGCGGATACTAGTCGCAGGAATCGGTAACATTTTCCTGGGTGACGACGCATTCGGTGTGGAAGTCGCGCGCCGCTTGTCGGGCCGCGCGTTGCCGCCGGGGGTTCGCGTGACTGACTTCGGCATCCGGGGCTATGACCTGGTTTACGCCTTGCTGGATGGATATGACACTACGATTCTGGTTGACGCCTGTCCGCGCGGTGAGCCCGCGGGTACGCTGTATGTGATTGAGCCGGACCTGGAGAATCTGGGCGGACCGGAAGAAGGCGCGGTGGAAGCTCACAGCATGAATCCGTTGAATGTGCTGCGCCTGGCTCAATCCATGGGTGGTCCGTTGAAGCGAGTGCTGTTGGTCGGATGCGAACCGGGGACGCTGGGTCCGGAGGAAGGCCAGATGGGGCTGAGCGAGCCGATTGAGGATGCAGTAGACGAAGCGGTGAGATTGGTCGAGGCACTGGTCGGAAAGATACTGAGCGGGAAGGAAGATAGTTCCACAATCAACGACTTAAAGTGAGAGGAGCCTGCCATGGCCATGGAATTCTCTGAAAGCGCAAACAACTCCGGAACTGACAAGGACACGCTGTACATGCTCGGAGGAGCAGCCTTGATCATGTTTGGCACAGGACTGATCCTCTCCAACCCCATGGTGAGACGCTACCTAGGACAACTCGGAGTTGGCAATCTCATGCAGGCGGCTTTGCCTGACGTTGATCGCTATCTCAAATTGCGGAACATGTAAGGCCCTGGACGAACGAATGGGATCAACCACGGAAACAACTGTTCATTACGTCGCGGACAGGAGGGCGAGCCAGTTCACGGTGCAGGTGTTCTCCGGGGGGATACTGTCGGCTCTTGGTCATAGTCCGACCATAATCATCCGCGACTTCACAGCGGAAGCTGACGTGAACCCCGACAATCTGGAGCAGGCTTCTCTCAAAGTGGTTATCCAGGCGGCGTCGCTGTCGGTTAAGGATGATATTTCCGAAAAGGACAGGCGCGAGATCGAGCGCATGATGCAACAGGAGATCCTGGAGACTTCATCCTACCCGGAGATCGTTTATGAGGCTTCGGGCATCGCCGCCACGAAGGCCGGTGAGGGCCAGTATTCGATTACACTCAATGGCGATTTGAGCATGCACGGCGTGACCCGCCCTCAGACGGTACCTGCGAGAGTCGCGTTGACCGCGGATTCGTTCCGTGTTTTTGGTAACTTTACGCTGCGACAAACGGACTATGATCTGAAACTCGCTTCCGTCGCTGGAGGTGCGTTGAAAGTGAAAGACGAGCTGAAATTCTCGTTCAACATCCTGGCTCGAAAGAAAGTGTGAGGGCATGTGCCTAGCTATACCCGGGCAGATTGTTGAGATCTTCTGCGAGGGGTCTGACCAGAGGAAGACTGCGCTCATTGATGTGGTCGGAGTGCGCCGCAAAGTTGATCTCGGGTTGCTGCAGGACGACATGCCCACGCCTGGAGAGTGGGTGCTCATTCATGTTGGCTTTGCCATGAGCAAGATCAGCGAGGAAGACGCCGTGGACCAGATGCGGACGCTCAGGGCATTAGGCGAGGCCGAATCGGCCATGCAAGAGGTCCAGGGTTACGGACTGGAGAATGCCGACAGCAAAAGGGTATCTTGAAGTCGCGTAAGCCGCAGAGGATCTGATGCCATGAAATTTGTGGACGAGTTTCGCGAGCCTGAGGTCATTACCAGGACGGCGGAAGAGATCCGCCGGCTCGCCGATCCCGAACGTCACTACCGCATCATGGAAGTATGCGGCGGACACACTCATGCCATTTATCGCTTCGGATTGAAAGATCTGCTTCCGTCGAACATTGAATTGATCCACGGACCGGGTTGCCCGGTGTGTGTGCTTCCCATGGGCCGGATTGACGATGGACTGGCCATCGCTCAGCGCCCCGATGTGATCTTCGCCGCCTTCGGCGACATGATGCGGGTTCCGGGAACGCAGGGAAGTCCGCTCGAACACAAGGCCCGCGGCGTAGACGTTCGCATCGTGTACTCGCCTTCCGACGCGCTCAAGCTGGCACGGGTGAATCCCGACAAGCATGTGATGTTCTTCGCCATCGGGTTCGAGACTACCGCTCCATCTACAGCGTTAACGTTGGTGCGAGCCAAGGCCGAGGGCGTCCACAATTTTTCAGTGTTTTGCAATCACGTTACGATTATCCCCGCGATTAGGGCCATCCTGGATTCTCCGGACATGCGTATTGACGCATTTATCGGCCCCGGCCATGTTTCGACGGTGATTGGCTGCCGTCCATATGAGTGGATTGCCAAGGATGAAAACAAGCCCGTCGCCGTCTCAGGTTTCGAGCCCCTGGACATCCTGCAGTCCATAGTGATGGTCCTGCGTCAACTAAGAGCGTACCAAGCCAAAATTGAGAACCAATACAAACGCGTGGTCCCGTGGGAGGGAAACAGCGCGGCGCTCAAAGCGATGGCGGCGGTATTTGAATTGCGTCCCTATTTTGAGTGGAGAGGCCTTGGCTTCATCTCTCAGTCGGCGCTGCGCATCAAGGACAGTTACGCGGAGTGGGATTCAGAGCGGCGTTTCGATGTTCCCGGCGTGCGCGTGACCGATCCCAAGGCGGCGCAGTGCGGGGAAGTGTTGAAAGGTGTGCTCAAACCCCAGCAATGCAAGCTCTTTGGGAAAGAGTGCACCCCGGAACATCCAGTTGGCGCACTTATGGTTTCATCCGAGGGATCATGCGCAGCATACTTCAACTACGAACACCGCAAAACAGCAATGGTGACCAGCATCGCGTCAGTGGCCTAGATGTTGGCACGGCTGAGAGCCCGGCTGTCAATAGTTCGCCCAAGGTCCGCTTCCGCGAACCTCAAATCGAGATGGCCCACGGGGCCGGAGGCAAGGCCAGCCGCAGGCTCGTAGAGGGTCTGTTTGCCCCTCTTCTTCTTGCTTCCACTTCCGAACCGCTGGGCGACGCCGCCCATCTCGATTTTAACGGCACGCGCATCGCAATCACCACCGACAGTTTTGTGGTCAAGCCTCTGAGCTTCCCGGGGGGTTCCATCGGAGAGCTGGCCGTGAACGGAACCGTGAATGATCTGGCGGTTTCGGGCGCGAAGGCGGAAGCCATGGTCGTCACCTACGTGATCGAGGCGGGTCTGCCGACGCCGGTGCTGGAGGCGGAAGTCCGCGCCATGGGGAATGCGGCGCGCAATGCTGGAGTAAAGATTGCGGGCGGCGACACCAAAGTGGTCGAACACGGCAAAGCCGATTCCATGTACATCACCAGCACCGGAATTGGGCGGCCGCTGCGTGGCGTGACGCTTGATCCAAGGTCGGCTCGTCCCGGAGACAAGATTCTTCTTTCTGGCCCCATCGGCGACCATGGCATCACAATTCTTCTGGCGCGCGGCGAGCTTGACCTTGAGGCGGATCTTTCTTCCGACACGCGCTCGCTTCTTCCGCTGGTCGAGGCGCTGGTGAAGGCGGCTGGGCCCGGAGTGCGCTGGATGCGCGATCCCACCCGCGGCGGCGTCGCTACCTCACTCAACGAGCTGGCCCGCGATTGCAGATTGGGAATTACGATTATCGAAGAACAACTGCCGGTGCGCGATGCCGTGCGCGGGGCGTGCGAGCTGCTGGGCCTGGACCCGCTGCATATCGCCAATGAAGGCCAGTTTCTTGCTGTTGTGGCCCCAGAATATGCGGATGCGGCGCTCAATGCTCTGAACCTTTCTTCGGGTGGCGAACAGGCGCGGGTGATTGGCGAAGTGCGCCAGCAGCCAGCCGGGAGCGTCCTGGTGACCACTCTTTATGGTGGCAGCCGCATTGTGGACATGCTCGTCGGCGATCCGCTGCCAAGAATTTGCTAGAACATTTCAGGAATGAGCACATGGCGACGGTCTGTGGGCTGGAAACACAAGTCGGGGAGCGGTTGCTGGCGCGTAATCAACTGGTCGAGAGCTTTTTCGCGCGCGAGGCGTCCCGCCTGGCTGAAGCTTGTCGCTCGATGGCGGAGCGCTTTCTTGCGGGAGGCCGTCTGCTCGCTTTTGGGCGTGGGCCGTATGCCACCGATGCGCAACACGTTTCTGTAGAGTTTGTTCATCCCGTCATCGTGGGCAAGCGGGCGCTGCCAGCGCTCGATCTCTCCATCATGTTCCGGCCGTGGCTGGAAACCATTCTTCATCCGGAAGACATCGTAATGGGCTTTGGGCCGCCGCAAGGGGACGATGAGGTGCGTTCCGCCCTCGACTTTGCCCATGCCCGCAACGCCCTGACCTTCGCACTGCCTGGAAGGGATGGCTCCTATGCGGCCGAAGCTTTTACTAACGACCCATTCATCCACCAGGAGATGATTGAAATCCTCTACCACACCCTCTGGGAGAGTGTTCACGTCTTTCTTGAGCACAGCGAGTTGGGCCACGATGTTGGTGCAGCCGGATTTCTCTATCCTTTTCTGGGCCAGGAAAAACAGGACACCGGGGACTTATTGTCCCAGGTGACAGCTTCCATCCAGATGAAAGTGCGGGACGACTCCGTGCTGCGTACCCAAGTGGCGCGCGAACAAGCTGAACAGATCAGTAAGACCACCGTCGCCATGAACGAACGGCTGGCCCGGGGAGGAAAATTGATCCTGTTTGGCAACGGCGGCTCGGCTACGGACTGCAACGACTGGGCCCTTGATTGTGTGATGCCGCCGGCGGGGTATCGTCCCATTCCAGCCGTATCGCTCGCGCTTGAACCGGCGAACATAAGTGCGATTGCCAACGATGTCGGTACGGAAGTAGTTTTCCTTCGCCAGCTCATCGCGCAAACACGCCCCGAAGACATTGCAGTCGGAATTTCTACCAGCGGTGGATCGCGAAACATCATTATGGCGCTCGAAGAAGCCCGCAAGCGGAACCTTTTGACGGTCGCATTGTTGGGGTACGACGGCGGAGAGATCAAGCGGCGTGGACTGGCCGACTTTCCTATCGTCGTACAGTGCGACTACATCCCGCGCATTCAGGAAGTGCAGGCCTCGATCTACCACATCATTCGCGAAATGCTGGAGGTATTGAGACATGGCCAAGCTTGAGCTCTTTGGCGCAGCCCGCTGTCCTCATACCCAGGATATGCGGGAGTGGCTGGAGTGGAACGGATCAGAGTTTGTCGAATACGACGTCGAGGCCGATCCGGTCGCGCGTCATCGCATGAGCGATCTGGCTCCGGGACAACGCAGCGTACCCGTGCTGGTGAAAGACGGAAGAGTCATTCAAATTGGATGGCAAGGCCACGGTTGCACTGTAGGAGCGGAATAAACATGGCCAAGGCCTGCTCCATTCGAGTGCGTGGAGTGGTGCAAGGCGTCGGCTTCCGTCCTTACGTGTATCATCTGGCGCGCGCCAACACGCTCGCGGGTTGGGTGTTGAACGGCGAAGAGGGAGTTGAAATTTATCTCGAAGGCGCCGAGCGGGGGCTGCAGGCGTTTGTTCAGGACTTGAAAACGCAGCCACCTCCCGCGGCCAGTATCGCGGAGATCGAGATCGAGAGCACCGTCCCGGTCGGACTGAATGACTTCACGATTCGAGACAGCCAACATCTAAATCAGCCGACGGTTCGCATTTCTCCCGACCTTCCTGTCTGCGATGACTGCCTGAAAGAACTTTTTGATCGAGGAGCCCGACGCTACTGGTATCCCTACATCAACTGTACGAACTGTGGCCCGCGTTACACGGTCGTGCTGGGACTTCCTTATGATCGGCCAAACACGACCATGCAGCGCTGGCCGCTCGACGTGTACTGTGATGCGGAGTATCAGGATCCCGGGAACCGCCGATTTCATGCGCAACCCGTGGCTTGCCCGATCTGTGGACCCGGCTATTACTTACACTCCGACGATGGCGATAACCGTGGAAGCGAAGCTGGCATCCGCAAAGCGGCGCAATTGCTCCGCCAGGGAAGCATCCTCGCGGTAAAGGGGCTCGGTGGATACCACCTGGCGTGCGACGCCATGAATCCCGTGGTGGTGGCGGCGTTGCGCGAACGCAAGTACCGAAAGGAAAAACCTTTTGCCCTCATCGCGAGGGACATCGACGTAGTCCGCAGTTTGGTCGAGCTTTCTGAAGAAGCTGCGCGTTTGCTCATGTCTATTGCACGACCAATTGTGATTGCGCCTGCGAAAGTTAATCTCGCCGGCGTTGCCCCGGACAACAGTGAACTCGGAGTAATGCTGCCTTACACGCCATTGCATCACCTGCTTTTCGCGGCGGGTGCACCTGAAGTGCTGGTGATGACCAGCGCCAATCGATCGAGTGAGCCGATTGCCTACGAAGATCACGAAGCGATAGATCGTCTCACCGGAATTGCCGACGCATTTCTAATCGGCGAACGTCCCATTGCACGGCGGGTTGACGATTCCGTCGTCCGAGTTGGGGCACTTGGCTCGACTGTCTTGCGCCGGTCCCGGGGCTATGCTCCCGGAGCAGTCGCGACGTTTCCCATCAAACGTCCCATTTTGGCGGTTGGTGCCGATCTGAAAAATACGATCACGCTGGTTGTGGACGGCCAGGCGTTCGTCAGCCAGCACATCGGCGATTTGGGGGAGTACCAGTCGTTGCGCGCATTTCAGGAGACTGTTCAAGACCTGATCTCGATGTACGAAGTGCGAGTAGAGGAATTGCTGGTGGTGCACGACTCTCATCCCCAATATCTGTCCACTGCCCATGCCATGGCGCTTGACGTCCCGCAATTGGGCGCGGTGCAGCATCATCGCGCACATATTGCTTCGGTGCTGGCGGAGCGGGGCGAGTGGGAGGTACGAGTTGCAGGCGTCAGCTTTGACGGCACCGGGTACGGCGATGATGGCAGCATTTGGGGTGGAGAGGTCTTTGTAGGCAGTATCCGCGAGGGATTTGAACGCGTCGCTCACCTTCGCAGCGCGTCGTTGGCGGGCGGTGACGCTGCAGCGCAGCATCCAGGCCAGGCAGCGGCTGGTTTCCTGACGCAGATCGATGGACTCCCAGACCTGACGGCACCGCCCTTCGATTTTCCTGAGCGATATAACAGCGCTTTGGAGCTAATTCACAAAGGTGTACGGACCTTCAATACGACTTCGGTCGGGCGGCTTTTCGATGCAGCCGCTGCGCTTCTGGGCTTTACCCGGGAGGTGACATTTGAGGGGCAGGCAGCGATGTGGCTGGAACAACTCGCTCGCACGGTCGCCGACGTAACGCCTTATGAGTTTCCATTCACGGATGGCGAATTAGATTTTCGGCCGTTGCTGCACTCGATTGTGGCCGATCGGCTCCGTGGACGAGGCCCACGGGAGATTGCTCGTGCATTTCAGCGCGGCTTGGCCGAAGGTGTATGCGAGGCTCTCGTAGCCACATGCGGGATCCACGACCTGCACGTCGTGGTTCTTTCCGGCGGGGTTTTTCAAAACGAATTGCTTCTGGAAGATCTCAAGGGCTTGCTAGAGAACGAGAACTTACAGATTTGGACGAACCATGCCGTCCCGTCGAATGACGGCGGAATCAGCCTGGGGCAGGCTTCCCTGGCGGCATTTGGGCAGTTTGACCGTGATCCACGAGGCGAACTATGCACGAACTCTCTATCGCAATGAGCATTGTCGAACTGGCGGAAGAAGAAATCGAACGCCGGGGTAACGTTCAAATCACGGCTGTCCACCTCAAGTTGGGGGCTCTCTCGGGAGTTGTGAAGGAGTCCTTGCTGGCGTCCTATGCGATGGCGTGCGAAGGCACATCACTCGCCGGATCACGCCTGGTCGTCCAAGACGTTCCCGTCGTCGTCTTTTGTGCAAGCTGCCAGGCGCAGCGTCCGCTCAGTTCCATTCAGCTGTTTTGTTGTGCCGAATGCGGCACTCCCACGTCGGAGACTGTGCAAGGCAAAGAAATCGAAGTTGTTGCATTGGAGCTTGAAGAATGGGCAGCGAACCGCGCTTAGTAGAAGTCAGGAAGAACGTCCTTAAGCAGAATGATCTGACAGCCTGCGCGCTGCGCGAGCAGTTTCGTGCCGTGGGAGTGTTCGTGGTGAGCCTGGTGTCGAGCCCGGGCACGGGCAAGACAATGTTTCTGGAGAAGACGCTCTCGCTACTCGGTGAAAATTACCGAGTTGCGGCCTTGGTTGGGGATCTTGCTACGGAAAACGATGCCATCCGGTTAGCGCGCAGCGGTGCCCCGGTCAAGCAGATTACCACCGGCACGCTGTGTCACCTGGAGGCTGCCATGGTCCAGAATTCTCTGGAGGAATGGGACCTCAATAAACTGGATTTTCTCTTCATCGAGAATGTTGGAAACCTGGTTTGCCCGTCGTCCTATGACCTGGGAGAGAATCTTCGCCTGGTGCTGATCTCGGTCACTGAAGGTGAGGACAAACCGCTGAAGTACCCGACAATCTTTAACAGCGCCGATGTTGCTGTGGTTACGAAGATGGACTTGGCCTCTGCAGTTGAATTTGACTGGTACTCGGTGTACGGCAACATCCAGGCGGTGCGGCCAGGGATGCGGGTTTTCAAGCTCTCCGCGAAAAGTGGCGTTGGGATGGGGGAGTATCTGGATTTCCTCGCCGCCCGTCGGAATGAGTTACGCGCCGCAACGGCCGTCTGATCCAAATCCGGTCTTGCCAGCATGTCTCAATTCAGAATGGACTTCATCGCGGGATATATTCGGCGATAGCTCGCGTAGGCTTTTTCCATGACCCGCGAATCCTCAGAGTTCGGACTCACGCTTCCGGCAACGCGCACTACGGCATCGCAAGCAGCGTCAACCGACGGCCACGCTTTGACTCCGACTCCAGCTAGAATTGCCGCGCCGTAGGCGGCTCCTTCGTCTGCCTCGACAATCTCGACCCGCTGTCCGTAAATGTCCGCCTGAATTTGCCGCCAAAGCTCCGATCTCGCGCCACCGCCGCCGAGGCGAACCGTCTCCACTGGGACTTCGATCTCCTTAAAGATCGTGAACGTATCGCGCAGACTGAAAGCGACGCCTTCCAGGATCGCGCGAATTACATGATCTCGGGTGTGAGATGCGGTCAAGCCCACCAACATTCCGCGTGCTTTCGGGTCAAGATAAGGAGTGCGCTCGCCCATAAGGTAGGGAGCCCAAAGCAGGCCGTCGGATCCGGGCGGGACGTTCGCCGCTCCAGCAGTGAGTTGCTCATAGGAATCGATGTTGCCGTTGGTAGCACATGCGAACTGGTCCCGGAACCAACGAAGAGAAAGCCCCGCAGCCTGGGTCACACCCATGACAAACCATCGCCCCGGAAGTGCGTGGCAAAACGTGTGCAGGCGTCCCTTGGGATCGAGCGCTGGACGGGCAGTGGCCGCAAAGACGACGCCCGATGTCCCGACGGTTGCGCTCACCTTGCCGGATGAAACAATTCCCATCCCAATCGCGCCCGCGGCCTGATCTCCTGCGCCGGCCACGACTGGTGTTCCGACTTGCAGGCCGGTAGCGGCGGCGCCGGCTGCCGAGATCCGCCCACAGACGTCTGGCGCCTCGTACAGCTTGCACAGAAGCGACTCTTCCATTTGCACCGCCTGCAAAATCTCTTTCGACCAGCGGCGGTGCGCCACGTCGAGCAGCAGCGTGCCCGAGGCGTCAGCCATGTCGGTTGCCCTTTCACCCGTCAACTGGAGCCGGACATAATCTTTGGGCAGCATGATCGAGCGGACCCTCTTCCAGAGATCGGGTTCGTTTTCCCGGACCCACAAACATTTGGTCAACGTGAAGTTGGTGAGCGCGGGGTTGGACGTGAGCTCGATTAATCGAGCGGCGCCAATTGTCGCGGTTAGGTCACGGCTCTGCTTTTCAGTCCTGACGTCGCACCAGATCAGCGCAGGCCGCACGACCTGAGAGCGCTGGTCCAGAAGGACGGCCCCGTGCATTTGTCCGGACAAACCTACGCAGGCGATGTGGTCACCGCGCAGTTGAGCCTGGGCCAGCACCTTGCGCACGGCCACACCGCAGGCACGCCACCAGTCGCCGGGATCCTGTTCCGCCCAGCCGATTTGCGGTGATGCGAAGACCCGGTGCTCCTCGGTCGCAGAGGCGATGACACGTCCTGCTTCGTCAATGACGAGCGCGCGTGTTCCTCCAGTACCTACATCAATTCCCAGGAATGACATTGCGGGTTGCAATCCTGGCCCTGCCGAGCAGGGCAGGCGCGGGCGAACGGTTCGGAAACGTTTACGCCGGCGCGATGTGCATATTAACATCTCTTGCGGAACGAGGTGCACTGCTAGGGCATGGATGCGTCCCTGGTTAACCAGTAAGGAGTCCCGGTCGGTGCTGGACTGCGCAGAATAAGCTATG
>Ga0134124_10001223_pt1 | contig 20516 bp, 18 predicted proteins | sample KB304_FD_96880 | JGI IMG/M metagenome (GOLD analysis project Ga0134124, IMG submission 96880) | Terrestrial soil microbial communities without Nitrogen fertilizer from Kellogg Biological Station, Michigan, USA - KB3-0-4 | ecosystem: Environmental > Terrestrial > Soil > Unclassified ... | reverse complement strand
TGCTGCCCGAGCTGGTCAAAGATCACTTGGGCGGCGGGCCCACGGTGGTCACGTTCATGCTCGGTGCCTTTTCGGTGGGCGTGGGCCTCGGCGCCTTCGTGTGCGAAAAGCTCTCGTTCGAACAAATCGAACTCGGTCTCGTGCCGCTCGGCTCACTCGGGCTGAGTGTGGCGTTGGCTTGGGTGGGGATCGTGACCGGGCCGCACCCCGCACACTCGGGCGAACTGACGGTCCCTCAATTCTTGGCTGACCCGCGCGGGGTGTGGGCGACCGCGAGCGTGCTGTTGCTGGCCTTGTCCGGCGGTGTGTTCACGGTGCCGCTTTACACGTTGCTGCAGGGCCGCAGCGAGCCCAGTTCGCGCTCGCGCGTGGTCGCGGGCAACAACGTGATGAATGCCGTGTTCATGGTCGTCGGCAGCGCGCTGTTGGCGGCGCTATCGGCGGCCGGCGTGAGCGTGCCGATCGTGCTCGTGATCCTCTCGGTCGCGAACTTGCTGGTCGCGGCTTACACGTACAGCGTGGTGCCGGAGTTCTTGTTCCGCTTGATCTGCTGGTTTTTGGCGCACGTGTTCTACCGTTTGCAAATCATCGGCCAAGACCGCATCCCGCGCCACGGGGCAGCCGTGCTGGTCAGCAACCACGTCACGTTCGTGGATTGGCTGATCATTTCGGCCAGCAGTCAGCGTCCGATCCGCTTCGTGATGCATCATCAGTTCCTGAAGATCCCGCTCACCGGGCGGCTGTTTCGCGACGCCAAGGTGATCCCGATCGCGGGCGCCAAAGAGAACGCAGAAGTGCTGGACGCCGCGTTCGACAAGATCGCCGAGGCGCTCGTCGATGGTGAGCTCGTGTGCATCTTTCCGGAGGGCAAGTTGACGCTCGACGGTGAGCTGTCACCCTTCCGTCGCGGCATCGAGCGGATCATCGCGACCTCGCCGGTGCCCGTTTTGCCGATGTCGTTGAACGGCTTGTGGGGCAGTCGCTTCAGCCGTCAGCGCGAGGGAAAAAAGCCGCTCGGCAAGCTGTGGTCGCGCATCACGCTACGCGTCGGCACCGTGCTCGCACCGAATGAGGTGAGCGCCGAGCGCGTGGAGCGTGAGGTCCGCGCATTGCTGAGCTGAACGCGCCGCAGCGCCTACGCTCACTTCGCGCTCGGCCGACAGGAGCCGCCGGGATGCAGCTCGAAGCCGGCCTTGCACTCACAGACACCGGTCTCTTTCACGCAATGGCCCCAGAGCGCGCTCACCGAGGGATCGCCGTTGCAGCTCTGGTCAGTCGTGCAGGGGGCGCGTTTGCCGCGCGCTGGCGGCGGGCTAGGGGGTGCCGCGTCGGCGCTCACGAGGGGCGTCGCTTCCGCAGGGGGTTGAGCGGGCGCCTGTGCGACCGGTTCGGCTTTCGGCGTCTCGCCCGTCACGGGGGCTGCCGCCGGTGCGGCCGGATGGTCACAGGCGCAAAGAATTCCGGCGAACATCACGGTGCTGGCGAGGCCACTGATTTTCATGGCGTCGGACCATAGCATCGTTGTCGCGTTGACTCCGACTCGGTCTTGAAACGCTGCAACCGGGTGGGCGGCGGGCGCTGAAAAGCGTGGCGAAAAGTCGAGGTCACCTCGTTGTTGCCGACGACGAGCTCTGCTCTCGACGGCGGAAAGCTGCTAGACGCTGAAAGCAGATTCTGTGTCTCTCTCTCTCGGCCAGCACCACTTCGTCTCGCGCTCGTGCGCGATCGCGGCTTGCGCAGCTCTGCTCGGCATGGGCGTGCTCATCACGGCGCGACCTGCACGCGCTGAGCCGCCCACGGCTGCACCGGCACCTGCAACGACGACCCCCGCAGCTGCGCCCGCAGCGACCGTGCCGATGACCGTGACGGGGCGTGCGCCAGAGCCCGCACCTGCCCCGTCGGCACCTGTTCCACCGCCTCCCGCTCCGCCAGCCAGCTCCACGGCCGCGCCTGCCCCGCCATTCACGCCGGGCTACATCCCGACGCTGGTTTCGACGGACGCGCCCCCGGCACTGGTCTGGAGGTGGAAACGCTTTTCGACGGAGAATTACTTGCTCACCAGCGCCGGTGCAGGGCTCACGCTGGCGATGGCGATCGTCAAACCGCGCTCGATGCACCACTTGAACGGAGGGATCTGGTTCGACGAAGACGTGCGCGATGTGCTGCGTGTGGACACGCTGCCCAATCGCTACATCTTCCGCGATGCCTCGGATGTTGGGCTGTCGTTGATGGTGTCCTGGCCCTTCGTGGCGGACGCGCTCACCACCGCTTGGTGGTATCGCGGCAGCCGCGAAACCGCGCAAGAAATGGCGCTGATCGATCTGGAGACGCTCGCGGTGTCGGGCGCCATTCAAGGCGTGACCAACGTGCTCGTGAGCCGCGAGCGCCCGTACGGCCGTGATTGTGGCTCCCCAGCGCTGCCGAGTGACGCCATCGATTGCGCCGGTTCCGTGCACTATCGCAGCTTCTTCAGTGGACATTCTTCGTTCAGTTTCACCAGTGCCGCGCTGATTTGCATCCATCACTTCAAGAACGAGCTGATGGGGGCGCCGTGGGATGCGCTGAGCTGCGCAGGCGGCTACGCCGTTGCCACGACCACCGCCACCTTCCGCGTCATGGGCGACATGCACTACGCCAGTGACGTGCTCACCGGCGCGCTGCTCGGCACGATCGTGGGCTACGGCATCCCGTTGATCCACTACGCCCAGCCCGACACCACCGCCACGACCTTCGCGGGCGTGCAGCTGCATTTGATTCCGCAACCGAACGGCCTCGGCGTGCTGGGGGTCTTTTGATGCGCGCGCTCCTCGCGACAGTTCGCGCTGGTTGCTTGGCCTTGGCGGCAATCAGCGTCGCGGGCGCGGCTCGAGCTGCCGAGCCCGCCGGTGAAAAGTTTCCGGATGCGAAACCGCCGCTCGCCCTCCTGCCGACGCCGGAGGATGCGCTGATGGATCCGCGCATGGCGCGTTCTTGGGCGACTCTGCCGCCGCGTCCGTTCGTGGCAACGACCGTGGACGTGGGCTTCGTCTACCTGCGCCCGCGCTTGTCGCTCGGTTACGGCCGGCCGTTCACGGAGTGGATCGGCTGGGACGCCAATCCAATCGCTACCACCAACGGCTTGGGCGCCTACACTGGCCTGCGTCTCGAGATCCCGCACCTCGATTTTCGCATCGGTCCGCGTTACTTCGCCGCGTTCAGTCACACTTACCTGCCGGCGCAAGCCAGCTACTCGCGGCTCGACCTCGAGAGCAACGCGGGCAAGCCCTCGCGCACACTCACCTGGGAGGCGGAGCTGGATCTCAATTTCGATTTGGGACCGGGCCGCTTGCTGGCGCGCGGCAGCGCGTCGTACGTGACCGGCGTACCCGACGGCTACGACGCGTTCGAAGAGACCCTGCACATCATCGTCGATCCACCGTTGGTTTGGCGCGCGCGCTTGGCATACTCGTTCGCGTTCGGCGGTCGCAAGCAACACGGCATCGGCGCCGCGGTCGATCTGCTGGACGTGCCAAAGCGCGATGATTCGCGCACCATCCGCATCGGACCGATCTTACGCCTCGCGCTGTCACGGCGAGTCGACGTTCGCGGTAGCTTCATCTTCACGGTCGTCAGCCCGGATCGCATCGGTCTGGCCGGCGGCGACTTCACCGAGCTCGGCATTCGCTACCGTTGGGCGAGCGAGTAAGCGCCGCAAAAACGCTGTCGATTCAGCACGGCGGTGTCAGGTCACGCCCGGCGAAGAACTCGCCGACCAGCGCGTTCCAAGCGCGAGCATTCTCCGCTGGGCCGCATTTGAAGGCTCGCCGTGACAGCTTGCCTTTGCTCAGCAGCTCGGTTTGTTCTTTGAAATAGCGCACCGAGAGCTCGGCGGCATACTCGTGCACGGTGTTGCCATTGTTCTGTTGGAAGGCGTAGTACGTTCCGCCGCGCACCAACGTGTCGTTTGGTGCATAGGGAGCGAGGCAAGCCAGCGTCGGATGCGCGCCGCACTTTTCCAGGATGGCGCGGTAGTCCTTGGCGAGGTGCGCCGCCGACCAATCGCCGTGGGCGTCGTCGTTCAGGTGGTAGATTTCGTGGAACAGCGTTTCTCGAACCGCTTTCTCGCTCAGATTCAGCGAGCCTTCCACGTTGTACGTGATCGTCCAATCGTCGGCGTAGGCGCTGGGCCGATGCTTGACCAGCGAGCGCACGAAGCGAAATTCGAGCCCTCGCCAGCGATAGTTGGGCTTGGGCTGGGCAGCGAACAGATCATCGAAGAATTGATCCATGGCGGTCGCCCCGCGGCTGACCCAGAGCAAGTGCTTGCGATAGCCGTTGCTCGGTAGCTGTGGGACGAGCCGAATCATGCCGCGAAAGCCACCGTCCAGCTCTTCTTCCGCACCCACTCCAGCCACGTCACCGGTAGACTGAAACAGCGAAAGCGCGAGGCGACTCGCATCCGCATCCGCCCGATAGGCGTGCTCGATGAGACACGGGATGGCCTCGCAGCTGACGACGGTGGTGGGGAGCAACCGCTTGGCCGCGGCGAGTTCGACCGTCGGCGTCGCCGGCGTTGCAGCGACGCAAATCAGTGCCAGGAACAGGAGCAGCCAGCGCATCGGTCGAGCTTTCGACACGCCGGGGTTCGCGCGCATTGGGCGACTATTTCGAGTCCAGAGCATTTCTTTGCAAGATCGTGTAGCCGAACTCTTTGCGCTCGATGAGCTTGTGATAGCGCCCGCGTTCGTACTTGGACCAGAGCTGTTTCGACTCTTTCTCCAGGGTGATCTTGAGCACCAGGTCGGGCAGCTGCGCAGGATCCCCGAAGGTTTCCGCCATCAATTGCTTTCTGAGCGGCATCGGAACGCCCCAGATGATCCACAACGACCAAGTTCTCGGCAGCAGCCGCGTCGACAGATAGCCGCTCGGAAGAGCATCGAAGATGGTGAGCGTCCGAGCATTCACCGCGGCGCTCTTCAAATCCCGATCGATGGTTTCGCTGAACTCGGCCTGATGCTTCGTGCCGATGGTGCCGCGCAGGGGCCCGGATTTCACACGCGTGTCATGGCTGGCGAATGGTGCGGGCGTGAAGCTATAGAGATACGCAAACATGCTGTGGATCTCGAGCGCGAGGCACGCTCCCGCGAAGCCGATCAACACCCATTGATACGCCGAACGCGCTGGGGCATTGCTTGCCGCCCGCTGCTCGAGCAACGCGCCCAGCGCTGCGATGCCAGACAGCAAGGCGCCCAGGGCGCCGAGCAGCGTCGCAAACCAGCCGTTGCCGCTGGAATAGGTGACTGCGAGCATCGACAGCACCGAAGGGGCCCAAACCAAGACCAGCAAGAAGCGTCCGTGCAGCCAGTCGCGATTGAGCGCGACGCATACCGGCGCGAGCACGGGGATGGCCATGAAGAAAAACGTCGCGGGCGTGATCGCGCCGAGCCCCCAACCCACTCGGTAGCAGGCGAGACAAGCGACCGCGCTCAGCGGAGCGAGCAACCAAAGGCCGCGCCTGAGCCAGTAGCAGGCGAGGGGTACGAGCACGAACACGGCGCTGAACGCGAGCAGCGCGGGGCGCCAGGCCCAAGCGGGTGAGTGATAGAAATCCAGCCGCGACAGCCCACTCAGCAAGCCGTAGCCTTGGCCGATCTGAAGGCCGTGAACCCGCTCGTATCGCGGCCCAGAAAACCAAAATGCGAAGGGCACGAAGATCACGAGCGCCACGCCGAGCCCGGCGCCAAGCCCCAGGAGTCCGCTCTTTCGCGCCACGCGCGAGGTCTTCCAATGGAGCCAAGCGACCACCGAAAGGCTGTAGGGCACGAGCGCGATGAACAACGCGGGATAGCTGAAGATCGCCGACAAAAAGAACAGGCTGGCGATCGACAAACCACGGCCGGGGCGAGGCTCGAGCAGCGCGTAGGCCGACAACAGCACCCCGCAAATGAAGCCGAGCGCGCCGACCATGTTGTAGCCGAGCGTGAACAGGTTGAAATAGCCGAAGCTCACCAGCAGCGCGGCGGCCCAACAGGCCGTGCTGAAATTGCTGACGCGCCTGACCAAGCGCCACGCCAACAGCGACGCAAACGTCATGTACGCCAGATACAGGTAGCGGTTGAACAGGATGATCCCGTCGGTCGACCCCGCCAGCGCGAGATACAGCCGATAGAGCGGCATCAGCAGGATGCCGGCGTTCTGATGAACCGTGCGCTCGTCGAGGTAGGGCTGACTGCCGATCAAAAACGAGTACGGCAGCGCGCTGTAGAACGCCTCGTCGGTGTGATCTACCCCGTACGGGATGCGATAGCGGAGCACGCCGAGCGCGCCCAGCCACGCGCACGCGCTGATCGACTCGGGAACCGACAGTCGCCGAATTTTGCGCCACCAGGCCCACATTCGCGCGCGAACCGTACCCCAAAGCTCCGCTGCACGTCGGGAAAACCAATGGGCTGCGCGTGCCCTCGAACATCCCGGTGGGGCTCGACGTCGAGCCCCACCAAGGTTATGAGCAGCGCGAGCCCCAACGGAGGACCGTCATGCGTTTCATGGTCATGCACAAGGTCGATGCGAAGATGGAAGCGGGCGGCCCGCCCGAGCCGCAGATCATTCAGAGCATGGGAGCACTCGTGCAAGAGAGCCTGAAAAATGGCGTGTTCATCACGGGCGCCGGCCTTCATCGCAGCGAAAAGCGCGTGCGCGTCAAGAGCGCCGGCGGTCAGAGTCAAGTGACGCCCGGACCTTACGCGGGTGAACACGAGCTCTTGGCTTCGTACGCGATGATCAAGGTGAAATCGCTCGCGGATGCGGTGACGCACGCCCAGCGTTACGCGCTAGCAGACGGCGACTGTGAAATCGAAGTCGGTCCCGTGGTGGAAGCTTGGGACTTGGGGATCATGCCGAAACCCGCGGGTGACATTCCACTCCAAGTCTTGCTGCTGACCAAGGCGGATGCGGCGTTCGAACTCGGCACTCGCCCGAAAGAGCAGCACGCGGGGGCGCTGCGAGTGCTGGCTGAATCGCTGGGCGACAACGGAGCCGTGTTGACCACCGGCACCCTGACCCCGAGCTCCAAGGGCGTGCGAGCGAAGCCCAGTGCGGCCAAGCGAACTTGGGTCGATGGCCCGTTCGCCGAATCGAAGGAGCTGATCGCAGGGTTCTCGATCCTCGAGGTTCCGAGTTTGCAAGATGCGATCGCCTGGGCCGATCGGTATGCAACCATCTTGACCGACGCTGAAGTAGACATCCGCCCTTTGAGCGACGAGTGACTCGCGTGAAGGCGACGTAGGGCGTGCGGGGCGGGAGCCGCTGCAAGACCTACACGCGCGGGCAATCGGGCAGGACGTAAGCGTCGCAATTGGGCGCTCGACGGCGGGCCTGCGTTCGATTCCTGGTTCAAAGTGTGGGCGAACTTCAGCTCGCCGGCAGAGCGTCCGTTGAATCCAACCGCTGCTCGTACCGTCGGACTTTGATGGCTGGCGCGCTTTCTGCCTAGGTACGTTCGAGCTGAAGGCTCGGAATGGGAAATTCGTCTGTATTTCAACCTGTCGTCACTCGTCCTTCGCCAGCAGGCGGGGCGCGCTTGTCGACACCTTTTGTCACACTGAGTCGGGAAGTCACCATATGAAAAATCTTAAGCATTTTACTTTGAAGCGCGCGTTCTCCACCGTTGGCTTGGTCGGCCTGATGGCCATGCTCTCGGGAGCCGGCTGTAATACCGCCACCGATGGCACCGGGACGCCAGTTACCTGTAACGGGCTCGACGCCAACGCCAGCGCACAGGCAACGCTGTTGGCCTTCGGCCAGGCGAGCAGCGCGCTCAAGGACGCCGCCCTCGAGGTGGAAGCCAAGTGGCTTGCGACCTGTAACGCGATCAACGCTGATTTGGGTGAAGACACGACACAGACCAGCGCGGCCAAAGCTTGCGCAGTCGTGAACACGCGCATCAACAAAGTGCATGCGACCGTGACGCTCGAAGTGAAGGCGGACTGTCACGCCGACGTGAGCGCGCAGGCTGACTGCCAGGCCAAGTGCAAGCTACCCAACTGCGACATTCGGGCCAAGTGTGAGCCGGGCAAGCTCGTGGCGGAGTGCAATGGTGAATGTTCCGGCGCGTGTGACGTCGAGGCACCGAGCGCGGCTTGTACGGGCAGCTGCTCGGGCAAATGCACGGCGGAGGTGGCCGTGAAGTGCGCCGGTTCGTGCACCGGTGATTGTTCGGACTTGGCTTGGAACGGCACCTGTGACGCTGGCTGCAGCGCACAATTCAGCGGCACCTGCGGCGGCACCTGCATGGGCAAGTGCGACGGCAAAGATTCCAGCGGGGAGTGCAGTGGCAAGTGCGAGGGCAGCTGCTCGGCCAAGGCCAGCGGTAGCTGTTCGGCCAAATGCACGGGTCAGTTCAGCGGCAGCTGCAAAGCGGACTGCAAGGGTTCGTGTGAAGTCGCGGGCGGCGCTCAATGCAGTGGCAAGTGCGAAGGCACCTGCACTTACGATCCGGGCAAGGTCGACTGCAAGGGGCAATGCCACGGTGAGTGCAAGGCTGAAGTCTCTCCGCCTTCTTGCGAAGGCAAGTTGAGCTGCGATGGCGCAGCCGAGTGCCAAGCGTCGTGTGACGGGTCGGCCAAGGCAGACGCTCATTGTGAGTCCTCGGCAAATCTGACCGTCACGGGTGATGACGAGCTGTACGGCGTGCTCCAGGCGCACATTGGCGACATCAAGTCGGCATTTGCGCTGACCTACCACCTCAAGGATCCGATCTTCGCGTTGGCCGGTAAGACAGTGGCGTCTTTCAGCGCGTTGGGAGAGATCGGCGCCTCGGGCGCCGGTTGCGCCGCCTCGTCGATTGCAATCGCGGCCCAGGCCCAGGCGAGCATCAACGTCTCGGTCAGCGCGAGCGCGAGCGTGCAGGGTAAGGGCGAAGCCAGCACCAATTGAGCTTCTGCTCGAACTGAAGAACGAGCAGGCCAGCACCCGAACCCGCGTGTGAAACGCTGGGTTCGGGTGGCTCTTCAGAGGTCACGCACCGCTTGTTCGTAGAGCCACTCGAGCTCGAGCGTGGCGCCGTCGGCCATGGGTAACGAGATGAGGCGTTCGCCGAGCAGCGCACTCGCGAGCGATCCCCAGGTGTCATTGGAAAGCAGCAGCGTGTAGCCGTCTTCCATGACGCGGATCTCGTCCTTCTGACCTCCGGGAACGACAGCCAAACAGCCGCCCGTGAGCCGCGCGCCTTCCGAGCCCTCGGCGTAGATCGCCTTCGGTTCGGTCTGCCCGGGGTGCCAGACGAGCAACGCATCCGCGTTCGCCGCGGGTTCGGTCAGCAGGGCGAACGGTGTGCCGGGAGCGAGCGCTCCCACGCCGCGGCCGAGGATCCCACGCGCCGCCGTCGGGATGCGCACGCGCAGGCGCTTGCCTTCGATCACGAAGTGAACTCCCGGCGCGCGGGTTCGAGAAATCTTGCTCAAGGCGCTGTCTCCTTCACGGGCACTCGCGACGCTCGGACGTGCCAGATCGCTCCAGGTGGGAAAGGGGAAGCAGCCGGAGCCCTCGCCGAGCCGCGCGAGGATTCGATAAACTCCGTGCGCGAGCGCGGTCTCGACCTCGCTCGGATCCACCACGATCGCGGCCAGCGCTCGTCCCGGCATGCTGACACCGCGCAGCGGTTTTGCATCCACGTACAGCAGACCGTTCCCGCTGCGCCCAAACATGCCGCGCTCACCGAAGCGAGTCACGCCGCCCGCATCGACCAAGTTGCGTTCCAGCGCCCAGCGCCACACCGTGACGAAGAAGCGGCTGAGCTCTCGCATGTGCGCCTGGAGGTCATCGGCCTCGCCGACACTCAGGCTCACGACGAGCTCTCGCTGACGACGCTTGAGCAACCCTTCGGTGACCGCCGTTAGGAAGTTCCCCTTGCGGCCGTCGGCGTCATCGTGTGCGTGAAACGTGACCGTCAACTTGTCCGGGACCAAGGCGACCCGCGTTGGCAGGGCAGCCGTTGGCAGTGTGAGCGCAGCCAAGTCTCGTGCGTGGTCCGTGCCGCCAAACAGTTTCGACCAGACGCTCATTGCCACGGTCTAGCGTGGCTTCGGACAAACCCCAAGGTGACCCCGCGCCGCGTGTCGTCGCGCTGCTGATCAGCGCGGAACAGAGCTCAGATCCCGTAGTCCTTCGTAGCGCTCGCCGGTTTTGCGGGCGCAGCGGCTTTGGGCACGGTACGGAGCTCCTTGGGCGCGCTCACCGAGGAGCTACTGCCGGGCTCCGTCGCGGCTCGCGGAGCGGGCTCAGTGCGAGCGTGATCCTCGGCAGTGGCCATCGGTTCGGGGACGGGCAGCGCGGCGGGCGCAGGGATTGGAGCGAGACCGGGTGCCGGCTTTTGCTTGGCTTCTGGCGCGCTGTCGCCGCTCGCGCTGGCGATCAGCCCGACTACGATGCCGAGGCCCACGACGATGGCGAGCGCGATCCCCCAGCGGCGTGGGGACCAGCTGCGAAACTGTGCGACCTCGCCGAGAGCGATGGAATTGAGCGTAGCGCGAGCGACGACCGCGGACGTCGACGCGGGAGGGAGAGAGGGCCGCGATGGCTCGGACACGCCGGCGGGCCAAGCCGGTGGAGGCGGGAGCGTGGATGCACGCGGCGTGCTCGCGGGTGCGGCCTCGAGCGGCGCGAGCGCCGAGTGGGGCGTCCCCAGCGAGGTCAGCGTTTTGCGCTTGTGCGAAGCGGGCACGACCTCGCCAGTGCCGATCAGCGTGGCAAAGTGTGATTTGTATGGGCCGTTGGGTTGCGCGTCAGCGCTGCGCACTGAAGTCGGCGCAGGCGTGAGCGAGCGTGGTGCGGGCGCGATCGAGCGCGGGATGGGCGTGACCGAGTGCGCGGGCGTGACCGCGCGCGGTGCGGACGTGATCGAACGAGGAACGGGCATGACCGCGCGTGGCGCGGGAGTCGCCAACGGAAAACCGTTCCGTGACGTCGGCGGTGCGGTCACGCTCGCCGGCGCTACCGGCAAGCTGACGCTCGGAAACGTCGAGCTGCGCGAGGGGACTGGCCGCGGTTGGGCGACGGAGCCGGACGAACGCAATTGTGGGCCGAAAAACGCGGTAATTTCCGAGTGTGCGGCCACGCGGTCACGGGCCACGATGGAAATGGAGGTCGCTAGTTCCGCGCAATCAGCGAAGCGTTGATACGGGTCGACGGAGAGGGCACGCGCCGCGATCGACTTGAGCGGAATGGCCCAAGCCAGCTCCGGTGGCAGCTGCGGCATCTGCAGCTTCTCGCCCATCAGTCGATCGACGATCGTGTCCGCGACCGTTTCGTTGAACAGTCGCCGCCCCGCGAGCGCCTCCCAGAGCAGCACGCCCGCGCTGAACACGTCCGCGCGCGCGTCGACTGCTTCGCCGAGCAGGCGTTCGGGCGCCAGATAGCCGAGGGCCTCGGCCGCGGGCCGAGAGTTGGGAACCGAGTGGCGCGCGCTGAGTGGAACCAAGCGACACACGCCTTCGCCATCGACCCGGAGCTGCGTGATCGCGACCTCGCCGTGCGCAAAGTCGACGCCCTGCGCGTCGAAGGTGTCGTGCAGGGCGGTGAGTCCGCGCAGCACGTCGAGCAACATGCGCAGCGCGCGTCCCAAGCCGTACCCCGCGAAGCCGCGTTCGGCCGGAAGCGAAAGCCAACCCTGGGCACTCGGATCGAGCACGTAACCGTGCTCGTCGCGTTCCATCGGCACGAGCCGGGCGTGTACCCGTGACAGCGCGAGCTGCATCGCGAACGGGTCAGCGGACTCGGGCCGGGCGCGGAGGTTCATGCTGGATTGGGGGAGGGCCATGCTGGGGGATTGCTCGTCGGACAAAAACGTCAAATCTCGAGTCCTTCGCACATTGGCCCACACAGCGTTTCGAGACGATTGCGCACGCGGGGCCAACTGTGACGTCGACGAACGGTGCCCCTTTCTGCGGATTCTTGCCAGCGTTTCGGGCACGGGCCCGACATTTAGTTGGGAAACCCCTTGTTTCTTCCTGCTGTGCGCGCGCGTGCCAACGGCGGCAGTTTCACGAGCGTTACAGAAGGGTGCTGAGAGCGCCTTTCGGCCGGGACGACGTCGGAAGCCGCGCGGGATTTCTCGCCAACCGCCCGCTGCTGCGCCTAACCTGATGTGCAGTGATCGGGCACTTTCGGGAGTCGGTAGTTTGGTGGCAAGTCCGAGCCTCGTCGGCCTCCCGAGTGATGCCGAGCTGATGGCTATCCGGCGTGTCATCACCCAGGGGGCTGTTCCAGCGCTCCGCGCGCTCGATACCACCGTGGAGATCGAGACGCCGGAGCACGTGGTATTCAGCTGCAGCCTGGCGGGACCCGCGCGCCGCGCGCTCGCGTACCTGATCGATCTGTTCGTTCGACTCGCGATCTTGTTCGTGATCGGCTTGGTCTTGTCGCTTTCGTCGATCGGCCACGCCGAGCTCTCCGGCTGGAAGCTGGGCGCGCTCTTGCTGTTGATGTTCGCCCTGGAATGGGGCTACTTCGTCACTTGTGAGTCGTTCATGGGTGGTCGCAGCCTGGGCAAGAAAGCGCTCGGATTGCGCGTGGTCACGCGCGACGGTCTGCCGGTGTCTTTCGGCGGCAGCGTGCTCCGGAACCTGCTGCGCGCAGCTGACTTCTTACCGACGGGTTACGCGATCGGTCTACTGACCATGACCCTCGACCCGCGCTTTCGTCGTTTGGGTGATTGGGCCGCGGACACCATGGTGATCATCGAGGAGCGCCCGCGCTTGCGCGACCCGATCCGTTTGCAGCCTGCGCCCAACGCCGCAGAACTCGAGCAGCTACCCACTCGCCTGGATCTGCCGGGTCCGGTCATGGAGGCGCTCGAGCTCTTTCTCAGGCGCGCCCCGGAGTTGCAAAAGCTACGCGAGGACGAGCTCGCGAGCATGCTCGCGCCCGCCTATGCGAAGCAGCTGCACGTGCGCTATAAAGATCCGTCTCGCTTTCTGGGCCTGCTTTACGTCCGTGCGGGCGGGGATAAGCAGCCCGTCGGACGCAAGGCGGGGAGGAAGCAACGTGTTCGATAGGGAAGCGTTCGTGGCCCGTCGCTCGCCTGATTGGCAAGAGCTGACGCAGCTGCTCGCGGGGGACGCACCGCTCGCTGCGCTCTCGGCGCCGCGCATCTCGCGGGCCGCGAGCCTCTATCGCGCCGTATGCGGCGATCTGATGCGCGCGCGTCAGGCCGGCTCGGCTGCGGACATCGTGGCTTACCTCGACGCGCTGACGGCTCGCGCCCACCACGCGCTGTACGGTTCGCGCAGCTACGCCCTGCGCAACGCGCTTCGGGCGCTCGGGTACGGTTTCCCACGCGCGTTTCGCAAGCACTCTCGGTTCATGGCCATCAGCGCCCTGCTGTTCGTGGTGCCGCTGTTGGTCGGCTGGCTCGGCGCGTTGCATTCGCCTTCGTTCGCGGCCTCCGTGTTGCCGCTGAAGACGCTCGAAGAGCTCTCGCAAGCCTACGCGGAAGGCTTCGCGAACGGACGCGCCGAACAGACCGACGCGGCCATGACTGGCTTCTACGTCGACAACAACGTTGGCATCGCCTTTCGTTGTTTCGCGACCGGGATCTTGTTCGGCGTCGGCAGTGCTTATTATACGCTGTACAATGGCTTGTTCACGGGCACGGTGTTCGGCTTCGTGCAGCGCGCGGGGCACGGCCGCAATATTTTCACGTTCGTGTGCGGGCATTCGCCGTTCGAACTGACCGCCATCGTGATCGCCGGCGGCGCCGGGCTGTGCATGGGTGCGGCGTTGATCAGCACCAACGGCTACACCCGACTCGGCTCCCTGCGCAGACGCGCCTCCGACCTGTCATTGCTCGCCCTGGGCGCAGCAGTGATGTTGTTGATTGCTGCGTTGATCGAGGCATTCTGGTCGCCTTCCTCGTTGCCTGAGACGGTGAAGTTCAGCTTCTCGGCCTTGGCCTGGCTGTCCGTGTTCGGCTTTCTGGCGTTCGCAGGACGCGGCGAGAACCCGCGAGCGCGACCATGAACGTTTGGGAAGCGCGGGTCGTGGTGCGCGAGCGCAGCCTGGCCGAAATCGTGGATTTGGCGGTGCGTTTCAGTTTGGTTCTGGGTGGCGGGCTGTACCTTCGACTGGGGGCGTGTCTGTTGCTCCCCGCCTACTCGCTGTGCTGGTTGCTGCTGCATTGGGAGGTTTCACCCGCTTGGGTAGGCGTGCTGGGAGTCGCCTTGTACTCGCTGCTGCAACTGCCGTTCACGATCGCCGCGGGGCGCCTGATGTTCAGCGCGGACGTATCGCTGCGGCTGGTGCTGTCGTCGGCGGTCCGCCTGCTGTACCGCGCGACTCTCGCGCGCTGTCTGGCCTTGCTGCTGATCGGCGGGGGAACGTTGATCGTGATCGGGGCGCCGCTGGTCGTGGCACGCTCGCTGTTCATGGGTGAGGTGGTCGTGCTGGAGGGGGCGGGTGCAATGGCCGCATACCGACGCGCGACGCGCCTCACGTCCGGGCGAGTACCGGAGTCCTTGGGGGTTTGGCTAGCGTTGCTCGCCACTTCGGCCGCGTTCATCGCCGTGTGTCAGATCTTCGCGAGTGCCCTCGCCGCCGAGGGGTTGCCGATCGAAGCGCTGCCTTCGGTTTGGCAGGGCTTGAACTGGCAAGCCGGTTTGGCCGGTTTGTTCTTGTCGCTGCCGCTGGTGGCGACGCTGCGCTTCTTGGCCTACATCGACAATCGCACGCGCCGTGAGGGCTGGGACATTCAAGTGCGGTTCTTGGAGCTGGGCCGTGCCTTGAGCGAGGCGGCGGAGTGATGGCTCGCCGGAAATGCTCGAGGACGCTCGCCCTGTTTGCGCTGCTGTCACTCGCGTCGCCAGCGCGGGCAGCGCCGAACGACGACCCCCCCGCGTGGCAAACCGTGCCCCCCGCGGCTAGCGGCGATAGCGTCGAAGCGGAAGAAGGCGACGAGGACGAAGACGAGCCGAGCGACGAAGACGAGGCACCGACCAATCCCTTTGCGAGTGTGCCGGCCGAGGGCGTCGAGAGCTCGCTGTCGCGCGCTCTGTCCGGCCCAGAAGCATCGTTCTGCAAGGCTCAGCAGGCCGCGGTGCATGATGATCCCCTGCTCTGCTCGTTGTCCAAGCTGTCCGTTCGTCAGCGCTGCCCCGGCCTGCGTTTAGCTTGCAGCAACAAGCCCACGGAGTCGCGTTCGTCGTGGTCGAGCGCCAGCAGCACTTCGTTGCTGGGTCAGGGGTTGGCCGCGGTCAGCTCGCTGGTCTTCTGGTTGCTTTTGGCGGCGCTGGTGATCGCAGTTGTCCTCGCCCTGCGCAGCGTCCTCGTGGGGGCACAGTTCAGCGCGCCGGAGACCGCCAAGCGATCGCCGCTCGCCTCGTCCGATGCGGCTCCGAGCGAGCCCCACGTGGCGGAGACCGACGTGGCACGCTTGTGGTCGTTGGCCGAGCAGTCCGCGTTGTCCGCGCGCTTCGAAGACGCCGTCGCAGCGCTGCAAGCGGCCATGATTCACGCCTTGCGCATGGCCGGCAAGTTGCACGTGAGCCCTGCCCTCACCAACGGTGATTACCTGCGAGCGTTGCGCAGCGACGAAAGCTACGGTGCCGCTCGCGACGTGTTCCGCTCCGTGGAGGCCGTACAATTCGGCGGCGCGCCAGCGAGCGCGGACCTCTATCGCAAACTGTTCCAGCGCGTGCAGCCGATAGTGGTGCGCGTGCTTTCCGTGCTCTTGCTGTGCGCGTTCTGCTTCGGTCCGACCGCGTGTGCCAACTCGCTCTCTTTTGGTCCGGAAGGGGGCGGCCACGGGCTCGGGGTGCTGACGCAGCTGCTCCGCGACCAGCGCGTCAGCGTGCGCCGCCGCATTCGCCCGTTGAACGAGATCGAACCGGGCGTTGATGCGATCATGGTCGTAGGTGAGCAACCGAGCGAGTCTTGGACCAAGTTGCTCGAGTTCGCTGCGGGTGGCGGCACGTTGATCGTGACCGAGTCGAGCGAGGAATTGGTCAAGGCGACCAACGTCTACTATTCCTCGGAGAGCTATCAGGGAGCCCTTTCGTTGGCGACTGGTTTCGAGCCGACACAGCTCCAGCTGTCAGCCGTTGCGCGGCACGCGCTCGACCTGCGCACCAGCGTCCAACATGAGCGAACGTACGCCCTGGCGGGCAAACGCCCGTACGTCGCCGAGCGGAGCTACGGGGAGGGTCGGGTGCTGTACTTTGCCGACGATGAATTTCTATCCAACGCTTCGCTCAGCGTGGGTGACAACGCCTTCTTTGCCGTCAGCCTGCTGAGCCACAACGGACCCACGCTCGAGCTGGTTGGCACGTGGACGGGCGGCGGCGCGTCCTCGACGTTCTCTTCCTTGTACAAGGCGGGGCTCGGTGCGCTCGTGGCCCAGCTCGCGCTCTTGGCCGTGCTCTTCGGCTGGCACGGGGGCACCGCCTTTGGCCTGCGCAGAGATCCCATCTTGGTGCGGCGCCGCGCCTTCCGCGACCACGTGCTCGCGCTCGGCGAAAACTACCGCCGCGCACGGGCGACGCGCTTCGCGCTCGCGACCTACGGCTCGTGGCTGATCGAGCGCCTGCGCGAACGGCTGAGTCCGCAGCAACCGATCGGCCTGATCGAGCTCGCTTCACGGCTGGCGCTGCGAGTGGGAGTGCCCGAACCGGAGCTGGTGCTGCTGCTGACCGAAGCGCGCGAGGCGCAGGACGATGTGGCCTCGGCGCGACCGTCTCCGACCGATCTGACTACCTTGGAGAAGCTGGAAACCATGACTTTACGGGCGGGAGGCTCGAAGTGAATCTCGAACAACTCAGTAGCGAACTACGGCGCATCGAAACCGAAGTGAGCCGCGTGCTCGTGGGTCAGGAGTCCTTGGTCGAGCACGTGTTGGTCGGACTCGTGGCTCGCGGTCACGTATTGATCGAGGGCGTGCCAGGCTTGGGCAAGACGTTGCTCGTGCGCGCGCTCGCGCGCGTGCTCGGCCTGTCGTTCCGGCGCATTCAATTCACCCCCGACTTGATGCCCAGCGACATCACCGGCAGCACGCTCTACAGCCAAAAGCTGGGTGAGTTCTCGTTCGTGCCCGGCCCAGTGTTCACCGAGCTGCTACTCGCCGACGAAGTGAACCGCGCGCCGGCCAAGACGCAGTCCGCGCTGCTCGAGGCCATGCAAGAGCGCAGCGTGACCACCGACGGCATCACCCGGCCGCTGTCCGAGCCGTTCTTGGTGCTGGCCACCCAAAACCCAATCGAATCCCAGGGAACTTATCCGCTGCCCGAGGCGCAGCTCGATCGCTTCTTGCTCAAGTTGGAGGTCGGGCACCCATCGCAAGCGGCCGAAGCGCAGATCTTACTCAACTACGTCGCCGGCTTCGACCCAGGCGAACTCTCGCACCTGAGCCAGGTGTCGAGTCAGGCGTCGGTCGTAGAAATGCAACGAGCACTCGGCAATATCCGGATTGCGCGTGAAATCATCGACTACGTCACGGACATCGTGCGCCGAACTCGGACTCACCCCTCGGTGAGCCTCGGCGCGTCGCCACGCGCGTCGATTGGGCTACTCAACGTGGCTCGCGCCCACGCCCTCTGGGAAGGCCGCGACTTCGTGATCCCCGACGACGTGAAGTCGTACGCCCACGCCGTGCTCCGTCACCGCCTGCAGTTGCAGCCCGACGCCGAGCTCGAAGGCATCACCGCCGATCACTGCGTCGATGCCGTTTTGCGCGACGCCGTCGTGCCCAAGACGAGCGCGTGAAGCAACGCCGATGCGCTTGATCGTCGTTCCTACTCGGGCCCTGGTCTGGCTCAGCGTGGCGCCGCTCGCGCTCAGCGTCTTCGTGGCGCTCGAGCCGTCGCTGCTCCGGAGCGTGCTCTTGCTCGACGGCGCTTTGCTCGGCGTTGCTTCGTTCGATTTGCTATTTTGCCTGCGAAGGCAGCTCGAGATCCGGCGCACCGCGCCCGACGTGCTGTCCCTCAAGCGCCGCAATCTCGTGCGCCTCGAATTGAGCTCTCGGGCCGCGCGTCGGCTGCGCGTCGAAGTCCAAGACGACCTGTTCCCGGGTGCGGATTCTGCGGACCTGCCGGTGAGCGGAGAGCTCAGCGCCCGCGGTCAGCTGACCTTGACCTACCACGTGGAACCCAGCGTGCGTGGGGCGTACGCGCTCGGGGATCATCACCTCCGTTATCGCTCGTTGCTCGGCCTGTGGCAGCGCCGACTGCACGTCACGGCGAACTGGCCCGTGCGCGTTTATCCGGATTTGAAGCAGCTGCAAGGCTACGATCTGCTGGCGCGCGACAGTCGCGAGTACGCGCTCGTGCGCGTATCGCGCATGAAGGGCGGGGAGAGCGAATTCGCGCGCCTGCGCGACCAAGTGCCGGACGACGAACACCGCTCGATCGATTGGAAAGCCACCGCGCGCCGGCAACGCCTGACCGTTCGCGAGTACCAACTCGAGAGCAACCAGAACCTGCTCTTCATGTTGGACGCGGGCCGAATGATGACCGGCGTCGAAGCCGGTCTATCGCGCTTCGATCACGCCTTGAACGCGAGCCTGATGCTCTCCCACGTGGCGAGCCGAACGGGCGATCGCGTGGGCATGCTGGGTTTCGCTCAGAACGTGCGCGTCTTCGTCTCGCCGGGTGGGGGACCGAGCGCGACACGCCGGCTGATCCAAGCCGCCTACGACCTGCACCCCGAATTGGTCGAACCCGACTACGAACGTGCATTTTCCTACCTTTCGAGTCGAGTCCGCAGTCGCACGTTGGTGATTCTCTTCTCGCACGTCATCGACGGCACGCTCGGCGAGCTGTTGGTCCGTCGCGTGAAGGCGCTACGCGGCACCCATCTGCCCTTGGTCGTCCTCTTTCGCGATACGGACATCGAAGCGCTGGCCGAGCCCGGCTCGCGTTTGGCCCCGGATTTGTACACCAAGGCCGCTGCCGCGGAGATTCTCCGGAATCAGCGCGCGGTCGCGCTGGACATGAAGCGCGCGGGGGCGCTCGTGTTGGAGACGGACGCGCGGACGCTGACCGGGAAGCTCGTGGGGCGGTACTTGGAGCTCAAGGCCCGGAATTTGTTGTGAGTCGGTCGGAGAGCCCGACGATCAGCGATGGAGTTCGAGGGGTGAAGAGAGCGTTCCGTCTTCGTTGACGAGGTAGAGTGAGAGCTTGGCTCTGCCATCGTCGAACGCGCCGAGCGCATAGCGGTAGGTGATGTCGGCGGGCGCGGAGGGCTTGGTCTGAACGGTCCCGCAGGTCTTCAGCACCACCGTGCCCTCCAAACGATGATAGACGAGTGAGTCGCCAGTCACGGTGGTCACTCCGGACGACGTTATCTGAGTCTTCAAGTCGCAGCCGTAGTTGGTCTCGTTGGAATAGGCCTGAATCGTCGTGCCATCAGCCGAAAACTCGTAGCTCGTGCCACTGCTCAGCCCGACCTGACTCCAAAGGCCAACCAGCTCGCTAGGCACGGAGCCCGTTGGTGTCTGCCCGCTCGGGGGCTGGCCCTGGGCCGCGACGCTCGCGTCGTCGGCGACGCAGTCGGAGAGCTCGGTCTTGCATTTGCCTTGAATACAGGCCGCATCAGCGCACTGGTTGTCCGCGATGCACTGGACGAGTGCCTCGGTCACCGGCTGACTGCTCTCACTCGTCTGGTTTAGACAGCCTTCGACGCAAGTGTCGACGTTCTCGTCGGGGCACGCGCCCGCACACTGCAAGACACCCAGGCACGACAGCCGGCTTGGGATTGTCCCGTCGTCAGGTGCACCGGCGAAGCCAGCGGCACCGCCGTCGTCGCGCGCTCCCGCAGACGAAGAGCCAGGCGCGCCGCCCTCGTCGCGCGCGCCTGCCAGCGAAGAGCTGGATGAACCGCCGTGGTCACGTGCTCCGGCAGACGAGGAGCCGGACGCACCGCCGTTGTCCGCCCTCGCGTCGTCCGACGCCTCCTGCGTGCAGCCCACCGCGAGCATCAAGGTGCCGATCGTCGTCGCGAGAGTCCAAGTGCGAAATGCCATTCGTGGGCCCTATTGAGTCGTGCTCGAGCCGGCGATGGCAATACTCGATTCGCCCCGTGCAATGGACCCGTGCTCGGAGAAAGAATCCGAGAACCTGTTTCCGGCCGTTCGGCTTCCGGAGTGAGGCCGTCGAGTGGCCCTAAATTCACTCACTTGCGACTGGCGTCGCTCAGCGCGAGCACGATCGCCAAGCCCCCGGCGACGCCCGCGAAGAGGACGAGCGCCAGCCGTCGATCGATCTGCGCCAGCCGTTCGTCGACCGTTTCACGCGAACGGTACTCATCGGCGAATGCTCGCTCGAAATTCGCGGCGACTCCCAGTTGGACGAACGCGCTAGCTGCGGTCAAAATCGCCATGAACCCCAGCAGCGCGGAGCCGAGCCGCCACCACGGTTTGCCTCGAACTCCTGCAGATTGTCGACGGGCGAGTCCCCACGCGAGCCACGCCGATGCTGCGAGGGCGAGCGACAGGGGCCAAACCGAGCTGGACATTGACTACTCGGACAATGGCAGACTCCGTAAGTTCCCGATGA
>Ga0134124_10001222_pt1 | contig 20532 bp, 17 predicted proteins | sample KB304_FD_96880 | JGI IMG/M metagenome (GOLD analysis project Ga0134124, IMG submission 96880) | Terrestrial soil microbial communities without Nitrogen fertilizer from Kellogg Biological Station, Michigan, USA - KB3-0-4 | ecosystem: Environmental > Terrestrial > Soil > Unclassified ... | reverse complement strand
TGAATCACGGTGAAGCTCGGGCGCACGAAGTTGTTGTCCCCGCCCAGCCATTTGCCGGCGACGTTCGCCGAGAGCTCTAGATAGACGCCGCGCACCGGAGTGAAGACATTGTCTCTCGTGTCGAGGTTGAGCGTGGGCAAGAGCATGCCGGTGTTCGACACGCGATCGTAAGACGGCAGGTCGGGCGCCGTATCGGGTGCGTCGAATGAAACCCGGGTGCTCGCGAACGCATAGCCCAGGCCTGCCCAATAGCGCGTCTCCCCCAAGCGGTACTTGGCGGAAACCATGCCGCCCTTGGGCTCGAGATTGTAGCGGAGTGGGTTGTTCTCGAGCTTGCTGTCCGCGCCAATGCCGTGAAAGTCGAGGTTCACGGAAGCGTAAATGCCCGCCACCAATGTTTGCAGGTGGTCCTCGAGCCAATAGCGGCTGTCCATGCCGAACGCGCCCCAAGAGCCGTTTGCGGTCCCCATGCCACCCACGAAGGTGATGTTGGGACGGCCGAGGCCTTTGCTGGCGTCGCCCAGTGACTTACTCAAAAAAGCCAGACCACCGACCGCGCCGTAGCCGACCGCGGGCTCGGTGATGGGCATGGCCACCGGCAGGAAGCCGTACTTTTCGTCGAGGAAGGCGCTGAGATCGGGCCATCCGTCGTCCGTGGCCGTTGCCTTGACTTGGCTCGAAGTCAAGGGCGCGTCCGCTACGCCGGATGTTCCATTCGATGCCGAACCTGGGGCGGCCGATGATGAGGGAGTCGCGTCGTGCGCGAGGACCGGGGTTGCGACCACGAGCGTCATGAGTCCGAACGCTCGCGCGGCCGTTGCCGAAGTCATCGATCGGGCTCTCCTCATCACTCGCGTCTAGTCTAGTTGGAGAGGCTCGTCGACTGCTTCTGCTTCGCGTTTCGATGATTGCTCGCCGTGCGCGCCGAGTGGCGACCGACACAGCCACTCGAACGCGCCGAGCCTTGGCACAAGACTCGTGCGCGCTCGCGTAGCGCCTGTCGAACTACTTGGCTGGTGGCGGCGCCTTCTTCGCCGTGGCTGCTTCCAACACTTGGTCGATGCCGAAACTCGCGCTCTTGGCGCGCGGCGGAAAATCTTTGAGCGTGTCGACGAAGCGTTTCACGACGCCCTGGACGGGGACGACCAGGAATGCGTGCTCCATTGCCCAGAGGTTGTATCCGTAGCCCTCTTCCTTGGCCCGTTCGAACGGGTCGGTCCGCAGATCGTAGAAGTACGGCCCCCGCAATTTCTTGAAGGGTTCGAGCCAAACGCCGAAGCCTTTGCTCTCTTGCACCGCAAAATGGAACTTCATCTTGCCTTGGCGGACCGCGCACAGGTCGCCGTCGTCATTGAAGTAGAAGAACTCGTTGCGGGGGCTCTCGGCGTTGCCCAAGATGTGATCGAGCTGGTTCACGCCGTCGATGTGCACCTTGAAATTCTTGTCGCCGGCCTTGTACCCCGTCAAAAGCTTCTGCGTGACGTCCGGGACGCCCGCAGCGGCGAGTAACGTGGGCAGCCAGTCCAGGTTCGAGATGATGCCGTTCGAGATGACTCCAGCGGGCACCTTTTTCGGCCAGCGCACAGCGAGCGGAACGCGGAACCCGCCTTCCCAGCCCGTGTCTTTCTCACCGTGGAAGCGCGTCGTGCCGCCGTCTGGCCAACTCATCTCTTCCGCGCCGTTGTCGGTCGTGTAGATGACGATCGTATCGTCACTAATCTTCAAGTCGTCGAGCTTCTTCAGCAGATCACCGACCATGCCGTCGTGCTCGACCATGCCGTCGGCCTCGACGCCCAGGCCTGTCTTTCCCACTGAGGCCGGCTTCAAGTGGGTGAAGATGTGCATGCGCGTAGAATTGAACCAGACGAAGAACGGCTTGTTCTCCTTGTGAGCTTCGTCGATGAACGCAAGCGATGCTTTGAGGGTCTCTTCGTCGATGGTCTCCATCCGCTTCTTGGTGAGCGGACCGGTGTCTTCGATCTTGCCGTCCGCCTTGCTGTGGATCACGCCGCGCGGGCCGAAGCGCTTCTTGAACGCCGGATCCTTGGGATAGTCGGGATTCTCAGGCTCTTCTTCGGCATTCAGGTGATAGAGGTTGCCGAAAAACTCATCGAAGCCGTGATTGGTCGGGAGGAATTCGTCCTTGTCGCCGAGGTGGTTCTTGCCGAACTGGCCCGTGCGATAACCGAGCGGCTTCAATAGATCCGCGATGGTCGGATCGGCCTTGTTGAGTCCAGCGTCCGCGCCAGGCAAGCCGACCTTCAACAGGCACGTGCGGTACGGGATTTGTCCGGTGATGAACGACGCACGTCCCGCCGTGCAGCTATTTTCGCCGTATGAATCAGTGAACAGCATGCCCTCGTTGGCGATGCGATCGATGTTCGGCGTCGAGTAGCCCATCATGCCTTGGTTGTGGGCGCTGATGTTGTCGTAGCCAATGTCGTCGCCCATGATCACGAGGATGTTGGGGCGCTTGGTCTTGCCGGCTTCGACGACGTCGGCGGTCTTGACCAACGCTTCCTTGCTAGGCTTGGCGATGCGCTTCAGCTGCACTTCCTCTGCCCCGGCGGGTGCGGCTGGGGCCTGGGGTTCGGCTTGCTGTGGCGTTGCAGTGGCTGCGCTGGTCTCGCTTTTGTCCTTCTGATCGCAGCCCAAGAGCGAGCAACTCATCAGCACGAGTAGTCCGCCGAGTAGTACGGAGTTCTTCGTCCCATTCATTACGGTCCTCCTTCGTTTCGCCGCGCGGGATTCAAGCTTTCGAGCGCAATTGTCGCTCGTGAGCGCCCCATGGCCTTCCGCGTGCTGCGGAGTATAGACACAAATGAACGGCCGGGTGCAGCCATGTTCCCGTCTCGGAAAACGGATTTCTCGAAAGCGACACTCGCATCGCGCGCCTGTGTCGTCGTGTTCTCGAACGGCGCGAGTGTGCGATCGCGCGTCGTCGCCAATCGCACGGCGAGCCACGCATAAAGATTTTGAAGCGCGAGCAGGGCGGGGCCTTGCAGAGCCGCTCGCGTGGCCTCATGGAACGCTCGCCGTTCGCGCGAGCGCTGTTTCAGCGCTCGTTCCAGCGGGCCGGGCCCTCGCCGGAGCCGGCGAATGATCGCGAACGCGAGCAGGCCGAGCATGCTGAGGCTGCCGAATTCCGTCGCAAGCGCAGCTCCGCTCGCGGTGCCCAGGCACTGAAAACCGAGCGCTGGATTGGGCGCACTCCAAAACGTGATTTCGGACACCCTCGCATCTAGGTAACGACCCGAGCGTGGCTCGAGCCAGCGCAGCGAGAGTCCGGGCATTCGGTGAGGACCCACGCGGTTGACCACGTAGGTCGTCTTCAGTGTGAGATCGGCCTGAAATTGGCCGCGTTCGGTACTCGAGGTCGCTCGTGTCGTGGCCGGATAGGCCGTCGTTCCACTGGTATCAGCCAGTGCCAGCTCCGGAAAAACCACCGGATCAGTGTCAGTGGCGTGAAGCGTCAGTGTGCGGGTGAAGCCGTCACCCACGCGTAACTTCGACAGATCACGATCGAACGATTGCTGCACGGCCAGCGAGCTCGCGACCAAAGGCAGTTCGTTGCCCATTGCAGGCGGTGATGCCGCCGTAAAATGCACCGGTGCGCTTTGCGCCACGAGCGGGGCCTTCGTGATGGAGTCCGTCCAGCGGGCCACGATGGGCGGCAGGGTGAGCTCGCCGTCGCTTTGCGGAAACACGAGCAGGGTGCGGTGCTGCACCAGGAAGCGCACGTCGCCTTCGTGCTTCTCGTCGGGCGGCGGTGCTTGCTCGCTCCATTTGGCGATCATCCCTGCCGCGATCACGTCGTCGAGGCTGAATGGCTCGAGCGGCGCGTCGAGTTGTGGGCGCCACACGTCTACATTCACCGGCACGAGTTGGCCGACCCACGGCTTGGCGGCACCGAGGCGAGTCGTCTCGAGGCGTGGATTGGCGACTGTCACGGGCGTCGTGCCTTCGTTTGCTGCTGGGGCCTGCGTCTGGTTGCCGGTCATGGAGAGCCCCGCGCGGCCAATGTCGCCAGTTTTCTCTTCAGAAACTCCGCTGGATCCGTGTCGACGTGGCGGAGCCACGCCGCTTCTTCCGCGGGGCCCATGAGCACCGTGTCAGTCTCTGTCGGGCGCTCTTTTGAGCCCGCCGGTGGCGTGTCCAGTGCCAACTGCTCCTTGGAGAGTCGAGTCCGCGTGTCACCGTGGTTCTTTTCCTCCTTGGCCATGTCATCTTGATCCGTGTCTTCTTGCTGTGAGGCGATCAGCTCGCGCATCAGATCGGCGTTGTGCCGCGCTTCGCGAAACGTGGGTGCTTTCGCGAGTGCGCGCTCGTAGGCGGCGAGGGCGCTGCCGAGCTTGCCGCCTTGTGCGTAGGCATTGCCCAGGTTGTACAATCCCTCCTTCGTGTCGACCGCCGCAAAGCTGCCGGCGGCGGCGTCGAATTTCCCATGGGCATAAAGCGCGAGCCCGCGCCACATCGGGTCTTGGAAGCGCCCGGCGGCTTCCTGGTAGCGGCCCTCGTCGAACAAGAGCTGCCCTTGCTGATCGGGCGTAAGCCAAATGTCGGCGACGCGGCCCGAGCAGCCGCTCAGCAAGAGTAGGCTCAAGGTGGCCAGGCGTCCAAGCGCCCAACCGCGTCGAAACCAAAGCGCAACGCCCAGCGCGAGCGGGATCGCGAACAGGTACGCGCTGTCTTCCCAAAACGCCGTGTCGTTACGCGAGAGTGAGCGCGCGCGATTGAGGGCAATGGCGCGCCGAATGCGCTTCACGTCGCGCTCGCCGAACGAGAGCTCGATGAGTTCGCCGTTCACTTGGTCCGCGAAGCGCTCGAGTCCGGCGCGGTCGAGGGCAGGGGCGGCATGCGCCGGGTCGCCCTTCGAGCTTCCGACGGCCAAAACGACGAAGCCGACACCGCGCTTTTCGTGCAGCTCCCGGAAGGCAGCGGCGCCGTCCGGAGGCACGCTGTCGCTCACCAAGAGCACACTCAGCGGCGCTTTCGCCGACTCCGCCATAGGCGCAATCAGCTTCGCGGAAGCGGCGAAGGCCTCACCGTCGGAGGGCATTAGGTCCGGCGCGAGTGCGGCCAGATACGGTTCGAGCACCGTTGGGTCGTCCGTCATGGGCATCAGCACGTGTGCGGAGCCTGCGACGACGACCAGCGCGGTGGGCGAAGCGGGACGAGCGTGCACCAGATCGCGCAGCTCGAGCCGAGCTCGTTCTGCGCGGCTCGGTGAGACGTCGGTTCCGCCCATGGTGTGTGAAAGCTCGACGACGATCGCGAGCGGGCTGTGCGACGGGTCACCGGTTTCTGCCTGCGGCGCCCAGGTCGGACCTGCTGCGGCGAACACAGCCAGCAATGCCAATGGAACCAGCGCAACTTCCGGTGTGAGAGAACTGCGTAGTCGCTTGCCGGTCATGAGTCGCTCGAGCAACCGCGGCTCCACCGCGCGCTGCCAGGGTGAAGCGGTGTTCGTGCGAAAATAGAGCGCGACTACGTAGAGCGCGAAGGGGACGAGCGCCCACCACACGGCCGGTCGCAGGAAATGAAACGCAGACAGCGTGTTAGCCATGGGCAGAGCTCCCTGCGAGCGGAGCTCGTCGCTGGCGGCGCGCGATCGCCAATCGCAGGTCGCTCGCGGCCCGCATCAGCGCAGCGAGCCCGAGCAGTGCGACTACACCGAGCAGTGGGTAATGGCTGATTGCGCGCTTCGGCTGATAGGCGATGCTGCGATGCGCGACCGGCTCGAGCTCTCCGAGGGTGCGATAGGCATCGGCCAGGCTCTGCTCGTCGTTGGCGTGCATGAAACGACCGCGGGTCAGCTCCGCCATTTGCGTGAGAACAGCCGTATTCATGGCCTCTTCGCCGGCGGAGCGGGGATCCCCCACGCCGATGGTGTACAGGGTGACTCCACGCGAAGCGGCGATGCGTGCCGCCTGTACGGGGGGCACCGTGGAGCCCGTGTCGTTGCCATCCGTGAGCACGATCACGACGCGGCTCTTGGCCTCGCTGCGTTCGAGCACGCGTAGCGCGAGACCCACGGCATCACCGAGGGTCGTTTGCGGACCCGCCATGCCAACGTCGGTCTCGTTCAACAGTTGCTTGACCACGTGGGTGTCGAGCGTGAACGGGACCTGGACGAAAGGCGCCGAGCCGAACACCAGCAAGCCCAGGCGATCGCCGCGTCGGGCCTCGATGAACGAGCCGACCACGCCTTTCACGATTTCGAGCCGCGAGCGCGTCGGCGTCCCTGCCGGAGTCAGATCGGTTTGCGCCATTGACCCCGATAGGTCGACCACCAAGAGCAGATCGCGAGCAGCGGTTTGGCGTTCGACTCGAGCACCGAGTTCGACCGGGCGAGCCAGCGCGCTCACCGTCAGCAGCCAAATCAGCAGTAATCCGCTGAGTTGAAGCCAGGAGCGGGTCCGCGCGCGGCGGGCCGCCTGCTCGCCCAGCAGGGTTCGAAGGCGCGCCAAGAAAGGGACGCGCAGCGCCCGTTCTCGCACTTGGTACGGGGGCAAGTACCGATGCACCAAGTACGGCAGCGGCAGCAGCAAGAAGGCCCAGGGCCACTCAAAGCTCGGCACGGTGCCTCCTGACCCAGGCGCGCGCATCCGCGAACAAGCTCGACGCGTCCGCAGCCGAGACGGCCGTCGCGCCACGCGTGGTGAGCGTCAGCAGCGCGCGACTGGCACTTTCGTTGAACGGCTGACTGCCCGTCGACGCCAGGAATGCCAGCCAGCGCTCCCCGCTGAGCGACGCCACTCGGTCGCGCGCGAAGCCGTGCAAGGCACAACGCTTGAGCACCGCGGGTAGGGCCTCGAGTGCGTCGAGCTGCGGGGGATTCGCTTGGAAACGCGAGCGCAAAGCGAGCAGTTCACGTTCGGCGGCGCGTCGGTAGCGTCGCTTGACGGCGCGCCAGACGAGCCAAGCGATCCCGGCGAACGTCGCCGCTGCGAGTAGGCCGAGCGTCAGCCAAGCCCCCAGAGTTTCCGGTCGAAGGGGAGGCGGGCGCGGCTCGAACACTTCGCGGAAGCGCACGCCCAGCGAACCGAAGCCGGCTCCGCGCCGATACGGCGGAACGATCGGAGTCATCGCAGTCTCCCGATCGGCAAGCGCTGCCGGCCGAAGGTCTCCTCGACTTGTTCGAGCACGGGGCGTGCAGTCGAAAGCTCGAAGTACGGCGCACCCGAGCGCAGGCAAAGCTCGGCGACGCGCGCGCGATCGGCGGCGAATGCAGCCGTAAACCTAGCACGCAGCGCCGGATCCGAGCTCGGCAAGGAAAGCTCCGCGTTGCCGTCCGTGACCGACACCAGACCGACGTCCGGCAGGGCCGACTCCAGCGGATCGACCACCCACGCGACGAGCAAGTCGTTGTGACGACGCACGGTGGCCAGCGACGCCGCGGCGTCGTCGGAAACGCCACGCAAGTCCGACACGAGCACGATCAGTGCGTCGTGGGGAGCGAGGTGGCTGAGCTCACCGAGCGCGCTCGCGAACGAGTCATGCCCCGGTGACTTGGCGGCAGGAAGCGCGCGCCCCGCCTCCACGAGTCGCTCGAGCAGTCGAAACACGTTTGCCTCACTGCGCGCGGGCTTGACGGTCCACTGCTGCTGTTCGCCGATGATCAACGCCCCGACGCGATCGCCCACGCTCGCGACTCGCCAGGCAGCCATCGCCGCGAAGCGCGCGGCCACGACCGATTTCATTGCCAGCCGGCTGCCGAAGAACATGCCGTGTCGCTGGTCGACGACGAGCAGCACGGGGCGGTCGCGCTCCTCGCGGTAGCTGCGCACGTAGGGGCGTCCGGTGCGGGCGGTGACGCGCCAGTCGATGTTGCGCACGTCGTCGCCGGCGACGTACGCGCGGAGCTCTTCGAAATCGAGACCGCGCCCACGCAGCTTCGAAGCTCGACGTCCTGCGAGCAAGCTGTTCACGGGTTGACGGGGCAGCAGCGTCGTGTGGCGAGCGGAGTGCCGGAGCGCGACCAGCTCGTCGAGCCCTACATACACGCCCTCATCACTGCTTGCGCTCATCGGGTTACCCGGCGATCGCCACGACCTCGAGCAAGCGCGCGATCACCTGATCGGCAGTCACTCCCTTCGCCTTGGCATCGTAGGCGAGGATCAAACGATGGCGCAGCACGGGGGCCGCGATCGCGCGCACGTCGTCCGCGGTCACGTAGTCGCGGCCGTCGAGCCAGGCGCGGGCCCGGGAAACCTTGTCGAGCGCCAGCGAAGCGCGTGGCGAGGCGCCCACTTCAATCTGCTTGCCGAGTGTCGCGTCGAGCGCTGCGGGAGCGCGCGTCGCGGTCACGAGCGCCACGATGTAGCGCTCGACGGTTTCGGAAACTTTGACCTCCGCGCTGACCGCGCGGCGCGCCTCCATAATCACACTCAGCGGGACCGGGTTCAGCGCGGGCTCCGCTTGCTCTTCGGCGCGCACCATGCGCACGATGGCGAGCTCCGCTTCGGCGTCCGGGTAGCCGACGCGAACGTGCAGCAGAAAGCGATCGAGTTGCGCTTCGGGCAGTGGGTAGGTGCCCTCTTGTTCGATCGGATTCTGCGTGGCGAGCACGAAGAACGGTTTCGGCAGCGGGTGGGTCTCGCCGCCGATCGTGACCTGTCGCTCCTCCATGGCTTCGAGCAGGGCCGATTGCACCTTGGCAGGTGCGCGGTTGATCTCGTCGATCAACACGACATTGCCGAAGATGGGGCCGGGTTCGAAGCGGAAGCGGCCGCCCTGCTCGTCGGAGTGATACACGACCGACCCCGTCACGTCCGAGGGCAGGAGGTCGGGCGTGAATTGCACGCGCTTGAGCTCGGTCCCGAGTGCGCGGGCGAGTGCCTTCACCGAGCGAGTCTTTGCCAGCCCAGGCAGCCCTTCGAGCAGCGCGTGACCGTCGGACAATAGGGCCAGGATCAATAGATCGATAACGTCGGCTTGCCCGACGATGCGCGCACCCACGGCGGCGCGCAGTCCCTGCACCGCGTCCCGATCCATTCGACTTCTCTAGGAGGGTCGCACCGCGCGTGTCAAGCCGAGTGCAGCGGTGCGCTGAGCCGAGTTCGTGTGCCGATTGTTACCGTCTGTCACCGAGCGATTGCAACGAGCGGTCTGTCGGTGCGTGAGGCATTAATGCAAGTAGAACGAGAGCGCGAGCTCGGGTCCATTCAGACGAACACGCAGATCGACTGCGTCTGCCTGGTGTCTGAGTCGATAGAAGTTCCAACCCGCCGAGAGCCCGAGCCAACTGGTAAGCGCATATTCGCTTTTGATGGCTCCCCACCAAGCCATGTCCGAATCCGGCTTGAAACCGCCGCCGTCGACTTCGAGGTGTAGCGTTAATCCGACGCGAAAATCCCAGTCGATCGCCAAACCCGCAATCCCATAAATCCAGGACAGCGCCTGTTCTTGCGCGGCAGTGGTTTCCGTCGCGGGAAAACTGGCGTTGACGCGCTGTAAACGCGCGCCACCGTAGGGCACGAAACCGAGCAGCACCGAGCGCGAACTGCGCGTGAAACGAATCACGGGCAAGTGATAGGCAACGACACCGCGCGAGATCAGCGCAAACGCGTCGAGCTCTGGAAAGCGCGGCTCATGATGATCGGAGCGCGAGTTGAAGCCAACGCCGAACGATTCCGCCTGCAGTGACAGTCCCCAAGCACGCACCCCGAGCCGACCGACGAACGCAAAGCGGAGTGAAGAGTCGATCTGTGCCGGCGGTGCGCTGGAGTCGTAGCCGAAGGTTCCGATCACGACCGGGACCCAGAGCGGCATGCCAAGAGTCACTTCGGGGGCCAAGCGACTGCACAGCCGACAGCGGCGGGAAATCGGCGTCTCATCGGGATCTGCGGCTCGTGCGCGCTGCGCACCGCACACCACGATTGCCGCGATCAAGAAGCCGACCGCGCGGCGGAATTCGCTCGACGTCCGCTGAATCATCGCAGTCTCCCAGTTCGAAATGCGAGTCTCCGCGCGCAATGCGGCTGCCAGCGAAGCAGCCTCGGCGACGTTTTCCGACCCACGAATGGGAGTCGTGGGGTGAACCGAGTGCGCGCGTCAAGTTGGGGTCACGGCAGCGCCACGTGCAAACATTGCGTTTCGAGCGCGCGCTCTTCCGGCCTCGCGCGATTGACTGATTTTCGAACGGATTCCGTGATTCTTTTCGGGCTTTTCGGGCTTGAACGACTACTCCGAGCGGTGTATGACGCGAGCGTCAGTAAGCAGAGGGCACGACCGGTTAAGGGCCAGCGTGCCGTGAAGGAGCACGCATGGGCCAAACACGGGGTTTACACACTTCCATTCTCATCACCGCGGCGGCCAGCCTGTTCGCCTGCCATCCAGCCGGTATTGACGACGCCTCCGAAACTGACACCGTAATCACGCGCAAAGCCAAGGATTACGACTACCAATCGGCAAACGGCAAATACTACATGCCGGATACGATCGCCGATCTGTGCAAGGTCGATCCGGACAAGTTTCCGATTGGTCAAGCCGGCGCCTCCGGCGATAGCGATCTGCCGGAGCTCGATTGCAACGAGATCACACACAAATACGACGCGGCGATCCTCAAGGACATTGCCGCCCAAATGACCGCACTGGGCTATGAGCGCGTTTCCAAGGAAGAAGCCACGACGGCAGACGCGGCGCTGCTCGTAGGCGCCGTCTCTTCCAACAACTGGGTCGCCTACAGCTGGTATCCCTGGTACCCGTACTATCCGTATTACCCGTACTGGGGCTGGGGTATCTACTACCCGTACTACCCGACCACGAGCATCGTGAACTACCCCACGGGCACGCTGACGATGGAGCTCGTGTCACTCAAAGAAGCGGATCACACCGAGCAGCTCACCCCGAGCATCTGGTCGGGCACCATCTCCGGCCTGCTCGCGGACGGTGATACCTCCGCAGCGACGCGCGTCGACACGACCATCGCTCAGGCGTTCGCTCAGTCGCCGTACCTCAAGGTGAGCCGATGATTGCTGCTCGCCTCGCCGCTTTCGCCGCCACCCTCTTGCTCGGCGCAGGAACGGCTTTTGCGCAGAGCGGCCCACCCGCCGCGCCCGGCGTCGGGCCCGCTCCGACTCCAGCGCCGGCGCCCGCGCCGGCACCCGGCGCACCCGCGCAACCGGCTCCGCTGACGCTCGAGCCTCAACCCGCTCCGTATGTTGCGTATCCCGGATACCCGCCGCCGCCTCCACCGCCGGGCGCCGTGTACTACCCGGCGTATCCCGCGGGCCCCGCCTACGAACCGCCGCCGCCCCCGAGTCGCGCGCCCCGCCAAAAGCGTGATTTGCTGATGGTTGCGTACAACACCGCTGTTGGCTTTGGCGACACGCACGATTTCGCGCCCAACTTCAGCTTCCTCGGTTTCTCGTTCGACTGGCGCGCCAAGGTGACCGACAACTTCTGGCCGGGTATCTCGCTCGCCTGGCAAGCGCTCTACGGCAAGGACGTCAAGACCATCACTCGCGGCAACACGACCTTCACCGGCACGATCGCGACCAGTCTCAATGTGTTCCCGATGCTCGCAACGGGCAATTACTACTTTATGACCGATCCGCGGGGCGTGCGCCCGTACGCGGGACTCGGCGTGGGCGCCTACGCGGCCGAGCACCGGCTCGACGTCGGCATCTGGACGATCTCGGATACGTCTTGGCACTTCGGCTTCGCTCCGGAGATCGGCGCGGTGCTGCCCACCGGCATGACCAAACTCGTGGTTTCGACCAAGTTCAACTACGCCTTTGCCACGGACGACTGGGACCCGCTCATGTACATGAACTTCAACGTCGGGGTGGAGCTATGAATCGCGGAGCAAGCGCGCTGATCAGCGCGACCATCGCCGCTGCTTTGGCGACCTTGGCCGCACCCGCGCTGGCCCAAACACCAGCGCCGAACCCGGCCCCAGCCAAGCCGCCTGCGGCGCCGCCCAAGCCAGCACCCGCGCCCCCCGCTGCTGCGGCGCCTGCCCCGAAGCCGGCGCCTGCCGCTCCAGCGACCCACACGGCCGCTCCCGCGCATCCCGCTGCTGCCGCGCCCGCTGCTGCCGCGCCCGCTGCTGCTGCCGCCGCTCCGGCGCCCGCCGCAGTGCCACCCCCTGCGCCCGCTCCGGAAGCCGCGCCCGCCCCGCCACCGCCGAGCGCCCCCCCTCCGGGTACGACCGTCGTCGTCCTCTCGAACACGCCCGCTCCACCCCCACGGCCCGCCGAACCACTCTGCCCTCCAGTACGCAAGCTCGATCCGCTGTTCGCGCCCGGCGCATTCTTGGTGCGCTTCAGCGCTGGCCCCGGCTACACCTGGGCTAGCGGCGATCCGAACACCAAGCTGACCGGCGCATCGGGCGGCTTCGATCTCGCCATGGGCGGTTTCGTGCTGCAAAACTTCGCGCTGCACGCTGATTTCGGTTGGATGGAGGTGTTCGATCCGGACTTCACGGTCGACGGCAACGTGCTCGATTCGACGAGCGTGTTGTTTCAAGCTTCCACGTTCCGCGCGGGCGCGTCGTACTACTTCATGCCGGTGCGCGCGTATCTCTCGCTCGGAGTGGGCTTCGCGGTTGCCGCACTCACCAGCTACTCCTACTCGGACACGAGTGATCGCAACGTCACGCTGGTCGGCCGTGAATACACGAAGATCGGCCCGTCCTTCGCGGCCGAGGTCGGCAAAGAGTTCGAGGTCTCGCCGTTCTGGGGCCTCGGTGTCGCCGCGCACTACGAGCTGCTCTCCGTTCCTCCGGGCGACGATCACTCGAAGGTCACGGTCGACTTCGCACAGCAGCTGAGCTTGCGCTTCATCGCCACCTTCGGCGATCGCTGAGCGACCCGCGCACACGGCGAGCGCGTCACCCGCGTCTCGCCGTGGCTGGTCTCAGCGCCAGTGGCAGATTGCGACCCATGTGGCGACCGACGACCCGAGCGGGCCATTTCGAGGACGATTCGCGCTCACGGGATCGGGGAAGGAGGAGCCGCGCTGGGTTCGTGTCTTGCATCTCGAATCGGCATGAGCATCCGTCCCATTCGTGCAGCCGCCTTTTTGTCACTCTTTGCCTGGCTAGCAGGCTGCAGCTCCGCCGGGCCAAGTGCTGGAACGGAACTCGATCCGGGAGTCGATCGCGCAGCGTTTTCGACCACGCCCGGAGAGCCCAATCACGAACAAATCACGGCGACGGCACTCAGCTTTCTGCGCCCGGAGATCATCGCCGCACTCCAGGCCGCCAATGTGGCTACTGATGCCGAATTCTTTTTGGTCAATGCCAATCACTTCGACGATTGCAACTTCAGCGGCGGTTCCGCGGTCGTGGTCGACAGTCAGGCGCGGGCGGTCGAGCAGCTCGAGCCGAGCGCAGCTACGCCTGAGGCTGATCTCAACGCGATCCGCTTTTTCGCGCGTTCGCTACACGCCCTCCAAGACTTCTACGCGCACACCAATTGGGTCGAGCTCGGAGCTGATCAGTTGGTCGATCAATCGCTCACCGCCTTTCCGATCCTCAAGCCCTACTCGACGATTCCTTCGAGTGGCTTCGTCGTCGTTCAGGGCGAAAGACCGCACGCCGGGCTGACCCGTGACAAGCGCGCGCCCTATCCGACCAACGCTGTCGTTCGGGCAAAGCCGGGGCGAGGGCTCGGCTTGATATCCGGAACTGTAGACTACGAGAAGGGCGACTTCTGTCCTCGCCCAGTCGCCATGACCCACGAGGAGTTGAACAAGGACAAGAGCACGAATGTCGGTCGAGCTCAGCAGTACGAAGCCGCCAAAGCGCTCGCGATCTTGCAGACGGAGCACGAGTGGTGTCGACTTCGCGAGCTGACTCGAGCCAAATGGGGAACCGTCGGCGTCGTTCGGCTGGAGAGCTGGGTCGCGGCTGGTGCCACTCAGCCTACCTGCGACTGAGGGACGCGCCTGCGCGTGTTTCGGGGGGAGCGGCTCGAATTTCTGACACGATTCGACCACTTCGCGCAGCTATCATCATCATGGCTCGAACGAGGTTGGGGTGTCGCGGGAGGCCAAACGGAGGCATCCAACTCGGTGGCTTTTTTGCAGCCATGGTGTTGGCCGTGGGCTGCGGCGGGCGCTCCGCCGACCGAGGTGCACACCCATCGGGCAACGGCGGAGCGACCAGTGCCGGTGCGGCTCCGACTCTCGGGGGCTCGCCAGCGGCCGGGGGCGAGCTGGCCGGCGCCGGGGTGAGCGATGACGGCGGCAACCCCGAGAGTGGACCTTGCTCGCCAGGCCAGGCACCGCTGCGTCGGCTCACGCGCGCCGCATACTCGCGCACTCTGAGTGCGCTGTTCGGCGACATCAGCGAAACGATCCCCGCACAAGACGACGCCTGGCGCGCGCTACCGAGCGGCAGCTGGGCTTACGAAGTCAGCGTCGAGCAGGCCACCGCCTATGCTCGAATTGCCAAACGGCTAGCGGCACGCGCGACGCGGGACCCCCAAGCGTTGGCCGAACTTGCCGCGTGCGCGACGGAGCCAGATCCAGATACGAGGTGCGCGCGGACCACGATCGAGGCTTTTGCTTCGAAAGCCTTTCGTCGCGAGCCCACGCCGCAAGAATTGGACGAACTGCTCGCGCTGCACGCTGCGATTTTAGGCGATGGCGGGGACTTCGCGCAGGCGACTGCGGCAGTGATCACGGCCATCTTGCAGGCCCCCGAGTTTCTGTACCGAATCGAGTGGGGGACCGACGCGGGGCCACGCGCCGACGTTCGCCGCCTCACCGGCGATGAAATGGCGTCGCGCTTGTCTTACTTGTTCTGGGGCACTTCGCCGGACGAAGGACTGCGGAAGGCTGCCCAATCGGGTGCATTGCTCGAGCCCGCAGGCATCGCGCGCGAAGCTGCGCGGCTGCTCGACGATCCCCGTTCGCGCGCGGGGCTTTCGGAGTTCTTCGATGAACTATTGGGGCTCTCTCGGTTGCCCGAGCTCGAGCGAACGGGTGAAGTCTACTCCTCCGAGCTCGGAGAGTCGCTCCGCCAAGCAACGCAACGCTTCCTCGAAGCGCAGATCTTCGAGCGGAATGCGTCCTGGCCTTCCGTGCTCACCGCGAACGAAGCCTTCGTCAACGGGCGCGTGGCGAGCCAGTTCGGCGTTACCGGGATCGTCGGCGACGAGTGGCGAGAGGTCACGCTCAATCCAACTCAGCGCCTGGGCTTATTGACTCAGCCCGGCGTGTTGATGTCGTCTCTTCGTTCGCAGCTCACGAGCCCCACTCAACGCGGCTACCAAATCATGGAGAACGTGCTCTGTCGACACGTCCCGCAAGAGCCCCCCGACCTCGCGCCGGTGGTCGACCCGCCGCTGCCCACGGGGCCGATGACGACCCGGCAGCGTTCGGCTTCTCACATCTCAGACCCGAGTTGTGCGACTTGTCACCGCGACATGGACCAATTGGGATTCGCGTTCGAAAATTTCGACGCCATGGGTCGCTACCGCACTCAGGAGAATGGCTTGCCCATCGACGCAACCGCTGACGTCACCGGGATCGGGCCGACGAACGGCCCGATCGAGCTCGTGCAAAAGCTGGCATCGTTGCCCGAGACCCAGGCCTGCCTTGCCCAACGGTTCGCCGAGTTCGGCCTGGGCAAGTCGCTCACCGCGGATGCCGACGGCGCTTGTTTGAGGGAAGACCTGAGTCGTCGCTTTCAGGCTGCAGGCTACAACGTGCGTCAGCTGATTTTGGCGCTCACCCAAACCGACGCCTTCCTCTACTTGCCGAAAGGCCACCAACCATGACCGCATTTCGCTTGAGTCGTCGCGCCGTGCTCCGTGGTGCGGGCACCATCGCCATCGCGCTGCCGTGGCTCGAGGTCATGCGTGAAGAGCGCCCGGCACACGCCGCTGGTGCACCCGCCAAGCGCTTCGTCGGTGTGTACACACCAGGCGGCACGGTTCACGCGGAGAGCGGCAATCCGTCTATCGCCGAGCAGTGGTCGCCCACGGGAACCGAAACCAACTTCACGCTCAGCCCGATCTTGGCTCCGTATGAGCCGGTCAAGTCGCAGTTGCTCGTGCTCGACGGCATCGACATGAAGAGCGCGGTCGGTGAACAGCTGCAGAGCGGACTCATTGCTTGGTTGACCGGGACGCCGCAAGCCCCTTCCTATGGCTATGCGACGGGCCCATCGATCGATCAGGTGCTCAGCGATCTCCTGACGACCGGCGATGCTTTGCGGAGCCTCGAGCTTGCCGTGCGCTGGGGCACCGGCAAAACGCACGGTCAAGTGACGCCGATGGGCGTCGTCAGCTTCGCGAACGACGAGCAGTTCACGCCGCGCCCGCCGTTGCTCGACCCAGCCGCGATTTGGAAGACGCTGTTCGGCTCCTTGGACTCAGCTCCGAACAAAGCCAGCAAGTGGGACAAGTCGATCCTCGACTATGTCGACAAGCGCTACGTGAGTCTTTCGGCGAAGCTCGGCGCGGCAGACAAGCAACGCATCGAGCAGCACTTGAGCTCGATTCGGGAGCTCGAGCGCGGCTTGGCGCAGGCGGTTGCCGCGCGTTGCGCCCCGCCCACATTGATCGACACCTCCGATTACGACCCGCTCGCCGGCCTCAAATCCGACGACACTGGCGCAGTCAAAGACTTGGTGACTGACGCGGCGATCCCCAAGGTCGGCAAATGGATGCTCGACATGTTGGTCATGGCGCTGGCTTGCGATCGCACCTCGGTCGCTACCTTCATGTGGACTGACTCCGAAGCCAAACACACCTACCCCTGGCTCGATTTGCCGGAGACCTTCAATTTTTACCAAAATGGGGGAGGCTATCGGCCGCAAGAGTGCGCGCGGATCGGCACCTGGTACGCCTCTCAGAATAGCTATCTGCTGCAGCAGATGGCCAAGGTCGACATGGGTGGTCACTCATTGCTGGATGAGAGCGTGGTCTTCTTTGGTTCGGAAGTGTCGAATCCGGCCTCGCATCGCAAGCAGAACATGCCGTTCTTGCTGGCTGGAGGCGGAGGTGGTCTACGCGGTGGACGCTGGCTGAAGTACGACAGCGTTTCTCACAACGACCTGTTGATCGCGATCCTCGGTCTCTTCGACTACCGCGTATCCACGTTTGGCGCTGCGCAGTACTGCTCGGGAACTCCGCTGCCGAACCTCAGCTGAACTCACTGAGCGGGCCGTTTGCGGGGGTCACGCTGCGCGATTTCGCGGAGCCGAGCGAACGCGACGCTACTTGGTCTTCTTGCACGAGCTCAGCGCTTCGTCGGCGCTGAAGCCGTTGGCCATGAGCTTTTTCACGCACGCCTTCTGCTCGGCTTCAGCGCTCGCGCTGGCGGGCGCGGCCGCCGGCGTCGCGGCGGGGGCCGCAGCCGTCGTGGTGGTCGTGGTCGTCGCCGCGACTGCGGGCGCTGGCGCGGCAGCCGGAGCCGGAGCGGGCACCCGCGCAGGGGCCACGAGCGAGAGCTCGAGCAAAGTCCCGCGAGGGATTCGGATCTGTTGGCCACGAGTGAGCAGCGCGGCGGCGCCGCCGATGGCCGCACCTTTTGCGGCGCCGCTGCCGCCACCAAAGGCGCCGCCGATCAGCGCGGCAGCTCCGACCTTGCGCGCGGTGTCGCGGCCGCTGCCCTCGCCGACGGCCTTCACGCCCTGGCTTTGGATGGGGAACAACAGGCCGTTGATTTGGAGGTCCGTAAACGCGATCTCCATTTCACTCTTGCCGACCAAGCGCCCTGCTGATTTGGATTCGGCGATGATGCCCAAAACCTTGGTGCCGGCGGGGACGAGCACGTTGCCGCTCGCGTCCGGCAGCGCCGCCTCGAGCGAAGCGCTGAAGCGAACGCCAGCGCCTTTCGCGGAATCAACATTGTCGTCGAGCCGCATCACCAGCCGGCTATTGGCGGGAACATCGACCGTTGCTCCGCTGTAACCGGCAGCCGGCGCGGCGGCAACCGGAGCGGGGCCCGCTGCGGGAGGTGCGGCCGGCGGCGGTGCAGCGGCTGCGGGCGGAGGGGCGCCCGGTGGGGGAGGCGGAGCGTTCTGCGCGCTCGGAGAAGACGCTTGCCCGTCCGGCGGCCGACACGCGCCTGCGAATGGGAGGAGCGCCACTAACAGTGCGAGGACCGAATGGGCTAAACGCATGCACGACTGACTAATCGCGATTTGCGCTTGCGCCAAGTGGCATTTCGTTCGAGAAAGGCGAGGGTTGGTCGCGTGAACGACACGAGCGTGGGGTGTGATGGCAAAGCGCAATCAGTGTAGGAATTTTTTATCGAGTGTTTGCCAGTTCGCCAGCCGCAGGTTCTAGTACAGCGAAACCTCGCGGTTTCTGCCCGCCCTCTTGAAGGATGTTAGTTCGTTGACGAAATTCACAGCACTCGCGGGCACGTTCGCAATCTTGGTTTCGAGTCGCGCAGTTCACGCTCAAGAGCGCGAGCGTCGGATTGAAGTGGTCGGCTTCGGCGGCGTCGGCTTCACTGGCGATCTCGGCGTCTCGTCCGACACTCAAGCGGGGACGGAAACCGGTAACGTCAGCTTCGACGCCGCGCCGGTGTACGGCGGCATGGTGGGCTTCCGCGCGCAGCCCAAAGGCTTCGCTTATCTGAGCTACAGCCGCATGGAAACGACCGCGTACTTCCGTCCATCGGGCGGCTTCGACACGACCGCCCAGACCAAGCTCAGCTTCGACTACTTCCAGATCGGCGGAAACCTCGAGGGCCCGAGCGGGCGAGTCGTGCCTTACCTGGGCTTGAGCCTCGGAGCCACGCGCCTCGCCCCGGTCGACGGCTCGGGCAACGACTTTAGTTTCTCGGGCGTGCTCGACGGCGGAATCAAGCTCAACCTGGTTGAGTTTCTGGACGTGCGAGTGATCGGCAGAATGCCCGTCAGCTTCATCAGCGGTGAAGCGGCGGCGCTGTGCGTGGGCGGCCACGGCTGCGCGGTTCGTTACTCCGGGCAACCACTAATCCAAGGCCAAGCGCTGCTCGGGGTCGGCCTTCACTTCTAGCTCTCGTTTAGCTCTGGTTGCAGTGAGTCGCGGGCCGCGCTCTCGGTGCCGAAAGCCCCCGTTTAGAGCTACGCGACGCACTCTGAGCGCCGCGCCCGCTCACCCACCAACCCACAGGGCCTGGAATGAACGAGCCCGTCGCAGGAAACGGCGAGCAGAGCGAAACGCCGACTAGAGCGAAACGCCGATCGTGATTTCGGGGTACCACTCGTCGCAGTCGATGTAGCCGTTGGAGGTGCAATCGAGCGTCTTTTCGTACACCGCAGCGGCGCCGACGAACATTCGGTTCGACTTGGGAATGAAATAGGCCCCCAGGCGCGTGCCGATCTGATTGTAATCGTCGTAGTCCGTGACGAAGTTGCGACGGTAAAACACGCCGGCGAACGGTTTGACCACCGGGACCATGTGAAACACGTAGCGCGCCTCGGGACTGAGCCGTTGCATGACCGGCTTGGCGAAGAGCCAGGCCTCGTAGTCGAGACCGACCTCGAGCCCGTTGACGATGTAGTAGCCGACGCCGCCACCGATGATGAAGTAGTTGTCGTTGGTCGTGGAAGCGGTGCCGAGCACCAGCGTGAGTCGCACGGAGCCTTTCGAAAACGGTCCGCGTGGCGGCGGTGGCTCCGGCGCATCTTGCGGGAGCGGTGCTGCGGGCTCGGTCGAGTTGTACTCGGTGCTCGCGGGCGCGGGCGCTTCTGAATCTGCCGGCGCGGGATACTCCGTGACCGGAGGCGCTGCTGCGTCAGCGTCCGCTGACGGCGCGGATGCGGGCTGCGCAGCCGCAGGTGCGGGCCCGGGCGTGGTCTGAAGCTTCGGAGTCGTCGATTGCGCAGCCGCGACCGACGCAAAAGAAATCAAGGATCCAAAACAAGCGGCGGCGCTCACGCCCCACGCGAGCCCCTGAGCACGCCTCGAAGAAGAATTCATATGCGGCTGGTTAACGTCGAGTCCGCGCAGCGTCAATTGGATTGAGGTGAGTCCGAGTGACGTTCAGGCGACTGCCTTTGTTTCGAAAACAGCCTTGAAAAGCGGGGCTCGAGCTCGGGCCTCGCGCAGCGCCCCTGCTACCGAGTGGCGCGATCTTCGAGGTCGCTTTTTGAACGTGCCCCGCCGAACTGGGAAGCGTAAACGCGACGACAGCGCCCGCTGTCGACCGCGTCGTGCGCAAGCCGCTTCGCGCCATCGAAAGCAGGCATCGCGCACGAGGCTCGTCGGTCCGCGCCCCAGTCCTCGCTCAACCAACCGCGCTTCCTAAGGCCTAGCGGTTGCGATCGGAAGCCCCCGAGTACATCTGCCTCGCAATGCCTGTCAAAACACGGGTCAGAACCGAACAAGAGCGGCAAAACGGGCCCAAGCCCCGGCATTTTCGGACCCGGAGTCAGGGCGATTTCCCGACTTACCCAGCGGCCGACGTGGTAAAAGGCCAGCACCGGCGGGTCGCGAGACACGCGCTTGCAACCGCCGTTCGAGTGCAGGAAGAAACGAAAGAGCGAGTGAAGGCGATGGCTGTGCGTGGCGAATCCTCTCAATCCCCGCGGATGTTCGAGAGCGACTTTATCGACTATTTCTCGCGTTGCCCGTA
>Ga0134124_10001221_pt1 | contig 20532 bp, 18 predicted proteins | sample KB304_FD_96880 | JGI IMG/M metagenome (GOLD analysis project Ga0134124, IMG submission 96880) | Terrestrial soil microbial communities without Nitrogen fertilizer from Kellogg Biological Station, Michigan, USA - KB3-0-4 | ecosystem: Environmental > Terrestrial > Soil > Unclassified ... | reverse complement strand
GGCCCAGTCGTCGCCCATCACGAGCACGTCGGCGTGGAACTTCTCGATGTAGTCGCGCTTCAGCTCGAGGCTCTCCTCGACGAAGACCTCGTCGACCATCTTGAGGGCTCCCACGATCGCCATCCGCTCGCCCGTGCGGCCAACCCGGTCGATTGACGCGCGCGCGCGCATGATGATCATGCCGCGCCCGGTGCTGTAGGCGTTGTAGATGCCTTCGCGGCCGTAGATGAACCCGCCGGTCGGAAAGTCCGGGCCCGGAACCATCTTCATCAGGGTCTTCAATGTCGCGGCCGGGTTTTGAATCAGGTGGACGGTCGCTTCGATGATCTCGTTGAGATTATGCGGCGGAATGTTCGTCGCCATACCAACCGCAATGCCACCCGAGCCGTTGACGAGCAAGTTCGGGTATCTTGTGGGCAACACCGTCGGCTCTTCGCGGGACTCGTCATAATTCGGTATGAAGTCGACGGTATCCTTGTCGATGTCGGCCAGCATCTCCGTGGCGATGCGCGTCAACCGCGCTTCGGTGTATCGATAGGCGGCGGGTGAATCGCCATCCACCGAACCGAAGTTGCCCTGCCCATCGACCAGCGGGTAGCGCATCGAGAAGTCCTGCGCCATTCGCACCAGCGAATCGTAGACCGCCGTGTCGCCGTGCGGGTGGTATTTGCCAAGCACGTCGCCGACCACCGTAGCCGATTTTTTGAACGGACGGCCCGGGACCAACCCGATCTCGTGCATTGAAAAAAGGATGCGTCGATGAACCGGTTTCAAACCGTCTCGCGCATCGGGAAGCGCGCGGCCGATGATCACGCTCATTGCGTAATCCAGATAGCTGCGCTTCATTTCTTCTTCTATGTTGACTGGAATTCTGTGTGCCGCTTCGGCCATTCTGTTACTCACCCTCGCTTCGATTTAGTCCTGCGTTTGACACCAACTCTTTCGCGTCTCGCTTGGAAACAAAACGCACAATGGCAGCCGTAGGAGTCGAAACCTGGCTGTCATTGGTTGCTTGTTTCAGTGGTTCTGCCGAGCCGCTAAAGATGAGTTTTCTGGCTTTGAAACCAAGTGAAATTCTACTACACGACGGCAGGTTTTTCAAAGTTGAAAACGAATAAAACACGCAGCAAAATCAGCGATTTACAGATAAGATGGGTAATGAGCGAAAAGTATTGCGTGATGAGGAACGATGCGTTGGAATCCTGCCGGGTCAGCAGCGTGCGCATGGCGTCAATAGAACACGACCAAACACTTTACTCATCAACATCGCCCATGGCTCTCAATTGGTCGCGGGCTTCTTCCAGGCTTCGCCGGAGCTCGTTGTGAAGATACTTGTTTGTGCGGGCGGCCAGCGGCAAATACAACTCCTCGGTTGTTCGAACGTAGCGGCGCTTCTTAGCGAGGCTCGGCGTGTCAATCACTGATCTCATGTTGTCCAGCCGATCGCAAAGCTTCACCAGCGGCGCGCCCGTTTCGGCAGCCGCCTCGATGCGAGCCAGATACTCGCGCAGGCTCACGTCCTCGAACTTGGTCAGCAGCCATACTATCTCGGCGATATTCTCATCAAACATCCGAGCGACGTCAGTGCGCGTCACATCGCTGTCTTCGATCACATCGTGAAGCAGCGCCGAGCAAATCAAGGACGGTGAAAACAGGTTGAGCTCATCAACCAACGACAAAGCTACGCGGACCGGATGCACTATGTAGGGTGAACCCTCGTCGCGCGTCTGCCCGGAGTGGGCTGCCTGTGCAACTTCATACGCGCGACGCACGCTCGTGATGCCGGCTTCATCGATCTGGTCGGTCAGTCGCGCGAGCAAGTATTCAAAGTTTAGCTCGTAATTCATGTCGGGCTACGACCACTGTAGCAGAGCACGCGAGCCACAGCCAAAGTTCCAGGCATTCACCGCCAGGCATTCGATACCAGGCGTTCGATACCGGGCGTTCAGTACCAGGCGTTCAGAGTACCGACTTTAGTCGGGCGGTGCCTTGCGGAGCAGACGCGTCGAAGTAACAAGGCACTGCCCGACTAAAGTCGGTACTCTAAACGCTCGCTCCTTACCGCTACTTACCGCTTGCAACGATGCTCTTGAGCATAGTCTAATGACACGACTCGCCTTCAGATAAAACCTTCGGGATGTTTTGACTATGCGATTTCTGATAGCCGTACTCAGCCCATTGGTTCATTGGTTTTGCCGGCTGGCGTTCAGGATACATTTCGACGGAGTCGAAAACATTCCCAGCGAAGGCGCGTGTATCATTACGCCAAACCACGTCACCTACGCCGACCCGATCTGGATCACCATTCCGATTCGAAGGAGGGTTTATTACATGGCGTGGGACAAGCCCTTTCGCGTTCCGGTGCTGGGATTGCTGATGCGAATGTTCGGAGCGTTTCCCGTCAATCTGGACGTTGCCGCCGACGCCTCCGCGCAAAGAGAAGCAATCGAGCTGCTCAAAAAAGGACGAGCTCTGGTGATGTTCCCGGAAGGCGGCCGGACACGCACGGGCAAGCTGATGCCGTTCAAGATGGGCGAGTTTCGACTCGCGCTCGCTCACGGAGTACCGATCGTCCCCGTTTCGATCAGAGGCGCGGATGAAATCTGGCCGGTAGGGCGCATCATTCCCAGGCCGGGACGCTTGACCGTCACCTATCATCCGCCAGTTGAAGTTCCGCGAATTGATGAAAACACGAGCCGGCCGGAACTAAAAGAACGCGCCCGGAGACTCTCCCGTCAAACGCACGACACTGTAGCGAGCGCACTCGATCCCCTGCGCGTTCCCGCGCCCCAACTAAACGACGAAGTGGTTGAGGTTGAAAAGTACAATGTATCGTAGACTGTCCAGTATGCGGCAGTCTGCGCTCAAAAACTGTGAGCTATGTCTCCGCAGACCGGAGAGTCCGCGGTACATCTACATCATTGGGTCGCCGTACTTCATTTCGCGTAGCTTCTTTGAGCTCTCGCCTTTGCGAAAGTCATCGAGGATGGCCGCGCGATGTTTCGATTGTGCCGGCGACCTGGCGTTCGAGTTCAGGAGGGTTTCCAGTTCTTTCAATCCCTGCTCGAACTGATCCATATGCGCGCAGGTGATCGCGAGTCCGATCGCCAGTCCAACATACAATTCATCGGAATACTCGTCCGCGGTTATCTGAGATTTCGCCTCTTCGATTGAAGCATGAATTCGATCAAGCTCAGCCTTGTAGAACGCAGTGAAGTCGCGCGGCGCGTAAACGTACTTTCCGTTTCGCCAGGCGTAAATCATTACCGCCCCGGGCGAAGCCGCGTGAGACAGGTCATCGTATGACTCCCATCGCGCGTCGGTGACCGCAAGCTCCTGCACACCGTCGCCGTTGAGGTCGATAAACTTCTGGATCGGCCCCGCGCCGATAAGCTCTACCTTGTGATTGCGAATCTGATAGATCTCGGTCGGATTGCAGCTCCAGCAATTTCCGCCGCTCGAGCTTTGAACGATTATCTCTTTCAGCCCATCGCCGTTGATGTCTGTCCCGTTTAGCTTGTTCGATGCGCCGGCAAGATTAAAAGAGAAAAAGAAGTCCGCGCGCCGGAAGATAGTTTTGGAAATACGGCCGTCGCTTTCGATGATCCGAAACTCGAAGGCCTCATTCGGCGCTTTCGGTTTCTCGTGTTGGAAGATCGCCGCAAGATGATGAGCCGATCCGTCCAAACTGGCTTCCACAGCCTCTTTCAGCTTCAAGCCGCCTGCGGCGAGTTGCGCGATCTCCGCCTGGAATTCTGTGCTGAGATTGGGCGACCCGGCTTGCGATGAATTCGCGTAGCCGGGTTGCTTAAAGTCGGCGCCTGCAATCATGACCCCGGCAAACGCGATGACTGCGATTTGGAGCGAACCGAAAGATTTCATAATGTGTCGGGCCACTCCGTCAGGGTGCAATGTTTGTGAACCCTTGGCGGCCGCCGGCGTAGCGCATCCCGTCACCCGTTCATACCGGCGGGGTGATGCTGCTAACCACTCGCCCTCGATTATCGACATCTATTTCCAGCGTGCGAGACCTGATGCCAGCCGTCGCGAGCCGGTAACTCATCTCACCAGCGATCTGCGAATAGTTCTCCGTTGCGAACGCGATCACCGTCGAGCCGGCGCCGCTTATCGCGACGCCCAGCAATCCAGAGTGCTCCTTCGTCTCGTCGTTCAAGCGAAGCACCTCGTCGAGGCCAGGCCCGAGCGGCGAGCGATGCGGTTGGTGCAAGCGGTCGCGAAGAGCTTCGTTGAACAGATCAAACCGGCGCTCGGAGATCAACGCCTGCAGCAATGCGGCGCGCTGTATGTTGAACACCGCGTCCGCCAACGGCACCTCCTTCGGCAGGACGTCGCGCATCTGCGCAGTGTCCATTTCGTACTCAGGAATGCACAACACAACCCTCAGTTCTTTCGGCCACTCACGCCGGACGGTAACCAGCGTTCGCAAATACACCGGGTGGTCCACCACGCAAGCGACGGCCATTCCTCCGAGCAAACCAGGCGCGAGGTTATCGCCGTGAGCCTCGAATCGCAACGCGTAGCCGAACAATTCTTCTTCGCTCAACTGGTCGCCGGCGAGTGCTTCGTAGACCGATATGCCTGCGATGATGGCCGCGCTGCTGCTGCCCAGCCCGCGCGCCAGCGGAATCTCGTTGCGGACCATCAGCCGCGCGCCGTCAATTCTTCCCCCGCGAAGCTCGGCTACAGACCGGGCGACCCTGACGATCAAATTCGTTCCATCGCGCGGCAGGCGATCGGCGCCCTCTCCGGACGGCACGACTTCGAACGCTCCGCTTCTGTTCTCCACTTCGACTCGGAGGTAAAGCGACAGCGCAAGCCCACAGGCATCAAAGCTCGCGCCCAGATTTGAAGTCGAACCCGGAACAATTATCTCAGTAGTCATGCTGACTTCAATACCTCGATCATGCGATCGTGGATCTTGCCGTTACTGGCGACGACTTCGGGCTTGTAGTTTGAAAATGAGCCGCCGCCGAAATCAGTGACTCGGCCTCCGGCTTCGGCGACAATCAACGCACCAGCCGCGGTGTCCCAGGGCGAAAGGTTCAACTCCCAGAAACCATCGTAGCGACCGCACGCAACATAACAAAGATCGAGCGCCGCGGCGCCGTCGCGACGAAGCGCTTGCGCGTTCATTGCAAAGTTCGCCCAGTGATCGAGATTCGTCAGCTTCGAAGTTTTGATGTCATAAGGAAAGCCGGTCGAAAGTATCCCCTGCGTGAGGTCGTCAATCATAGACACGCGAATCGGCCGGCTGTTAAGCGCGGCGCCGCCGCCGCGCTCCGCGGTGAATAACTCTTCTCGCATCGGATCGTAGACCACGCCCACGACTATCTCGCCCTGGTGTTCGAGCGCAATCGAAACGCAGAAGACCGGATAACCGTGCGCGTAGTTTGTAGTCCCGTCCAGCGGATCTACAACCCAGCGATACTCCGAACTGCTTTCGGTGAGCCCGCCTTCCTCGGCGAGAATTTGGTGACGCGGGTAATAGGTTGAAATTGCTTCTCGAATCAGCTTCTCGCTTGCGAGATCGACGTCGGTCACAAGATTGATTGAGCCCTTATGACTGATGTCGATCCGGGTGCCAAGCCGGTCGCGAAGGAGCGCGCCGGCATCTCTGGCGACGCCTATGGCAAAGTTCAGCATTGAGTTATTTCAACACAAAGACGAAATGTCCGACAAACTTTTCAGTTTGTCGCGCGACTCATATCGACAAACTGAAGTTTGTCGAACTCTTGCTTGCCGGCGATCAACCTCACAAACTCGACGGCCTTCACCTCAGACCAGAAGCGCTTTTCACCTGCCGCGTCCCCCGAAATGAATCCAACGTGTCCGCCTTGCTCCGGCGCCAGCACGGTGACATTGGGATTCGCCCTTACCTCGGGTCGCTCGATCGGAGCATACGGAATAATCGGATCATCTTTCGCATGAATGATCAGCGTCGGAACGCTTATGCGATCAATCACGCGAAGCGCGCTCGCTCGTTCATAATAGTCAGCCGAATCGCGAAAGCCGCAGTGCGGAGCCACGTACGCATCGTCGAATTGGCGTATTGTTCGTATGCCTCGAAGCAGCGAAGCATCGTAACGGCCGGGAAAGAGCTTCGCCTTGCGCGCCATTCTGTCTCGGAGGCTCTTCACGAAGCGCATCTTGTAAATGACGTTCCTGCGCATCTCGATCGCATCGGCGCAAGCCGCAAGATCGATCGAGGGCGAAACTGCGACCACTCCACGCAAGGCTTCAGGGGTCGATGAGCCGTACTCACCTGCCAGCTTCAAAACCATGTTTCCGCCTAGCGAAAACCCGATCAGGTAAATTTCACGCAACCCATCCTGCTGGCTAAGCTCATCGACGATTTGCCGAAGGTCTTCGGTCAACCCTGCGTGATAGAGCGTAGACGTGAGGTGCTCGGTTCCGCCGCAGTTGCGATAGTTCACGCGCACGGCGTTGAAACCGGCTCCCAGAGCCTTGTCTGCGGTGCCAAGCATGTACCGAGACTCAGTTGACCCCTCCATTCCGTGCACTATCACAAGCGTCGCCCTGGACGTCCTGTCGTCCCGCCAGGAGCAGTGGGCGAGGACACGCACGCCGGGATGCGTATCAAAGAAACGCGCTTCGGTCCGGGCGTCGAGCGATTTGAACCGACGCCGAATCATGGTTCCGGCGATCGTCTGCGCGTGAGCATTCTTAAGCGCAGGATGCGGAATGAAAGGGTGTCTCTGTAGCTCCTCTGTTATGTCTTCTCTGGTCATAGAATGTTGGAGTAAGATCGGCTGCCTTGAACGTTTTGCGGCTTTGCAGGAAACCTCACACATATTTCGCGCAAAGCCCGCCGCTGCAGAGTTCGCTAAATCTTAAACTCCGCGATCACCGGCGCGTGATCGGACGGCTTCTCCCATCGTCGCGGCTCCCTGTCTATCACCACCGACTCAGACGCTTTGGCGAGCGATTCAGTAACCCAGACGTGATCGATTCGCAATCCGAGGTTACGTCGAAACCCGCCGGCACGATAGTCCCACCACGAGAACTGTTTGTCCTCCGAGTTATGCATTCGGAAGGCATCAACCAACCCCCATTTCAGGATCTTTGAAAGAGCCTCCTTTTCAGGCTCGCTGAACAGTATTCGACCTCGCCATAACTCCGGGTCGTGCACGTCGCGGTCCTCAGGCGCTACGTTGAAGTCGCCACACAGCAGCACACGGTCAGTCGGCTGACAGCACGAATCGAAAAACTCTCGCAGCCGCCGCAACCATTCGAGCTTGAAATAATACTTTTCGGCGCCGACCGCCTGGCCGTTAGGAATGTAGACATTGACGATTCGAATGCCGCCTATGGTTGCGGCCAGCAAGCGAGATTGTGCACCGGGCTCGTCGTCGGGCAAGCCTCGGCGCACGTCTTCGCACCTGGCACGCGAGAGGATCGCAACGCCGTTGTATGCGGCTTGTCCGAATGATTCAGACAAGTACCCGAGCTTCGCGAATTCGTCAGCCGGAAACTTCTCGTCTACGCACTTCGTCTCTTGCATGCAGAGGACGTCGGGACTTGCCGCTTCAAGCCATCTGACAACTTGCGGCAACCGCGCAAGCACCGAGTTCACGTTCCATGTAGCAATCTTCAATGGCGTCCCCTGAGATCCGACAAACTTCAGTTTGTCGTTTCTTAGAATCTCATAATCATACGTTCAAGGCCCGTTTTGAGAATATGCGACGAGGCGAACCGTGTCTACCCGCGTCTCGTTGGGGGTGAATGAAAAAAGGCCGCCGATGAAGGCGACCTTGTTGTTTGAGTACCCGCGGCGGGATTCGAACCTGCGGCCTCTTGCTCCGGAGGCAAGCGCTCTATCCACTGAGCTACGCGGGCTTATTAACGAAAAGAGGATAGCGATTACTCTGCGGCGGTGTCAATTTAGAGGTACCCGTGTCTAATCAAAGCACACGCGGATCTGTTGCACGAAAGCGAACGAGTTCTCGCGAAGCGATTGTGATTACAAACCTCTATTCGGCAAGCTCGACGCCTTCATACAGAGTCGATAGCGGCACGCTCAAGACAACGGATTCAAGACGCAATTCGTCGGCGGGCCCAAGCTGCTCAGACCACCACTCCCCCCTTTTCGTCTCGATGGAACACCACGGCGCTGATTGAGTCTTGAGCCAACCTTACGTATTCCCGCAGGCTCTCGAGCTTACGATACGCCATCAGCTTCTCGCGGCGGTCGATAAGAGAAGTGCTGGGCGATTCTACTTCAACGACCAGCACGGGGCGGTTGACGAAGTAATCATCGTTGTCTTCCGGATCACAAGCCACGACGACATCGGGGTAATAAAAGCAATTGAGCGCCTGAATGAACACCTTTACATCTGAGATGAATACCTGGCACGGGCCTCCACGAAGACGCGCGGAAAGTTGGATGGTTAGATTGCTAGCAACTCTGTTGTGGCGCTTGCTCGCGCCGGACATGGCATAGACTTCACCGTCCAGGTATTCGTGGCGAATGGTACCGTCCTTCTCCGATTCGAGGTATTCCTCGACGCTCATCTTGATCTTTGGCGTTCGAAGCGACATTAGCTAAAACCTCTCAGCAGATTATACACGCCTGCGGATTCGAAACCCCCGGTTAGAACCGGATAGAACTCAATTGTGATTCGGCTCATCGCGAGGATAGCGCTGCAGCATTCCCTCTTCGGCCATCAGCTTCTCGATGCCGGCGACGTCCCACGGAACAAAATCAGACATGATCTCTGCCTTTGTATCTGTGATTACGATCATATCCTCGAGCCTGATATATATTTGTTCCTCAGGCACTCGCATCGCGGGCTCAATCGTAAATACCATGCCCGCGCGCAGAGGACCGGTGTCCTGACCTACGTCGTGAGTCGACATACCAACCCAGTGGCCGAGCGTCGTTCGCGGACTCCTGGCGGATTCGGCATATGAGGATACAAATTCGCGAGCGGCTTTCTCATAAGCGGGCTTCGAAAACCTGGTAGCCGCAACCAGGCGCTCCATCTCCCGCACCGCTTCCTGCTTGACCGTCTGAGCGGTTACGCCCGGCCGAATGCCTTTCAGAATCGCTTGATAGCAGCCCAGGTAGAAACCGTACAGCTCGCGCTGCCATGCGCTGAACTTCCCGTTCACCGGCCACATTCGCGTCACGTCCGCCATGTAGTAGCCGACGTCCGGCGCGAAGTCCATCAAAAGGAAATCACCGTCCTGCATCGTGCGCTTGCCGACATTGTAATGTGGATACCACGCGTTCCTGCCGCTCGCGATGAGTGAGTAATACGCCTCGCCCTGCGCGCCGTTTCGGTAATAGACGTATTTGGCAACCGCATCCAACTCGTACTCCTTTATTCCGGGCGCCGTCGATCGCATCGATTCCATCAGCGCGAGCCCGGATAACCGCGACGCCTTTCGGAGCAACGCTATCTCGCGAGGGCTTTTTATCAGGCGAAGGTTGTCGAGCGCCGGTGACAGATCTTTGACATCGATCTGCGGGAACCGGCCGCGGACCATCTGAACAAACTGGCCTTCGCGCGACGGAGTTCCGTCCCACGGATCTCCGGCTCTATCGGCAACGGCTCTGAGGGCGAGATCTCTGCTCATCGCGAAGCCTTCTGCCGGGCTGAACGGCGTAAACAGTGTTCGCGTGCCGCGGGCATAGCGAGTCAAATGTTCCGCCAGCAAATCCGTCGCGAACACCGCATCAACGCCCGAGAGCTTCTTCACGAGATCCGAGTCTTCGGCCGCGAGCATTTTGCCTTCGTTGCGTTCGCGGCCCCCGTTGCGATGAGGGAGATACAGACTGGCGCGACGCGATCCGCCGTCGAGCAACAAATACGCGTGAGGGCTCTCAATTCCACACAGGTAATAGAGCTCGTTCGATTGTCGAAATCGAGTGTAGCCGGACGGGCTGGGCGCGCCTTGTACGATTGCGATTCCGGCTTCACCAATCGCGCCATAGACTCCGGCGCGACGTTGAGCGAATTCCTCCGGGGGAAAGTCCGTTGTAAATAAAGGGAAGCCTTCCTGCGCGAACAGCGGCCGCGCCATCAAAAGCATCAGCAATGCGATCCAGATTTTCCGTTTGATCATAGCTTCCTCCTGACATAACCCTGTCTGAAATACACCGCATGCGAACGAGCCTTGATCTGAGCTGCACATCACGGTTTGCGTCGAAGTTACGTGACTCGCGTGCGCGAGTCTTATATCACCGGAAGGTCTCAAAGTGAACCGGCTCTGAATGTCCGACAAACTTCAGTTTGTCGTTTAGCCGACTTAGGCGACAAAGAGAAGTTTCCCGGACATAACCCGTTTAAGAGACAAACTGAAAAGTCAAATCGGACGTTTCACCTTGGAATTGGATTGGAATTGACAAACGTCTGAAGGTTGCCTCAAAGTTGAAGCCATCACGGCGAGCATAGCTCAGTTGGTTAGAGCGCCTGACTGTGGATCAGGAGGTCGCGGGTTCAAGCCCCGCTGCTCGCCCTCCAAATGCAAGAACTTGCGGAAGGTCACCCAACCTTCCGCTCTTCTTTTGTGACAATAACCTCTTGTCTTCGACGACAAAGAACCGCGGCGAGCGACTACACGAGTCGCTCGCCGCGTTTTGTTGAGCCGCCTTGTGCCGAACTCATTTCATTTCGTCACGGTCAAGGAGATTGATGTCGAGTGCGTCGCTGTAGCCCCGGTGCCTGTGACCGTCAGTGTGTAAGTTCCCGCCCTCGCCGAACCGGAGTTGACGGTGAGCGTAGAGCTTCCACCCGCGCTGACGGAAGTCGGACTGAAGCTCGCACTAGCGCCTCTCGGCAGACCTGAAATACTGAAAGTGACTGTCTGCGTGCCTCCCGAGGTTACCGCGGTCGAAATAGTGCTCGTTCCCGTCGAATGCTTTCCGCTCAGATTCAGGCTTGTAGGGTTCGCCGAGATCGAGAAGTCATTTGTGACAGAAGTTACCGTGAGCGTCACAGTGGTCGAGTGAGTGGCCGACGCCGCGGTACCGGTTATTGTCAGCGTGTAAGTGCCCGCCGCTGCGGTCCCCGCGTTAACCGTCAGCGTGGAGCTGCCGCCGGCTGTCACTGAAGTTGGACTCAGGCTGGCGGACGCCCCGGCTGGCGTACCCGACACGGTAAGAGCCACCGTTTCCGCGCTCCCTGAAGTCACCGCCGTCGAGATAGTGCTCGTGCCCGAACCTCCGGGCGCAAGACTCAAGCTTGCAGGGTTCGCCGAGATCGAGAAATCGTTGGTAACCGCTCCGCCACAACCGGGAAACTTGAAAGAACCGATACGGGTGCGCCAGTTAAAACTGGTCGTACCGGTCGGGTAGTATTCCTGTGTGTACCAGAAGGTGCAGTCGTCGACCGGATCGATGCTCATGGCGCTGTAATCGCCCCAACGGCTGCTGGTGCCGGATTGGCTGCCCAAGCCAGCGAACAAAGTGGTTTCACCCTGAGCCAGAGTGTTTGCCGGATCGCCGACGAGGCGCCCTGCATAGCGAACGGACGGGAACACGGTGGTGCTGGAAGCGCTAAAGCCAAGGGCCATGTCGCCAGCCTGGTCCTGCGCCAGGCTTCCCATCCACCGCCAGGTGGTGTCAGGCTGATAGGTGCTTTCCTGGACGACAGTCTCTGAACCGGAAGTAACGTTGCGAAGCTCGAACCAGCGGATGCCGGCCACGCCACCGGAGCTGACCGTGTAATTCCCCATGACTCTTTCGACGCCGCCGATGATCCGATACGGGAGCCGGTGCATTAAGCGGTCGCCAATGCCGTCCACATTCGTACCGGCCGGTTGCGGCACGCAGGCACGGGTGGCCGGGCAGAGCGCCGTATATGGGGCAGCCGCCGGGCTGGTACGCTGGACAAACGTCGAATTAGCCGGTGTGGCGAAGTCCGGGTGGAACAGCCACGTTCTGTAAGTATTGCCGTTGCCGCCGTCCGGGAATTCCACAAACGGGCATGGGCCCGTAGGCAATGTTGAACCGTCCAGGTCCGCGGGCAGGAATGCCTCATTGGCGGATCCTCCCGGAGTGAGGCCCGGCGTGACGAAGGCTGCCACGGCGCCGGCGAGCATCGCCGCGCGGTCGAACGCGAAAGCCTGCGTGCCCAGGAAGGCGGTACCCGACGAGTTGAAGACGTTGTCCGACATGTAGTAGCCGTTGTTTGACGCTGCGGGCCACATACCGATCTTCGGATAGTCGAAGAAGTTGGTGCCCAGGTGGAAACCATAACGGTTATAGGAGCCGGTAGCATCGCTGGTTGTTGAAACGGCGATGCACTCGTCGGTTGGCACAGAGACGCCGGCAAACTGGCTAATGACCCAGCGGTTGGCGATCTGGTCGTAAAGCACGACGGGATCGCCATTGCCATTGTTCTGGCAAACACCGCCAAAGCCCGACCAGATTGTGCTAATGCCTGACGGTCCTAACACCGAAGCGCCTGTGGATTTGTTAAAGACCTGGTAGCCTTCGTTGACGATCTGGACATACTGCGTCAACCCTACCTCGCCGTCGGTATCGGGCGGCGCGCAGTTGCAGGCGACACCTGGAAACGGAATGCCGTCGAAGTTGAGCAGTGTAGCGGGCATCGCATTCGGCGCAAGGAAGTTTTGAACGACCGAGTCCGGCTTGTCCGCATGATTGTGGGGTATCTTCGGGTTTAGGGCAGCGTCGTGCTCGGGTTTCTGCATGATGGGCAACTGCGTCATGTCCCGCAGCCGCGGCGAAACGTCGTTCTTATACGAGTAGCCGCCGTACGCACCGGAAGCTTCTTTCTCTTGAAGCGCCCCAGCAAGGCGAGCCTTGCCCGCGTTAGGACTTGCGTTTAAGGACGCCGTTGCGCCAATGGCTCCGCCCTTCTCTTCCGCAGCCTTTGACTTGCTACCGCTCGAGAGAAACGCAGCGGGAGCGATTACAAACAACGAGAAGAGCGCGAGACAGAGGACCAAAACCCTGACTCTCGATACCGTTTGCCGCGACTCGTCAAGCCGCTCGTGACCGGACGACGCTTGCATTTCCAGCGCGCCACCCTCGCGCGCTGAGCCTATATTCACCGCTCCTTTTCTTGCTGGTCCTTTCTTCTTAGCTGTCATAGTGATTTCTCCTTTATAGCCGATAGCCCTTTCTTTCCGGACGCAACGAAGACCGACCCTTAGCTGCGGGCGGCCATCTTTCATTGATTGCTAACTCATGAGGTATGAGCGCTTCTTGCAGTCCTCGGCGATTGCTTGATCCGTCCAAAGACGCGGGGAGGAAGAGGCTGAATCGCTCAATCTCGCCAAAGAGTCGAGGCTTTGCCGTATCTTTCTTTAGCCGTAGTAGTCTGGCTTCAGCTTCTTTTTAGCAGATATGGTGTTCGGTAAAACGAAGCAGAGATTGAGAACAACCTTTATCTTGGCTTCCATACCGAGCAAAGCTTCTCAACCCACTGAGACACCATGTCTTTTACGCCTTCGCGCGCAGGCTGTCAATCACTAATCTATTCCATCTACACTCCCTCGACCAACCTCAATTTACGTCCTCGCGCCTACGGCCATGAATGCTCTCTGAGAGGAATAAGCCACAGATGAAAACAGATCAACACCGATAAGAGGAGAGCCGAGAATCCGTGTTGATCTGTGTTCATCTGTGGCTTGTTTCTGTGGCTTCTTCAACTCCCGAGATCCGCGGCTTCGCAGAACACTTTGATCGCGCCCTTCGCTAATGACCAAGGACTAATGACCAATGACTAATGATCAATGACCAATGACCAACTTATTCCCCGCTTTGTTGAATCAGCTTCGCAACAAGCCCGGTCCAGCCTGTCTGATGACTTGCGCCCACGCCTGAACCGGTGTCGCCGTGAAAGTATTCATGAAACAGAATCAATTCGCCCCAGTTGGGGTCAGTTTGAAACTTCTCGATCTCACCAAAGACCGGACGCCTGCCTTTAGAATCGCGCAGGAAAATTCGAGTGAGTCGCCGGGATAGCTCGGCAGCCACTTCCCAGAGCGTCATCATCTGTCCCGAGCCGGTCGGGCATTCAACCTTGTAATCGTCGCCCAGATAGTGATGAAACTTCTGTAGCGACTCGATGATCAGATAGTTGACCGGAAACCAAATCGGACCTCGCCAATTAGAGTTGCCTCCAAACAGACCGCTGCTGGATTCCGCAGGTTCGTAGCTCACGCGATGCTCGGCGCCATCTACCTGCAATGTGTAGGGCCGTTCCTTGTGCGACTTCGACAGTGCGCGCACTCCATAAGGCGACAAAAACTCGTTCTCATCCAGCATCACCTTCAGCACGCGACGCAGTTGATCCTGATCCACGATCGACAGCATTCGTCTCTCTTCCTGACCGGGACTTCTCATGCAAGCCACGTTGCCAATCAGGTCCTTTCTATTGTCGATGAACCACTCGAGGCGCCGCTTGAATCCACTCAACCGGTTCAATGTTTCAGGTTCGAGGGTTTCGATCGCGAACAGCGGGATCAGTCCAACCATCGAACGAACCTTCATTGGAAACGCGGTTCCATCAGGCAGCGAGAGCACGTCGTAGTAAAACCCGTCCTCTTCGTTCCACAACCTGCTTCTCTCATCGCCCAGATGATTCATCGCGTGCGCGATGTACAGGAAGTGCTCCCAAAACTTGCTGGCCACGTCTTCATAAGAAGGCTTCCACGACCATGTGTTTCTAAACCAGATCGTCGGCAGGAGCTGCAGAGTAGCCAGCTCGGGTCCGCGATTGGCAGCGTTTATTCTGATGAGGATGTCTTCGGGCGAGCCCTTGGCGTACTCAATCTCAACGTCAAAGTATCTGTTGTCATCGAACACACCGGTGTCCATCAGTTCGAATTCCGGCGCATCCTTTCCGCGACGGCGATTCTCTTCGACGAGCTGCGAATAAGGAAACTCCGCTTGAGGATATTTGTAGAGGAACTTCATGTAGGAGTGTGTCGGCGTCGAATCGAGATAGAAGTAGTATTCCTTTACGTCTTCGCCGTGATTTCCTTCGGAGCCGGTCAGGCCGAACATGCGTTCTTTCAATATCGGGTCACGTCCATTCCACATCGACAGCGCAAAGCAGATGAACTGGTGACGATCAGAGATGCCGCCGATGCCGTCTTCGCCCCAGCGATATGCCTTTGAGCGCGCTTGATCGTGCGTCAGGAAATCCCACGCATCTCCGTTCGGGCTGTAGTCCTCGCGAACAGTTCCCCAGGCGCGTTCACTGAGATATGGGCCCCAGCGTTTCCAGTGCGCTCGGCGCTCTCGTGATTGTTGTAATCTGATTTCTTCTTTGGTCATGATCGATTCCTTCCAGCGTCATGTAGGGGGGGCCCTCTGTGGCCGCCCCTTAGTAGTAGGACCTACCGGGATGGCGAACGAGGGGCGGCCACGGAGGGCCGCCCCTACATGTCAATCCTTGAAGCCCAGCGTGTCGCGATAGAACTTCAGGCTGGCATCGGTGTCACTAACAACGATCGCAGTGTGATCTACGCTAAGAAACAGCCTATCCGATGGCTACATGTTGAAACCAGCGATCGTTGCTGCGCGAATCAACCGTGACCGGTCTGCCTCGTGGAGTCAGGCATTCGGTAAGCTCGATGAACTCATCGCCCAGCTTCAATCTGGCGACTCGCATTCGTAAGCCGAAAAACGTCCTGCAGACGTTTATGTTCCGCGCCCGCTACTTCGACCTCTGAGACTTTTTCAAACGATAGCACTTTGGAGAAGAACTCGACCGAGCGATCAAAGATCCGAGACAGTGATGCCTACTGAATCGACCGCCGTAATCGAGCCATTCACCGCTGCCGGTGAAAGGAAGGAGCGAGGAGCGATTTCAGCAAAAGCAAACTGGAACCGGAGCGCCCCTTGCCGGCAGGTGGGCTTCTGAAGAAAGGAGAATCGAAATAGGACCAAGAACGAAAAACACTAAATACGTTGGAATGCTCGTCGCAGTGGTGACGAATCTGTTTTCAACATTTCTTGTCATCGGTTCTTTCCGCTCTTTCACTCTTACTATGACGTGGGCAGCCAAAAAAACTCCCATCGAAGGAACCTTTCCAACAATTCTATGGTTTGCTACCATCGCCGTATTTTTTGGGTGAGAGATTTCAAGCGATGGACGTGAGTAGGAAATACGTTGATCGGAGCAGCTTTAACGGCGAGGCAGTATTGCCCTTCCAACTTCGCCTCGACGACTTCGCGCTAGCCATGCAGGATGTCTACGATTTCTTCTATGACGTTAACATCGGTCTCGTCGAAAGAGGCCTCGAGCGTCTCGACGACATGCTGCGGCCGGCGATCATGTCGGGGCTTCTGTCGGATATGATGACGAGCACCTTCGGTGTGGTAGAGTGTGCCTGTAATACGTTACCTTGATCATTCGTCCTAATATGACTCCCGACGAGTTCCGCGACCTCATCGAGCACAGGACCGATCAGCAGATGCTAGATCCCTGTCTGTTAGAAGACGACGCACCCTACGTGTTTGCTCCGATACCTGAGACCTGGGACTCGTTTCGGGATGCGCTTGTCGATAATCTGAGCGTGTCACGTGCAGACATCAGAATTGTTGGCAGCGGCAGGTTCGGATTTAGCTTGAAACCTGGTTACAGGTTGAGGACCTTTCGTGTTGAGTCAGACATTGACGTGGTTATTGTGAATCCCGATCTATTCGACCAACTCTGGATAGCCTTGCTTGGCGCAGCATATCCAAGGCCTCCAATTAGAGAGAGGTTTGCCGGTTGGCTTGCGGAGCGAAGAAACGAACTCTACACTGGATGGCTGACTCCGCGCGACATCAACCTCGACATTAGAATACTTGGCGAAAGGGCGAGACCGGCTTTGAACTTCAAGACTCAATGGTTCAACGCTATCAAGCTGGCATCGAGGTATCCTCCTCGGAGGCATGCGGATATCACCAGCCGGCTGTACCACTCTTGGCAGCACGCAGAACTGTATCACCTCTACAGCATCACTAAACTGCGAAAAAGTCTCGCGAAAGAGAGAGTCTAAACAATGAAACATGCGTCGCGGCCTCAGTCAATCTCGTGGTTCCAAGATCAATATAAGTCCGATCACCTTGAATTGAGGCCGCCGTTCCAGCGAAATCCAGTGTGGCTTACCAAACAGCGGTCCTTCCTGATCGAGTCAATACTCTTAGATATCCCCATCCCAGAAGTCTATGTGCAGGTTACCCAAGCATCGGACGGAACCGAGCAATACGGAGTTGTTGATGGCCAGCAGCGGCTGCGAACAATTTTACAGTTTGTTGGAATCGAGCGTGATGAGGATCAAAGAGACGAGGATATTAATCTTTTTGCGTTGGATGCTCTTTTGCCAACATCAACTCACAAAGGCAAAACATTTGCTGATCTGACTGACGATGAGCGCAAGCAGTTCTTCCGATACGAAATCTGCGTTCGCTTTTTGTACACGGATGACCCGAGGGAAGTTGAGGATGTATTTAAGAGGCTCAATAAGTTTACGCTTCCGCTCAAACCTCAGGAGTTGCGCAACGCCACTTATCATGGACCTTTCGCAAAGCTATCAGAGAAATTGGCGGATGATGAGTACTGGGCGGTCAACCGCATCATATCTCCAGCAGCAATCCGACGAATGGCGGACATTGAAATGATGAGCGACTTGTTGATTGGTCTTCTGCATGGCCCTCAAGGTGGCTCTGCGAAGGTCATTGACGAATACTACCTAGATTACGAACAGTATGAGGAGGAGTTCCCCGAACAGAATACGACCGAGCGCCGTTTCACCGAGACTCACGATACGATCAAACGACTCTTCCCAAATATTGACGGCGTACCACGATGGGGGAATCGCGCTGACTATTACAGCCTGTTTGTCGCACTAGGCAATCTTCTTCGAGATCACAATCTTCTCCGGAAATCAGAGAAGGCACTCGCGGGGAAGCTTGTGGGGTTCGCTCAGGAGGTCAATAAACGACTCGAGAAACCCACTGCAAAGACGATCCCCACAGCAAGAAAGTACGCTAGGGCAATCGAAAAAGGATCGAATGATAAGGCGCGCCGAATGGATCGCCAGGAAGCCCTGATCCAGATTATCAAACCTTTCCTGACGAGCAAAAAGAAATGAGCAAGTGGTACCGCAACTCGCATTATACGATCCACAATGCGGACTCGTTGGTGTGGCTGCGGTTGCAGCGCGCGAATTCATTTCATGCGGCTGTCACTGATCCACCTTTTGGCCTTATTGAATATACGGCCCACGAACTGAACAAACGACGAAGAGGGAAAGGCGGTATTTGGCGACTTCCCAATGCGTTCGACGGAGCAAAGCGCCAGCCATCTCCGCGGTTCACGGTTCTCGACGGTCACGACCGGATGGCAGTGCTGGCGTTCCATCTTCGCTTGGCCCCGGAACTGTTCCGCGTTCTTGTGCCGGGAGCCCACGTCTTGATCTCATCTCAATGTTTGGTTTCACACCTTGTCTCGCAAGCGTTTTCAATGGCGGGTTTTGAGGTTCGTGGTCAGATAGTTCGCGTGGTTAAGACGCTACGCGGCGGCGACCGTCCGAAGTTTGGTGACAAGCAATACCGCGATGTTTCCGTAATTCCACGGTCTTGCTTTGAACCTTGGCTTCTATTCCGAAAGCCTTGCGAGGGGCGAGTTGTCGAGAACCTCAAGAGGTTCGGCACCGGTGCTTTGCGACGACCTTCCGAGCACGTGCCGCTACCCGACGTCATTGAAATTCCGCCCGCTCGCTCACGCGAGCGCGCGCTTGCGAGACATCCATCACTTAAACCGCAGGAGTTGATGCGATTCTTGGTGCGTGCTTCGTTGCCACTTGGCAAGGGCATAGTCCTGGACCCGTTTATGGGGGCGGGGTCCACGATTGCGGCCGCGACACATCTCGACTTGAGAAGCGTCGGCGTCGAATTGGATCCAAAATACTTCACGATGGCGAAGTCCGCCATTCCGAAACTAGCCGCGTTTAGCATCACGGCATCAAACGCGCTCACGTCGGCCACGTCAGATCATCACGGATAACGCTGATTTAACGGATTTGCGCGGATACTATGAGAGCATCATTTCAACGCGCGCCTGAAGACTCTGACTCCCCACGAGCCGAGCGTGAGCGCGGGCAAGCCAGTGATTCGCTCTTTTGAAATGGCTTCAGGCGTCACATCCTTGAAAGCGGTTCCGCGAGAGATATCGACCGAACCGCTGAACGGTCTGTTGGACAAGTTGATCGCGATTAGTAACTCTTCTTCCCCGTCTCGCCGCAGAAAGCTCAAGACTCGTTGCTCATCCGAGTTGTGAAGCCATTCGGTTTCGCCGCGCCGCAAAGCCGAATGATCGCGTCTGAGAGAAATGATTTCCTTGTAGAACACCGGGAACTGCTTGCGCCGCTCGACGATGCCCCAAAAGACCGGCATCTTTTCGAACAACGCCGGCGCGCCCGATTCGGTTGTGTCGCCGACTTCCATTCCGTTGTAGAGCAGCGGAACTCCGCCCAGCGTGAACACCAGCGCCGATGCCGCAAGCGCCCCGCGCTCGCCGAACCTGGCAATCGCGCGGCTCTCATCGTGATCGTCTGAAAACACCATGTGTGATGTGCCTTTCGGAAACTTCGCGCGCTCCAGTTCCAAGACATCGCGTATGGCGCTTGCCGGAGCGGTTCCGGTCAACACTCCGGTGAGCGTCGAGTGAAGCGGCCACGCGTAATCGAGATCGAAAGCCTTAACCATGAGATCGGGCTTTGAGGCTTCGGCTATCATCACGATTTCAGGTTTGATCTTCTCGATCTCGGCTCGCGCCCGCTCCCAGAAATCGACCGGCACTTCACCGGCGACATCGCACCTGAATCCGTCAAGATCGAACTCGCGAGTCCAATATTTCAAGACGTCAGTCATGTAGTTGCGCAGTTTGGCGTTGTCGTAGTTGAGCCACGCTACGTCGCTCCAATCATAAGGAAAGATGATCTTGCCTTGCGCATCGTGTTTGTAGAAATCAGGGTGCTTCATCATCACGCTGTCCCATGACGTGTGGTTGGCTACGATGTCGATGATGACTTTCTGTCCGCGGCTGTGAGCTTCCTTGATCAGCCGCTGCAGATCAGCCCTGGTTCCGTAATCGGGATTGATCGAGTAATAGTCCCTTACCGCGTAAGGACTCCCGATCGATCCTTTCTTCTTTTCCTGGCCGATCTCATGAATCGGCATAAGCCACAGGATCGTCACGCCGAGATCTTTGAGCCGGTCGAGCTGCCGGGTAATTCCGTTGAAGTTGCCTTCGGGTGAGAACGCACGCGGAAAGATTTCGTAGATCACGCCGTCGCGCACCCACGGCCTGAGCGAACGTGCCGATTCTTTGGAAGCGTCAGCAGGTATTTGCGAGTAGCCCGCAAGTCTCAGCGCGGCCACGCAAAGCAACAGCACGGTAACTTTGGATAAGCGTTGGGATAATAGTCTTAGCAATTGTTGATTACCTTAATAGACCAGATCCAACCGGACGCCCTTTCGCTCGCTCGGGTTTGAACTCGATCACGATGCCTCGTAGC
>Ga0134124_10001220_pt1 | contig 20554 bp, 11 predicted proteins | sample KB304_FD_96880 | JGI IMG/M metagenome (GOLD analysis project Ga0134124, IMG submission 96880) | Terrestrial soil microbial communities without Nitrogen fertilizer from Kellogg Biological Station, Michigan, USA - KB3-0-4 | ecosystem: Environmental > Terrestrial > Soil > Unclassified ... | reverse complement strand
GACCGATGATGATCCCGCATCCCTCATGTGGTACTCGCACACCATCTGGGGCGAGATATGCGGTTGGTGCTCGGCGCAATACAGGATGACGTCCGTCGTCAGGCGCATCGACGGCCCGGGCGGAAAGATGTGCGTGCCCCTCGCGATGAATTCCTTCAAGACGTCGTTCTGGAAAAATGAACTGAGCCGGGCCGGATCGCCCCCCTGCTTTTCGCACAAGGCGATCAGGAGCGCGAGCGTGACGAAGGACTGACTGTTCGTCTGGATCGTGACGTGTACACGGCTCACGTCGATGCCGTCGAAGATGCGCTCCATGTCGCGCAGTGAGCACATCGGCACCCCAACCTTGCCTACCTCTCCGGCAGCAAGCGGATGGTCCGAGTCGATGCCGATCTGCGTCGGCAGATCGACTGCCACGTCGAGCCCTGTGACCCCTTCGGCGAGCTGGCGCTTCATGACCGTGTTGAGTTCCAGGGCGCTCGCGCGACCTGCATATTGGAACTTCACCCACGCATTCTTGCGATAGCCATTTGCATCTATACCTCGCGTGTACGGCCACTCACCCGGCAGGCCAAGGTCGCGTGCGTAGTCAAATCCGCCGTCAACCAGATCCAGCGGGGTATAGACCTTCTTGACGGGGATGCCGCCATCGGTGCGCACTTCGCTGCCTCCTTCGTGGCGGGCACTCCAGGCGTCGTAGATCTGGCGGAAGTCTTCCATCTCAATCTCCTCTGTCATTGCCGACGCAGCACGAACCCGGCCTGTTCGCGATCCCATACGGACGCACCAGGGCGGCTTTCCTTCAGCAGATGCTTGCGGATTCTTTCCGTCGGGGTCTTGGGAAATGCGTCGACGAACTCGACATAACGCGGCACCGCGAAATAGGGGACATGGTCCTCGAGATGTCTCAGCAACTCCTCGGGCGTCGCCTTGGCTTCCGGCCTGAGCCGAACAAAGATCTTCACGTCCTCCTCTCCGATATCCGACGGCACACCGATCGCAGCCGACTCGAGAACCGCGGCATGGCGGTTGGTCGCGTTCTCGAGCTCGAAGGTGGAGATGTTTTCGCCGCGGCGCCGGATGCAATCCTTTGCACGGTCGACAAAATAGAAATAGCCCTCGGCGTCCATGTACCCGAGGTCGCCGCTGTGCCACCAGAGATTGCGGGCACGCTTCAATGTCTCCTCGGGCATCTTGTAGTAGCCCAGCATCATGCAATTCGGAGCCAGCGGCCGCACGACGATTTCGCCAATTTCACCCACAGGCAATGGCCGGTCGTCAGCACCGAAAATCGCGACGTTCGCGAGCTCGGTGGGTCTGCCAATGGTCCCCATCTTGCAGGACTGCGGCAGGTTCGTCAGCGGGATCGAGTCCTCGGTGGTGCCATAGCCTTCGACGATCCGCAGGTCAAAGCGCGCCTCGAACGCGCGCCAGATCTCCCGCGGCGCAGCGGCACCCCAGGCGATGCGAACCGGGTTGTCCGCGTCGTCCGCTCGCGCCGGCTGCTTCATGAGGATCGGGATCATTCCCCCGACGTAGTTGAAAACGTGCGCGCCGTGGCGCCGGCAGTCATCCCAGAAAGTCGAGGCGCTGAAGCTGTCACCGAGCGCGAGAACGCCGTCGGCAGCCAGCGCCCCCATGGTCGAAAGCCCTTGCGCGTTGGCGTGGAACAGAGGCAGACAGGTATAGATGACCGAGTCCTGCTGCGCCTGCACCCAGTTCGCGTATGCACCGCCCACCTGGGGGTACATCGCGTGCGGGATCAGGGCGCCTTTTGGCGCTCCGGTGGTGCCCGAGGTGTAGTTGATCGACATCACGTCGGCGTCGGATAAATCGACGTCGACGCCCAGCGCGTCGGCCGCCGTCAACATCGCACGAAACCGGGAGCCACCGTCGGTCGGCGCGGTGCCGTCGCGGCCCGGCACTTCGATCAGATCCTTGAGCCGCGGAACGCGAGAAGAGACCGACTTCACTTGTTCCCTGAATCGGGCTTCGAAGTAGATGGCTTTGGCCTCGCTGTGATCGAGCACGTATGCGAGTCCGTCGCCCCGGTTTGCGGTGTTGATCGGCACCATCACAGCACCGATCTTGGCCAAACCGAACCACAGGTACAGAAATTCCGGGCCGTTGCCCAGCATGAGAGCGACCTTGTCACCCTTGCGAATGCCATCCGCCCACAGCGCGTTGGCGACACTGTTCGAGCGCCCGTTCATTTCGGCGTAGCTCACGCGCTCATCGCGGAAAAGCAGAAATGTGCGGTCCCCATTGCGTGCGGCCTTCTCGGCCCAAAGGTTGCGCAGGTTCATAGCTGACTCCCTTCTGCAGGGATGCCGCTCGCGGACCCCAGGTAAGACTCGACCATGCGAGGGTCGCGGCTCAGATCAGCGCTCTTGCCCTCCAGCACCACGCGTCCCCCTCGGATCACGTACGCGCGGTCTGCGATGCGCAAAGCCGAGCGTGCGAACTGCTCGACCAGAAGGACGCTCAAGCCGCTTTGGCGCAGCTTGTCGATCGTCACAAGGATCGTGTCCACCACGCGGGGGGCCAGGCCTACCGACGGTTCGTCCAGAAGCAGCATGCGGGGAGCACTCATCAGGGCACGGCCGATGGCCAGCATCTGCTGTTCGCCTCCCGAGAGCGTTCCCCCGAGCTGCTGGCGACGCTCGTGAAGACGCGGAAAGAGCTCGTAGACCATTTGCAGTCGTTGGGCGAGCTGCGTCCGGCGTCCTTGCTTGCCCAGTGACCAAGCCCCCAGCAGGAGGTTGTCCGCGACGGACAACGGAGCGAAGATGCGCCTGTGCTCCGGCACATGCGCGATACCGCGGCGCGTGATCTGCTCGGGCGTTGCGCCGCGAACCGACTCGCCCGCAAGCAGGATCTCGCCCGAACGCACGCGTGCGAGACCGGAGATGGCCCGCAGGCAGGTGCTCTTTCCCGCGCCGTTGGCGCCCAGGACCGCGACGATTTCCCCCGCTTTCAGCGTCAGCGATACCCCGCTCAACGCAGCGATGCCGCCATAGGCCACGTGGAGATCGCGCACGTCAAGCACTTTCGCCTCCCATAGCGCTGGCAAGAGGGGCCTCGACCATCCGCTCGGCAGTGCGCGGGGCAGAGGGCGGTTCCCCGCCGGCGTCTTCGACGGTGCTGCCAAGGTAGGCCTCGATCACCCGCTTGTCGCCGCGCACGGCAGCGGGCAGCCCCTGGCTGATCCTGCGGCCCGCATCGAGCACAGTGATCTCGTCCGCGATCCCCATGACAAAGTCCATGTTGTGCTCGATCACGAGGACGGCGACTCCGTCAGCTGCCGCTGCGCAAATCGCCTTTCGCAACATATCGATCTCCACACCGGACAGCCCGGCGGCCGGCTCGTCCAACAGCAGCAGCCCGGGACGCTTGGCCATGGCCCGCGCCAACTCCAGCATCTTCTGGTCGCCGTACGACAGATCACCGGCCCGCATCGTTCCGCGCGCCGACAGGTGGAAAGTATCGAGCAGCGCCACGATCGTTGCGCGTTCTCGGGCTTCCTCCTGGTGCGCACGCCGGGTGCCGGCCATACATGCAACTATGTTTGCGTGAAACTTTGGATGCGCGCCGATGATCGCGTTGTCCAAAGCGGACAGGTCGGTGAACAGCCTGAGGTTCTGAAATGTGCGAGCCAGCCCAGCTCGCGCCGCCTGGTCCGCGCGCAGGCCGTCGACCGACGCGCCGTTGATTTGGATCGTCCCTTGGTAGCCTGTATAGATCCGGCTGAGAACGTTGACGAGCGTGCTCTTTCCGGATCCGTTGGGGCCAATGAGAGCGTGAATCCGGCCCGGGTGGAGCTCGAGATCCACTTCATCGAGGGCGGCCAGGCCGCCAAACCGGACCCCGATGCCAGACGCGATGAGACTCGGCTGCCCGGACTGCATGGGGCGCTGCGTCGACGCAACCTCGGCCTTTGGCAATGTGACGGCCTGCACGGGCTTCGTCTGGCCGCGGCGCCGCAGCCTGCCGATGACACCCTGTGGGAACAAAGTGAATGACGCAGTCAGAATGATGCCGTAGATCAAGAGGTTGTACTGCCACAGCCCGCGCAAGAGCTCCGGCAGGGCCAGGAAAATGACGGCCCCCACCGCAGGTCCCCATAGCGTTCCGAGACCACCGACGAGCGGCATGATCAGGATGAGCACCGCCATGTCGACGTCGAAGGCCTCCGGGCTGACATAGGCGATCTGGTGCGCGTAAAGCGCACCTGCCAGGGCGGTGTACATCCCGCCGATGACGAACGCAGCCACCTTCACTTTGCCCACGAAAATTCCCTGCGCCGCGGCCGCAATCTCGCTTTCCCGCACCGCCGCCATCGCGCGGCCCCAGTACGATCGGATCAGATTGCTTGCAACAAACAACCCCAAGCCCGCGAGCAGGAAGGTGGCGTAGTAATAGGCCGTCAACGTCACGCGCCAACCTCCTACCTGAAGTGTTCGAAGCGTCGGCGACGGAATGTTCTCCAAACCTTGCACGCCACCGGTCACGCTCGCCCACTCCTTGGCGAAGGTCTGGACCAGAATGCCGAATCCAAGGCTGATCATCGCAAGATAGAACCCCTTGACTCGCAAGGCCGGCATTGCGATCACGCACGCGGCAAGCCCCCCGAGAAGCGTCGCTGCGGGCACCGCCAGCAGCACCGGCAGCGAGAGTTTTGCCGTCAACACGCCCGACGCATAGGCGCCGATCGCATAGAGTCCGTTCTGGCCGAGCGAGATCTGGCCTGCCAGTCCCCACACGATGTTCATGCCCGTTGCAAGCAGGATGTAGATGCCCAGAAGCGTGAGCAGTTTGAGCGAATGCGCCTCGCTCCAGATCCAGGGGATCGCGACTATTGCCGCGATGCCAAGCGCAATGCCGATTCGTTTCATTGCGTTAGACCTTCTCGATGACGTCGCGCCCCAGCAATCCTGCGGGCCTGAGCATCAGCAGTGCAAACAGCAGCACCAGCGCGATGGCGTCCTTGATTGCGGACGACACATAGAACGCGCCGAGCACTTCCGCAACGCCGATGATCAATCCACCGAGCACGCCGCCCAGCGGGCTGCCGAGCCCCCCCAGCGCGGCGGCGGCGAATCCTTTCAGCCCGATGTCGATGCCCATGTATGGCGAGCTGACTGCCACATTCGTCAACAGAATGCCGCCGATCGCTGCCAGTCCGGACCCCAACGCGAACGACGCAGCGACCATTCGAGGGGCCGGGATTCCGACCAGGCGTGCCATTTCCTGATCGCAGGCTGTGGCACGCAATGCTTTCCCCAGGATGGTGTACCGGTTGACCAGTTCCAGCAGCGCCAGAATGGCGAGCACGGCAACGATCACCAGGATTTCGTCCTCGGAAACCGCTACGCCGGCTATGTGCACCACTCGTCCGCCGCCGAGGTATTTGGGCATCGGCGCGTCACGAGAACCCCATGCGATAAATGCCGCAGCCCGGATGATGATGCCGGTTCCCATCGTCGTGACGATCCATCCGTGCGCGCCGGCCCCCTTGCCGTGGAGGGGCCTCACGGCGAGGCGCTCAATGAGCAGCCCGACAACGACCGCCAGGCCGACCCCTAGGGGGAAGACGAGCCATATGGACATCCCGAACCAGGTGTAGAGGCCGACAGTGAGGAGCCCGCCGATCATCAGCAATTCGCCTTGGGCGAAATTGACCACCTGCGAAGTCCTGAAAATCGCGTTGTAGCTCAACGCGACCAGGGCGTAGATGGACCCGACCGCGAGTCCCGAAACCAGCAGTTGCAACATCGGCGGCCAAGCCCCGATCAGTACTTATACGTCTCGAGCAGGCGTGGTCCCTGCGGGCCGACATCGAGGATGCTGAATGAGGCCGTACCGTAGGCGTCGTGATTCTCGGGGGTGAAGCTCACCGTACCCAGGACACCGGGAAAGTCGCGCAGCGCTTGCATTGCGGCAACCATCTTCTTGGGGTCTCCCTTGACTTCGACAGCGACTTTCAGTGTTGCGTTGATAGCGTCGTAGGCTTGAGCGGGGGCAACAAGGTAGAAGTACGGGTCTTTGCCAGGGCCGTAGTACTTGTCGTTGCCATAGCGCTTGAAATACTTTTGCGCAAAGGCATTCGCATTGGGTGTCCTGGTGTCCATCGCATACGTGTCGAAGTATGTCGTGTAGGTGTTCTTCGCCATATCCCCCAGGACCGTCCAGAATCCGAGAGAGACCATCGAGTTGGCTCCATACAGAGGTACGTCCATGCCCAGCTTCAGCATCCCGCGCTTCACTGTGGCTTGATCGTTCCCGATGGCCCAGACCAGGATCGAATCCGCATTGGCCTGCTTCAACTTCATCAGTTGCGCGGTCAGGTCCGTATCGCGCTGGTTGAACGACTCATCGCCTACCGCGTCCACCCCCAGCGCCTTCAATTCCGCGATGAACTCGGCGGCGCCGGGTTTACCGTACGCCGTGTTGTCGTGAATGACGCCGATCCGTTTCAGGCCCTTTTTCTTGGCCATGTAACTCGCGAGCTGCTTGGCTTGAGCGAAATTCGGCTGTGCAAAGCGAAAGACATTGGGGATAGCCACGGGACGCGTGAATTCGGTATCCTGGCCCATCCATGCCAGATGCAGCAGTCCCGCCTCGGTCGTGACCGGAATCGTGGGCTTGAATACACCACTATTCACGGGACCCATGATCGCGATGACCTTGTCGCGGGAGACCAGTTCATTGACGGCGTTGATTCCACGGGTAGGGTTCGAAACGTCGTCTTTTTCCACGAGTTCGGCCTGGAAGCCCTTGCCTTTCCATGCTGCGTTGAATTCGTCGACCGCCATCGTCACGGCGCGCTTGCCTGCCTCCGTGTACTCTGCGGACGGACCGGAGTACGGCCCCACAAAGCCGATTTTCAGCACGGCGTCCTGCGCAAGTGCCGCGCTGCCGGCCGTAAGCATCGTCATTGCGGCAGCGAGAATTGCGGCCGCGCGCCCTATCCTATGTGCAGACATCCTGTCTCCTTTTCTGATCAAGTAGTTCGTCGAATCGAATTTCACACGCGCTTCACGCCTGGCGTGCCCGTTCAACCCCTTGCCGCCAAGTGGACGGATTGTTCTCCTGGCGCCCGAATAGGCATATCGTCGGAACCGACGATGAAACCGACGATATTTGCTGCAAGTCCGTACTGGAAGACGCAGTCGCCCGAGCGGACGTAGGCCACACCTGGCGAGCCGGCATCGAGGGAAATCCCTAAGCTACACTGCATCAATGGAGTCTCTTCCGGTTACGAGCGACACGTTTCGCGCCATCGACATTGCTGGCCGAGGGGGGCCGGAAGTGCTGACCATGGTCGAACGGATTCGACCTCGACCGAAGGCACACGAAGTGCTGATCGAGGTCCATGCCGCCGGCGTCAACCGCGCTGATGTGAAGCAGCGCGAAGGCGCCTATCCGATGCCAGCTGATGCGCCAACCGTGCCTGGGCTTGAGGTTTCAGGCATCGTGGCTGCGGTAGGCGAAGGGGCTGCGCGCCTGCGGATTGGCGACCGTGTATGCGCATTGACCATCGGAGGCGGTTATGCCGAGTATTGTGTAGCCCCAGAAGTTCAATGCCTGCCCATACCCGCAGGCCTGACTTTCGTGGAAGCAGCGGCACTGCCGGAAGCGATATTCACGGTCTGGACCTCCGTATTCGAACAGGCGCGGCTTGAGCCGGGTGAAACCATTCTGGTCCACGGCGGCGCCAGCGGCATCGGCACGACGGCCGTCCAGATGGCGTGCGCAGCGGGAGCGCGCGTATTCACTACCGCCGGCAGCGCGGCGAAGACGGCCCGTTGCCTCGAGCTCGGCGCCGAGCTGGCAGTTGACTACAAGAAGCAGGATTTTCACGCTGTGTTGCGCCAACACCTTGGCCGCCGCGGCGTCGACGTCATCCTCGACCTGGTCGGCGGCCCATACTTCCAATCCAACCTCGACCTGCTCAGTATGGGGGGGCGAATTTGCTACATCGCCGCCGACGCGGGTGGCGAGATCAAGGTCGACGTAGTCGCCATGATGCTGAAGCGGGCGTACATCACCGGCGCAACACTTCGTCACCGGACCATCGCCGACAAGGGGCGCGTGGCCGCGGAGATCGAGCGCCGAGTCTGGCCGTGGATCGAACGAGGCATGATGCGTCCACAAGTCGGGCTCACGGTCCCATTCGAGCGCGCGGCCGACGCCCATCGGGCGCTCGAGGCGGGCCAAGTCATCGGGAAGGCCGTACTGCTGGTGCGTGTCAGCGGATGAGGCTGAAGCGGCGGGCCAAAGCCACAGCCTGAATGCGACTGCTCGCGCCCAACTTCGTGTTGATGTTGCGTAGATGGGTTCGCACGGTACTGTCGGACACGAACAGCTTCTCGGCCATGGCGCTGTTCGAATAGCCTTCCGCGACGAGCTGGAGGATGCTGGCTTCCTTGCGTGTCAGCGGCTCGAGCGGTGCCTCGTTGCTCGCCGGTGCGGAGGGCTCCGCCTCCGACATCTCCGCTCCGAAGCCTTGCAGCACGCGTTGCAGGTACTCCGTAAAGATCGGGTCGTACGGACTGGAACCCTGCTCGCTCACCAGGGCGTACTGGCGAACCAGGGCGGCGACATGGGCTCCCTCGTCAAGCACCAGCCGCATGAATCCTTCCGCACAGGCGGTATGCAGCACCTCTCCCATCTGTGCAACCGCCTCGCCTCGCCTCCCGGAGCGATCCAGCGCGAGGCTGTGCAGGACGCGCAGCTTGAGCGCGCGCCGACGCCGCCCGCAGGCCATCGACACGGCGATCTCCTGCTCCACAGCCGGCAAGACTTGTGCAGCATTGCCCGCCAGGATCTCCCATCGGAATTGGCACAGTTCGAGGTAGTGCGAATCGTTGGCAAGCAGCCGCCGACCGCGCACCCACTGCCAGATCTCCCCCTCGTTGGCCCGGTCCAGTTCCTTCTTCGATGCCTGGGCATAGCCCTGCAGCAGCAGCACCATGGACCGCTCCAGCTTGGCGGTGCCCACCAGACGCGGCAGATGACGGCGGTGGCCGAGGTATTCCAGCTCGGTCAGCGTCTGCCACGCGCGGTCCACGTCCCCCCGATGGAACGCGATTCTCGACAGCATGATGTACCCGATGATCATGTGGTCCACCAAGCCTACATCCTCGGCAGACGGCAGGTAGATGTGCAACAGGCGCTCCGCCTGTTCCAACTCGTCCGCCTCATACAAAACGCCGGCATAGAGAATTCCAACCCAGGCATTGCACCTGCTGGACGAGCCCTTGGCATTGACTCCCATGCGAAAGCGCGCCGTCGCCTGGCGCAGGCGGCCCTCGTGCAGGTCGATGATTCCCTCCACCGATTCGGAGTACATCAGGTTGAATGCGCTCGCGCGCTCACCCTGGGTGCGTCGCGCCGCATCGAGAAGCCTGCGCGCCTCGTCGTATTCACCCGTCACGGAAAAGACATAGGCCATTGCGTTCGTCATGACGGCGTTAGAGAAGCTTTTTCCCGGCGGCAGGCGCAGCAGTTGCTCCCGACCGAGTGCCGCTGCCTCCTCGTAGCGGTCCATCATCGAGAGCATGACCGGGCGTAGCGCCAGCACATGCGCGCTCACATCGGGGTCGTCCGTCTTGCGGCATTCCAGGCGCTCGAGCAGTTCCATGGCTTCCCATGGCCCACGGGTAAAGCACAGCGACCATAAGTAGGTGGTCTGAAGCAGCGGGTAGCGTTGCAGGACGACGTCCGGAATGCTGGAAATCCAGCGTTGCAGCAGGCGCATGCGCCCTTGGCGAAGCAGGTCGTCTGCATGCAGCGAAAGCAGCCGCAGCGCGTGCTCGTAGTCTTTTGCCCCCAACGCATGATCGATGGCCGGCACTTCGCGCCCCTGCGATTCGTACCAGAGCGATGCTCGCCGGTGCAGCTGCGGAATCAGCTCGGGGCTTTCGCGGGCAAGCTCGCCGAGCAGGAAGCTGGCAAACAGGCTGTGATAGCGATAAGTCCCCGCTTCCGATTCGATGGGCTGCAGAAACAGATTTGCCATCCCGATCTGCTTGAGCATCAGCGCGCCATCTCCGCGGTCTGTGACGGCATCGCACAGGGATGAGTTGAGGTGTCGCAGTATGCTGGTGCGAAGCAGGAAATCCCGCACGAGCTGAGGCTGGCTTCCGACAACGTCGTTCGCCAGGTATTCGGAAATCGACTGATCAGTGCCGGAAAAATGGGTGATGAATTCGCTGCGCTCTTCCCGCCGCTCCAGGGCTATGGAGGCGAGCCACAACCCGGCGGCCCAGCCGTCGGTCTTGCTTTGCAGACGCGACAGGTCCTCTGCCTGCAGCGGCACCCCCCGCCGCTCATTGAAGAACTCCGTGGTCTCGGAAAGCGTGAACCGCAGGAGGTCGGAATCGATCTCCAGCAACTGACCGCGGGCACGCAGACGGCCCAGGTCAAGAACCGGCAGGCTGCGCGAGCCGATGACGATCTGCCCGCCACGCGGGAGGTGGTTGATGATCTGCTGCACCAGACCCAGGACCGCAGGTTCATGGATGCACTGGAAATCGTCGAGGAACAAGGCGAACGGCGCAGGGTGAGCAAGCAGACAATCCACCAAGCCCAGCTCCGAGCGGTCCCGCGAAACGACCGCAGCCGTGTCTTGATGGGCATGGTCCTGGGTGATCTTGCTGATGGCGGCCGCCAGACCCTGCAGAAAGCGCGGCGCGTCGTTGTCCGAATGATCCAGCGTAAGCCATGAGGTGACGACCCCGTCTTCCTGCATCCTGGCCCTGACTTGCGCCATGGTGGTCGTCTTGCCGAATCCGGCAGGCGCACGCACCAGGATCAGCTGAGTCAGCTGGGACTGGCGCGCCGCGTCCGACAGCTTGGTCCTGGGCACTTCGGCAGGTGGCGCCGCAGGCGGATTCAGCTTGGCGAATAGCGGCGGTGCATGCCCTTGAGGGCGGGGTTCGCTCATCGGATTCTCGGAGTTGCCGCGGGAACTGGCGCGCCGGGCAAATACAGCTTGCGGGACAGGTCGATCAACGACCAATGAAACGGTAGCACCGGACCACAGAATCCCATTGATCTGGATCATTCCGGGGGTTTGGATGGGCATCGCGCGGGGCAAGGGTTTTCCCCATTCCGCTCACTCCTTCCAGCAGGGACTACGTCGCGGCGACTCGCGAAGGGCGCTGAGCAGCACCAGCAAAAATACGGCCCTACTCTGACGCCCGGATGAATCGCTCATAGCTTTGAAAATAGTCCGCTACTCCTTGTTCCAATGAAAATTCCGGAGAGAAGCCCAGTTCCTGCCTGGCCGATTCGATAGCAAGCACGCCCCTTGTCTTCACAGTTCTTTCTTCAACAGGGTCACGCCCTTCACCAAAACCTATTCTTGCAGAAGGATGGAGGGCCATGACCATTTGAGCGATGTTGAACGGCGTCTGGAGGTGCCCCGTCGCAACATTGAATATTCGATTTTTTGTTTTCTTGTTCAACGCCAACTCGATGCTATGAACGGCATCGTTTATGTAAGTGTAGTCACGCGCCAAGTCCTTGCCCGATTCAAAAAACGTATCGCGTCCAAGTACTGAGTTTTCAATCATGGGTTTGACATACATGGGGTAGTTCATTCCCAGGCCGTAAAGGGCGGAAAAGCGCAAAGCCAAAAAATCCACTCCGTACGTGGACCAATAATGCAATCCGAAAGCCTCTGCAGATAATTTCGAGCAGGAATACGAAAACAGGGTAGGTCCCTCATCGGGCAGCAGAACCGGGTGCCTTTCGTCCATGGGTTCATATTGCTTTGGCGCATACACCGAAATGGAACTGGTCAGTACGATTTTTTCCAACCCGAAAAGACGCACTGCCTCCAACGCATTCAGAGTCCCTTCGACGTTTACTTTTAGCGTGTACAGCGGATTTGTCCGCAAAATGTTCAAGTCATTGACAACCGCTGCATGAACAATTTTTGTGATCCCGTTTTCCTTGACGGTCTGGAGCACAGCTTGCAGGTCGGTAATATTGCCTTTGACAAACTTGACCAGGTCGTTCGTCTTTCCGGTTCGCCACAGCCAGTCGATTTCGCTGCGTGGTCTTGGCAAATCCAAGTCAAAAGCAATGACCCGATGCCCAAGCTGCACGAGCTTGCTAACTAGATGGCCGCCGAGAAATCCAGAGGCCCCGGTCACTAAAATCGTATCTGCCATAGTTGCTCCTGTAAGGCGGCGTCGCGGTGCGGATTCCAAGAAGGCGCGAGGCCCCGATACCAACGTGGTACTAATAAGGCGGACGCATCAGCAGCACCGCAACGGTTGCAACGATGACGGCTATAGTCGATCATTGAGTTCCGCATGCAGGAGGTCATAAAGATGGTCAGCCCGATTATGCGCAACCGACGGCAATTCATCACCGCCGTTGCGGCGGGATCTGCGTGCTGTGCGTTCCCCGCACTGGGGCAGGGCACATGGCCCACAAGGTCAGTGCGCATCGTCCACGGCTTCGGACCCGGCGGGCCGGTCGATATATTTGCCCGCCTCATCGCCGCCCAGTTTCCGGAGCACTTCGGCCAGCAGGCGATCGTGGAAGGCAAGCCGGGAGCGGGCGGAACGCTGGGAGCGAATTTCGTCGCGAAGTCCGAGCCGGACGGCTACACGCTGTTTTTCATGGCGTCCGGCCATTCGGCGGCCCCCGGCTTGTACAAATCGCTTCCCTATGACCCGGTGAATGATTTCACGATGATCTCCATGGTCGCGCGCAGCCCCTTCGCGATCGTGGCAGGGCCCTCCTTCAAAGGCTCGTCGGTGCAGGACCTTGTGGCGCAGGCGAAGGCGGATCCGGGAAAGGTCGACTATGGGTCGGGGGGCAACGGCAGCGGCATGCATCTGGCCGCCGTGTTGTTCCAGGCACGGGCCGACGTGCGATTGACTCACGTGCCATACAAGGGCGGCAGCGCGATGGTCCTGGCGTTGATGGGTGGAGAAGTGCCCGTCGCATTCACTTCCCTTGCCGGCATGAGCAGCCATTTTGCAGCCGGGAAGATCAAGCCTTTGGCGGTGACCTCCGCATCCCGCTTCTCGGCCGTGCCCAATGTTCCGACAGTGGCGGAAACGGTGCTCCCGGGGTTCGACGTCAGCGCGTGGTACGCGCTGGCCGGGCCCAAGAACCTTCGGCCCGAGATCGTCACCAGGCTCAACACGGCCATGCAAGCCACACTGCGCAATCCGAACGTGGTGCAGACGTTGCGCCAGGAGGCCGCCGATCCATGGCCTACAAGTTCCGACGAGGCGAAGACGTTCCTTGCGGCCGATGTCGCCCGGTGGACGAAAGTCGTCCGGGACGAGAACATCAACGTCACCAATTGAGGTATTCAATGGGCAAGATCCTGATCAAGAACGCTGCCGTGATCAGCGTGGACGCCAACGTCGGCGACTTCGCCGCGGCGGATGTGCTCGTCGAGGGCGACAAGATCGCCGCGGTCGGGCCGAATCTTCGCGCAACGGCCGATGAGGTCATGGACGCGCGCGGCTACGTGCTGATGCCTGGCATGGTCAACGCCCACATCCACACATGGGAGTTTCAGTTGCGCGGCATCGGCTCCGACTGGGTTGGCGTGCGCGACTATTTCAACAACATGCACAAGAACCTGGCCACGCGCTACCAGGCCCGCGACGTCTACGTCGGGAACCTGCTGGGCGCCCTGAGCCAGCTTCGAGGCGGCACCACGACGATCATGGACTGGTGCCATATCCTGCGTGACGCGGAGATGACGGATGCGGCCGTCGACGCGCTGGAGGAATCCGGCATCCGCGCCGTTTTCGGACGCGGCACCGTGAAGCCTCCGGAGCGTCCGGGCGAGATCCCGTACCACAAGAAGCCTTACCCGCGCGAGGAAATCCACCGCCTGCGCACCGGCCGCTTCGCGTCGGACGACCGCCTCGTCACGCTCGCGATGGCGATCCTGGGGCCCGATTGGGGCGAATACGAGGTGGCCGAGCACGACATCCGGCTCGCGCGCGAGTACGGACTGGTCAACTCCGCCCACAGCTATGGCCGCAAAGGCAAGCGGGTCGTGGAGGACGGCTATCCACGCCTGGCCAAGGCAGGCCTGCTCGGGCCCGACCACAATATCGGCCACGGCAACTCGTTCGAAGATGACGAACTCAAGCTGGTGCTTGACGCAGGCTGCACGATCACGGCCACGAACCTCACCGAGTCGCTGAACTATGAAAAACCGGCCATGCTCGGCCGCCTCGTGAAGTTCGGTGCGACCCCCTCCCTCGGAACCGATTGCGATCCCTATTTCAACAGCTCGATGCTGTGGGTGATGCGCCATGCATTCCTGCATCAGCGCGACCTCGACAACCGCAGCCTCAACCTGGACGGAGCATGGCCCGCGAGCATCCAGCATTCCACGCTGACGCGCGATGCCATCTATTGGGCCACGATGGGCGGGGCCAAGGCTTTCAAGCTGGATCACAAGATCGGTTCGATCACGCCCGGCAAGCAGGCCGACCTGATCCTGATCAATGCCAACAACCCCAACATCTTCCCGGCCCTTCCCGGCGGCAGTCCCGCGCACATTGTGGTGATGTATGCGGAAAGCTCGGATATCGAGCACGTGATGGTCGCAGGCAGATTCGTGAAGAAGGACGGTGCGCTCACGTTCGATGCACAGCGGCTCGCGAAATTGAACGAGGAGTTGCTCGCGTCGCGGCTGCGCATGTTCGATGAGGGAAATTATCAATGCACGCCCGTGCAAAACGGGCCGCAACCTGCCCGTTGGGCGATCTGACAACCGGTTGCGTGTAAACGACCGCCGTGCTCCGCCTTGGAGTTGCGGCGTACCTGATAGATAGAGTCCTAGTCGGCGATACCATCCCGGCGAATGTCCGGTTCGGACCGACTTGAACGCGCACTCCCGACCCAAAGGAGCCCGTGGCGATTTTCTGGTCGACTGACCGGTCCGCCTTGGACCGTTACGAATTCGTCTCGAAGTCTCGAATGTCCGCTAGCCTAGGCTGCATTTTGACTTCGGCCTGCGAATTCACACGCCCGACCATCAGTGCTAGGCGCTAATTGGCGAACGTCAGCTGTACGATCGGTCCAGCGCTGCCTGGCAACGCTCGGCACGACAGACGGCATGCTGCCCTATTGGCCCTTCTGGCCGCGGGTAGCAGAGCTGAAGTACAAGCTCGCGGCGCTGCGCCAACAGATGCGGCCTATGGATCGCATGCGCAAGCAGCTCAAGCAAGAAGCTGACAAGCGCCTAGCGGGCTACAACGGCCAGACCGCTGTCGACCGACTTGGTCGCGCCGGCGGATCACTGACTGTAGGGAACTTTGACCTGTCCGCTTGCCGTCGTCGCATTGCCAGCTTTGTCGAAGACCCGATAGGTGACTGTATAGATACGTCCCAATTTGATTTGGGCAAGTGTGAGGCCTTTCGCCTTCTCCCCAGCTCGCTCTGCGCGAAGCAGGAACGTTCTGTCATCGGTTCCGAACGTCGCGCCCTGAATATCGCCTGGAACATCGTCTTTATCGAGCCCAGAGTCTGGTTGGTTGCTCGTGATCGAAACCAGCGACAGGGTCGGTTTCGAATCACATTGGTCACTCACTTGCAACGCGGCCGTGATCGGAATGAGGCTGTGGTTCGGGGGCCAGAGTACGTTTGGAGTGAGTGTGAGCGATGCGACTGGCGGTGTGGTGTCGCGCACCACAACGCGCGTGTTGGCGGACGCCGTTCCACCCTTTCCGTCGCTCACAGTGAGGTTGATGATGTTTGACCCCAGCGGCACAGTGACAGTCGGAGCAATTCCGGTTGCTGAGCCAAAGCCACCGGTCCAAGCAAAGGACAGCGCGTCCCCGTCCGGGTCGGAAGAGCCGGTTCCGTTGAGCGACAGGCTGGTGCCTGAAGGCGCCGTACACTCAACGGTCGAGTCCGGTCCCGCGTTCGCAATTGGAGTAAGGTTGTCCACGGCTTGCGTTACGACAAACGGCCCGGACAGTGCGCTTGAAATCGGGGCATGGTCAACGAGTACCCGTGCAACGCCATTCATCTCAGTGGTGATGCTGAAAACGTCCGTGGGCACGGCCGTCGAATCCGGGATGACCCGAATTTGATAAGTTCCGCGCTCTGGAAATGGAATCGCCACCACACTCTTCTTATCGCCCGTTTCGTCCAGAAACTCGCCGTAGGTCGCACCCCAAATCGCCGTGCTCCTCTTGTCGATGATTTTTCCCGATGGGCTGGTGATGACCATCGTCACCGGGGACAAGCTGTTGATGGTTAGGATTTGGGCATTTAAGGCGCCCAATATCGCCTTCGTGTCTTCGGTCTCAGGGGTTCTGAGAAAAGCACCAATCGGGCAGAGCGTTCCGGCGGCAGAGTCTAGGTAAGAAACCGTATGTCTGACCCAGCCCGAACGTGTTATCGAAATTCCCGTCGGAGTACCCGGCAGCAGTGACATGTTCTGTGAGGTAACGCTCACCAAACAATCGTCCTTTGTATTGGTGACAGCCGTTGTGGCACCTAATATGTTCGCCAGTGCTATTCCGTCAGGCATCTTGAATGTTGAGAAGCTGTTCAGAAGACCGAGAAATGGAGCGCCCTCGCGTAGCAACGGGCTCAATTTACCGGTACTTAGAGCGCCATTGTGAGGTGTCCCATAGGTGACCAACCCAGCCACGTCGACCTGACCTGGCTTGAAGGCGGCTCCACGATTCTCCATCCAAGTAAAGCAGGCAAGATATTGATCCTCGCCAGCAGACCCTGTGTAGGGCGTTAGTGCATCGGCGAAGGCTGTCGGATTGGTCCCGGTCTGCAAATACAGTCTGGCGACAATTCCTCCTTGACTATGACCAACTAGGATGACCCTTTGAACTCCTGTCTCTTTCTTCACGTCGGAGATCCAGTTCACCAATGAAGGGGTGCCTGGAGTAGTGTCCCCGAACGCCTGCTGACAGGGGTTGTCGCTGCCGGCATCGAGTGACCTTCTGTATATCTTGAATGGGACATTCTGCAGATCGGTGAAGAGTTTGTCCCAAGTGGATGCATCCGAGCGAAAACCATGAAGAAAGAGAACGGGTGGCGTTGCGGCCGCAAGCAAAGTCGCGGCTTCCGGGACAGGCTGCGGCGTCACAGTAGCCGTGGCGGCCACGGTGCGAGATCCGATTGCATCAATGGTATATGTAGTAACGCGCGCCGGCGCTCCGTTCTGCAGTTCTCGAAAGACTTGCTGAAAATTTCCACTTGGATCAAGTACCGCTCGTAGTACCTGCACCAACGCGCCTTGACGAACCTCCGTTTCAATGGTCACCGGTACATTGTTCCCGAGCGTCGCGGCTGCGACGGTGACCTTGGCAGTCTTGCTCAGAGCCGTCACCTTCGCCTGAATTGGTTGTGGAGGAGCTGTGGCGGTACCCAGATTGAGAAACCCCACCCCCCCCGGCCCAACCACCCTTACAGGGTATGGATACCAAGGGGCACTGCCGTTGTTGCCGAGTTGTCCACAGCAACTATTCCCCCAGGCCCAAACGCTGCCATCTAGAGTCAGCGCCACGCTGTGGTCATTACCACCTGCGATTTGTATGGCCCCGCTTAAAGGCGAGGCTTGTACAGGTACAGGACTATCGACAGTGGCGTTGTTACCCAGCTTGCCAGAGTTATTCGCTCCCCAGTCCCAGACAGTGCCATCTGATTTAAGTGCAAGACTGTGGCCAGAACCCGCGGCGACGCGCGTTACTGAACCAAGCCCAAGAACTTGCACGGGAATATAGCTGTCACCTCCCGTGGATCCGTTACCGAGTTGACCCGACCCGTTCCACCCCCATGCCCACACCGAGCCGTCTGACTTGAGGGCTACGATGTGAGCGTAGCCAGCAGCAATGCCGATGACCCCGGAAATGGCAATCTGCACCGGGAAGTGTCGCTCTGGCGTCCCGAATATTGTATTTGGGTTAAGACCGAGCACACCGTTGACACCTGAACCCCATGCCCATACCGTTCCATCCGACTTCAACGCCACGCTGAAACCTGCTCCTGCGGCAACGCTCACAATCCCATTGAAATCCGTTGTCACACCGTAAGGATGTGGCACTTTCACAGGAACGTAGCTGTCGGTGGTGCTGCCGTTCCCCAATTGCCCGGCATAGTTACTGCCCCAAGCCCAGACTGTGCCGTCTGACTTCACCGCGAGTGTGTGTCCCTGGCCTGCGCCTATTCCAACAACCCCAGTGATATCGAGAGTCTGCACGGGTAGATGACTGTCCATTGTCGAGTTGTTGCCAAGCTGCCCTGAGTAATTGCTGCCCCAGCCCCAAACCGTACCGTCCGTCTTGATCGCAAATGTTTTCTGATAGCCTGCCGCGACACTAACTACGTTGGCGAGACTGGACACCTGTACCGGCACATGACTGTCGATAGTGCTGTTATTGCCTAGTTGGCCATAATTGTTTTGCCCCCATGCCAAGACAGTACCATCCGGCATCCCCGCTACAGTATGCGTGCCGCCAGCGGCAACAATTTGTGTTGCGGGTGCGGGCGCTATAGCGGCCAAAGCCGATACGCCCAAAGCCTTCGATCTTGAGGAAGCCCCGACCGGGGGTCGAGCAGCAACCACAGCGCCGGCGTCGTTGCTGACGGTTAAGGCGGGGGCCCCTACATTGATGGAGGGAGCAGCTGTGGAATTATCTCCGCCTCCGCCGCACGCAGCGAGAAGCGCTAGGCAAACCGACGCTACGCACAGTCTTGCTTGGTGTTGGTTCACGGGAGGGCCCTCTCGATGCGCAAACCTTTAGCGGGACAGCCGGGCGACTCGCGCGTACAAGCAGTGTCGTTTTAAACCAGATTGAGAATAATTCAAGCTATTTTTTTCACTTCATGCCTTACCTCGATGGAAGTCGCAACTGAGCCTCTAGTACGCGGGTGAGGAGAATCTGGGATGGCGCCTGGCCATCCTTGCACCTATGCGTCATTTCTGTCTTGCGCGTCCGGCCCTTTGGCCGTCGCCAGAACGTAAGTACGTCAACCTGGGGGAGCTGTGGCGCGCCGGGGCGGGCTGGTGGGTGCGAAGCTCATGCGCACGCCGCTGATAGCCGAGAACGGCATCTTGATCCTGATTCCTTCGGCGCTGTTCCTCGCGTCCAGGGCGTGAGCCGCCGAGTTCGATACCGGCTTCTATGTGGTGCAGGCGCTCGAGCTCACTGCGGGCGGCAAACATGTCTCTGCTCCGCCTCAACATGCGCGACGGCCCAAGAAAGTATCGCGGCAGGGCGCCCAAGAGCAGCCCAAGCTGTACTGACCAGCCGAGCATAGGGATGATGCTGGCGAGGTGTTGCGCGCGAACGATCCCTTCGCGTCTAGCTGTTTGCGGGCGCGAGCTTCGGCTCTGGGTTGATGACCGGTGTAAAGCGGTTCAACAGCGACGGCCCGCTTCCAGTCTCAAGCGGTCGCACGGGCACGAGCGGCGAAGGACAGTTCATGGCCGGGAGTGTGAGTACGCGACCACGCCAGGAAGCTGCCCTTCGGGGATAGGGCCCGGCCGGCTGCCGTCTTGACCCACGGCAATGCCTTCGATCTCGCAGAGGCGAATCTTTGTAGGCTCCGGGCATTATTTCTGCGATTTGTGTTGTGTGTGTGTCAGAGGCGCCAAGGTCTCGTCATTCCACCGCCACGCTTTTTGCAAGATTGCGCGCCGCGCGAACTCGGTCACCCCACCGTGACCGACTTCGCCAGGTTTCTCGGCTTGTGTGGTCACGTCACGTCGCAAGCGACATGAGTGCCCACCAAACCGCGCAGCCCAGCCCCGCGGGCTGGGCCGTGCCAGTCATTCGACTGTCACGCTCTTTGCAAGATTGCGCGGTTTGTCCACATCCGTGCCGCGAGCGCAGGCGGTGTGATACGCCAGCAATTGCAGCGGCACCACGTGCAGCAGCGGGCTCAAGGGCCCATAGTGTTCAGGCATGCGGATCACGTGGATGCCCTCCTCGCTCTCGATGCGCGAGTCGGCGTCGGCCAGCACATACAGCACGCCGCCGCGCGCGCGCACTTCCTGCATGTTGCTCTTGAGCTTTTCCAGCAGGAGATCGTTGGGTGCCACGGTGACCACCGGCATTTCGCTGGTGACGAGCGCCAGCGGCCCGTGTTTGAGCTCGCCGGCCGCATAGGCTTCGGCGTGGATGTAGGTGATCTCCTTGAGCTTGAGAGCACCTTCCAGCGCGATCGGGTAGTGCAGGCCGCGGCCCAGGAACAACGCGTTTTCCTTGCCGGCGAAATCCTCCGACCAGCTGATGATCTGCGGCTCCAGCGCCAGCACTGCCGTGAGCGCCGCCGGCAAATGGCGCATCGCCTTCAGGTGGGCCGCCTCCTGCGATTCGGTCAAGCGGCCCTTGGCCTGAGCCAGCGCCAGCGTGAGCAGGAACAGGCCGGCCAGCTGGGTGGTGAAGGCCTTGGTCGACGCCACTCCGATCTCCACCCCGGCTCGCGTGATGTAGGCCAGCTTGCATTCGCGCACCATCGCCGACGTGGCGACATTGCACACGGTCAGCGTGTGGTTCATCCCCAGGCTCTTGGCGTGGCG